>Ga0114930_10000300_pt1 | contig 53641 bp, 43 predicted proteins | sample AnhtaG_FD_87300 | JGI IMG/M metagenome (GOLD analysis project Ga0114930, IMG submission 87300) | Deep subsurface microbial communities from Anholt, Denmark to uncover new lineages of life (NeLLi) - Anholt_01485 metaG | ecosystem: Environmental > Aquatic > Marine > Oceanic > Sediment | place...
CGTGGATTTTGTTTAGCCGCGAAAAGGCACAAAAGACGCAAAGAGATATTAACCACGGATTTTAACGAATCTGACACAGATTAACACAGCGTCTGATTGGAAGCTGCTGTCATTGCGAGGCCGACAGGCCGTGGCAATTGCGGGTTTTCGGGCCAAGTAAAAATGCGGGAAAAAGTATTGTAGTCGCGTTGGAAAATTATATAATGTGAGAATCAGGCTGGTCTTCGATGATTTTACCGTTAGGAGTCGGCATCAAACGGCTCGAGTTGGGCAGGCTATATTTGACGTTATATAGCTCGGGCGGAAAGACGTAAGTATCGCAGTGGTGGCTCGCTGAGGTTATGTGTTTTTTATGTTCTTTTATTAGCTTTGCCGATAATCACTGTGAAGGTCCATTATTGATTGCGGTGAACGGGGAGAGAGTATATGAGTGAGCCTTGGAAAGACTGGATTCCGGGCGTTTTGTGCAAACCGCAGGTCCAGAAGTTATGTGAGGAGGATTACATTGAGAACGTAGCTAACTGGAAAGATGATGAAAACGGCCAGATCGACTATTCATCCATTGATTTAACATTATCAGATGAGGGTTACGAGATGGTCAAAGGGTCAGTAAAACCTGCCGGAATCGAATACAGAAGAACAATTCTTGAGAATGACTATTATGCTGAGAAATTAAATGCAGATAATGACGGTATCTTCAATCTGAGTAAAGGTAAAACGTATGTGTTCTGTTTAAATGAGAAGCTTGATAAGTTACGTAAGACTTCTATTTATGGGCAAGCTACCGCTAAGAGTTCCATCGGTAGAGTAGATGTGCTCGCGCGTTTGATTGTGGACAAGATGTTTCATTATGAGTATTTTGATCCGGAGAAGTTGCCTGAAAGGCATGTTGAGATGTTTTTAGAGATAAGTCCTATCACTTTTAACGTAAGGGTGAAAGAGGGAATATCTCTCTCACAACTTCGTTTGTTTTATGGTCATCCACAGGATTCGCAGAAACAAGGTAAGGAGCTATGTAAATCTCTATTATTTCATGAAGAAGGACCAGTAGAAGACCCCATGATATCGGTTGATTTGTCGGAAACACAGATTTGCAGCACAGGTGTTTCCGCTTCCGCATTCGGCGCCAAAAAACAAGAAAATCCTATAGACTTATGGAAGCATGAGAGCAAAGCAGATAGACCAGACCCTGTGGAATACTGGGAGCAGTTACACGTAGATGAGAGAAGCAGATTATCTATAAAAGAAGGTCGTTTTTATATTATCAGATCTAAAGAGAGGCTCTGCCTGCCAAAAGGAATAGCAGTTTACGCCAGGGCCATCGATGAAACAATTGGTGAAATGCGCGTACACTATGCCGGGTTTGCGCATCCTTTCTTTGGTAAGGACCGGAGAGACGGGAAAAAAGGGACACCGCTTATGTTTGAAGTTCGTGAACACAGTTTTCCCGTTAGCTTAAGAGATGAGGAAAAGTTGGCGAGACTTGAGTTTTATCGCATGTCGGAGGATTATGAGCCACCAAAGTCCAATGGTCGCCGTGAAGGGGAGAATGATGAAGAGGATGATTATAACGAACAAGAGCTGCTATTGTCGAAATTCTTCTCGCCTTGGAGAAGTTAAAATTAGTTAAAGGCGTGCTTGTTGTATAGTAGGTGGATGAGAAAAATGGAACACTTGTTTTCGCAAAAGGGTAATTTCCAAGTTGTCAGGCTATCCGAGGCCGACGCGCGCGCCGGTAGCGATCATTTGAAGAATTTACGGGAGCTGGTCTTAGAAAACGAGCCGATGTATCCGAATATTGACAAGTGGTTTGACGAAAAAGTTATGGCGGGTTTGAAGGTTTCAGAAAGAATCGGGTATATTGGCTACCTTGATGAGAAGCCTGCGGTTTCTGCGGTAGTGAAACGAGGAGAGTCCGCTAAATTCTGCCACCTTCGAATAAAAAAAGAACTTCAGGATATTCATCTGGGAGAGGCTTTTTTCACCTTGATGGGTTTGGAAGTAAGGCGCTTCGCGAAAGATGTACATTTTACGCTTCCGGAGAGCGTGTGGGAGAAAGAAAAGGAGTTCTTTAAGTCGTTTGGTTTTATTGATGCCATTAAGGCAGGACATCAATATAGACTATTCGAGGACGAGCTTAGATGTTCCTCGGATTTCGAGAATGTTTGGTCAGCTATTTTGGAAAAATTTCCTAAGATTGCGCGGGCCTTTTTTATGAATGGACATTCGCTAGATAATAAACTTTTAATGAGTATTAGGGGGGAAAACGCAAGGAAAGTCGTGGCCGGGAAGAAAAAGGTCGAGATCAGAAGAAGGTTTTCAAAGAAGTGGACAGGGTGTAAGGTTAGTATATATGCTTCGGGGCGTGAACGTTGTCTTGTCGGAGAAGCATCGATAAGCAAAGTAGTTATTGGGGATCCTGGGAGTATTTGGGAAAGGTTCCATGAGCACATTGGATGTACTAGAAAGGAGTTTGATAAATACACTCAGCCTTTGGAGGAGATTTATGCTATTGTGTTGGAAGACGCGATACCTTATCGAAAAAGCATTTCTCTGCAAGAGGTTTCGAATTTGACGCAAAAGGAGTTACAGCCACCACAGACTTACTACGATCTCAGCAAGAATACAAGTTGGGCTGAAGCTGTCTCCATGGGTGCTCTATTGCAAAATGTCCTTGCATCCCAAGATTCAGTCTTAGTGTGAAGTCGGTTTAGATGCCTCGTTGGAATGGCGGAGTGCAGGTTATTCTGTGAAGATCCCGCACAAATTTACCCCATTAGAAACAGTGGTAGAAAAGGGTATCGGGGTATCAGTGTATCAGGAGGTGGGAATCAGGGGCTCAGGGTATCAGGATTTGAATGGCGAAGCGTAGTCTTTTGCGTTTTTTCGTGGCTATTTCAATACAGTGTCAATCCGTGTCCAATTCTTCCATCTGGATTTCGTCGCAAAGAAGCAGCTTTTTGAAAAATGGCATTTGACAAATCAACCAAAAGACGGATAACATCTGCATTGGTAACTCAATCAGCAAAACACGTGGTTGTTTAGTATGAGTAAAGAATTTAAGCATAACATTATCGCAATCGTTTATGATTTTGACGGCACGCTGACCCCCCAGCCGATGCAGGAATATACCGTTTTGCCGGAAATCGGCATCAAGGACGGAAAGAAGTTCTGGAAGCAAGTAAATCAAGAGTCTGCGCGGACAAATGGCGAAGCAATCGTAGCCTATATGCGTTTGATGCTTAAAGAATCCAAATCCAGAGATTTTCCAGTTACTGCCCGGAAGCTGAGAGAATTGGCTAAAAAGATCAATTATTTCCCGGGTGTTCAAACTTATTTCAAGCGAATAAATGACTATATTAAAAAGCAATTTGGCCGCGGTATAGAAGTCAGGCATTACGTAATTTCAGCGGGCTTAAAAGAGATAATCTCAGGAACAAGCATAGCCAGGTATTTTTATAAAGTATTTGCTTCGGAATATTATTACGACGAGTATGGAGCAGCAACTTTCCCAAATGTAGTAGTGAATGACACACTAAAAACCCAGTTCATTTTCAGAATTAATAAAGGCAAAGAAAACCTGAGTGAAAACATCAATCTTCATATGCCTATGTATCTGCGGCCCATACCTTTTCAGAACATCCTGTATATCGGCGATGGGCTGACAGATGTTCCATGTATGACGGTAATCAGAAAAAATGGGGGGTATGCTATTGCAGTTTATAAATCTCATAACTCGCCGGGCAAGAAAATCTGCAAAGAGTTATTGAAAGCCGAAAGAGTGGATTTTATCGCCCAGGCAGATTATAAGAGTGGAACCGAGCTTGACCGTTTGATAAAATTATTGTTAGGGATTATTGTTGAAGGAATTCGATACGGCAGAGAATCCTTCAGGCAGTCAAAGAAGTACAGCTCATAAGGAGAACAATAGCAATGAGGTACCGAACTCCTACACAGCTTCATGCAAGTTTATATATGAGGGACAAAAAAAGAAGTGCCGGCTCTAAGGTTGGTAGAGACACAAAAACCGGAAAGTCTATATCTATCAAGGAAGCTGACAGGAAGAAAAAGTAGAATTCCTATATTATAAATCGGGGAGGTTGTGTTTTTTGCTTATCTGTTTTAATTGCTCGAGAAGCTCGGTCAAACTTTGACTGATAACATCGGTATCGCTGCATACGCTCATAAAATTTGTGTCTCCGTCCCATCTCGGCACGAGATGGATGTGGAAATGCTCGGGCAATCCGGCCCCTGCGCATCGGCCGAAATTCATACCAACATTGAAGCCGTGGGGTTTTATCGCCAGGGACAGGGCTTTTTGTGATTCTCTGACGAGCTTCATCAGTTCCAGTAGCTCTTCGTTGGTTACCTTTTCAAGGTCGGGAATGTGCCGGACCGGCGCTATCAATAAATGGCCGTTGTTGTAGGGGAAGCGGTTTAGTATTACGATGCTTTTATCTGTTCGCCACAGCACGAGATTCTTGTCGTCATCCTGTGGGTTTTCCAAGTTATGGCAGATAAAGCAATCGCTGCCTTCACTCAAGCTCTGAATGTATTTGATTCGCCACGGCGCCCATAGATTTTTGCGTTCCAATCTGCAATTACCTCCGCTGTTTTATGGAAATTGGTTAAATAATCAAATCCAATTACCAATTATCAGTTACCAATTACCAATTACCAATTACCAATTACCAGTTACCAATCACTCGAGAAGCTTCATCGTCAAATTTTGTTTGATAGTTATTCGTGGATTTGCAGCTCCTACGAGAGTAAATAGTAAAGAGGCCTCCCATTGCGTCTGGTACTGCTGACTGTATTGCTCTATTCGGCCGGCGTCGATATTGAACAGTTCTTCGCCCCGACCTTCTAAAGCGAGAATCTTATAGCCTCTGAGGAAACCGAACGTGCCGCTCATCTGGAATGCACCGGAATAAGGCATTGGCGGCCAGTCGTCGGGGACCGATTCAGCAGGTGAATAAGAGCTGCGTATTACGGCGAGCCGCCCCTTTTCGGTCTGGCGGATTTCATCGAGCGCATAGGTAACATCTCTTGCTTTTCGCGTCACCATCGGGGTAGGTATGGGGAGCCTGGACTTCCAGGTTTGGCCCACAGAAACGCCTTTAGAGACCTTTTCTATAGTGGAGACCGCATCCCACAGGAACCATTGGCCGGCAATAAAATCACCTATCATATCGGGCTCCTTAACTCTGCCACTCGTGGTGTCTGAGCGGAACGCTTTTTTGCCGATTTCGCGGATTAAGCCGTTGAGCTGCGAATAGTCTTCTATTTCGCCGGTGGCGTCGACAGTGAGCGTAAAAGTTTTGCCGGGGAGACTCTCTACGGCATCTTTTCGTCTGCCTTTGCTTCGCTCGACTTTCACTGATTCACATGTTGCCTTGATAGTTGTAAGGCCATAGGGGTCTATTTCAACGGGCGTGTAAGCAACGACCAAATCCATCGACTCAGAGGAGCTATCGACCGCGCTCTTATCTGGTTTGGGTCCGCTTTTTCTCGGCTCCCAATCAACGTCAATCTCTCTGGTGGAGACAAACTTGTATCGCAGGGTCTGAGCCTCCTGGAAATCTACAGTTAACAATTCATATCCGGCGCTCAACAGTTCTTTTTCATCGCCTGGCAGCTCTTTTTCCGCGGCGGTGCATCCTGCAAGACCACTTAGGACGACGACTGTGAGAATTGTTAGTCCAGTTTTCAATTTTACTCCTTTCAAATGAGCTCATAGCTCGTAGATTACGAACTATGAACTACGAACCATAAACTGTTTTTAATCAATTTTCTCGAGACGGTAGAGCCGAGTGGCGGTCATTTTCAACGCAGCAGGTTCTTTGTCGTCTTCCTGTCCAGCCAATGGGTCGACGGCAATCCATTCTGACTGCAGTTTTTCAAGATATTTTTCGATTTTGCCGGCAGTCAAATCCAGGTTTAGCCGGCCGGTATATGTTTCGATATTATCGAACATTTTTGAAAAGCCGCCTATTCCTTCCTCGTCCAACTGCTCTGCCGTTTCTAAGGTGGGGACAGCGTTCATCTCGACGATGATAATCCGGCGACTGTCCGTGTCCTTGATTTCTTTTAGCGTATAAATTTTTTCGTAGGATTTCGAGCCCATCATACCGAAGGAAAAGGTCTTTATGCTGCTCCACTTGTCACCTGTGCTTAGTTGGTTTTTGTCGGCGTCCGGCAGGGTCAAGGTTCCGTGACGTTTCTTAATTACATCGGTGGAAAGCAGTGTTAAAGCTGCTTTGTTGGCTGAGGAGCTGCCCTTGAGAGCAGCTTGTGCCTGTTTTACGTCAATAACTTCTGTAACTTTACCTGTTGGTGCGATTTTTATAGTATAACTCCGGCCGATTAACCTGGCCATGGGGCTGTTTTTGTCTTTTTCCCTGGAACTGTCGAAGTCCAGTGCGGGGTTGTCTCTAACTATAGAAAGATACTTTAGCCCTTCGATTGTAATCTCTGCAACGGCATTGCCATTGTCATCGACGCTTTGTATCTGCCGGGTGAAGGTCATCTCGATTCTGTTGCCGGTCTGACCTCCTTTGAATGCGGTCTCGTCGGGCAAGGGCCCCTCCAATTCAATGCGCCGTTGTGCCTCCATCGTTAACTTATAAGTTGTTGAATCCTGAGGGGTGAACTTCAACGCCAGCTCCACAGTTGGCTTCTCTTCTTCAGGTTTGACTTCTTTTACCACGACCTTTGGTTTTTCTTCTTTTGGCTCAACCTCAGGTTTGGCGGCTTCTTCGGCCAGAGGGGCACAGCCGGCTGTCAGAAGCAGCGAACAAACTACCGCAGTCGCTAACCAACTGAAAATCTTATCCGACATCATCATTCAGTCTCCTTATAAGTTTTGATATTGCGGCGAACGGGGAACGAACCCATTCAAATTGTAATTATACATTCCGGCTTTTCAAAAACAACCAAATTTTCTTTATTTATCCTTAATTAGCCGTTAAAATGAGGTTCTGGGCCTTTGTGATTACTTTGCGAACTATTTATACGAGGACCTAAACAGAAAGGAAATATATGAGAAGCGATACAGTCAAAAAAGGCTTTCAGCGTGCGCCGCACAGGGGCCTGCTTCATGCCTGCGGCTTAAGTGACGAGGACATAAACAAGCCATTCATTGGCATTGCCAACAGCTTCTGCGAGATAGTGCCGGGCCACGTTCACCTGAACAAGGTTGGTGAGGTTGTCAAGCACGCTGTTCGCAAGGCAGGCGGGGCCGCTTTTGAGTTTAATACGATAGCGGTCTGCGACGGCATTGCTATGGGCCATACGGGTATGAAATACTCCCTGGCTTCGCGTGAGATTATCGCCGATTCAGTCGAGACTATGGTACAGGCACACTGTTTTGACGGGCTTGTCTGTATTCCCAACTGTGACAAAATCATACCGGGAATGCTGATGGCGGCGGTTCGGCTGAATATCCCAACGATTTTCGTATCCGGCGGGCCTATGGCTGCAGGCAAAACAAAAAATGGAAAAGCAATCGACCTTATCAGCATATTCGAAGGCGTTGCTGAATTTAACGCCGGCAAGATTGACGAAGCGCAGTTAAAAGAGCTTGAACAGACGGCTTGTCCGGCGCAGGGAAGCTGTTCGGGAATGTTCACCGCCAATTCGATGAACTGTCTTTGCGAGGCGATTGGGATGGCCCTGCCCGGTAATGGAACAATCCTGGCGGTCAATCCGAAGCGCCAGGAGCTTTATAAAACTGCGGGCAAACAGATTATGTCCCTGATTGAAAAAGACATCAAGCCGCTGGATATAATCAACGAGAAATCGCTGGATAATGCCATTATTCTGGATATGGCGATGGGCGGCTCGACAAATACCATCCTGCACACATTGGCGGTGGCAAGTGAAGCCGGTATCAAGTACGGCCTTGAACGGATAAACGAGATTTCGGCTAAATGTCCCAATATCTGCAAGGTCTCACCTTCGAGTAAGTTTCATATGGAAGACGTTGATGCCGCCGGCGGCGTAAGCGCGATACTAAAAGAAATAAGCAAGGTTGCGAACCTTCTTAATACCGATTGTCTGACGGTAAGCGGCAGGACGCTCGGTGAAAACATAGCTGATGCCGAGATTAGAAATCCGGAGGTCATCCATCCGCTCGATAATGCATACTCGAAGACCGGCGGGCTGGCTATTCTGACGGGCAACCTTGCTCCGGACGGCTGTGTGGTTAAGACAGCCGGCGTGGCAGATGCGATGCTGACTCACACCGGGCCTGCGGTTATTTTCGAGAGCCAGGAAGAGGCCTGCGATGGTATTCTGGCCGGCAAGGTCAAGAGCAGCGATGTTGTGGTGATTCGTTACGAAGGCCCGAAGGGCGGGCCGGGTATGCAGGAGATGTTAAGTCCCACAAGTTATATTGTGGGGACAGGGCTCGGCGAATCCGTTGCGCTGATTACCGACGGCAGGTTCAGCGGCGGAACAAGGGGCGCTTGCATCGGGCACATAAGTCCTGAAGCAGCAGTAGGCGGGCCAATTGGATTATTAAAGAATGGTGACATAATAGAGATTGACATCCCGAACAACGCTATAAACGTAAAACTTTCTGACGGCGAATTGGCTGAACGCAAAAAGGACTGGAGACCACCAAAACCAAGAATAACGAAGGGCTATCTTGCAAAATACGCCTCAATGGCAACCAGCGCCGACACCGGCGCCGTTTTGAAATGGTAGAATTAAAATTTTGCTGGAATTATTTGCAAAGATTTGTGTATAATTAAGTGTAGATAATTCTCCTAAACCCAGCAAATTATACAAAGTTTGGTATTTTGGAGCAAAATCCTATGTATGAACGAATCACAATCGACCCGAATATCTGCCATGGACAAGCCTGCATTAAAAATACGCGCATACCCGTCCACCAAATCATTCATATGCTGGCTAACGGGGACACAATTGAAGAGCTTATGAAAGAGTATCCTTCTCTTAAACGCGATGACATTCTCGCCTGTCTTGACTATGCTGCTTCTCTTGCGGAAGAACAGATTACACCTATAGGGGGATAAAAAACGAGAAATGGATATTCTTGTAGATGAGAACATCCCTCTGATGAGCGTGGAGCAGTTGTGCGAGATGGGGCACGATGTGGTTGATATTCGCGGCACGGCTGACCAGGGTATATCAGATGAGTTGCTCTGGAACAAGACTTATGCAGAGAGGCGATTGTTAATTACAACGGACAGGGGTTTCACACATTGCCGTGACAGAGAGCATCATGGCATTTTGATTGTATCTCTGCGGAGGCCGAACCGCCACAAAATCAACGAACGTGTCATCGAAGCGATGAGACTATTTTCGCCTGAGCAATGGCCGGGCCTGCTGGTGGTAATGCGTGATGAGGCTATGAGCACCTGGCGGCCAAGTAAAGAGAAATAGTCTTAAAAGTACTGGAAGCCGCCAAAACCAAGAATAACGAAGGGCTACCTTGCAAAATACGCCTCAATGGCAACCAGCGCCGACACCGGCGCAGTCCTGAAGTGGTAAGATAGTTGTCTATAAAATTGGCATAATTTAAGGAGGTACATTATGGCTCTCAAAATATGTAAAGAGTATGGCAAAGATATCAGTACCAAAGCCAAAACATGTCCTAATTGTGGAGCGTCCGTCAAGAAATCTCATGGTTTTCTTAAATTTTTAGGCATAATAATTCTTTTGTTTATTCTTTGGGGCTTAATAAAAAATTTAGCTGAAGAAGATTCCGCGGAAAACAGAACCAACCGATTTTCTCCTCCTCGGAAAGAGACGACTAAAAAAGAAGGTCAGAAACCGGCAGTTCGGCGAGAAAAGGTTATTATGCCCAACTACAGCGTTTTGAATGAAAAGGTATACGACATTCCCCTAAAGACACAAGTAGAATTGAATATATTGGTTTCCGGTGAAATTTCCGAAACCGGTCTTAAAGCGTTGCTAAATAAGCTATACTCTTCAACAAAGGCAAAGAAAGGCTTTAAATATCATAATTCGCCTACCAACATTTACATCTATGCGTTTACCTCAAAAGAAAGAGCTGAGTCGGGTATGGGCCAGTGGATAGCCATGTTGCAAAAGAGCTATGGTGATGTAAGCCCGAAAATTAGCATCAATGAACGTCAGATTGCCCAACTTGGTGCAGAACCTGAAGAAAAATTTGGACTCTCCGAGGCCACACGAAAACAAATTTGGAGTGAAATAGTTAAAGCTGAAGACAGAGCAACTAAAGAAGCTGAAGAGAGATATCCACTTGATCCAACTCAATCTCTTCGTGTAGGGCAATTATTCGAACTTTCAAAAGAAACGCCTTTAATGCCAGAACTGGAACCCACAGATCCGATGGCTGCCCTGCAAAGGATGCGAAAGCTTCCCCCACGAACTACTATCAAGGTTCTAAAGGTTTCCACCAAAGACTTTAAGCCGTGGTATTTTGTCGCAGCAAGAAGTCCGTCGAGATCTTCTCTTGGCACTGGATGGATTAATAGTACTGCTTTGAGGTGGCAAGCACAAATTGATCCTAAACAACAACTGGAAAAACAAGGCGAACTTGAGAACCGCCTGATAGATAAGTATGAGAACGAGTTGGCGAAAAAATATGGCTTGACACTTGAGCAATTAAAAGAGATCGCATTAGAAGGTGTAACTAAGGACTGGCCATTCCCAAAGTAGATATGGCTGAATACGAGATTGCTTCGCTGCGCTCGCAATGACAAGCAAACGGCGCTTGCTATGCCGGGTGGATTTTTGTATAATTCAGGTGAATGAGGTCCGACAAATTCGTCGGGGATATACTTATGAAAATAGAACACATAATTAAAGAATTCAAACAGCAGATAGCCGAGCTTTACGGGCAGCGGCTTAAAAAGGTTGTGCTCTATGGCTCTTATGCAAGAGGTCAGGGCAATGATGAACATTCGGACATCGATCTGGCCGTTGTGCTGGCAGGGGCGGTTGATCCCTGCGAAGAGATTGACCGAATGGCTGATATATTTACAGATTTGAATCTTGAGCATAATGTTCTGATAGCGGTATATCCGGTCTCCGAGAGTAATTTCGAGAAAGTCGAAAGTCCCTTTCTTATAAATGTCCGTAAGGAAGGTATAACCGTATGAGCCAGATTCAAGCGCTTATTGAAAAAGCCCGCAGATATTTGAGAAGTGCCGAGTTATTGATTCATGACGGTGATTATGACTCTGCTGTTTCGCGGTCATATTATGCGATGTTTTATTCGGCCCAAGCAGCGCTGCTTAAAAAGAAAATGACTTTTACTTCGCACAAAGCTGTTATTTCTGCTTTTGGTCAGTATTTTGTGAAAACAGGGATTTTTGATAAACGGCTGGGTAGAGACCTGAATATAATTTTTGGTGAGAGACAATTGGGTGACTACGAGTCTAACTTTTCAATATCAGAAGATAATGCCCGCCATGCATTTGAAAGCGCCCGAGGATTTGTTGACCAAGTTGCAGAGTGGCTGAAATCAGATTTGTCGGATGATTGATGGTAATAGTATGCCCTGGTATGTTGGTGGGCTATATTTTGAATGCCAGCAGTGTGGTGAATGCTGCTCCGGGCCTGGGGAGGGTTATATCTGGGTCAGCAGGCCGGAGATTCAAATAATCGCCGATTTCCTGAAAATAACGCCGGGACAGTTGCGGCAGGAGTGTTTAAGACGCGTGGGACTGCGGACAACGGTTATTGAACAGGTGGGTACTAAAGATTGTATATTTCTGCAAGAATCTAACGGCCAAAAGAAATGTTCGATTTACCCTGTTCGTCCGAGCCAGTGCAGAGCGTGGCCTTTCTGGTCCAGCAATTTAGCCAGCCTGAATGCCTGGAACAAGGCGGCCCAAAAATGCAGCGGCATTAATCAGGGAAAGTATTACAGCTTCGAGGAAATAGAAAGAATCAGAAAGAAAAAGAAAATGGCCACAAAGACACGAAGTCACGAAGAAAGAAGAAATGAAAGTGAGCTAAAGTGAGCTAAAGTGACTAAAGTGAGCTAAAGTGAGCTAAAGTTATAAGGGACTTGAGTCTGCCAGAGGCGGGCACTTTAGACACTTTACATTTTAGGCACTTTACACTTCTTCGTGTCGTGGTGGCAAAGAAGGAATAAAAATGGCGGCTGGATACCAAGTTAACCATCAACTCCTCAAAAGGGCAGTTGAAATCTACAATTGGCTTGACCTCCAAGTTCGCAACAACAGCGAATTAGCTGGAAAGTGCGATGCCTGCGGCAAATGTTGTGATTTCGACGGGCCTGCCCCTGGCCCTGAGCAGGGGTTCGACCACCGTTTATTTGTTACCCCGCCGGAATTGATATATTTAGCTGCAAATCTGGACGCCGAAAAGCAAAAGCTAATGCCGACCAGCCGATGTCCCTACAATATCGGCGACAAATGCACGATTTACGAATATCGTTTTGCCGGCTGTAGAATCTTCTGCTGCAAAGCCGATACGGATTTTCAAAGCAGACTGAGCGAGTCGGCCCTGAAGAAATTTAAATCAATCTGCACCGAATTCCGAATTCCCTACCGCTACACCGATCTGGCGACCGCGTTAAATACAAGAGACTCAAGGCTAAAAAACGAAAGACCATCTACTAATAAAATCCGAATATCGAAATTCGAAATCCGAAACAAATTCAAATGACAAAAATTCAAAATTCCAAACGTTTCGGTCATTTGGACATTCGAATTTTGATATTGTTTCGTGCTTCGTGCTTCGAGCTTCGAGTTTCGTATTTTATCTTCTGTATTACGCTCTGCTTTTGCGTTTTTGCTTTACGTTTTGTTGGGTTTAATATTTGTCAATGGGGAGGGGGATTTTATCCTGCGGGTCGTGTAGCTTGATGTATTTTACGCCGAGTAGTGAGCCGTGTTCCTTGTAATAGCCGTAAAGCTTGAGCAGTTTTTCTTTATCCGTTGCTTCCAGATATCGCTGCCAGGTGCCGATTTCAGCCCCCCAGATAATTTCGGTCTTGTCCGTTGCGTACAGGACAATATGTGGAAACCGAGTGTCTTCTCGGCCCTCGAAATTGCTTACATCGATAACTTCAATTTCCCACAGCAGGGGTTTGTCCGGCGTAACCTCTTCATCCATCCGCCAAAGAAGCTTCAACACATCCACCGCGGCGGCGAGGTCCTCGCGCTGCCAAACTATGCCCGGCTGCGGTACTTTTGTTATTCGCGGCAGGTCTTTTACCTTTACTATGGGCAGACTCGGCACCGGCACAAAATCGAGCACGACCAGCTCAGCATCCACGTAAAATTTGCTCCAACCCCACTCAACCAGAGCAATGGGCTTTCGCCACTGCGCTTCGATGCGGATAGTATCGTGGGTGATTTGCACTGTTACATTTCGCAGCCACGCAACCTCTCGCTCAAGATTGTTCTGAACAGAGCGGGCGGCATCTTCATCGAGTTTCAAATCCTCGCCATTGGCTCTTGCAGCAGCGTAAACTTTTTCTTCGAGCTGGTCATTGACCCAGGCGGGGACACCTACCAATTCGAGAGAGCCAAATTTTTCCGAGACAGGGACAGCTTTTCTCATGTATTTGTCCAGGAATGCAAAGCCGGTTCGTACGGCAGCAAAAACGCCGATTCCTATGGCCCCAAGCACACAAACTACGCCGAATACCTTCAAAACACCCGTCAAGCTCGGCCCGTGCTGACTTGCTTTTTGCTTTTTCTTTCTTTTTGAAGCGCCGAGCTTAAACGATATTCTTTTCGTCTTACTTTTTTTTCGTTTTCTTCTGGCCACCAGTTGTCTCGTATTGTGTATTGCGTATATCGTATTGCGTGATGGTTGAACGATTCACCGTGTCCCCGTCTGACCGACTTGCTGTCCAACGGGGCTATCTTTATTTTCCAATGCCGCCTCGATGATTCTTATGCACAGCTCGCTCATTGAAAGTCCCGCCTTTGCTGCGGCTTTGGGCAAAAGTGAATGGGTTGTGAAGCCCGGGATAGTATTGACCTCCAGGGCGCAGGCGATTTCCTCGTCATCCAGGATAAAATCAACTCTTGCAAAGTGCCGACAGCCGAGCGCATCGAAACAATCGAGCGCCGCTTGATTGATTTTTGCTGCGAGAGCCGGGTCTCTAATTGTATCCAAAAGAAACTCCGTTTGCTCGTCGATATATTTTGCCTGATAGTCGTAAAAGCCGGTTTTGCTTCGAACCTCAATAATCGGCAGCGGCCGGCCGCAGAGGATACCGACCGTTATCTCCCGGCCCGGCACGAATTTTTCAATCATACAATCGCCAAACCCGCTCAAGACTTTTCGGGCGGCGGCAATAGCTTCACGCCGGTCTGTAACAATACTGATACCAACGCTGCTTCCCTGCCTTATCGGTTTTATTACATACGTGTCTGCAAACTGCTGTAATTGTTTTTCAACCTGCCGAATATCCGTGTCGTGATTGAAGTCCATCGCCGCGGGTGTTGCTACGCCGGCTTCGGCAAAGGCCTTTTTGCTCGCCATTTTGTCGAACGCTAATTTGCTTGCCATCGGCCCGCTGCCTGTGTAGAGAAGTGATTTGTCTTCGAGTATTTGCTGTAATTGGCCGTCTTCCCCGAATTTGCCGTGCAGTGCAAGAAAGAACACGTCGATGTCACCATCCTGGAGTATATCCATATTGTCCGGTCTAATATCGGCGGTTACTACATTCAAGCCGGCTTCTTTTAACGCCTCAGCAACGCAATCGCCGCTCTGGAAGCTGATGTCGCGCTCCTCGCCGATACCGCCCATAAGGACAGCCACTTTCAATTTACTATTTTCTATTTTCAATTCCTTAATTCCAGATTTCGATTTCAAGCTCCAGCTCGATGCCAAACCGTTCTTTGACTCTTTCTCTTATAGCATCTATCAGCCTCATAACGTCGCGGCTTTTACACCCTTGTTGTGCGATTATGAAATTTGCGTGTTTTTCGCTGACCGCAGCTCCGCCTATTTGCAAGCCCTTCAGACCGACCCTATCAATCAAAGCGCCAGCCGAGACCCCCCTTGGATTTTTGAATATGCAGCCGGAATTTTTTGTATTTAACGGCTGATTATTCTTTTTATAAATCCAGATTTCTTTTACCGTTCGCATGATTTGCTCAGGGTCAGCGGCATTGAGCTTCAGCTGGGCGCTTAGAATGAATCTGGCGGTGATGTTTGTTCGGCGGTAGTCGAAAACAAGCTCCGGTTTGCTCTTTTCAAAGACGCCGCCCTGAGCATCCATCAGCGTAACGGTCTCTACGGCTGCACCGATATCTCCGAAGTTGCCGCCTGCATTCATTTTTACCGCTCCGCCGACCGAGCCTGGTATTCCGGTCAGAGCTTCGATGCCCGAAAGTCCCTTTTGGACACAAGTTAAAACCAACCTGCTCAATTCCGCGCCTGCCCAGGCGGTGAGTCCGGCTTCAGCCGGGTCGAATTGCGTCTGCGCGAACTGGCCTGCTTCAAGTTTTATCACCGCTGCCCGGAGGCCGTCGTCACTGATTAGCAGATTGGAGCCGAAGCCCATCACGTAAATTGGAATGTTGTTTTCGCTGCACCGCCGGACGACCTCCTTGAGCTGTTCGACGGTCTGCGGCCGAATTAAATAATCAGCCGGCCCGCCCAGCCCGTACCAGGTGCGTTTGGCCAACGGATAGTCGGTTTCAACTATTTTGTCTAAGCCACTGAATATACTCATCTGCCACCTTCCAGATATCACCTGCACCCATAGTAACTACGAGGTCGCCAGAAGTTACATTTTTCTTTAGATAATCGCAAATTCGGCCAAAGCTATCAATAAATACCGCCTCTGTCCCATTAGCTCGCATTCTTTCGACCAGTATCTGCGAGTTAACCTCTTTTTTGGCCGCCTGCGAGTCCCGGACGAAATAAATCTCCGGGACAATAGTTACATCGGCAAGCTTAAAGCTTTCCGAGAAGTCATCAAGTAAAAATCTTGTTCTGCTGTACTGATGCGGCTGAAAAATGCACCAAATTCGTCCCGGCTGATACCTCTGGCGTATCGCCTCCAGCGATGCCCTGATTTCGGTCGGGTGGTGGGCGTAGTCGTCAAGGACTGTGATTTGACCGAGACGGTCTTTGAGCATCAGCCGACGATCGACACCGGTGAAATCAGGCAGCAGTTGAAGTATTTGTTGAGGAGCCAATCCGGCGTTGACCGCCATAGCCACTACTGTTAGGGCATTGAGGATATTGTGCCTGCCCGGCAGAGAAATTCGCGTTGCTCCGAGCAGTTCGCCATTATGATAAACGTCAAAGGCATACAATCCGTCACTTAGCACAATGTTCTCGGCGTAGAAATTGCAATTTTCATCAAGCCCGAAGGTCTCGCAGCGCAAATCGGGTCCCAGTTGCCCGATGATTTTTGCCACGTTTGCATCCTGGCCGTTGGCAATCAGCACGCCATCCGGTTTTACGCCGAGGGCAAACTGGCGAAAGGCATCGACTATATCGTTTTCGTCTTTGTAGTAGTCCAGATGGTCCTGCTCGATATTGAGTATGGCTGCGATTTTAGGTTTCAGGTTCAGAAAACTTCTATCGTATTCGCAGGCCTCAGCGACAAAATATTTGCCGTCTCCGACGCCGGACGAGTTGCCCAATTGAGTAATGTCGGCCCCGATGATAAAGTTCGGGTCGGTGCCGGCCTGTTTCATACAATAGGCCAGCCAGCCGCTCGTCGTGCTCTTGCCGTGGGTGCCGGCCACCGCTATGCCGTCGTAGCAATTGCAAAGTATCCCCAGCATCTCGGCGTATTTATAGATTTTGCATCCTCTTTCGCGCGCCAGTTTCAATTCCGGATTATCTTCTTCAATAGCAGCAGAGATAACAACGGCATCTGTTTCTGAGCCGAGATTGTCTGCGTTATGGCCGATTTTTATATCAGCGCCCATCTGGCAGAGTTTGGTTACAATGCCGCTTTGCGCTTGGTCTGAGCCGGTAACAATTGCTTTGTTTTTGAGCAAAAGCTGTGCCAGGCCGCTCATTCCGATACCGCCTGCGCCGATGAAGTGGAATTTCAGCCCTGCCAGGCCTGCGGTGCCGTTCGTATTTAACACTTCATACAGGTGAGCTGTTTTAGTATCACAGGTTTCTATATTTGGCCGGCTCATATCTCGTCCTTGATAATGGTTGAGGTTCCATTGAGGGGATATTAGCATAAAAGCCGGGCAATAAAAAGAAAAAAGGCCGGGAGTGCTGATTGTATTCGGATTGAGGGGCGAGCCAGCAGCAGGAAGTCGCTAAAGAAGATTTATGAACTCTTCAGTTGTCAGGCCGGCTTGAGCGATAATAGCACGAAGCGTACCTTTAGGAATGTCTCCTCCAGGGTGGTTAGGTACAACAGTTCGTCTGTGAGTTTTAGGGTTGTACCAAATTTCATGGCTGCCTTTAGCGTGCCGGTCAAACACAAAACCTGCTTTACGAAGCTTGCGTATTACTTGGGATGGTTTAAGCGATGGAAGGCGACTCATGTTTCAACGGGGACAGGAATTTTTACATTTAATTTGAAGTGCGGTCTTTGACCTACAGTGAGATTTTTTGGAAGCCGGTCTCCATGTTCAATGCAGGATTCTATGATTTTACGAGCCACATCTTCGGCTATTTCAATGGTCTCTGCAATGGTTCTACCCTGGGCAATCAGGCCTTGCAGAACGGAACTGGTGGCCAAATATTGACCCTCTTTTAAATATTCGATTGATATTGGAACAAGATATTCTGACATATCTATAACCTCAGTAGTAAAGATAACGTAAATTATAGGTTTTGTCAATGTAAATCCAGGCAAAAAAAAGAAAAAAGGCCTTAAGCGTCTTGCCCTGAGGCCAATTCCTTGGCAGCTCGAATAGACGCCTCAGCACGTTGGAGGTTTGCTGCCATTTCTTGGGCGAATTTGTGCGTCATAGAGATAGCCCTTCCCTTTTCACATTTCGGTAAAGCTGGGAGGCCTTCTGCTCAAACTCATCCAAAGCTGCCGGCTTGGCGGAGATGAGCTGTTCTGAGTCGAGTTGTACCGGATAAAGCAAGTCGACAATTTGACGCAGTTTATGAAAATAGTTAAATGGCTTACTCAACAGAACAAGCAAATCGATGTCACTGCCTGCGCTTGTTTGCTCACGAGCTATAGACCCATAGAGAATCAGACCTTTAAGCCGGGGGCCATAGTGACTGGCAAGAATCTTCTTACATCTTTGCGTTATGTCGGTTACTGTCTTCATTTGACACCTATGTCTCAATTATATTTTCCTTCACTACGTCTACAAAATGAATTCTATCAGATTTGGCTTGAGAAGCCAAGAAAAAAGGCCGCAAGTTTAATACTCACGGCCCTTTCTAAATTCTACATTCGAAATTCTAAATTCCTTGATGCCCTACGTTTTGTTCTCAAAAACCACGCTACCCAAGCCAAGCAGCAAAAGCGCAGCTGGTTTCCATTATTCCCAACAAGCGCTCTGCGGGTCAAGGTTACATTCAAGCCAGTTGAGCGCGAATACAGCAAAGTCTTCAAAATCAACCTTACAATCTTTGTTGAAATCCATTGTAGGATAGTCAATGCATATGGGTTCAACTATGCCGGATGGTGATTTGCTTGCCTCTGCTGTGCCTCCATAGACACCTTGATTTACTATGCCGCCGTTGGGATTGGGTTCAACGCCAATAGGGCTACAGGGGTCTCCGGCGTCGATACACGGGCTGTCTAATGTGTCGTTGACCCAGTCATTTACGTCCCACCTGCCTGCGGTGGACAGAAGATGATAGTCGCCCTCTACCCAATTATTGCTCATATCCCAATAACCGGGGACAGCAAAAAACGGGTTTACGCTAATATCCGTTGCACCGGGCGTGACTCCGCTGTAATCACCCTGAAGATTCTGGTAGACGTTGTTGTACATCGAGGTGACTTCGCTGAGCCATCCTTGAACGAGACCTGTTCCGGCATTTTTTGCAATGATGCTATTGGTGCAAGTTGCATACGCTCTGTTTGGAGTGATCAAGCCGCTACCAGCGACGTAGATAGCGCTTCCATTGTTACCAATAACCGAACAATTAGTAACGGTGTTGTTCCCAGGGCCAAGCACCATACCATTTCCCCCGTTGGCACTGACCAAGCAGTTAATCAATTCGCTGCCTTCGCCATTGTAGCCATCGCCAGCATTGGCAGTGATTAGGCAGTCTTCTATGGTGCCCGAACAGCCTGCGAATCCGCCGGCGCCGTTTCCTGTAACGATGCAACTTGCGGCAGTACCCGAACAACGGGAAAATCCAGAACCGCTATTCCCACTTGCGATGCAGTTAGCTTTCAACCCGTCACAATAGTCTAAGCCGCTACCAGAGTTTCCCGTTATTTCGCATTCCGAGATATAACCATCACAATCGTATATGCCCGTCCCATTATTTTCTTTGACAATGGTATCGATAATCTCAGGTGAACCCCGGCCTTTAATGCCGGTAGTATTGGATTTGACAACGCAGTTTCTAATCAATGGTTCGGATAAATAGCAATAGATCCCACTTGCTCCGTTTCGGATAGTAAAACCGGCAAGGACACAACTTTCATCTTCTCCATTGTTGAACGTCACAACATTTCCCGAAGAGTTGCCGTCAATTACGGTAGATTCAACCACATTAGGGTCGTTTGGTTCTATGCTCCTCAGGACAATTGTTTTGCCGTAGTAGCTGATGTGCTCATAATAAATGCCCGGCCGAACCTCGATTGTCCCGTAACCTACTATACTGTCAACGGCTTCCTGAATACTATTGAAATCAGAAGGTCCATTACAATCCACGATAATCACGGCTGCAGATGACTGAGACCCTGCCAGGCCCAGCAACAAAAGAATCGTCAGTGCCGAAATTGTTGTTTTTTGCTTTCGCATTTTTTTTCACCTCCTTATAAAACTTTCTTTCGGAACAAAATGTCCCTTTCACTTTTTTTGCGCTAAATTTGTTTTGTTCTTTTTCTTAACCTAAAATCTTCAATACTGAAAAACCAATACTTTATCTCATAGGCCCTACCTCCTTTCCGACTGCGGCGCAATAAAAAAGGCACCGCTACATCGTGTCTTCTTCAGGCCCGTCAAAGCCCACTAAAGATACGCAAGCGATGCCGCTAAGTATGCAAGCAAAAAAGCACAGACTTTTCTTCGTTGTGGGCTTCAAAACCTGACGGTTTTGTTTGGGACGCCAAGAGTTCAGTACTTAAGCGTTATTTACTTGTCAAAAGCCGAGACGGCCTAAAACGCAACGGATGAGATTGCCACGGCCTGCTTTGCAGGCCTCGCAATGACAGCTACTCAACTATCAGCGTCCTATAATAACAGGAAATGGAGACAAAACAAGAAAAAAATAAAAAATTAGCCACTAAGACACAAAGGCACAAAGAAAATTTAAAAATGGATTCCCGCTTTCGCGGGAATGACATACGTAATATGGCTTCCCATCCGCTAAACGCTACATGCTATACGCTAAAATTTACCATTGTGCTTCGATGTATGGGCCGGTGGGGCCTTTGGGTCTGGGTTTGGGCCGGGACTTGAGGATTGCTTCGGCAATTGCAATGTCACTTTGCCGCGTAATCTTGATGTTCGAAGGGTCCGTCTCTACAATTGATACTTTCTCTCCAAGCGCCTCGACGAGCTGCGCATCATCGCTGATTTTGCTTTTATCGAGATTTGCAAGGTTACCATAAGCTTTTTTTAGCAATTCGGCTTTGAAGACCTGCGGAGTTTGTGCTTCGTAGAGGCCGGCCCTGTCAACGGTTTTGATTATCGTATTGTCCTTCGCCTGTTTTATGGTCGCTGCAACAGGACAGGCCAGTATCGCTGCACCCGTTTTCGCAGCGGCGGCGAAACCGGCGTCAATCCACTGCTTTGTTAGACAGCATCGCACAGCATCGTGAACGGCGATAAGGTCAATATTATCTTTGATAAGTTCGAGCGCCTTTTTAACGGTGTCAAAACGCTCTGGGCCGCCGAAACAGATTTTTGTATTGTAAAACGCCAAATTTGGGCCCCATTTGATATTTACCAGCTCTTCGTCTTCGGGCGCAATGGCCAACAGAATCTGTTTTACGTCGTCGCGGTTGGCGAAAAGCTCGACGCTTCGCAGCAAGACCGCTCTGCCAGCCACATCGACGAACGGCTTTTTTCTCTTTCCGCCGAATCGCCTGCTGGCGCCGGCAGCACAAATAATCACAGCTACGCTTTGATTCATAGCAAAAATCCCTCTTTTTCTTACCGCCGAGTTTGCAGATACCGAATGTCAAATTCGAATATCGAATATCGAAATCCGAAACAAATTCAAATGACAAAAATTCAAAATTCTAAACGTTTTGGTCATTTGAACATTTGAATTTTGATATTGTTTCGTGCTTCGGATTTCGAATTTCGGATTTCATTCTTGTTTAATCTGCTCTCAGCGTTCTCTGCGGTTATTTTTTTTACTTTTAATCGGTGGTTTAAAATTCGATGCCGCGTCTTGCAGCTATGCCCTTATCGAACGGGTGCTTGATATTTTTCATTTCCGTTACCAAATCCGCCAGGGCTATCAGCTCCTTAGTTGCACCTCGGCCGGTCAGAACAATTTCGACGGCGGGGTCTCTTTTATCAATAATATTTTTGATATCTTCTAATTTAGCCAGGCCTTTTGAAAGGCAAAATACGAGCTCGTCAAGTATGACACAATCGTAAAATCTTTTCTCTGCGGTTTGAGCGATTCGTTCAAGAACATCACTAATTGCTTTCTGCATCTGCGAAACGGCCTTTTGGTCTTTGAAGGATTTAGACATATCCCAGGGCACATCAAGCGCTTCAACCCTGATTCTGACCGCGCCCAATTGCAGGGCGAAACGCTCGCCGATATCAAGCGAGGGCGGTTTCAAAAACTGATAAATCAAAACCTTATTTCCCTGCCCGGCGGCGCGTAGAGCCAGGCCAAACGCAGCAGTGGTTTTGCCCTTGCCATCCCCGGTATAAATCTGAACAAGTCCCTTTTTCAGCATAGCAGTATATTAAAGTTAAAAATTAAAAATTAAAAACTAAAAATTGGAAACTGGAAAACTGATTGCTGTGGGTGCAATTGGCGATTGCAGGTGCAAAATTCACTCTTTTTGCGCTAAAGGGTTGTGAGCACCCCGCAACGCAGGGTTTTGAAAGCCAGCAAGCCGGCTGCTTGCAGCCCTTTTTTCATATCCGCAGGTAGGTCTTCAAGTAAGAAGCGAGAATATTGCCGATAACGGCTTTTCCTGCGTGCTGTAGTAACTGCTTTCCCTTCGACTTCGCTCAACTGTGCTCGGAATGACGGTAGCGGAGCCATCCCCAAGCTGCGCTTGAGGCTGCCACCCGGATTTCCAACACCCCCAAACAAGCCTTCGGCGAACTCAGGCCGGGGTTTGAGGGTGGCACCCGGCCGATTGGTTAATTACTCAATATGATACTTATCACTGTGCCTGAGAGTGTGCTTACTGTGACCGCACGATGCGTCTATCTGAACTTCGGCCTGTTTATCTGTCGGCATAGCTATAATAACGGCCAAAGTTGAGCGACGAATATCCATATCAGTAACATCCAATTCTATGGTCTTGTTAAAGGTTTCTTTGCTTTCATTTTCGATATTGTGCCTTGCCCAGGCCAGGCCGCTTGCTACGAGGTTCCGCTCAACGACCTCAAGATAAGCGATATCGGATTGGAACAGTACAGTGTTCGCCATACCGCCTAAAACGAACATCTCGGCTCCGATTGCTGCTATCGCCGCTATTACAATTACCAGCACAAAACCGTTTTGTCGCAGCTTTTTCATCATTTACTTTATAGCCTCCGGTAAAGCACCCACAAAATACAGATAAGAATTCGCCATCTTCTTTTGCCGGTGTCCTCGCACCTCATACTCTATGTGGGTTTTAACCTCTACAGCATAGGCATTGTCGTCGCCTCCGGCGAGCTGCCATTCTACTTTCGCGTGAGGCATTGACCAAACTTTCGTGTCTTCACCGCCGTCCTCCTGCGCGTCCGTTAACCTGCGTCTGAGTACCTCATCATTTTTCAACTGATAGCAAATCATAGCATCCGGCAATTCAATTAAAAGCAGCTCCTCGTCTGTAGTGTGCCCTGCAAACGACTCCGGCAACCCTTTTGCTCCATCAACGTCCCTATGCATTTGCCTGAGCATATTGAGCAGGCTCGTGTTCTCCTGTACAACCCGGTAGGACTTCGGAATATCGGTAATAATTGTGGTGAACAATGCGGCTAAAGCAATCGAAACGGATGCAAAGACAACCATTACTGTCAACAACTCTATCAATGAAAAGGCCTTACGCATCTCTACTGCTCCTCTAAAATATATCTGGACAACCGAACCTTCACTTCCTTGCGAAAGCTCTTACCGCTCGCCGTCACTTTTACCAATTTCATCCCTTCCCATTGACCAATTCCTGCCGACTGCTGAATCGAAACGCTCACCCTGGGCCAGAGTCGTTTAAGGACTTCGTCACGGATTGGCCTGCCCGTTGTCGCTATGCTGTCAAGCTCCGCCTGTGCTGCCGCTATACAGTGCTGCCTCAGGAGCTGGTAATGATTGAACTTTGCAAAACCGTGCAGTGACAATGCCAGCCCAGCCATAAGAATTGCCAAAACAGTCAATCCAACAACTAAGTCAGTAAATAAGAAACCACTGTATTTTTTGTTTTTACCAGGATGCCTCACGGCATTACCAGACACGGCTTCGCCCTTTACATTTTTTAACCACGGATTACACAGATTCCACTGATTCATATTTTTACACTTATTTTCTTACGGTATTACGGCATTACAAGGTTCGCCATATGATTAATAATCGTGACCATAGGGGAAAACATGGCGTAAACTATGAAGCCCACCATTGCTCCCATAATAAGCGTTACACAAGGCCACATTATAAACCTGGCAAGATTGACGCGGTAATTATAGTTCGAACGATAGAACGACTCGAGTGTCTCAAGAATCGCCAGAGTATTTCCCTGGTTTACCTTGTCATCGAAAGCCCACGCCAGGGTGTTACCCAATCTGCTTTCTCTGGCTGCAGCGGCAATATTGTTACCGGCCTCTACTTTTGCCAGCCATTTTTGCAGTCGCTTTTTGAAACGGTTGTTCACGTCCAGGTTAAGTGTATTAGCGATAGCGTCATTGACCGTACAGCCGGCATTAAGCGACAGCCGCAGAAGCTCTACCGTGTGTACCATCGAATAATTCTTTTCAAACCAGTGCAGGACAGGCAAATACCATTTGATAAAATCCCCGATTCGCGAAATTAGATATGGCTCCTGCGGCTGACGAGGCCGAAACCTGATGAAAATCGAAACAGCACCAGCCGTAAGAACTATGAGCGCCAACGGTAAAGCAATTAACCAGCCGTATTCGTACGCAATAAAACTTGCGAAACGGGCCAACAATCGAGTAGGAGCCGGAAGTTTTGCTCCTTCAGTCACTTCTGTTAAAACCTCGTGGAATTTCGGAATAACCTTCCACATTAATCCCAGTACTATGAAAAACATAAAGATTATTAGTATTACCGGATAAAACGGGTGGACCGGTTTGAGCTTCTTCTTTTCGTCGGCCCTGGCGACCATATCGGCTTCGATGCTTTTGATGGCAAGTGGAAGCTGGTTAATGCGCTCGGCGGCAGCTATCATTGCCACTGCATAACCGGGACAGTTCGGATAGCCCCATTCGAGCGACTCGCTCAATGAGTAGCCCTGGACCAGCCAGTTTTTTATTGCCCGCAGGATTCTTGCGCGATTGTCACTTCGCCCGCTTGCCGCCGATTCGAGTGCCATAGGTAACGGCAGATTCTGCCGCATACTCGAACCAATCGTCGAAATAATATATGCAGCGGTAGCGTGACGGGATGTTAAACCATAGCTTATGACTGAACCTATAAAAGCTATAAATATGATCAGGGCTATAAAGGAAATAAAAGGCAAAAGTCCACCGGCGCCCAGGGCGCTAAAGACAACAACCAAGGTCACAAATAAAAGAAAAACTACCAAGCTTAATAGTGTCCATTTTGCCCATATTTGAGGCCATTCGAAAAACATTAGCGCAGCTAAAACTATCACAAAGAGAAGAACAGGTGCGATTATCAAAGAATATCCTACGCCGTCGGTCAAAGCCAACGGAAGCGCTGCGATGGGTGACGTAATTAAAGCAACCCCCGACTTCTCAAAACCCGGTATTGCATAGAGAAACAAAATTGATATTGCAATAATTACAAGCATATCCTAACCAATCATCATACACTCAACTCAAAACCGTGACAATTTGTATCATCGGCAAAAACATCGCGAGGACAGCCATTGCCACAATTCCTCCCACCACAATGAGCATAACAGGCAACAAAACCGCCTGTAATCTTGCCTGGCCACATCGTGCCTGCTCAGCGTACATCTGGCCGAGCATGTAGAGATTGTCCTGCAGCTCGTTGCGCTGCGTGCCCAACTGAATTGAATACAAGAACAGGCGCGGTAGAAAGGTGCAAAACTGTCCCGCCTCTAAAATATTTGCTCCCTGCTCAATCTGGCGGGCAAGGATTTCACTTTCGAGGAGCAGCTTTTCACTTCCCGACGCACCTGAGCTTAATCTCAGAGACGCCGGCATATCGCAGCCGGTCGCAACCATCATTGCCATAGCTTCGGCCATTTTGCTCAGCACGCTGCTGTGGTAAAGTCTGCCCATAACCGGCAATTTCAAAAACAGCGATTCTTTGAATCTGCGTCCGCCGCCAGAGAACGAAAGCATCGCAAAGACAAAAAGTATCGCTGCAACAAGAGCACCCACGGCTATCCAGAAAGGCACTACGTTTTTCGCTATACTAAAAAATAATGTGGTTAGAGCCGGCAAACGTTCACCCTCTACCATTTCTGTAAGTACCGGCTCGAACTGCGGGATTATAATCAAGAATACGGCTGTTAAAACAATCGCAGCCAGAGTCAGGATAACCGCGGGATAACTCATCGCCTCAAAAATTATCCTCCTGGTTCGGCTGGCCATCTCAAGGTGTCTGTTCAGACTTGTGAGCATTTCGCTTAATCTTCCGGTTTCGACCCCGGCTTTTAGTATCCGGCCATACAGAGGCGGAAAAGCTTTCTGTCTTTTTTCAAACGCCTGCTCAATGCTCACGCCCGCTTCAAGCTCGCCGGCAATAGCATCAATGAGTTTGCGCATCGACTTTGAACCGACATCGTGGGCAAGCTCTCGCAGACCCCTTTCCAGGGGGATTCCGGCCTTTGTTATTGAGGCAAGCTGCTGATTGAAAAGCACAAACTCGCTTCTGCCGACGGCCGTTTTGGGCTTTTTGGGTTTGGCCTTTTCGACAGAATTTACGGTAAGCTGCATCTGCTTGAGCAGCTCGCCCGCCTCTTTGCGGGAGCCGGCTTCGATCGTGCCTTTCATCAGCCGACCTGCCGATGTCAGTGCGTTATATTCAAATGTCGCCATTTTATGCTCCTTTCAGCCACAGAGAACACAGAGAGCACAGAGAAATATTTTGATTTTCATTCTTTTAGTTTTAGCTCGTACCGATTCCACAGACTTTGTTCAGCTCATCCTGGGTTGTGATACCTTCACTGACGAGGCGTTTGCCGTCTTCGAGCATATTTGTATGGCCTTTGCTTTTGAGGATAGCTTCAAGCTGGTCTAAATCAGATTTTGCTAAAATGGCCTTTCGCAGTTGGCCATCGAGTTGAACCATTTCGGCTATCAGCACCCGGCCTTTGAAGCCGGTGTTAAAACAATCGTCACATCCTGCCGCTTCAAATCCGTCTTTGGCGGACTTAATTTTTTTCTTACACTTCCTGCAAAGTTTTCTGATAAGCCGTTGGTTCAGAACCGCTGAGACGCTTGACGTTACCTGGTAAGGCTCAATGCCCATTTCGAGCAGCCGCAAAAGTGCCCCTGCAGGCGTGCCGCTGTGCATTGTACTCATCAGCAGATGTCCGGTCAGTCCTGCCTCGATAGCGATTTTGGCGGTCTCGGCATCCCGAATTTCTCCTATCATCAAAACCTGGGGGTCCTGTCTGAGCAGCGAGCGCAGGGCCGTAGGAAACGTCATCCGGCCGTGCGGTGTAATCTGGGTTTGTGTAGTGCCTTCGATTCTAATTTCCACGGGGTCTTCGAGAGTTACAATGCTTTTGCCGGGAAAGCATTTTAGAATGTGCCGCAAAAGGGCGGCAAGCGTGGTGCTTTTTCCGCTGCCGGCCGGGCCGGTCAGCAGTAAAACGCCCTGGTTTTTGGCAGCAATTCTTTTCAACGCCGTGTATATATCCTTCGAAAAGCCGAGCCGCTCCAGCTCCATAAGCTCTTTATTTTTGTAGAATAACCGCACAACCGCTCGCTGGCCGTGTATTGTCGGAAAAACTGCGAGCCGCTCGTCGATAACTCCATCATTCTGGGCCCTGTCGATTTCAATTCGGCCTTCCTGGGGTATATCGTTACGATAGGTCAGAAGCCCGCCAAGTACCTTCAGCCTTGCAATTACATTATCAGATAAGGACTTTGGTAGTTTTTCGGCGGTGCCCAGGACACCGTCGAGGCGAAATTTTACGACTAATTCAGAGCCGGTAGGTTCGAAATGGACGTCGCTTGCACGGGATTTTACGGCCTTTTCGAGCAAATCGTCCACCAGAGAGACCACGTCCTGAGCATTTGTTTTTTCGTCGTAAGTGCTTTTTTTGTGGTTATTTACACGCATATATTATGGCTCTCTTTCGGCGGATTACTCATTTAGAACGCTTTTGACAAAAATAAGACGCAAAATCACCCCAAAACGTTATCTAAAAAAACAAAGTTTTTCCCCATTATCGGGCAATTTTTTGTTAACATAGTGATAGGCGTTGCGTCTTAAAAGGTAGAACGATAAAAAAACAATCGAAACGGGCTTTTATGTCTGGCAAGGCCATTAGTTACGGGCGGATTTGGGATTTTGCCATCCCTAAAACTGTGGATGAAAGCCGGCGGTGGGTGCTGTCTGCGATGCAAAGCCACGGGCAGGGATTGGTAACTATGCTCTGGCGAATACTGGGGAATGAACAAGATGTTTGTGATGCCTACCAGAATACGTTTCTGCGGCTCGCTCACTACGAGGGGAGAGGCAAGCCGGAACATATTAAAGCGTATATTTTCCGTTCGGCAAGCAACATGGCTATCTCAATGTTAAGACGCAGGACTGCTGAAAGAAAGAGATTGTCCGCAACTGCTGCTACCCGTGGCAGAGCTACTGACAAGGACGCAAGCTCGCCTGCAAATGAGCTTGATTCCAAATACCTGCAGGAAACTTTAAGGCGCTGTATAGCCCAACTGCCCGAATATCTAAGGAACGCCATAACGTTACGTGACCTGGCGGAACTGTCTTACGCTCAAATAGGCAGGATATTAGGCATATCACCAGGGACCGCGAGGGTTTACAGGTGCAAAGCGATACAATTATTAGCTGTATGGATGAATAAGGAAAGGCAGAAAAAAGATTAACCGCAGAGAACGCGGAGAACGCGGAGAAAAAACTAAAATAAAAAAACTCAGCGGTAAAATTAAAGAAAGAGCAGAAAGACGATGAAAAGCAAAAACACAAATAACAAATGCAGACAAATCAGGGCCTGGCTGCACAAAACCATAAGCAGCCGACTCGGTCTCGATGCGGACTGGGTACAAAACCATATTGGGAAATGTCCAAGATGTCAGCGGCGAATTGTCTCCGCAGGTCGCGTCAATCTTGCACTGTCGGTTATGAAATCTCAGCCTCACAAGCTTGATTTATTAATGCGTGCAAATACACAGGCCATTGGCGTACTGAAACACAGTCTCCGGCGGGCGCCGAAAGCCTGCAAGCTCAAAGCGATGCTGCCCAAACCTAAGCTGCTGGAAAGATGTGGCAAGTATGCACACCCTGCAGCAAATGCAGCGGCCTGTATTGCAATCCTGCTTCTTATGAAAATTGGGGTTTTTTCCTCTATGGACAAGTTCCAGACGGAGGGCCAAAAAGTCGTCAAGCAATATTATGCCAGCCACGTAGGCCAGGAAATGGCCGATGAAATCTTCACCGCTTAGTCAGCCCCCACTCTTGTCTTCGACAAGAAGACGTGGGGGGTAAATAGGCCCCGCCTGGCTTCACATAGGAGGACAATAAAAATACTGATAAGCAATCCCAACAGGCCCACTATAAGAGTCGCCACCACAAGCAGCAGAACATAAACGATGATACGTTTAATTGAAATCGGCCTTTTCTCGGCCCCCCTTCTTGCCTCTGGCAAGAGGCAGGGGGGCGGCCATATCTGCGGCCATATCTTTATAACCCCCAGCGCCACAAACAAGGCCGTGATGACCGCTAAAGTGCTATAGAAACTGCGGATTGCGCTGACCGGCACGGCCCAGAGGCTAAGCCGGGCCTCACCAGCGGGGCGGGCAAAATCAAGCCGAACCTCACCCTCCGGCAGCGTCACCGGCAACGAATAGACATCCCTGGCCACATAAGGCCGTATTTCTTCCCCAGCCGTCACTGATATGCCGGACATCTCGGTACCGGGGCCTGCTACTCTCTCCGGCGCGGTTACTGCACGGACAGCCGCCTCCGGCTGCCGTCTCTGTCTCCGTGCTCCAGATTCATCGTAATAGTAATCACCAGCTCTAACCCTCCCACCAACCTGGCCTTGCGGTCCCGCAGGTTTTTTAGAGGGCAGACCAACAAATGCTTGCGCCTTGTCCATACCTGCCTGGAAATGCCGCTGCATTCGGCTATCCGCCAGTTCCGACAACTGCCCTTTAATCTGTTCCTGTTTTTGCTCGATTTGAGCGGCACTTTCCCGTGAAAGTTTAAGCAAAATGTCACTCACATCATCGGCCTTCTTAGCACTTTCGAGTATCAGCTCCTCAGCTTCTTTGCCGTGAATTTCAATTCCGCCTATGTCGGGCTTCTTTTCATCTGAGGTATCCTTCTGGACCATTAGTGCATTTCGCTGCTGCTCTGAGAGCTCCAGTTCCTTCTTCAGCCGGGCCACCTGCCGGAGTTCGTTGTCCCTGACGAATTCCGGCTTCCCCAGCAGGGGGGCGTTGCGTATCCCTTCAGCCATACCAATGTTTGAAGCCGAAGCATTAAGAAAAAAGTTCATATCCTGGCGGGCCTGTTCCTGCTGCCCCCGGACAAATGCGGTATTACCCCCTACGATTATAGCCTGCGTTAGTCTCTGTCCGCCCAGTGTTGACTTGAGCCGCCGGTAGTCTTCTCCGCCCACTTCGTCGCGGTTGGCTTCGAGATATCCTTCAGTCTGTGTGATTTCACTGGCGAGTTTTTTGTTGAACACTTCCCAGTTTTTTTGGGCGATTCTTTCTCTCTGGCTGAAGGAGCCGGCCACATCACGGTAGCTCTTCTCCAGTCTTTTTAGCTGGCCCAGCTGTGCCTCGATGCCGAGACTCAGCATTTCGACCGTGCCGGCTACGGGTGACATATTACCACCGGGACGGAAGTAGCGATAACCATCGGGCAGCCGCAGCGACCAGGTTGTCTGCATCACCGGCATTCCGACAATCGATATGGCGGGCGGCTTGAGCCTTGTTATGCCGTTCAGTGGTTTAACTGCGCTGCCGGCAAAGTAGAGATAAACGTCATACGGCAGCCCACCGGGGGAAGTTTTAACCAGGGGTATCAGTACCTCACCGGCCGGCGAATCCGCCGCCGTTACAGGCTTGACCGGCTGGCCTGCCACATTGGCGCTCCAGAGGCGCAAACCTTCGGGCACTTTAACCCGCAGGAATTGTTCACTGCGATTCTGCAAGGCCACCCTTGCCTCGTAACGGCATCGGCCATTCCGGTCGATGACGGTGGTCAGCGCCAGCAGGTCAACGACAGCCTGAATGCGTGCCGCCATTTTGGCCGGCGTAAAATCAAGACTCAGAGACCAGTTGTCCTCAAAAGACTGGAAAACGTACTGGAGCGACTGCCTCATCTCGGAGGGCATTAATTTTCGCTGTTCGCTTACGGGCAGGTCGGCCAGATTTGTTCTATCCTTGACGTTTATATCGTGTCGGGAAATATTCTGCACCGCCACGATTGTGCGATAGCCCTCCGGCGCTTCGGTCTCGATCCGCGGTATCTTCAGCACCTTTGTGGACGCGTCAATCGGCAAAGCGAAGTTTACTGCCACGTCCACCAAGCCGGTAACCTCATTGACCAGGGAAACCGTCCAGCTTGTCCCCCGCTGCTTCGTTTTGCGAAGCAAAACGGCGGGGGCATCAGACTGGGTTACGCTTCGCATCGCCGGTGACTCCACCGCCACCAGTGGAGCGTATTCACTGGGCAGCCGGAAGCTAAGACAGTCGAGGGGCGAACCGGTGATGTTGTAACGCAGCCGATACGTGTACACCGCAGCCGTGGCTTTGACTGATAAACCCGCGAAAATCTCTACGCGGACCCGTGTGGGCTGCCGGCGGATGTTCAGCCGTAACGAAGGAGTGGCCGCTTCGTAGCGATAGGCGAATTGTACCGCCTTGAGCTGATTAGTATCGAGCCAATCCTGTAACGTCCGAGGCGCAATGGATTTTAGGTTCTCACTGGCGAGAGTCCTGGCCTCCAGCGATGCGGCCACCTGGACGGCAACCCGGCCCTCTTGCCCGGGCAGAGGATGCGCGCCAGAATCAATAAACATAATCGCCGGCACCGGAAAATCCTCAAGCTGAACATCGCTGCGGACGAGGACCAGAGCCATTTTGGTTTCCCGGACAGCGGATTGAAATTTCACATGCAGAAAGCTGCCTTTGACGTCTTGGCGCTCGTAGAAATTCTCGACGGCAGGGCCAACCACGCTGAGCAGCTCATAGCCCGCCGGCAGAAGAAAGCTTGCCCCGAACAGTCGTCCGCGTTCGGCTTTAAGAGCTGCCTGGACAAGCAACTGTACCTGGTCGGTGCTTATCCGCACGAGCTGGTCGAGGTTGACTTTGGGACTGACCGTCAGGCGTGACAGCTGCACGAATAAAGAGAACGGCCTGTAAGGCCAGTAGTACTTCGCCACCGGCTGGGCCCTGTCAGCGGTCAGGTCAGTATCACGCGACTTTTCGTCCACGGGGACACTTGTCCTGCGACCGCCGGTTACCTGCGCAACCTTAACAATCATACCTCCGGCGGAATGCAATGTTACCGTGCCGCTTTCGCGACTAACATTACCTGCCCGCACGAGGAACAATCGGGCCGGCTTTTCCAGCTTCGGCAGCCCGCCCCGCCAGCGAATTCCGCTACTATCATCACCTGCCCGCACGAGGGACAATGGCGCCAGCTTTTCCAGAGTCGGCAGCTCTCCCAGCCAGCGAACGGTCAATTCGTACTGTTTTTTAGTCCGGCTCGAAGTCAAGCCGGAGTGCAGACGCACCTCTATTATCTTGAAGGGTCTGCCTTCGATTATCTTTTCACCGACCTGTCGATAATCGCGAATATTAGTTCCTTTCAGGTCCGTCAGTGTCGCGCCCTCCGGCATCAGGAAGGTGAACCTGTCGTGCTGTCCGCCGGAAAAGCTGTAGGTAATCTTTGTAACTGCGACAACGGCCCAGTGAAATGCATAAACATCGTGTATTGAGGACGCAGACAAGGTGCGGTCCTCCGCGCTGCCAGCTATCTTCGGCAGCCAGCGGAGTGTAAGTTTTCGCGTCATTCCCAGGGGAAAGGTCCACTCAACTGTGCCGTTTACGGTGCGCTGCGTCACCCCCACGACTGCTTGCGCAGTCAAGCGTGGGGGCTCAATTCCGTCAACCTCAAGTTCCAGGTCATCCTCCGGCAAAACAACGTCCATCACCGCACCGGGCAGCGGCGGCAGCGAAAAACTTGCGCTGCCTCTTCGTCCGAAGTACTTCGGCTTTGCCACCGCACTTAGCTGCAGTTGACCGGAAATCTCCCCTGCCAACATCAACAGCATACCTTTCGGGCCGGTTTGCAATTGTGCCGCTTTGCCGTCGATGGTTGCCTCCGTCACCGCCAGCCCCTCTATCGGCATGGCAAGCACCACCCAATCCTTGCCGTAGGTTCTTATATCAGCCGTCAGCAGTACCTTCAGGTGTTCCTTTTCTACGGTCACCCTGTACCGAACAGACGCCAGGGAAACATCGGTGCCGGGTGGCGGCCTGTCAATGGGGTCATCCGGATGGGCCTGGTTCCATAACCGGACAAAACGAGTGTATGGAATGAGAATCTTTTCCGACTTTTCCGCTGTGGTGGGGTCTCCTTCGTAGGGAATAATTACCCCCACTGCTTCGTTTTTGCGAAGCAAAACGGTGGAGGCCGCTTTATCGTCCCTCTGCGACTCGACTGATCTCGCCGAAGTCCGCACCGGCCCAGGATTAGCTCGGCCGGGTTGCGCGGCATAGGCCGTCTGCACCGAACAACCCAGACACACAGACAACAGAAGCAGCATAACAACCGCTATGGGTTCAAGACCGACTGCCACACCGCCGAGACGCAGCTTTTTGGCCAACAACCGGATGAAACAAGTGAGCAGGTAGAACGGCACCAGGCAAATACCCGCTGTGAAGGCGCCGTTGGCAAAATGCGTCGTGGTCGGCCACCAGATTGCCATCAAAGAAGCAAAAGACAAAACGGTGACAAGCAGCAGCACTTTAACTCTTACTTTCTGCCACGCCAGCACTACTCCCATAGCCACTATTAGTACAAATCCCACTGCCCACCAGCTCGTCTGGCGGGATTGACTTGTCAGGCCGACAATAAGTTTCGCTGTGCCCAGCCCGGTAAACCTGGCACGCCGCCCGGCACCCGGAGTAGGAACCAAATCCACCGGCAGCGTAAAACGCCCCTCTTCAACCAGCCTGACACGAAGGGCTACCGCTGGGGGCTTGGCCTTCTGAGTTGCCGGCTTGTCCGAGGGCCTGGTCAGTAGAGACAGAGCAGGCTCAGTCTTGGCTCCCACAGCCCTCGCATGGGCCCTTTCAACATCTCTCACGCCCGATAGAGACTCCGCTGCTTCCTCGGCTCTCGTGCTTACCCTGCTCGGCGCTACCTCGTGCGCTTTGCTTAACCCAGGCATTAAAAACGAACCCAAGAACAGATTCTCCGCCAGAAAGTTGTAGAGTTGCACGTAGGCCGGGGTTGGTCGGACCAGGTCGTCGGTCTGCATTTTTGTTTCCTGTGCGGTTATCTGATAACCCGGCGGCGGAACGATATTCCAGCTCATCTCGTTTATCTCGACCCCGGGAAGCTCCACCCCGCCGACCTGGAGCCGCTTGAGTCTCGCCTTGCCCGGCTGGTATGCGTAAACAATCTTCACCGGAACGGGCTTTCTGGATTGGCCAATTGGCACCTGAAAATCGCCTTGGGCACTGCGCTGCGGCTTGGCCTGCTTGTCGGCCACACGCAGCGACCAAAGCTGCGCGCCCTCCGGCAGGCGAAAGGTAAGAAACTGCCTGCCGGCGTTGGCAACGCGGAACGTCGCTTCGGTCCGCTGGCCGCCCTGAACGTCAAGATATGTGGTCAGCTCTGCCGAAACCGCCAATGCTGATGGAACACGATAGCCTTCATGAACGGCCGTCTCCAATGTTACCGCCGCTTCAGCGCCGGTCGCCGTGGTTGCTGCCTGGAGCCGAAACGCCGACAAGATGCGACTGGCCGCAACGGGAAGCGGCGGAAGGTCCACCGCATCAATCTCTTTGGCCCCGGCGGCATTAATCGCAAGCGCCAGCTCCTCGCTGGCCTGGACCGCCAACTGCTCGGTTATCTGTCCATCGCATATCGGCCGCACCAGCGGAACCACAAATTTATCCGAAGTTCGTGGACGCTCATAATGTACGTCAATCGCCACAGCGCCGATGGCTTTGTGGTCGAGATTCAATAACCAGAGATTATACCGCTGCGTCAGTTCGGCAGGTAACGACAGGGTCGTATCATCCGCTGCTACAATACTTTTGGAGCTGATAGGCACTGCCGGCGAAGTGATTTTGATTTTGCGGGCGAGGGACTTATCGACAAGCAGATAAAGCCGCCTGGCAGAGGCGCGCGATATCATATAGGTGATTCGCCAGTCTCCTGTAAACTCGCGCGGCTGGACGGTAACCAGACCGACAGCATCACCCGCTATCCGCGGCCGACGCCTGGAAACCCGCAGTTGAATCTCACCTTTCACCGCCGCTTTGTAGCCGTAGGCGTATTGAACTTCGCCCGGCATTCCCAGCGAGGCCATTCGCCCGACCGGCACCACTTCGAGCCCGTCCGGCACTTTTTTAGGAAATGCATCCAGGTCGCCTACGGCCGAAATCGAGACGTGACCGGAAACGGTCTGGGCCCGGGATTCAATTAACGGAACCGTTATGCTCCGCTCTGGTGCATCGCTCGGCCAATGCCAGTCTGATGGCACGCTTTGCAGTACGATTCTTACGTTCACGAGCTTTTCAGGTAGGACCGGCCGGGGCAGTTCAATCCTGAGCAGCCGTTGACCCGCCTGCTCCTCAATGCGATACTCGAAGCCCGTCCCGCTACGGCCTCGGCCTTCGCCGAGACGAGTTTCCTTCCCGTCAACCTGCACCGTCCTGATTTGCCACTGTTCGGCTGAACCGCCAAGCACAAAGGAGATGTCGAAAAGCTCTCGGTCAATAGCCGTTACCTCGAAATCACCGCTCAGTGTCACCTGCTCCGGCGAACAAAGGAGCCTTTGATGTTCCTTAATACTGCGGCGCAGCGGCACGGCTGCCAGCTCCAAATCTACCGACCAGTTATCGCCCCAGTGAAAATACAATCGTCCCGTCACGGCGCTGACCATGCCCGGCACGGAAGCCGCCGCCGACACATCTTCTCGCCGCACGTCGGTCAGTTTTTCCCCCCGCACGGCAAGCCCTTCATCGGTACTTACCATCAGGTATCCCCGCTGGAAGGCCGCACCCACAAGAATCACGCGCGGGCCGTACCATATCTCCCCCGTTCGGGGGGCAGTGGCCTTGATATGCAATGCCGTCGTACCAACCCTGGCCGAGCGAAGCCGCACGGTAAGAATTTTTGAACCCTGCCCTGTTTCGTTTTCAACTGTTGCGACAGACCACCTGACCAGGCTTGGGCAGGTTACCTCGGTTACGATCCACTGCGAGGACAGTTGAAACTGCAATTCCCTGACGCCGCGGCGGAGCACCTGCACCGTATAAAGACAGCCCATCACCTGGTGCGACCTGGTCAAGCTAACCATTGCAGCCGATTCGCCCAGTAGAATTGGCCGGTCGTCCTCCCGACGTCCGTTTCCCAGCAAAACCACTGTCAACCTGTCCTGTCCCCCGATAGTAAGCTCAACGGTAGTACGGTCGGTTTCCTTATCATAAACCGGCTGAGATACCGGCACCGTCGCGTGCATTTCCAGGTCACCCGGCGCGCTCAACTTCATTGTTCCGGCCACGGCCGGCGGCAGGGATACGCCAAATTGCATACCGCCGCTGGAAAGCTCTTTTAGCTTTGTCGTACCGGCAATCTCAATCTGGTGGCTGCCTTTAGCGGTAACAATCAGGGTCAACCTGCCCTGCTTGTCATAGCCCAATGGTGCGGGCTTGCCGTCCATAACCACCCGCGTCAGCCCCATCTGAGCAAACGCCAGTGGAACTGCAACCGGCCCGTCGCCCATAGACACCACCTCAAGCTCACCGGTCAAGGTCAGTTCTTCGCCTGAAATTTTTCCCAAATATTCGGCGTGTTTGACCTGTCCGAGTTCGAGGATGCCGGCTTCTCGGGCGTTGGCTTCCGCTGCGGCCAACAGCTTTTCGAACTGGCCCCGGTCCATCAAAACCGCCTTGTCTGCCGGGTCAATCAAGTGGGCGAGGTCCTGATAAGGAACGTAAATATTTGGTTCGAGTTTTTCCGCCACGTCCGCACCGCGAGCAGAGCAAACGAAACACCCGACCATAATTGCAATACAGGCTACCAGGCTACCAGGATACCCGGTCATCAGATTTCCTGATTTCCTCCTTGGGAGCCCTGACGGGCTGATTCGCTGATCGCCTGATTCCCTGGTCCTCCGCCATTGTATACAGTATTTCATATTGCTACTCCTGGTCCTGTTTTGACCGCTTCTGTTGTTTTTTGCCGCCGGCATCAGGTTTTTCAGCGGTTCCTGGTTCTGATTGTTGTTGGGTTTGCGTTTCGCGGGCTTTTTCTGAAATAGTTTCTTTCCTGGCAGCCAATCTTTCGCCCCCCTGCTTTCTTGCGAAAGCAAGAAGGGGGGGAAGCTTTATAAATCCCCACTGCGCCGCCCATAACAATATCACGAGAATCCCCGCGAATATACCCGTCTGCAAGGTTTGGTTTACCAGCAGCGGTGAAGACAGGTGAACAATCCCGGCGACCAATGCAGCCGCCAATACGACCAACACTCGATGGAACCCGCTGAGCTTGAGCATATACACGCCGGCGGCGATTATCAGGAGCCAGATGATTATACTGAAAACCTCCTTGCCCATCGCTGTAACTGACAGCTTACCCGGCGCGCCCTGGCGGATAAAATCGAGAACCCTACCCTGACCAGTTAGCTTGAATGCAACCTGGCTGGGCTGTTCTCTCCCCAACATTTGCAGCATATTCCGGCACTGATAGTCCCCCAGCCGGGAAAAGACCCGGTTGTATCCCAGAAAGTAATAATCCTGCGGTATCCAGAGCCGCCAGAGTGTCTGCTGTACCGGAATTTCTTCCGGCAGCGCCGGCGCAATCAGTTTCGATGCCGAAGCACCCTTGAGACCATAGGAGATTTCCAGCACGAACCTGGAAACCTGTCCAGCCGACGGGGGCAGTCGCACGATACGCTCATTGGCCGAGACGCCCATCTCTACCGGCGTTTCATTGCCGTTCAACAGTACTGCGGTAAGCTCGGCCTTCGAAGGTAAGGTAATGGGCAGTCTATCGCCCCGGCTGGTCGCCAGCAGGTAAATTGCGTGCGTGTTGAGCATGCCGTCGCGTGCCAGCACCTGCTCTACAATCGCGCTGCTGACAATGGTGGTGAAGACCCTCGCTTCCTTCTGCGCCACCACCGGCAATGAAAGCTCAAAGGGCGGTGCGTTGTATTTGAATGCCAGTGAGGCAACTCGCCGATGAGCCTCGTAAGGCAGGTCGGCGGCGCTGCCGGCATCAGCCGGTATGAGGTTCTCGATGACCGGCTCTCCGATAGCCAGGGTTTCGGCCCTGGCAATGGCGATGTGCCCGCTCTGGTCGGACAGCTTGCCCGCCGCCAGGATGGGCTCGACCTCGACGATGGTGGCCTGTCCCACCTGCCCGGCCTGGAAAGCCCGACGCGCACGGACCTTTAACTGATAACTGTCGATGACCTTCGACTGCAATACGACCTTGTAATATGCCCATTCTATCCCGTCCTCTTCGGCTTTCTCATCCTTGCTGCGCTGGTCGGGCGGCAGCTCATCTATGCGAGGCTTTTCCTTGATATTGGCGCCGGTTATGTCCACGCCCTTTTTGGCCAATTCCGCCGGCATCTTCAAATAGAACGTATCGACCGGAGCATAACGAATACGATAATCTACCACCGCCTCCTGCTCGAGCGAGCCGGGCTGGATATTTACCAGCCGATGAACGACCGCCGACACCTGCGCAGGTTTGACAGCGATTTTGAATCTTGCGCCTCCCGGCTTATCGCGGTCAATGGCCCGAAACTCGAACGCCATCACCGGCGAGAGCCCTGCCCCCGCCGTTTTGCTTCGCAAAAGCGAAGCAGCGGGGGTCCACTTCTCGGCCTGTTTGAGCGGAATGGCCTGCAGCTGCTCGAGCTTTTCCACTTCGGCGCGCAGATGCTCGGCCAGCAGCAAAATCATCTGTCCCTGGTACAACTGCAAATCTTTTGCATCGGCCAACGGCAGGGTAAAATCGACGCCGGCCTGCGGTTGTGCCCGTTCGGCGCGGGCGAGAAGATTCAGCTCAAAGTCCCCGGTATTCTCCCTTTTAAGGAGGATATGAAGTGCGCGTGCGTTGCCCTTGCCTTTTAACTGATAATCGTCCACCAGTTTGTCGGGTCCGACCGATTCAATCTTCCACGGCTCCGGGAAATTCATATCAAGTTCGAAAATACCGGTTCGCTCGACCTTATAGCGAATGCGTCCGTGCAGTTCGAGCCGGTCGCTGTCAACGCCTAACATCCAGCGCTGATTAACCGTGATGCGCGGCGAAGTCGTTTCAATCGAAATTGTGCTGCTATAATCAGAGGTGATGAACCGGTAAGCTGTTACACCCGGCTGATTCTGCAGATTCTTCGGCAGCTGTCCCGTATCGACCCGGGCGAGATTCTTCACGTCTTTAAGGTGAACTAAACGACGCGGCGAATACGTAATCCCGATGAGGCCGCTCCGCCTGAGCACCTCGTCGGTTGTAATCGGCACAAGTGGAACCTGCGCCTGCGCTTCCTGCAGAAAACGCTCCATCTTGACTGTCAGCGTATATTTGTCTTTTGCCAGCGAAAAGAGTTTTACGTTGAGCGTTTGTCCAATTTGTTTGTCGGGTTTGTCTGCGGCTCCACCGACGGTTTTTGTGCGCGCTATTACGTCCCACCTGGCGATGTTCGCGCCGTCAACACCGGTTACCCGGAACCCGCCGGGCAACTGTATGGTAAACGAATCGACCCCGCCGCGATGAATACTATAGTTTAACCTGACCTCATAGCCGATAAGAGCTTCAGCGACGTTAATGTGCTGGAATTGTTCGCAGATAATCACCGGCTCAAGCTCCGGCGCAGCCTCGGTCCTGGGCTTCCAGCTCAAACGGACCTGCTTCGTCGAGCCGAGAAATGCCTGCAGGCGGGTGGCGTTGGCATCGTCGACCTTGACCTGCGATGTGGTCGCCGCCAGCATCGGTTCTACATCCACCTTCAGGTTTTCTTCAGGTATCAGCAGCTCCAGCGTAGTTATGGCGGCCGAGGGTATGCGGTAATTCAGAACAGCCAATCCGGGTTTTGTTTCGAGCTGGCGGACAAAATCCAACGCCAGCACATACCGGCCTTTCCCCTTGGTTACGAAGATATATTCACCATCGACCACCCGCAGCAAAGGCACGATTTTGGTATTTTCCGCCTCGAGCAGCGCCGCCTCTGACACTGCGACTCCGCCCAGCCCGACAGGGACCTGCACCCACCCATCGGTGAGAATATCAATCGTAAGGCGAAGCCGCAAAGTGGCAAGCTCCTCCTTAACCTTTCCCTGGAACCGGGCGGTACTAATCAGATACTCAAACGGCGCTTCGGCTACGCCCGCCGGCCTGCCTTGTGCCGCCCGCCAGAGTTTCTGAAACTCCTTGTAGGGAAGAAATACTCCCTGCTGCTCTTTCTCAAAAACACCCTTGAGCTTCTCATAGGGCACATAGACTTTAGCTGGCGGGGTACTTTTTTTGTTGTTTTTGTTCCCGGCCGCACTACCCACAGATGCCAAACCAAAACTCATACCACACAGAACAACAATAACGGTAAAATATCGACCATACATAACATGTTCTCCTTAGAGAAGGAATTCTGATGAAACCCGTGATACTAATTTTGACATACTAACAATTCTCCGGTTCCAGGTAAATAAAAATTTTCCGGCCAATTGGTAATTGGTGATTCGTAACTCGTGCTACGTAGCGTTGCTACTACGCAGAGTAACACTGGTGATTGGTAACTATTTAACCGATTACCATTTAACCAGTTACCATTTGGCCGATTACCATTTAACCAGTTGCCATTTAACCTATTAAGATTATGCGAGCAAAAAGCAAATTACTCACACTTCTTCTGGATTTCGAATTTCGAATATCAATGGCAACGGTCAGCCTGAGGGCACATACCGCTCGTATTTATAGGTCAGGGTCCTGTTTTCGCCCGGCTCAAGTTTGATTTTCCAGCGAACGCTTCCTCGCCTTTCCGTCAGCTTCAACTTTGTAGGGTCGGCCTGGACCAGTCCATCGTCTGAGGCCAGCACAGGCTTGCCCGGGACCGAAACTACGATGATGATGTCAACCGTTTTCTTCTCGAAGTTGTGCAGTTTCAGCACCCCCTCAAGCGTTACAAGGTCGAGGTATCTATTGGAACTGGGCGAGTGGGCTTTCAGTTTGCGGTCAATTTCCGACTCGGATTTGTCGTGAGCTATATTCACGGCCGCCGTTACGGGTATCTCACAATTGCCGCCCTTTGGAGTATACTTTAGAAGGTCTTCGCTGAGTGGGCGCCCGCGGCTGACTGCCAAGTAGGGTCCGGTTGTCCACGCCGTGTCGGTGCCGTTGTGAAGGACAAGCATGTGCTTCATTCGTTCCGGGGGTGACCAGCGGTAAACGTGAGAATACTTGATTTTCTTGACGAAGAGCGTAACAATGGCTTTTTCGCCCCGCCGGAGACTGATGTCCTTTTTCGTATAGACGGTGTAGTCGGTTGCGGCTGCACCGCCCATCTTCGGGAGCTTACCCAGAACCTTATACACGTCACCGCCCTCGTCGCTGGCCTTTTTTTCCACCACGCCGGGCGGTAAGTCAAATTGGTCGGCCCTTATCACGTTCGAGACGATGGCCGCCCTGCTCATTATCTGGGACCGTATCTGCTGCGGCGCCACAGCCGTCCCTATCGTCCTGATGGCCTGTCCTACCGCTATCGGCGCCATATAATCGGTGTGCAGAAAGTGGGGGACGCCGACGACGAAATGAATATCGCAGTGGATGAGGTCTTCAGCTTCATTGACCAGTGTCCCACGCAGCGTCAGCTCCGCTGTTGTCTCGTCCAGAACCTTCAATGTGTACTCGGGAATCCAGGTAATACCCTTGCGAAGATAAGCCATGCCGAGCTTTGTCTTCTTTGGTGTTTCTTTGGCTTCGCTGTCTATATGCACACGAACCGGCAGGTCAAGAATCTGCATTCTTGAAATGCCTTCAACCGACACGGCAAAACTGTTGTCCTGCGCCTCGAGGACCACGAACTCCGGGCCGACAGACATCAGTTTCCCCGCGGCCGTCCTGGTCGTGCCCTTGTGTTTGTAGGTCAACTGGACCTTCAGGTTCTTGCTGGCCTCCAGCCGAGTTCGCTTGTAGCTTGTGTCTTTCGGAGCATCCTTGCCGTCGAAATCGACAATTTCGCCCGGCCCCGACCCGACAATGTCCACCAGGTGGTCCTCGTTAAGGGAGTAGATTGCGAGGGTTCCGAAGGCAGCGGGCGGCACCTGCCGGGCTACACACCAGCCGTCGCGCAGGCCCACCTCACCATCGCGAGTGAAGAAGCCGAGGCCGTTCTTAAATACGGCAACGGATTTCACCCGCGGTTTCCATAGGTGTGGGTTTTCCGCTTCCGCCTCTGCCTGCCGTGTGGAAGCTGCCCGCGCGCCTGCAAGCCCTCCGCCCAACCCCAGCAGGACAATGGCCACCACAGACAAGACGGCAATACAGCCACAATCTCGTCTTACTGTCCCAACTCGTGAATAACTATTCATTTTCAGCTCCTTTCAAAAGGGTTTCAAAATAGGTCGCTCTGCTGAATCAATAATACGATGATACCGGTTGAGAGTTAAGTAAAACGTATGTAAAATATCAACTAAGTCTTTTTACAAAGCATTTACACCTGTGTCTGCGTAACCCCTCTGCTTTTTTGCCCGTGCCTGTGGCCGAACGGGCACAGGTACGAAAGCAAAAAGGGGGGTGCAGGCAAACCCACAGCTATTTTCGCTATAGTTTGTTGGGTCCGTTTTTTAACCACGGATTTCACAGATTAAATAAGAATGAAATCCGAAGCACGAAATCCGAAATGCGAAACAATATCAAATTACCAAAATCCGAATGACCAAAACGCTTTTGAACATTTGAGAATTCGAATTTTGAATTTGTTTCGGATTTCGATATTCGATATTCGAATTTGACATTCAGTGTCTGTGGTTTATAATTTATCGAGAGTTCAGTTTGTATTAGTATCAGTCAATCCGGCAGGATGTTTTGCCGGACTTTTAGGGAGGTTGTAATGGATTGCAAAAAATTTACCGAAGAACAAATCGCCCACATTAAGAAGACGGTCGGAGAGGCAAAGGCGATTAACGCGCTGAGCGGGGGAGTGGACAGCTCACTGGTTACAGTGCTCGGACACCGTGCCCTGGGTGACCAACTGAGAACTATCTTTGTTGATAATGCCCTGATGCGCGAAGGTGAGCCGGAGCGGGTTGTTAAGGTTTTTGCCGAAATGGGTATTGACGTCGAACTGGTGAACGCCCGGGAAGAATTCCTTTCAGCGCTGGCCGGCTTGACAGACCCCGAAGAGAAACGACAGGCCATTACGGACACATTTTACTCAAAGCTTTTCAGCCGGCTTGTCAGGGAATCCGGCGCAAAGTTTTTGCTGCACGGCACGATTCTTACCGATATCGAGGAGACCGTAGCGGGAATCAAACGCCAGCACAATATTCTGGCCCAGATCGGCATTGACCCGGAAGAGGCCTATGGGTATTCGGTAATCGAGCCGCTCAAGACCTTGCGAAAAGACGATGTTCGCGAGGTAACCAAGTTTCTAAAGTTACCGGTGGAAATCTCACAGCGGATTCCTTTTCCGGGCCCGGCGCTGGCGACGCGAATTGTCGGCGAAGTAACTCTAAATCGACTCGAAACCGTGCGTACCGCCACGGCCATCGTGGAAGAGGAACTTGCCGACAGCGGTGCGTTTCAGTATATGGCAGTCCTGTTGAACGACCGGGCGACGGGCATCCGAAACAACAAACGCGAATTCGGACAGATTATTGTCCTGCGCTGCATCGAGAGCGTCGATGCCCGAACCGCAACTGTAACACCCCTGCCCTGGGACAAGCTCAACCGGATTTCTGAGCGAATCACGCGGATAAAGGGGGTCAACCGCTGCCTGTACGATTTGACGCCGAAACCCCCGGCAACCATTGAATACGTCTAAGCAGGTTGGTGATTGGTAACTGGTGATTGGTAACTGATGAGTAGTAACCATTTAACCAATTACCATTTAACCAGGAATTAGTGAGGCTTAAATTGACAGTTCAGTGCGAATTATGTCCAAAAATGTGCCTGATTGAGCCTGGCCAGAGCGGTGAGTGCCGGGTGAGAATCAATATCGACGGTGTGCTGCGGACTGTTGTTTATGGATTCCCTTGCTCACTCAACATCGACCCGATAGAAAAGAAGCCTCTATTTCATTTCCTGCCGGGCACTGGAATTCTTTCGATTGCAACTGTCGGCTGTAACCTTCATTGCCTGAACTGCCAGAACTGGGAAATATCGCAAGCGAATCCGGAAGACAGCCGAGCGGTATTTTGCCCGCCTGAAAGGCTTGTGGAACTATGCAGAGAATCTCGTTGTCTTTCACTGGCATATACCTATACCGACCCAATCATTTATTATGAATATACCTTCGATACCGCAAAGCTGGCAAGGCAAGCTAACATCCGCAACGTTCTTGTAACAGCCGGATATATAAATAAGGAGCCGTGGGAAAAATTGCTCAAATACGTCGACGCAGCAAACATTGACTTAAAAGGGATTTCTGACGACTTTTACGTGCGAATTTGCTCGGCGACATTAAAGCCGGTACAAGACGCTCTGCTCGTAGCGAAGGCAAGCGGCATACTCGTTGAAGTTACGAACCTGATTATTCCGACATTGAACGATAAGGATGAGCAGATACGCGAACTGTCTCGCTGGGTCAAAGTGAACCTGGGGCGTGAGACACCACTGCATTTTTCGGGATTCACCCCTAAGTACAAGATGCAGCATCTGCCGCCGACTTCGCTAAAGACATTGGAGATGGCCCGTGAAATCGCAATTAGCGAAGGACTGGACTATGTTTATATTGGGAATGTCCGCAGTAAGGAGGGCGAGAATACATACTGTCCGGGATGCAAAACTCTGCTCATCGAACGCAAAGGCTACTTCATCCTGCAAAACCGGCTTAAAGACGGGCACTGCCCGGATTGTGGAAGAGAGATTTACGGAGTTTGGAAATGACCCCGTTAGAAATTCTATATAACGGGGTGGTAGAAAGAGGTGGTAAAATGATGCAAAAAGGGAAAATTTCTAACGGGGTGACGCGTAGAAAATTTATTCAGAAATTAATAAAAGCAAGTTTAGCAATTGTTATCGGAGTCTCGTGGTTTGCAAGGAAAGCAACGCCTCGCAAGTTTGTGCGGGCGCTTCGAGTTAAAAAGTATCCCGGCTCTTTAAGACCTCTGCGAGATATTTGCAAACAAAGCAAATGGAGTGGTTGATATGGGCATGAAATTCAAATGGGCGCATTGTGAGAAAACGTTTGTCGTCAAAGTATCCCGGAGAAAATTTCTGCTGGGTTTGGCAATTGTATTGTTATGTATTTTTGGCATACTTTTTGTGAAGGGATCCAGAAAGAAACGTCTTATTCGGGCCAAAGCTGTTCTCCATTCGGCACTTGCCGGCGATTGGTATGCTGCCGATGCCAACACACTAAGTGAGCAGATTGCTACTTTTTTCCAGAATGCTGAAGTTGAGCCCAAAAATAATGTTATTGCGCTCATTTTGCCGCATGCGCACTATGACTTCTCCGGCCAAACCGCAGTTTGCGGGCTCACCTGTGCCTGCGGTTCCCTGCAGGCCGACGCAGGTGCAGGCAAAACCACTGACAAAAAATATAAACGAATCGTTATCATTGGCCCAACCCATTATGTCTCTATGGAAGAGGTGCTGAGTGTGCCGAGAGTAACGCATTACGAAACACTCCTGGGACAGATACCGCTGGACGTGGAATTTATAGACAAGCTTCTGGAATATTCGGTGTTTCAGAATATACCGCAGACACACAAGCTCGAACACAGCGTTCAGATAGAACTGCCACTGTTACAATACAGCCAAAAGGACTTCAAGCTTGTGCCGATTGTGTCCGGCAGTTGCTCGCCGGAGACGATTAGCAAAGCCGGTGCCATCCTGAAAAGTTTGGTTGACAGGGAAACCCTCGTAATTGCAAGTTCGGACTTTACCCATTATGGGCCGCGCTTTCCCTACGTACCTTTCACGGAAAACATACCTGAGCAAATTAGAAAGCTTGATATGGAGGCGTATGAGTATATAGCAAACTTGGACTGCGGGGGCTTTTTGAAATACAAGCAGACGACGGGTGCAACGATATGCGGCTATATCCCGATAGCGATATTGCTTTCAATGTTGGATAAGCCAGCCGAAGCCGAGTTGATAAAATATATAACTTCTGGTGAGCTGACGGGTGATTTTTCCAACTCGGTGAGTTATCTTTCGGTGGTCTTTTCCGGAACGTGGCAAAACTACCCGCCGATTGAACCGCAGAACAGCAACCTCAAATTGACTGGGGAGGATAAAAAACAACTTTTGACTTTAGCCCGGGAATCAATAATTTATGCTCTCGAGAAGCGACGAGTCCCAGAGGCATCTGAGCTGGGTATTACAATCAGCGATGCAATGAGAGAGCCTCGTGCAGCATTTGTAACACTGAAGAAAAACTCTCAGCTTAGAGGCTGTATAGGTGATATTTTTCCACAGCGGCCTTTGTACAAGTCGGCTCTTTACAATGCCGTCAATGCCGGCTTCAGGGACAGGCGTTTCTCTCCGGTAACAAAAGCCGAATGCAACGATATTACAATCGAGATATCTGCGCTGACAGCGCCCAAGCCCATTGCGTCGCCGGATGAGATTAGAATCGGCACAGACGGTGTAGTGCTGAATAAGGATGGTCACTCGGCTGTGTTTCTGCCTCAGGTTGCACCCGAGCAGGGCTGGGATGTTAACCAGATGCTCACACGCCTGTCTCTGAAAGCAGGGTTGCCTGAAGATGCCTGGAAGGAAGGTGCAAGCTTTCTGGTCTTCCAGGCCATTGTTTTTGGTGAAGAAGAATGAAATTCGCCCGCGCCTTGCTGATATTCAGTTACGGCCTGTTTACCATTGCCGCCCAGACACTGCTTTTTCGCGAGTTTATCACCACCTTTGAAGGCAACGATATAAGCGTTGGGCTGTTCTTTGCTTCGTGGTTTTTGTGGGTCGGTTTGGGGGCGCTGCTGGTTTATAGAGCCAAAGCTTTCGCTGAAAAATTGCTTAGAAACATAGAGCTTCTGTTCCTGGGCTATCTGCCGGCTTTCATCCTTCAATTGATATTAATTATCCAGGCGCGAGAGCTGGCAGGCATCGAACCCTATGAACTATTGCCCATACGAGCTATTTTGCTTTTATCAATAGTGGTCAATGCGCCGGTCAGTATCATCACGGGAATGCTGTTTCCCATTGCCTGCCGATGGGGCCAGCAGGACCGGAAGCTCCCCGTTTCGCGGGTATATATTATTGAAGCAGCGGGAAGTTTTTTGGGCGGGCTGGGCGTGACTGTGCTTCTTGGTTTCAGCGTAAGTTCGGCAAGGATTTTCTTTATACTTGCTTTTATAGTCTCGCTATCAGCATTTTGCGTCCAGCTTGCCAGGGCAAAAAGATGGCGTTGGGCTTTTGTACCGGTATGCGTTTTAGTTTGTTTGGCTGCCGGTGCTGACAAGGCCCTGATGCAACAGGTGCGAATCGTAAAATGGACCAAGCTGTTCCCTGCCGACGCCCCGACTGGTTCGTTTCAAACGGCCCAGGCCGAGTATCTTTATGGAAATTACCACGGCCAGTGGGTAGCTATGCGTGAAGGCAGTGTTTGCGAGACACTGCCCGATGAAAGTACGGCCGGCCGGATAGCAGCTATTGGTCTCTGCCAAAATCCTGATGCCAGGCGGATTCTGGTCATCGGCTCGGGGTTAGGTCTCTGCCGGCAATTGCTGCGCCTTCCGCAGATTGAGGATGTAACGTGGGCACATTGCGACACCGAATATATACAGCAGGTTAACAAATTTATAGACCCAAACTATAAAATCAGCGACGAGCGATTTGAACCCCTAACCGGTGATGTTCGCTCGTTTCTGGCTAAAAAGAGGGACCCCACCTTGCGGGAACCCAAACGATACTATGACTTAGTAATCCTCAATCTGCCCGATGCGACTACTTCGGTTTTGAATCGTTATTATACACTTGAATTTTATAGCCAGATTAAAGAGTCTCTAACGCCGGATGGCGTCTTGGCGGTCCGTGTGGCAGGCGGTGAAAATATTATGGGCACCGAGTTAATCAATCTTGGCGCCTCGACGAAAAGGACGCTTGAAAAAGTTCCTTTCTCGCAACTTGTTCTAATACCCGGTGAGGACACATGGTTTATTGCATCTGATTCTAAAGACCTCACCGGCGCGCCTGGCACTTTACGAGACCGCTTTGCCGCGATAAAAGGTGGAGCTGATGTTTTTCCTCCGGAAGCTTTGCTTTCGGTTTATTTGCCGGGCCGGGCTGCTGCCGCCCTCGAGAACTATTCGGGTGCGGATTTGCCTGAGCGTTTGCTGATTAATCGTGATTCCAGGCCTCTGACGCATCTATACAGTTTGTTGCTTGCAGCGAAGCAATCGGGGGCACCGATTACAAGATTTGTTAAACACCTGGCCCTGGCCGGCCCGTTGGCCTTTTTTATTCCTGTTTTGGTTTTTGTGGCTTTGCGAGTTATTTATATTCTAAAGACAGCTCGGCAAGGCAGTCCTCCTTGGGAGTCCGCACGGACATCCAGCTTTGACAGTACGTTTCTGGTTTTCTCAGCCGGCTGGGCGGCAATCGGGGTGGTAATTTCCCTGTGCTATATATATCAAACGCGGTTTGGCTCGCTGTACCTGCACATCGGCGTTATTTCATCCGTGTTTATGGTGGGCCTAACCGCCGGTGCGGTCCTAATCAGGCATTTGCTTTTAAGCGAAAGGAAAATTCAACCGCAAATTCTGTTATTTGCGGTAATACTTGTTCATACGCTAATACTTACCACAATTGCCTTTTGGCCGGGCGAACAATGGACGCATTTGAGTTTTGCGGTTGCATTTGTTCTCTGCGGCTTGTGTGCCGGCTGCTATTTTCCGCTGGCTGCCCGGCAACTGGCCGATGCTGATTTTGAAACCGGGCAGGCCGGCAGTAAGCTTGAGATGGCCGACCACCTCGGTGCCTCAGCGGGAGGATTGCTGACGGGGCTTGCACTGGTTCCTGTGCTCGGGACCAAAATAACACTATTTGTATTTATTCTGCTTATTCTGGCCAATGTGCCACCTGCGGTACTAAAGATATACAAGTCGGAAAAGCTTCTTTCTTTAGATACAATCGCTTTTAGATTGCGCAGGCTCGGCTACGCCTTATTTGGTATTGGGATATCCGTTATTCTGTGCTCGAACCTGCTTGCTGCCGCCGGTGCACGTCTGAGACCGTCACTGCCGCAATATGCAGCTCAAGCGCTGGCCGGCGAGGCGCGCCTCGAACAGACATCAGCGGTTCTTCCCGATAGTGCTCGAGAAATCAAGTATTTTAGAGTTTGTGACGCCAACGACCAACTAAGCGGGTATCTCTTCAGCTCTGAAGACTTGGCGCCTGAGGTCCGCGGTTTTGGCGGCAAAATTAACCTGGCAATTTACGTAGATACTGCCGGCAAATTGATTAACTTCCATATAATACGGTCAAATGAAACGCCTGCGTACCTCAATCTTCTTAGCCAAGCGGACACAAATGACCTCACCTGGTACGACCTTGTCAATGGACATCAGCTTTTCCGGCCTCAGCCGTTTGCCGATGTTGATGCGGTAACCGGCGCTACTGTCAGCTCTGAAGCTATTCTTTCGGCGCTGGAAACATCAGGACACAGGTTCGCCACACAAATTCTCGGCCGGTCTCTGGAACCCGGGCCCAAAGGGAGAGCTTATCAGGCCAGCTATCTGCCGGACACCCAGGGGGTATATCTAATAAGTGCATTCATACTTACTTTGATTGTAATCTATCGCGGAGGATTCTGGAGCAGACTGGCCGTGCTTTCGCTTAATCTCGTGGTCGGGGGGATTGTTTTGAACGCCCAGTATTCGAGCGAACAAATAGCGACCATATTGTCTTTGCACACCCCTGCCACAGGACTGGCAGGTGCGTTTTTGCTTGTTATAGGAGTGCCGCTCCTGGTAATAATCTTTGGCAACATTTATTGTGGCTACATCTGCCCATTCGGCGCTGCACAGGAACTGCTTGGCTACATCGTTCCTGGAAGATTTAAGCAACCGGTAGCGACAGACAAGATGCGAAAAGCAAGATTTGTTAAATATGTGGTCCTTTTTGTTTTAGTAATTGTGTTCTTTCTTTCCAGAAACCGAACGACTCTGGCAACAGATCCCCTTATTGAAATTTTCAGTTTTCGATTTTCAATTGTCAATTTTCAATTGTCAATGCTGTTGATACTGGCGGTAGCTCTGATAGGCTCGGTTTTTTATACCCGGTTCTGGTGCCGGTATTTGTGTCCGGTAGGGGCTTTCCTGTCGCTGCTTAACAATGTGGGGGCACTCAAGCGGTACCTGCCGGCAAAAAAATTCGGCAAATGTGAGTTTGGCCTTACCGGCAAAGACGAAAAAGACTGCTTATATTGTGACAGGTGTCGTTACCAGCCAATAACAGCTGTAAAAAAAGAACGTTTGCCGCGTCCCCATTACGCACCGGCGAAGCTGCTGTCCCGATATTTTGTAGTGGGCGTCCTTATAGCAGCAATACTTGTATCGACGGTTTCCGTAAGCAGGTTTTTGCAAGTCATTCCATCCGGCTTCGGCCAATCTGCCGTTTCAGTATCCTCCGGCGGTCAGCCGCGAGACGTAGATTTGCAGCGTATTCGTACGATGATTCGGCAGAAAAGACTTTCCGACCAGGAGGCTGAATTCTATAAAAAGGTTGAGTAATTTTGGGATGTGATATTAGTAGGGGGAACATCAAGCAACTCTACTAAAAAGCGACCGCTTACCAAAAGTAACACCGAATATCCGGTTGATTTCACGTTTTTTGTTCTTGATAAGCCCAAAATCCCGGCTATAATTCAAGAAAAATTGTAGTAGGCAAAAAGAATATTTTTCGTACAATCAGCACAATCCCTGCTTGTTGCTGGCAGGGACACATTGGCGGCGTAGCTCAGCTGGTTAGAGCATGGGATTCATAAGCCCAGGGTCGTTGGTTCGAATCCAACCGCCGCTATTAAATAAAAAATCGTAAATTGAAAATAGTAAATTATTCTGCCCCCATCGTCTAGTGGCTTAGGATATCAGGTTCTCATCCTGGAGACAGGGGTTCGACTCCCCTTGGGGGTATTTTTAATTGCCGATTTTCGATTTTCGATTTTTTCCTTTGCTTCTGAGCGATGAACAATAACAAGGAAGATGAGCGGTTTATGCGGGCGGCTGTTGAGGCGGCCAGAATAGCTGAAGACAACGGCGATGTCCCCATCGGGGCGGTCATAGTTTGTGAAAACAGGATAATCGGCAAGGCATATAATCAAAGAGAGCAATTAGCGGACCCGACGGCCCACGCCGAAATAATCGCTTTGACGCAGGCGGCGGCATTTCTTTCAAGCTGGCGATTAAATGGCTGTACGATGTATGTTACGTTAGAACCTTGTCCTATGTGTGCGGGGGCGCTGGTGCTGAGCAGAATGGACAGATTGTGTTACGGCTGCGATGACCCAAAAGCAGGGGCGTGCGGGAGCTTGTATAATATCGTTGACGATGAGAGATTAAATCACAGGTTGGAAGTCACGGCCGGCGTACTGGCCGAAGAATGCAAAGAGCAACTACAAAACTTCTTCGAGCGACGACGAAACGAAAGAGCAGAACCAAAAACTTAGAGCTAAAAACTCAAAACTAAGAACTCAAAACTAATCCGGAGAGGTGTCCGAGTGGCTTAAGGAGCAGCCTTGGAAAGGCTGTGTAGGGCTTGTCCCTACCGCGGGTTCGAATCCCGCCCTCTCCGTTAATTTTTTAGATGTGTTTATAACCACCTGGAAATGCGGACGTTGTGGCAGGGTTTTTTGAAGCCGAGTATCCGACTGTTCCGGGGGCAAGTGTACGTGGCGGGTTGAAACCTTAAATCTGGTCCGAGAATTTAGCCTTTTGCGAAATAAACGCCGCCAATTGTCAGCTATTGCGAGTTTTTGCCAATAAAAAAACATTTTTTTGTAACAAAACGGCGTTCTCAAGCGTCTAAATTATCGTGTAAACGTCTTATAAAAAAGCCGGTTGATTATTTTACATACGTTTTACTTTGTTCTCAGCGGGTATTGTTGCATTATTGATGTTGAGGGTTTTGCTTACGGCAAGTCCATTGAGATTGAGCAGGCGCTCTTTTCTTGACGTAAGTTCTACATTTATATATAATTAGGGTTCTGGAGATATATGGTATTCTGAAGGTGGACGGCCAGAATGAACTCACAGAGGAAGAAAAAATTAGGCCAGTTGCTTTGCGAAAAATCGTATTTGGACGAGTCCAGCCTTGAATTTGCGCTTGCAGAACAAGAGGTTGAATATCAGCGGTTAGGCCAGATTGTGCTGAGGCTTGGCTATATAACGCAAGCTCAGTTGAATGAAACACTTGCGCTTCAGGTGGGGATAGTAAAGGTAGATTTGACCAATGTTTCAATAAGCGCTGAACTCATTGGCCTTGTGCCGGCGGAATTGGTCAGCAAATACAATATTTTACCGTTACATTATGACGATGGCCGATTAGCCGTGGCGATGACGGACCCGTTCCAACTGCAGGTTATTGAGGATTTGCGGCTGGTAACCGGCTATTCGGTGCGGCGGTATTACGCTGAGCCGGCGCAGATGGAAAATTCGATACTGAAATTCTACGGCAGCAATGTGGCAAGGATGCTTGATGACCTTGTTCCGGTTGAACAGCGGGTAGAGGCCGAGCTGGATAACGATGATTACTCGCCTGCCAAGCTGCATGAGCTGGCAAGAGAGCCGTCTTTAGTTAATCTTGTGAATTTGATAATACTCGAAGCGATTGATGCGCGTGCAAGTGATATACACATCGAGCCATTTGAGCATCATGTAAAAATAAAGTACAGAATTGACGGTATGCTTGTGGAGAAAACGCCATCATCGAAACGGCTGCAGGCGGCGATTATTTCGCGAGTTAAGATTATGGCAAATATGAATATCGCTGAACGATTTGTCCCGCAGGACGGCCACATCGAATTTACGGGCAAAAACGGCAGGGTCGATATTCGTGTCTCGACCGTGCCGACGGTACACGGCGAGTCTGTTGAGCTGAGACTTTTAGACAGGACGGTATCATTGATAGGGCTTAGTGAGTTGGGGATGAACGCCCAGTCTCTGGAAGGCTTCGATCAATGTCTGCATAAGAACCATGGGATTGTACTTGTTACAGGGCCGACCGGCTGTGGTAAGACAACGACACTTTACGCGGCATTAAAAAAGATATACTCGCCGGCTGTGAAAATGATAACGATAGAAGACCCTGTTGAATATCAGCTTGAAGGTATCAACCAGATGCCGGTCAATCCGAAAAGGGGACTTACGTTTGCTATGGGCCTGAGGCATATACTCCGTCAGGACCCGGACATTATAATGGTAGGGGAAATCCGAGACCGAGAAACCGCTAATATATCAATTCGTGCGGCGTTGACCGGACATCTTGTTTTCTCGACACTTCACACGAACGATGCGCCGGGGGCGATTACAAGATTGATTGATATGGGTGTTGAGCCATTCCTGTTAGCGAGCTCGTTAGAGGCGGTGCTGGCTCAAAGACTGATACGTAAGATTTGTCTGAAGTGCAAAGAGCC
>Ga0114930_10000303_pt1 | contig 53057 bp, 65 predicted proteins | sample AnhtaG_FD_87300 | JGI IMG/M metagenome (GOLD analysis project Ga0114930, IMG submission 87300) | Deep subsurface microbial communities from Anholt, Denmark to uncover new lineages of life (NeLLi) - Anholt_01485 metaG | ecosystem: Environmental > Aquatic > Marine > Oceanic > Sediment | place...
AAAAAGGGCAAGGTCGGTGTTGGTCTGGGCAAGGCAGGTGACACCACGCTCGCTATCGAGAAGGCAACCCGCGATGCTAAAAAGCACATGATCACACTCGCACTTAACGAGGACAACTCGATCAAGCATGATGTGTCGGCCAAGTACAATGCATCCGTTGTCAGCATGATGCCGGCTAAGGGTCGTGGGTTGGTTGCCGGCTCGTCGGTACGGCCAGTACTCGAGCTTGCTGGTATCAGCAACACGGTCGCCAAGCTCCACATCGGCAGCAAGAACGGCCTTAACAATGCCCGCGCCGCTATCGCAGCATTGAAATCATTGAAGTCATAATTGTATGCAGCTCCACGAACTAAAATCTAAAACCAAGCGCGACGGCTCTAAGCGAGTTGGCCGCGGTCGTGCGTCTGGCAAGGGCAAGACCTCGGGTCGCGGTACCAAGGGTCAGAACGCACGCGCCGGTCACAAAAAGCGCCCAGACGTCCGCGAGAAGCTCAAAAAGCTCCCTAAGCTGCGCGGCTACAAGTTTGCCAGCTTCCAAAACAAGCCTGCAGTCATCAACCTCTCGACACTCGAGGCGGCGTTTGGCTCGGGCGACACTATCAACCCAGTGGTCTTGTTGGAGCGCGGTCTTATCAAGGTGCGCCGCGGCAAGACGACCAAGGTCAAGATCTTGGGCGACGGTGATTTGTCTAAAAAGTTCACCATCGCAGGTTGTTTGGTGTCCGCGAGCGCTAAGACTAAAATCGAGCAGGCGGGTGGTACCATTCAATAAACCGTGAATTCCTTCTTCTCAAAACTCACACTTCTCTTTACTGACCCGGCGCTGCGCAACCGACTCCTTTTTGTCGTTGGTGCTTTGGCGGTGTTCCGCATCCTTGCGACTATCCCGATCCCGGGCGTCAACGCACAGGAGCTCGCGCTCTTCTTTAATAACAATCAATTCTTTGGCCTGCTCAACCTCTTCTCGGGTGGTGGGCTCTCGTCGCTCTCTATCATGATGCTCGGCGTTGGTCCCTACATCACCGCCAGTATCGTCATGCAGCTCCTCACGCTCATGATCCCGAGCCTCAAGGCTATGTACCAAGAGGAGGGCGAGGCTGGCCGCGTTAAGTTTAGCCAGTACAGCCGATGGCTCACGCTCCCCATTGCAGTGGTACAGGGTATCAGCTTCCTTATGATTCTTGAGCGTCAGGGCATCATCTCGCATCTCTCGTCGTTTGCCTTTGGCGTTAACTTGCTCACCATCGTTGCGGGTTCGATGCTCCTTATGTGGATCGGCGAGCTTATCTCCGAGTACGGCTTGGGCAACGGTGTGTCGCTCATTATCTTTGCGGGTATAGTCGCAGGTCTCCCGGCGATGATTAGCCAGACTCTGTTTGCCTTTGACCAGACCCAAATCCCGGTCTATCTCGCGTTCCTCGCCGCAACGGTGGCAGTCATCGCTGCGGTAGTTGTTATCACCGAGGCCGAGCGCCCCGTGCCGGTGACCTATGCCAAGCGCGTCCGCGGAATGAAGTTCTTTGGCGGCACGTCGACCTACTTGCCACTGCGCCTTAACCAGGCGGGCGTTATCCCGATTATCTTCGCGCTGTCGTTCTTGCTGTTGCCGCAGATGTTTGCAACCTTCTTCCAGGCGTCGAGCATTGGCTGGCTCGCGTCGCTGTCGAGCTCGATACTTGTCTGGTTGCAAAACATGGCGCTCTACGGCTCTATCTACTTCGTCCTCGTGTTCCTCTTTACCTACTTCTACACGATGGTGACCTTTGACCCGCATCAAATCGCCGAGAACCTGCAAAAGAACGGCGCCTTTATCCCGGGCGTTCGCCCTGGTCAGTCAACCGTCGACTACCTTGGCAAGGTCATTACGCGCATCACCTTTGTCGGTGCGCTGTTCCTCGCGGTTATCGCAGTCATGCCTATCGCGGTGCAGTCGGTAACGGGTATCGCTAACCTTGCTATCGGCGGCACGGGGCTCCTCATTGTCGTCTCGGTCATTCTTGACCTCGCGCGCCGCATCGACGCGCAGCTCGATATCCGAGAGTATTAGTTCTTCTAAAGCAAAAGGAGGCGGTCATGACCGTACCGACGTTTAAATTGTTCGCTGCGTCTGCACGTAGCGCTGTCGCCAAGGTCACCGATCATGACGTCAGTGTCTTGGGGAATTTCGATCGTTTAGGCCCGTCGTTTCACTTTAAGGACGACGGCGGAATTGACTCACTCGACATGCTGGACGTCTACTTCTACATCGACAAGGATCTAGGTATCCAACTCGAGGGCGAGAAGTTCATGCGCAGCGGCGATCCTATGACACTCGATAATCTCTACAAGTACATCCACCAGGATGCATCCACCCCGGCCTAACCCTAGTGCCGGGATTTTTCTTTATGGTATTGTGTGCGGGTGGATATTAATACGTATTTGATGGTTGGGCGCCCCGGCTCGGGCAAGGGGACCCAAGGCAAGTTGTTAGCAGACTTTCTGGGGGCGCAGCTTTTTTCTACAGGAGACACGTTCCGCGCATGGGCCAAGGACGGTTCGTACACAGGCACGCGACTAAAGGGTGCGATGGACGCGGGCGAACTTCTGCCCAACTGGCTCGCATCGTTCACCTTCGAGCGAGTCGTGTTTGGGCTCGAGCCAGGGGACAAAATAGTATTTGAAGGTGCGTGCCGCACTGGCCCGGAGGCAGAGCTGTTTGATGACATTGCCAAGTGGTTGCCGCGCCCTTACAAGGCTGTGTACCTGCGTATCAGCGAAGAGGAGGCGTGGAGGCGTTTACTCGGTCGTGCCAAAGAGAGCCATCGGGCCGATGATGTCGAAGGTGTCATCAAGAAGCGCTTTGAAGAGTACAAAGCCAAGAACGAGGCGGTCATCGAGCATTTCCGCAAGGTTGGCACCTTGGTCGAGGTGGATGGCGAACATCCAGTAGAAGATGTACAACAGAGTGTGCGCCAAGCGCTCGGACTTATATAAATGATAGCGAAACCAGATCAGTACGACGGCCTTAGGGAGGCCGGTAAGCGCATGAATGCTGTCGTGAAGGCAGTGGTGGCCAAGGTCGCGCCCGGAGTCTCCAGTTGGGTGCTTGAAGAAGAGGCGCGCAAGGTTACGACAGAGCTCGGTGCGCGCTGCTCGTACTTAGACTACAGCGAGCGCGGCGGGGACAAGTACCCGGCGGCATTGTGTGTGTCGATAAACAACGAGATAGCCCACAGCCCGCCACGACAAGACAAGATGCTCAACGAGGGCGACGTAGTATCGATAGACTTTGGGCTCGAGTACCAGGGCTACTACATGGACACCGCGGTCACGGTCGTAGTTGGCGGCGAGGGTGACAAAGCGGCACAAAACTTGCTTGCTGGCACGCGCGAGGCGCTGACCGCGGGGATTAAGGCTGCAGTGGTGGGCGGGCACACGGGCGACATTGGTGCCGCTATCGAGGCGGTCGCCAAGCGCTACAAACTTGGCGTTGTCGAGGAGCTGCGCGGCCACGGCGTTGGCGCCGACGTGCACGAGCTCCCCTACATCGACAACTATGGCAATGTGGGCCACGGCGAGGTACTTAAAGAGGGGTTGGTTATTGCTATCGAACCAATATTTGCCGAGCGCTCGGGCGACATGGTGGACGCCGACGACGGCCACACCTATATCACCGAAGACGGCTCGCGCGCCGCACACTTTGAACACACAGTGCTCCTCACTAAAAACGGCCCCGAAATTTTGACTTAGTCGCGTTGCGGCTTTGGTCAAAGTCTTGTAGGGTTAGGCCATATATGACGCATCCTAAAGAGGAGAAGACGTTTGTGCTTATCAAGCCCGACGGTGTCCGCAAGGGCTTGGTGGGCGAAGTTATCAAGCGCTTCGAGCAGCGCGACCTCAAGATAATCGCCCTCGAGATGTTCCAGCCGAGCAAAAGCGAGATGGATAAGCACTATCCAACCGACGAAAAGTGGCTGCGCCGCATTGGCGACAAGACGACCGCCACCTACGACAAGTACGGCTATGACATCAAGAAAGACTTCGGCACGACCGACACACTTAAGATAGGCAAAGAGGTGCGCCGCTGGCTTATCGACTTTATGATCAGCGCACCAATGGTCAAGATGGTGGTGCAAGGTGTGCACGCTGTCGACATGGTGCGCAAAATCGTCGGCCCAACCATGCCGTACTTGGCCGAGATGGGCACTATCCGCGGTGATTACTCGGCTGACTCGGCCATTAGCGCCAACAAAGAGCGCCGCGCGGTGTTTAACCTGGTACATGCCAGCGAGACCCCCGAAGAGGCCAAACACGAGATAGCACACTGGTTTGGCAAGCACCCAGTCTACAAATACAAACGCTTCGGCATTGACGAATAGTCAACAAAAACCTGGAATTTTTTATCCACCCCGCCATTTGGCGGGGTTTGGTATAGTTAGTACAGACTGCAAGGGCAAATGTCCTTAAGTGAATCTCTCGGGAGCTCGCTGTCCCGTTGCTCTGTGGAGCAGTGGGTAGGGCACCCACGTAACACAGGGAGACACTTGCCTTTGCGGTCCAGAGCATCCCACCCTTCGACTGCGCTCGGGGTGGGATTTTCTGTTACAATCCATAGCGATGCAATCAAAACTTACCTTTTATGGCGCTGCGGGCTCGGTGACCGGCTCGCATTTTTTGCTCGACACCGGCACCAGCAAACTTTTGGTCGACTGTGGGCTCAGGCAAGGCATGGGCGAGGAGCACAACTGGGACCCGCTGCCGTATGACGCAAAGACTATCGACAAATTGTTTGTGACCCATGCGCACCTCGACCACATTGGGCTTATCCCTAAGTTGGTTGGCGCGGGCTTTGACGGCGAGATTATCTCGACCAAAGCGACCAAAGCCTTGGCCGAGCCTATGCTGTATGACGCGATGGAGATACTGCGGCACAACGCACACCGGCTGGGCAAACAAGAGTTGTATGATGAGGGGGATATTAAAAAGGCGCTTAGCCAGTGGCGCGGCGTGGGCTACCACGACAAAGTTGTGCTCGACGGCGGGGTAGTGGTGCAGTTGTTTGATGCGGGGCACATTTTAGGCTCGGCAATGGTGTGCTTTGAGCGCGCCGGCAAGGCTATCGCATTTACTGGCGACTTGGGTGGCGGCAACAGCCCGCTACTGCCTCCGACCGAGGATTTGCCTCCGGTGCGGTACTTGGTCATGGAGGGTACCTATGGCGACCGCACCCGGCCGGAGGACCCCGAGCGTCGAAACCGCCTCGAGGATGTTATTGAGGACGCTGCCAAGCGCGGCGGAACACTTATCATCCCTGCGTTCTCGACCGAGCGTACGCAAGACTTGTTGTTTGATATCCGGATGCTCATGAGCGAACATCGTGTGCCAGAGTTGCCGGTGTATCTCGACTCGCCATTGGCGGAGAAGATTACCGACGCATACATTAGTCACCCAGAGTACTTTGCACCTGAGATTCGTGCGCGTGTAGAGAAGGGGGAGAAGATATTTAGCTTTCCACAGCTTACGTTTGTTGGGTCGCCCGAGGAGTCGCACGACCTCGACAGTATGGATAAACAAAAGATAATCCTCGCAGGTTCGGGCATGTCGAGCGGCGGGCGCGTCTTTGGCCATGAGAAAAAGTATCTGCCCGACGCCAACTCGACACTGCTTATTGTCGGATTTCAAGCGGTTGGCACTATTGGTCGGCAACTTATCGAGGGGGCCAAGACTATCGTGGTGCGCGGCAGTGGCGAAAAGATACCCGTCCGTGCCAAAGTCGAGACCTTGTATGGCTACTCGGCACACAGCGATGGTGAGGGGCTCTTGGAGTTCGCCAACAAGGTGACATCCAAAGGCTGCAAAGAGATATTTGTCGTCCATGGCGAGCCTGCGTCAACCGCGTTCCTCTCGCAACGCATCCGTGACTACTTGGGCACCAAAGCAACTGCACCCGAGGCAGGGGACAGTGTTACAATTGAACTATAGATGGATTTAAAGAACACTAACTTGCAGCTCAAGCTGGCTATCTCGGGCGCGGCCGAGACAGGCCACTGTGGTATCGACGCCTATGACAAAGGCATCGCGCTCGGGGCAGAGATAGCCAAGCACCACGCGGTGCTTGTTAACGGAGCGACCACGGGCTTCCCCTTGTGGGCGGCGATGGGTGCCAAGCAAGCAGGCGGATTTACGCTCGGATTCTCTCCCGCCAATACCGAGAAAGAGCACATCGAGACCTACAACCTGCCAGTCGAGTACATGGATGTCATTGTCTACACGGGGTTTGGGTTCCCCGGTCGCGACCTTATCATGACCCGCAGTAGCGACGCGGTGTTTTTTGGCTGCGGGCGTATCGGCACCATACACGAGTTCACGATAGCCTTTGAAGACCAAAAGCCAATGGGTATACTCGAGGCCAATTGGGAGACCGACGAAGAATTTAAGATGATCCTCGAGAAGGGCCACCGCGCCAACGACCGGATACTCTTTGACTCGGACCCAAAGGCTTTGGTCGAGCGAGTTATCGAGCTCGTTAACAAAGACAAAACTAACCGAGCCTCCTTCCGCTTCGCACCGCAGAGTCTCCCTGTAGAGAGCCAGTCACAATAACTAAAAACTCCCGCCTCAGGCGGGAGTTTTTCTTAGATCTTCTTGGCGATGCGGGCGAAGGTCTCGGGAGACTTTGCCGCTATCTCGGCGAGCATCTTGCGGTTAACAAGGATGCCCTTCTTTTTAAGCCCACCCATGAGCTTGCTGTAGCTCACCTCGCTACCCATAGTGTCGAGAGCACCGTTGATGCGGACGTTCCACAGCTTGCGGAAGTCGTTCTTTTTATCGCGGCGGTGCGCAAATGCGTACTTGCCAGCGTGCACAATTGCCTCCTTAGCAGCGCGCTTTTTGTGGCCCGGGGCATGGCGGTAGCCCTTGGTCATCGACAAGATATTCTTGCGGCGCTTATTTGAAGTTTTTCCACCCTTTACGCGTGCCATAGTGTTGAAATTACGTGATTATTTACCAGGAGTACCAATGTAGCGCTGTAGGACCTTCTTGGTCATGATGGTCTCGTCGATCTGCTGGCTGCGGCGGTTCTTCATCTGGGTGCGGCGCGACTCTTTAGCATTAAAGTGATTTTGCCCCGGCTTGCGCGACACAATCTTCCCCTTGCGGGTAACCTTGAGGCGCTTGCTAAATGACTTGTTCGTTTTCATTTGTTTTATTGCTTCTTTGCTCGCTCGATAACACAGGCGAGACCTTTGGGGCTCTTGGCTATCGGGTCGGCCAGTTTGTAGTCGGCGGGGATAAGCTTGAGGAACCTCTCTAACCTCTCCTTGAGGAAGTTGAACTCCATGTACTTGTACCTGCCCCACAAGAAGAGGTCTACCTTGACGCGGTGGCCTTCGCCGAGCCATTCGGCCGCCTTGCGGGCCTTAAGCTGCATGTCGTGGTCGCCGGTGCCTATCTTGACCTGGACCGACTTGGTCTCCGTGGTGTGGGATTTGGCCTTTATTTCTCGGCGTTTTTTCTGCTCTTCGTACTGGAATTTACCATATTCCATTATTTTTGCAACCGGGGGGACGGCGTTGGGGCTTATCTCGATAAGGTCCAAACCGGCGGCCTCGGCCTGGGCTATGGCCTCGCTAAGCGCTAAAACCCCCAGGTTCTCTCCCTTGGGGCCTATAACGCGCACCTCTTTCGCCCGAATCTGATGGTTAATGCGAGTATCCAAAGCTAGTTGGCCACACTATACCATAATATAGGCAAATAAAAAAGCAGCCGGTCAGGCTGCTGAGGCGAGGCGGAATCGGCCGGCGCCGTCCCATGGATCTTCGTCTCCGGACAAGGGGTAGTTGTACCACCCCCGAGCACACCAGGTGTCGACCAGGTGGCAGAAGGCCGCGAGTTCGTTCATGACCCGGCGTTTGCTCGAGTAGTCCTTGTACTCGCCCTCGACATAGGTGAGCGCGTTGTGTTGGGCTGGCGTCAACTCGATGCCGTACTTCTCGAGCTGCTTCTCGCGGAACTTCTTGAACGCCTCCTTAGTGTCGAGACCGGGCTTGTTGTGCGCTCCGTCGGCACCAACGACAATACGCCACGGTTTCTCCAGGTCGTGTAGGAAGAAAATCAGCAGCGCGTCGGAGAGCGTGAAGGGGAGCGGCCGGCCAAACGACTCCATGAATCGGTACAGATGTACCGCAAGGTTCATGCCGTCGGTAATATGGTCGATATAACCGCCCGGCCACGCCTGGTGGTTGTGGGTCGAGCCAGGTGTCGTCTCGAACAGCCTCCGATTTTCCTGGAGCAGGATCTGGCATCTCTCTCGGTTGGGTTCGGCGACGTAACAGAGGAGATCGTCGATTTCCAAATATGCGGGCCTGCGGTTCATTGGTAAAGACCTTTCCGTATCTGTCATAGGCACTCTACACCGTATATAGAAAATAAAAAAGCCCGGGCCGGAGTGGTGGGCTTCAGTAGGGGGTGAGGAGCACGGCTGCGGCAGATAGTGTGGCCGCGATAGGGAGCCTGACCCATGCGGGGGCGTCCTTGACCTTGTACCTGGCCGCGGCAATCCCGGCAGGGATGTAGTAGGAGGCGGCAATGACCAACGCTGGGATTCCGCCAACTGTGTAGGCGATAACCTTCATGTATTTCCTCCCGAAAGTCCGAAACCATTTAAGCACGCTTGCGACTTTGGTGCCACTGGGGTAGTTTTGTACATCAGATGGAGGGAATGCGAAATGGTTCCAAAATGTTTGGCTATCATACCCGACGGCAATCGCCGTTATGCGCAAGCAAATGGCCTGCCGGCTGTCGAAGGCCATCGGCGGGGGCTTCATAACGCGCGCGAGATTACTCGGGTCGCGTTCGAGTGCGGCGTGGAGCATGTCGTCTTTTGGGGCGCGTCCGAGTCAAACCTCAACGAGCGTTCGGTCGAGGAGAAAACTAATATCTTCAAACTCCTCAAGCTTGAACTTCGCCAGCGGCTGTTTCGTACCGAGAAGGTGCGATTTCGTTTGCGAGGTGCATGGCAGGAACATGCTACCGACTCGGCCATTGCTGAAATGGCCCGGCTGGTCGAAGAGCGCACCGCCAAGTACCACGAACATCAGTTGACGCTCCTATTCGGCTACGACGGCGAGCGCGATATCGAGCAGGCGGTACAGAAGCTTCATGAGTTGCAGGTGCGTCCGACGAGGCAACTCATCCGCGAGCATTTGTGGACGGCACACCTTCCGGATGTTGATATGCTCATCCGTACAGGTGTCGACGGCGATCCTCATGACTCGGACGCGTTCTTGCCACTCCAGCGGAGGAATGCGCAACTCGTCTTCAGTTCGTTGCGTTGGCCTGACTTTGAGGCTGAACATCTCGATGCTGCGTTCAATGACTTTGCTGGGCGCGAGCGACGTATGGGTGCCTAGAGCGGATTTATCCGCTCTTTTTCATTTATAAAAATAAAAACCCCGTCGCTTAGCGCGATGGGGTGGGGGTCAGTGTAATTATTTCGTCCTCGAGCAGCTGCGTGGCAAGCCGCTTGGCCGCTTTGCTGCGAGAGTGGTTGGTGTCAACGGTACCGTGCGCCCACCTGCAGTAAAGCGGCATGCGCCGCACAAACAAGTCAGCTATCGTCTCGCCCGGGTCGAGCACCAGACCTCGGTCCGGATCCTTTTCTATCCGGCGCGTGACAGTTGTGAGCGAAGCCCACACATGGATGACGTGGGTCTCCTTCGCCAAGAGCTCCATCGCCCGCTCCGAGTAGACCACGCTGCCACCTGTCGCGATGACACTCGACGTCGACATGGTCTGCACAGTCTTGATGACCGCGTCTTCTTCGGCCTTGAGGAACTTGGCTCGTGAGAGGCGGTCCACTACGTCTTGCAGCTTTTGCGCCTTGCAGGCGTTGACGATCACGTCGTCTGTGTCGACGAACGCCCACTTGAGTCGCTCGGCTAACTGCCTGCCAAGCTTCGTCTTGCCTGCGCTCGGCATCCCAATAAGGGAGATGAGGTGTCGGGTCGGTTTCTGCGGCACGCGTTGGTGCATGGTCTTCTCCTGCACTACCAATCTGACGCTACTGTGCCATATTGCGGCGCTGTTGTGAATAACCCGACCTCTCGCACCAAATGCACACTATACTAAGTGCATTAGTAGATTAGTTCTTTTGTTTTCATGCGATACAACCCATTACAAGAGTTAGCGAAGTTGGCGGCCGGTCTTGCGGCGGCAGATTTCTTTTGGCTCGTCTGGTTTAGCCAGTCTAAGTTGCGCTCGGCATCCTTCTTTGGGATGACGATGACGCAGGACATGGTCTTGCCGGCGATGATATTCGAGGTAGCGGTGTTCCTTATCCTGGTCCACTACGGATGGAACATCGGCCGCATCCCACAGCTGCGCGAGCGCGCCTACATACTTGTTGTTGGCTCGATCTTTACCGTTGTTGCGGTGGCGCACCTGTACCGCATCTTCGCCAGCGGCGACTTTGTCGTCCTGGGCTGGGATACGCCTATCTGGCTGTCGTGGTTTGGCGTGATGGTCGCGACGTACCTTGCGTACTCGTCGTTCCATATGCTCTCCAAGCTCCCGCGCAAAGCGCGCTAAGCAACTCCTCGCTACAAAGAAAAAAGCCTCTCGTCCGAACGGCGAGAGGCTTTTGCGTCAGTGCGGAGCGATCAGCGGGAGCGAGAGCGCAAACAGCACGCATATTGTGATCCAGGTCCAACAAGTGCGTGACACCAGGTGTCCTCCAAGGTTCGTTCTACTCAAGCGTACCACAGCCTGAAGCTGCCAGTGATGAACATCCCGACGTAGAGGGCCGCAAGGGTGTATGCCAGTGGTCCGTGTGCCCGCCTGTTCTTCTTGCCGGTTAGAAAGATACCGACAAGAATCACAAACATGGCGTAGGAGAACGAAAAGAACTGATGCACCGAGGCCAGTGTATCGGTTTGCAGGCCACTTCCGCGTACACCTTTTAGCACGAGGACCAAGACAACGAGCAGGCCCGAACCGTACACCAGGTTGGGGAACATGGTCCGATGTTCGAATAGGTCCATTTCGTGGTGAGTTCGCCTAGCCTGACGGCCAAGTCGTACCAGTTGGACCATGACATAGCCCGTCTGGAGCATAAGCCCGGCAATGGCGAGCTTAAGTAGCAGTGTGACGATATCCATGGGGAGCCCTTCGTAAACTGTCCGACAGTAGTATACGGCATGTTTGGTATAGTTGTGCCTAATGAACAAAAAGCAATTTCTCAAATCACTCAACGATGTCTATTGCCGGTTAGGCGTGACCAAACACGGGGTAGGGGTTGTTGCTATCCGCGACATACCCAAAGGAGTGGACCCATTTAAGCGCTGTGACCCGTTTGGCGATGTGTTAAAAATACCGGCGCAAGAATTGTTGCAGAGCGGCGCGCCCAAAGAGGTTATTAAGATGGTGCGCGACTTTTGCGCGCTCCAAGACGGCAACTATTTTGTACCCAACTTTGGTATGGATGCGATAGACAAGTCGTACTATCTTAACCACTCGACTAAGCCTAACTTGGTGACACATGACCAAGGCGAGACCTTTGTCGCACTACGCAAGATTAAGAAAGGTGAAGAGCTAACCGCCAACTACGACCAGTACGACAACGACGCGCACAAGCGCACCACTCGCTAGGGGTTGAAGAGAAACCCATCGACCGTGCCAACATCGGGGTATGTTTCTTGGTGCGGTTTAAACCGTTCGGGGCGGGGGAAGGTGCACGTCTCGAACGCGTGTTTGGTCACAAACAGGTAGCTGCCACTAAGCGAGTTCTTGAGCAGGCGGTGAGCGATAATGACGTCTACCCCATTGATGGTAGTAAAGCGGTCGAGCCGGTCTAAGATGCCGCGCCCGGCATGTACGATAACTTTGATGTCTAGTCGCTCGATATCTTCGCGCAAGTCGGTCGGGTGCCCAAAGGCGACCATGAGCTCGTGCGCCTTGGCATAGAACGCTACAAAAAAGTTCTCTATCGTTTCTGCAATGCGTCCTTTTTCGCTGGCCCATTGCTCGTCGCTCTCGCGGATAGCATAGAGAAACAGCGCGTCGCCCTCGATGCTTGATATATGCAGGGGCATCTTTTCTTCATGCAGCATTGCCTCCATGAGCTCGCGCACAATGAGCTGTGCATGTTCGGGAGTCTTGTTGTGCTTGAGCATAAACTGCGTGTACCCCCCGATGTCCGGTATCACAAACAGCATCTCTACCTCGATGGGTTGCGGTTGTATGCTCGTCATACTAAAAGCCTAGCATGTGGCGCAACGGGTCAAGGTGTGGCATAGTGCGCTCGGATTAAGGCACGCTCGGTGCCAAGACCTTCACAACCGCAGGGGAGACCCATGCAGGAAATGTTCTATATAGACACTCGCGGCAAGGCGCCTCGAGTCAAGTTCGGCGACGTGCTCTTTGCAGGTACGGCACCGGGCGGTGGGCTCTGGGTGCCCGAGCACTATCCGACCATCGACATGGACCGGGCTCGCCAGTGGACCTATCCGCAGCTTGCCACGCACGTGATGTTCCCATACGTGCAGGGAGTTATCTCGTGGGAGGATCTCGACGAGCTCAACCACGGGCTCTACACCAAGGCCAACTTCGGCACCGATGCGGTGACGCCGATCGACTGGCTGCAGCAGAACTTCGGTTTGCTGGAGCTCAGCAACGGTGACACACTCGCCTTCAAGGACTTGCCGATGAAGTGGGTCGCGAGGCTCATGGACTACGTGCTCAGCAAGCAAGGCAAGCGTGCGACGGTTATCGTCTCAACGTCGGGTGACACCGGCGGCGCGGCAGTCAACGCTTTTGCCGGGATGAAGAACGTTGACCTGGTCGTACTCTTCCCCCAGGGGCGCGTGTCTGATGTGCAACAGCGCATGATGACCACCTCGGGCGCGAGCAACGTGCACGCGTTCGCGGTCGACGGCACCTTTGACGACTGCCAAGCTATCGTCAAGGCGCTGTTTGTTGTCCGCAACTTCGTCGAGCGGTGGCAGTTGTCGGGCGTCAACTCAATCAACTGGGCTCGCATCGTGGCGCAGGTCGTCTATTGGACAAGCTGTGGCGCGCAAGTGCTCAACCGCGGCTTCAACTACTTCGACGGCGTGGTGCCTTCGGGCAACTTCGGTAACGCGTTCTCGCTCTCGGTTGCTCGTGGTAGTGGTGTCCCGGTCCGCAACATCATCGTTGCAACCAACAAGAACGACGTGCTCTACCGCACGTTTGCCACGGGCATCTACGAGCAAGGTGTCGTCGACCCATCCTCGAGCCCTTCGATGGACATCCAGGTGTCGTCGAACTTCGAACGGCAGATGTTCGAGGACTCGGATCGCGAGGGCGAGCTCATCGGCGACTTGTGCGATGACCTCAAGGCGACCGGCAAGTGCGACCTGCGCTTCCTCACCCCCAAGTGGGCGGTGGGGTGGGGGTATGGCCGCGCAAGCGAGTCGGAGGTGATGTCCACCATCCGTGGGATCAGTCATGTATTGAATCGCAAGATCGATCCGCACACGGCGGTGGGTGTCGCGGTGGCGCAGCACTATCTGCCCAAGATAGGGCCGCGCGGCTGTATGGTTGTTGCCGAAACGGCTCGACCGGAGAAGTTCCCCGACACCGTGCGCGAAGCGCTCGGAGTGCCGCTCCAGCTCCCGCCGCAATGGGCTGGGCTCGACACCAAGCTCGAGCGGTTCCGCACTGTCGGCACCGACCCCAACGAAGTGATGGAGTACATCACCAAGGAGATCTCTCCAGCCTAGTCCTCGCGAAAAGCGAGGACTTTTCTTTTATATGAGCATGTTCATATTTGGACTTTCCTTTTTTATAAACGGGTGTACTATCATCGCCAGCTGCAATTTTGAGACGGGAGGGCCTAATGACCAGTAAGAGTCAGGGTATGTGGGTACTAGGACATGCGTATCACTACGACCACACTCGGCGCGGCCGGATAAAAGGCAGTACCGAGTACACCTTTGCCTGGGAGTCTGCTAAACGCAGATTTGTTCTTTCAACCAGGACAGAGGAAAAGGAATTGCCGATGCCAGTTGATCTGGCCGAGGCGTTCTTGCTGCAGTGCCTGGACCGCAGCTTTAGAGAGCGGGTCATCATCGACTCTGCGTGCACTGTGCAAGAGCATGTCAGCGTCGGCGGCGCGCGGTTGTGCTTGCGGCACTGCCAAGTGCGCTACTCGTGCAAGCCGAGCGAGCGCTTGCCGGGCCTCTCCTTGAGCGTTGAGTCTGGCGCGGGTACAGGGTACCTCCATCTGCCGTACCAGGTGCGGATGGACTTCGGCCTGACCATGGCGCGCACGATGCCTGAAGAAGTTCACATGATGCTCCACATGCCGAGAGCGGCCTAACGACAAACACTCCAACATTCTCCAGAATGTTGGAGTGTTTTCTTTTTTTTAGAATCTGGTCATTCCGTTGTTTTGCAAAATGACAGAATGAAAAAAAGAAATAAAAAAGTCCCGCAGCGATGCGGGACAAAACTAGACAGTTTCGAACTCGAGCGGGGCAGCAGTTGCTGTTGGCCGCGGCTTGGGCGCGGGGTCGCCGGCAACCCCTTCGCCGCCGGGCACGACTTGGATCGAGTCGCCACCACGCACGTGCATCTTTAGGCCTTCGTGCACGGCGCAGTACAGCCCACGCCGCCCTTCGAGTGCCTTATAGACGCCAAGGCCATATGCGGCACGGACGTGCTTGCAAGGCTTTGCCGGCTCGATGACCCGCAAGAGTATCTTGCCGCCACAGAGCGCAAGCATTTGTCCACCCACCATCTTGGAAAGGTCGCCGAGTCCTTCGACCAGGATATTCTCGCTCAAGCTGCCTTGTGCAAGAAAGTTTGACTTGCCGCCAGCGATAACTTGGACCTGGCGGGCGATATCCCACTTCGTCTCCTGCGCAACGATGAGCAGGTGCCGGTCGGTATTGGGGACCCAAATGCGGCGTCTGTAGCTCCAACGCAACGGGCGGTTGTGATAGTCGCCCTCAAACCCGCGCGCCGCGATGACGCAACTCACCCGAGGCTTCTTTGGTATGCCGCCTGACTGGCTAAGACATACCGCAATAATCCTACCTGTCATGTTGAGCAGTTCCCTCGTCCTGTTCTGTCGCCACTATGCCACTTTTCTATAAAAGAAAAAAGCCCCGTGCTGTTACGGGGCTCGCTTTAGGCTCTCGGCGGGGAGCACGATGTAGAACTGTGTCCCAGGCTTGGGGTCGGCGCTCACGCCGACTATCCAGTAGTAGGTGCCGTCGGCATCCTTGAACTTCTTGTAAAGTGCATCGAGATACACCTGCACGGTCGATATGCTGCAGGGGTAAGGGCTCGCAAACAAGAGCAGCGCCGCGGTCAGCTTGGTCTCGAGGTCGACCACCTTGGTGATCTGCTCCTTTTTGTAGCAGCTCAACACTTGGCCACGGATGTACATCCCGATCTCGAGCGGCGCTGATCGCACGTCTCCAGCGATCCCCGCTGCGATAGCTGGCACAGGGAAGCACAGGTAGAAGTAGAAGGTGAAGAAGAGCAAACGTTTGAGCATCGTGCGCTCCGTTGTTTCTATTCGCACGATACCAAAAAACTCGCAGAGCGTATACTAAGCCCATATGTATATAAAGGTGCGGGTGGTGGCGGGGGCGAAAAAGGAGTCGGTCGAGCGGGTGTCCGACACCAGCTACAAAGTGTCGGTCAAAGAGCCTGCCAAACAAAACTTGGCCAACCGCCGCGTGCTTGAGCTGATGTCGCTTGAGCTCAAAGTCCCCAAAGCGCGAATCCGCCTCATTAGCGGCCATCAGTCCCCGAGCAAGATGTTGAGTGTTGATGAAAAATAAAATCCTTGCAGTAAATGCAAGGATTTTATTATTTTGGTGGAGATGCCGGAAATTGAATCCGGGTGCAGTGAGTAGTGGATTGGGCTTCTACGTGGCGTAGATTACTTTGAGTTCTCGTCTTGTTGCATAAAAAGTAACCAAAAGCGCAACAAGATAAAGCTCGAGTCTTAGCTAGGGTAGGGAGCAGCTACCCTAGAGCGTCGTGGTGATATAACAACTTACTCTCCCTCACACGAGTTGGAAGAGAGCCGACGACTTATGCCTTAGCGTAGGCGAAGTCGAAATCATTCGCCGTGAAATACGGCGATGCAACTGATTTGCCAGTTAGAGTTTGGGCCAGTTTCAAGAATTAGCCCAGTTCTGCCGCGCGCATCAATCGCACTGTCTCAATGTCGAAGCCTGTCATCCCCGAGAAACACACGACGCTAAACCCGTGCTTTTCGAAAACTTCAGACTCATCAAAAACTATTCTCTTTTCAACGTTCTGCGCATCTCGCGCTCGGTGTCGCGCTTCTTTAAGGTTTGACGCTTGTCGAACAACTTCTTACCGCGCGCCGCGCCTACTGCTAACTTGAGATGCTTACCTTTATTATACACCCTAAGTGGCACTATTGTCAACCCCTTCTGGTCGCCGTAGGCGGCTATTTGGGCTAACTCCTTCTTTTGTAGCAACAACCGGCGGCTGCGGTCGGGGTCATAGTCCTCTTTGGTGTTGGCAGGTTGGTACGGCGGGATGTGCGCGCCCACCAAGTAGGCCTCGCCGCCGCGTACTACTATATGTGCGCCCTCGAGCTTGCCTTGGCCAGCACGCAGCGACTTAACCTCGGTGCCAAGCAGCTCCAAACCCGCCTCGAACTCTTCGAGTACCTCGTAGTTAAGCCGGGCCTTTTTGTGCTCAACAAGCGCCATGCGCAAACTCTACCATCTTTTTTCTTTTTGATAACTTCATGCGAAGTGGTAGTATGATGAGAACTTAACACGTCCACTATATGGCTGATATCAATAAAAAGATCCCCGAGGAGAAGCAGGGCAAAGGCAAGCGCCGCGGCAACCTGCCGCCGATGCCCAACATGCCGCGCGGCGACGGCTTTTGGGTTAACCTCGCTATTAGCGTGGTGCTGCTCATGCTGTTGGCCGGTGCGTACAGCTACTTTGCCGGCACCCCGGCCCAGTCGACCGACATCCCACTGTCGCAAGTAGCGGCCGACGTTAACGCGGGCAAAGTCACGAGTATCCAAGTCGATGGCGACACGCTCAAGGTCACCTATGCCGACAAGACCGAGAAGGATTCTAAAAAAGAGGCCGAGGCATCACTCACCGAGACGTTGGCTAACTACGGTGTAACCAAAGATGCTCTCGACAAAGTCACTATAGATATTAAGAAAGAAAACGCGCTCATGACATGGTTTGGTGCGTTTGCGCCGTTCCTCCTGTCGTTCATACTCATTGCCGCGTTTGCGTGGTACCTGTCGCGCCAAGTGCGTGGTGCAGGTATGCAGGCGTTTAGCTTTGGCCAAAGCAAGCCACGCGTCATCGACCCTAACGATGCGGGGCAAAAGGTCACCTTTAAAGATGTCGCAGGCGCCAAAGAGGCTAAAGAGGAGCTGGTCGAGATAGTCGACTTTCTCCGCAATCCTAAAAAGTTCCTCGACATTGGTGCGCGCATCCCCAAAGGCATACTCTTGATGGGCGGCCCAGGTACCGGCAAGACATTGCTCGCACGCGCTGTCGCAGGCGAGGCAGGGGTGCCATTCTTTTCTATCTCCGGCTCTGAATTTGTCGAGATGTTTGTCGGTGTTGGTGCTAGCCGCGTGCGCGACCTTTTCTTAACTGCCAAGCGCGCTGCGCCAGCGATTATCTTTGTCGACGAAATAGACGCGGTCGGTCGCGTACGCGGCACGGGTGTTGGCGGCGGCAACGACGAGCGCGAGCAGACGCTTAACCAGATACTTGTCGAGATGGACGGCTTTGAGCCGAACGAAAAGGTTATAGTCATGGCGGCAACCAACCGCCCCGACGTACTCGACCCGGCACTCTTGCGCCCTGGCCGCTTTGACCGCCGTGTGACTATCGACTTGCCCGACCGCGGCGACCGCCTCGAGATACTCAAGATACACGCGCGCAAAAAGCCCTTGGCCGAAGACGTTAACCTCAACGTCATCGCCGAGCGCACGCCGGGCTTTAGCGGTGCCGACCTGTTTAGCCTGATGAACGAAGGCGCGATACTCGCTGCGCGCGAAAACCGCCGCACCGTCGCGCAGTTTGACCTTATCCGCAGTATTGAAAAGGTCATGCTCGGCCCCGAGCGCCGCTCGCATGTGCTTAATAAAAAAGAGAAGGAAATCACTGCCTACCACGAAGCGGGCCACGCACTTGTGGCGTCGGCCTTGCCGTATGCCGACCCGGTCCACAAGATATCTATCATCAGCCGTGGTCGCGCTGCGGGCTACACGCTCAAGTTGCCGCTCGACGACCGCAAGATGCAGAGTAAGAAGGAGTTCCTCGACGATATCGCGATGTCGCTTGGTGGCTATGTGGCCGAGCAAGAGATATTTGGTGACGTCACCACGGGACCGAGCAACGACCTACAGGTCCTGACCGCGCTCGCGCGTGACATGGTCACCAAGTACGGCATGAGCGAGAAGATGGGCACCGTCGCGCTCGAGGGCTCGGGCGGCCGCGCACTGTTTGGCGCGGGTGTTGACGGCAAAGAGTACAGCGAAAAGGTAAGCGCCGAGATAGACGCCGAGGTTAAAAAGATAATCGACGGCGCGTATAAAAAGGCGCACGACATAATCGTTAAACATCGCAAGCTCCTCGACGCCATAGCTATGCGCCTGGTCGAGAAAGAGACCATGGAGCGCGATGAGTTCGAGGCGATGATAACCGCGCACGGCCTGACTCCCAAAAAGAGCGAAGAGATAAACCCCGAACCTCAAGTGGTTAACTTCTAAAAAGAAAAAGCCCGGCCTATTAACAGGCCGGGCGTTTGTTTGGGTCGATGCGGTCCTCCGTGCAACGCCTCGTCTCGTAGTGTTGCAAGAGCGTGAGGGCCACTGCGATACCAAGAAACACGACAGTGGCTGCGAGCAGACGCTCGTAGGCCGAGAACGCAGCAGCCATCGCGGCGATGGTGGTGAAGAGGGCGCGCACCTGCTCGTCGGCCAGGTCATCAGTGTGACCATAGGAGCGCGAGATCTCCTGTAGCTTCTTGGGTGCTATCGGCATCAAGAACCACAGTAGGCTGTCCAGTATCCACCAGGTGCATGCGCTGAGGAAAAAGAACATCAGCACAGCAATGACCCATGTACCTTCGCGCCAGTCGTTCATATCCCACCGGCGAACAGTATCGTGCGGCGGCTTGAAGTCGGGGTCGTCCTGCTTGGCGATGTCCCATGCGGCCTTAAGGAATGTCGCGAGGCCACCGAACAAAGCCACCAGAGCCGCCCACCCAAAGTTGGGGTGTTGGGTCAGACCCAAGAGCACGAAGAAGATGGGCGACATGATTACAAGCACTTGGCCCAGCACGCCGCGCTGGCACATCTGATTTGCATAGCGGTCAAGCAAGACTTCCTCCTCTGTGGGGGTCTCCTTGCTTGTAGGCAGGGCCTTGAGCTCGCGACGCGCTTCCGCATCGAGTTGCGGCCAAAAAAGGAATCCGCCAAAGGCAGAGTCTTTGATCGAGGGCATTGTTGAGTTCCTCCCAGAACAGTTGCTGGCCCCACAGTACACCCATTTGTGAAAATTAAAAACCTCTTTGTGGCAGGGCAATAAGAAGAGTAGTATAATAAGTTACTACTGTTTAATAGTTCACTTATATGGCGCGACCAGAGGATAGAGAAAGAGCTATAAGACTTCGCTTACAAGGCAAGAGTTATTCCGAGATAAAAGAAGTCCTTGGAGTCGGGAAGGGTACCCTAAGTGTTTGGCTGCAGGCTTATCCACTGTCTAAGGAAAGGCTGCACGAATTACAGGGAGGCAACCATGCGAGGATAGAGCGATTTCGCAATACCATGCTGCGCAAGCGCGAGGACAGGCAGCATAGAGTCTATGAACAAATTAGGCAGGGGATTGGAAATATGAACAGACGAGAGTTGTATCTCGCGGGCCTTTTCCTGTATTGGGCGGAAGGCACGAAAATGACCAGGTATACAGTTGCGCTTACCAATACGGATCCGAGCATGCTCCGTTTCTTTATCTCCTGGTTACTCTCACTTGGAGTATCACAGAGTGAACTTCGCGCAAGGTTGCATTTGTACTCCGATATGGATGTAGAAAAGCAGACGCGGTTTTGGGCGAAAGAGTTGGGGTTGTCGAGGAAGGTGTTTAGAAATACGTACGTAAAAAGTTCTGATTCGAACAAACGTAAGAATTATAAAGGTCGGTTTGGACAAGGAACGTGCAGCGTATGGGTTACTGGACGAGATTTATCCGACCGAGTGCTCATGGGTGTCAAAGTCTTGAGTGACGCATACGGTACAATGTTGCCTCGGTAAGTTTTTGAGAGTACAGTAGGCATGTTCGGGCGCGTAGCTCAGTCGGTAGAGCAGTCGACTTATACTCGACCGGTCCCTGGTTCGAGCCCAGGCGCGCCCACTTTTTGACAAAACTATAATTTTAGTGTTATCTATACTCCAGATTTCTGGCAGCGAGGAGGACTAATTGATAGCCCCGATAGGAGACTGGAACCCCAAACGTCCTGGCAAGGAACGACGGCACTGGAATCGCCTGTCCGGCAAGAAGGGCGCGACCGAGCGACGCAAGGCCGCGAGACGCTTCAACAAGGCTTTCCCAAAAGGACATCACACGAGCCTTCGCCGACTCGTGCGAGGGTGTGCTGATTACGTTGCCCAAGACAAACCTCTGGGCGGTGCTTGGTGGTGGGATGCATTGCCGGATATTCATCCGGATGCGTTCGAGATCCTCCACAAATACGGCAAGGACTACCGCCCTCGCCGATGGGCGAAGCCACCGCCGTTTGGTGAACCCAAGCGGGCAGCATGTTTTCTGAACGCCACCATCTTGGCGCATGTCGACCGCAGTTATTGCGAAAAGCAGAAGCTGCGCCGTCCGCCAATGGAGTATGTCGAGGGCGTGGCCATGGGTGTCTATGTACGACCCATGCTCCATGCCTGGAACGGTATCGGTTTGCATAGTCGCGAAGCAATCGACTGGACGCACTATGCAGCATGTCGGTGGACGCGCTACATCGGCATTCCGTTCACGCATGAGGAGCATGCCGAGCTTCGTGCGCTCACCCCGCTGGGTAGGTCGGTGCATCTGATGATGCACAAGAAGTACTTCACTCCGGCTGCCCGGGATCGCATGATCGAGATCCTCGAAGCTCGCAAACAGAAGCGGTCGCGCAAAAAATAAGCGCGACCTTTTTATTACTCAAAATGCAGCTGGGCGGTGCGGTCGGTGAGGGCTTGGGTGAGCAGGGGATGGCCTTTGAGCTCGGGATCTTTTTGCACCAACTGCTGCGCCTCGGTGCGTGCGGCCTCGACAAGTTTAAGATTTTTAAGCGCCTCCATACCAATGTCCGAGATACCCCACTGTTTACTGCCGCTAAGCATACCCGGGCCGCGCTGCAGCAAGTCTTGCTCGGCCAATTCAAATCCGTTCTTGGCTGTAGTAAGAGCTTTGAGTCGTGCGACAGTTGCCTCTCCATGGCTCTCGGGCACGGCATAGCAGTATGCCTGGTGTGTCGAGCGCACTACGCGCCCGCGCAGTTGGTGGAGTTGTGACAATCCAAAGCGCTCGGCGCCCTCGATAACTATCATGGTGGCGTTGGGTACGTTAACACCGACCTCGACCACGGATGTCGCGACCAAGATATCTACTTCGTGCCTGGCAAAGCGCGCCATGACCTCGTCCTTTTCTTTAGGAGTCATTTTGCTGTGGAGAATATCTATTTCGTACTCGGGGAAGACTTTAGATTTTAGTCGCTTGGCCTCTTCTTTAACCGACTTAGCTTGCAAGGCAAATTCTTTGTCTGGGTCGGGCTCGTCGATGCGCGGGCAAATGACATAGGCTTGGCGACCTTCTTTGAGCTCTAGGCGGATCTTTTCGTACATGCTGCCGCGTAGGCCAGGTTTAACCACCTCTGTCTTAACTGGTTTGCGTCCCGGCGGCATCTCGTCGAGCAAGGTGAGATCCAAGTCGCCCCACAGTGTGAGCGCGAGCGTGCGCGGGATGGGTGTTGCTGTCATCGACAGTAGGTGAGGGATGCGAGATTCCTTTTTGGCGAGTTTACGTCGTTGGTTGGTGCCAAAGCGGTGCTGCTCGTCGATAATGACGAGGGCCAAATGCTTAAACTGCACCGACTTTTGTATGAGCGCGTGTGTGCCGATGAGTATAGGTATCTCGCCATTCGCCACCCATTTTAGTAACTGTGCGCGCGAGATGTTGGTGAATTTGTCCTTGTTGAGTTTAGAGGGGAACTTGTAACAACCCGAGCCAGTAATGAGCCCGATGTTTATTGGTGCGTGATCAAAGAATTTGATAAACGACTCAAAGTGCTGCTTGGCCAATATCTCGGTTGGTGCCATGTAGGCAACCTGGAGCGTGCCAAAATTTTGGCCTTGGGGTCGCGTGGCGACCGTTGCGGTTGCGGCAACAGCAGCAACCGCAGTCTTGCCGCTGCCGACGTCACCCTCGAGTAGTCGCGACATTGGGTGGCCACTCTGCATATCAGCGAGTATTGCGTCGATAGCTTTGGCTTGTGCTTTGGTTGGGGCAAAGGGGAGCGCGGTGACAAAATCCTTTAACCGCTCTTTGGGCGCATCAACAACAAAGCTCTTTTCGTGTGCCAGGCGCAGTCGCTCGCGCCAGCGCTCGAGCTGGATGAGGAATACCTCTTCAAACGCAAAGCGCTTTTTAGCCGCGGTCGCGTCTTTAAGATCTTGTGGCTGGTGCATCCACACCAGTGCAGTCGCGAGTGTGGGCAAGTTATAGCGCTTGAGCATCGCGGCGGGCAGCGGATCTTCGACACTGCTAAGTGCGCCGGACTTTATAACCTTCTCGACGGCGTGTCGCAGCCACAGAGAGGTCACGCCGCGTGTCTCTGGGTATACGGCAAAAAATTCGGTGGGTTGTTCATCGACTTGTTGCAGCAGGTCACCAGCGCGCTGCAGCTCGGGGTTGGCGAGGTAGAGTTTGCCGGCCGAGCCGGTCACTTTGCCCGTTGCCCGCACGACCATGCCGTCTGGGTACATCTTGGCAATGTACGGTTGGTTAAACCACCGCACTTGTATACGCCCGCTCGCGTCGCGGATAAACCCCTCGGTCATGGGGATGCGGCTCTTCCATCCTTTTTTTGCCTTTAATTTTTCAACCGTGCCGATGACCGTTACTTCTTGGCCGCTCACCAAGTTGGCGATAGACGCCTCGCCGCCCGCCTGCTCATAGCGAGAGGGGAAGTGGTACAGCAAGTCGCGCACCGTCTGTATCCCGAGCTTGGTTAGTGCCGCTTGGTGTGCCTCGGAGAGTTTAAAATGTCTAGAAATGGCGTCCGTCGGCAACATAGTTCTTTAATGCTAGACTAGCACTCATGGCCAAACCCATCCACAAACGTCAGGGCAAGCAAGACACGAACAAGAGGGCAATCGCTTTACACAAGAAGCTCGGAGGCAAGTTGCATATCGACAGCGCGATGCAAATCAAGAGTCGCGACGAGTTAAGCCTGGTCTACACCCCGGGCGTTGCTGCGGTGTCGAGCTTGTTGGCTAAAAATAACAAACTCGCCCGCGACTACACTATCAAGGGTCGCACCGTCGCCGTCATTAGCGACGGCTCGGCAGTGTTGGGTCTTGGCAACATCGGCCCCTATGGCGCACTGCCAGTGATGGAGGGCAAGTGCGCGCTGTTTAAGACTTTTGCCGATGTAGAGGCGTTCCCGCTCGTCCTTAATACACAAAATGTCGACGAGATAGTCGCGGCAATTGCGGCGGTCGCACCCGTGTTTGGTGGGATTAATCTCGAGGACTTTGCCGCGCCCAAGTGTTTTGAAATCGAGGACCGACTCAAGGCTATGCTCGACATCCCCGTCATGCACGACGACCAACACGGCACTGCGATAGTGATTCTCGCGGGGCTCATCAACGCAGCCAAGGTCGTTAAAAAAGATTTAAAAAAGTTGCGCGTCGTAGTATCGGGCGCTGGCGCAGCGGGGACCGCTGCAACCAAACTCCTTGTTAAAGCCGGCATTAAAGATATCGTCGTGCTCGATCGCAAGGGTGTCATAGACGCATCACGCCCCGAGCCGCACAAAAAGGCTCTTGCTAAACTCACTAACCCGCGCAAGGTTAAGGGCAGCCTACAAGACGCACTGCGCGGGGCCGATGTACTCCTCGGGGTATCGGGCCCTGGGCTCGCTACTGCCGCCGATATTAAATTGATGGCGCCAAAGGCGATAGTGTTTGCCATGGCTAACCCCACGCCCGAGATTTTGCCTGAAGAGGCCAAGAAGGGCGGGGCGGTGGTTGTCGGCACCGGTCGCAGCGACTATCCAAACCAAATCAACAACTCGCTCGTGTTCCCGGGCATCTTCCGTGGAGCGCTCGACCACAAGGTGCGTGCGATAACCGACGACATGAAGCTCAATGCTGCCAAGAACTTGGCAAGCCTCGTTAAGCGCCCAACAGCTGCTAAAATAATCCCAGGGCCCTTCGAAAAAGGGGTAGCCCAGGCGGTCGCGAAGGCGGTGCGTTAAGCTCCGCCGTATGAAAGGGGCTCGCTCCTCGTGCGTCTATATCTATGGACACCCATACATTCAGCCAAGCCTTTGAGGATTACAGCGACGAGCTGCTGCGACACTGTCTGTTGCGTGTCCGCGACCGTGAGCGAGCGCTTGAGCTGGTTCAGGAATCCTTCACACGGACTTGGGAGTACATCCAAAAGGGCCAAACCGTCGAGCAGGTGCGCCCGTTCCTCTACAGGACGCTGCGCCATCTAATCATCGACGAGTATCGCAAGAAAAAGTCGGTATCGCTCGAGGTGATAGCCGAGGCACACGAGATGGAGCCCGAGTCGCTGATGCCCGCCGATGAGAGCAACACACTCGAGGCGGCAATAGATAGGCACGAGGGCAAGCGAGCACTCGAGGCACTCAAGGAGCTCCCAGACCTCTACCGCGAGGCGGTGTCGCTGCGCTATATCGAGGGCTTGAGCCCAACCGAGATAGCCGAGATACTGGAGGAGAGCGAGAACGTGGTGTCTGTACGTGTGCACCGCGGGCTCAAGAAGCTACGCGATATCTTAGACAATGACGCTTAAGAATTTACAAAATGAGGCATATAAAGTCCGGATGACTCCGGAGGAGAAGGCCGCGATGCGCGCGCGGATTTCGCGTGCGACGGAGCAAGGTGACACCTTAGCTCGGGAAGGTGTTTCCTTGACCCGCAGTCCGTACTTTTTCGGTATTCAGCCCCGACGCTTTGGTCGGGGAGCCGACTTTTTAACGTCGGCTTTTATGTCGCGTGCAGTTGCCGGTGTATTGGTGTTTGTCTTGGTGGGCGGCAGCGGCGTAGCCTATGCGGCCGAGGGCTCGCTCCCGGGCGAGACGCTGTATGCGGTCAAGATACATGTTAACGAGCGCATCGAGGTCGCGCTCGCCACCACGGTAGATAAAAAGATAGCCGTCGAGACACAGATAGCCGAGCGTCGCGTGGCCGAGGCACAAAAGCTCGAGGCTGCAGGCCGGCTCGACGCTACCACGACCGCCGAGATAGAAAAGAACTTTGACGAGCACGCTGCGCGCGCACTCGCACTAAGTGGAGAGGATGTTCTGACCATAGCCATGGCTGTCCCAACGGAGGCGCCAGTAGCACCAGTGGCAGACACGTCGGCGGCAGGCGCCACGATGCAAGCCAGCGAACCAGTGCAGGAGCAAGAGCAGGAGTCTGAACAAGAGGACACTGCACCGCGCGCAACTATGATGCTTAAGACAGCCGTGGTGACGCTCGAGGCAACTTCGAGTGAGGTAGCAGAGATGCGCGATACCGAGCGCAGCAGTGTGACAGAGGTACAAGAAACAAAATCGAAAAAGAGCGGAGTGCGCAAGGTGCGCGAATCGCTCGAGATACAGCGAAATATTTTGAAAGAGCTCAAAGAGCGCACGCAAAGGAACGAAAATCGCCGCGGCCAAAGCGGCCGCGGCGACTCGAGTGATAACCGCTAACGGTTAGTGAATAACCGTAAAGTAGTGGCCGAGGTAGTACGGCCAAATGATAATTGCGAGCACACCCTGCCAGAAGGTGAGCTTAAGGTAGCCAATGGTAAATAGCCACGCGGCAAACCATGCCCCGCCCGAGAACGTGTGATTCTCGACCTTAATTTTGTTCATCATGCCTATAGTATAGAACGCAATTTTAGTGTAAGGTATTGGAGTTAAGGAGGCGTGGCAGAGCGGTCGAATGCAGCACACTGCTAATGTGTTGAGCCCGAAAGGGTTCCGGAGGTTCGAATCCTCCCGCCTCCGCAACGAGACGCAAAAGGCGCTCCGGGGGAGCGCCTTTTGCGTATCTCTTATCATGAGAGAAGTAGAGTGATTCGAAGGAACATGCGGCTTGCTCAGATGAGCAAGCCGGAGTTCAGGACCGAGCGTTGGTAATTTTCACCACCTACCAATTCGGAAAGAATATTTTTTGTACAGCACCGAATCGATGCTGTAGTACCGCCATGACTTACCGAGCCAAAGGGCCAGGTGGACCATAAAATAGATGAGCGCTGCGCCGATATCGGTCGAGCCCGCGGTGTACGGGCCGCCGAAACCTTCTGCCGTAGACCAGATAACAAGCGACATCGCCATGCCGCCGAGATGCGCGCCCTTGGTGAACAGTCCGAAGATGAGGCCAGCCGCAACCATCGTCTCGCCAAGTGCAACGATAATCGCGAAAAAATGCGGCTCTACACCGACAACTTTTACCCACAGGTCGATCCAGGCTTGCACAATAGCAGGCTGTCCTTGTGCCGCATCGGTAATATAGTTTGTGAAATTATAGAGAAACGATGGCTGCCACTTGAAGTAAGCGTCAATCGCCCAGAGACCGCCGAACACGATACGGAGTATAGAAAATGCCTTGTCCTCGGCGACGCGCATATGTGTCTAGGATAGCAGGGGAATACACCGGCCTGCAAATTGACAGAAATACCCTATGGGGGTATCATAGGAATATGAGATCTGACATAAAGAAAAAAACACTTCGACGTCTTAATCTTATTAAGGGGCAACTTAATGGCATCTCCAGGATGGTCGATGCCGAACGCTATTGCGTGGATATCATCACCCAATCAAGTGCCATTAAAGAAGCGCTATCGGGCGTCGAAAAGCTACTATTAGAAAATCATCTGGAGACACACATTTTGCATCAGATGAAAACAGGCAAGGAAAAGAAGGCGACCGCAGAGATTCTCAAAATCTACAAGCTGGCACAAAAGAAAAAATAATATGGAAAATGGAAGAACACGCTGGATTCTCGCTGCACCCATGACGACTGTAGGTGTGTATCTTGTTACCAAACTTGTATGAAATCTATTCTTCGGATAATTCTTGGAGACAGACCCGTCCGTCGTTTTTTCCCCTACGTTTTTGGCTTTCTCGTGGTCAGTCTCACGCTGCATCCTTATGTATTACAAGCGACGTTGCACTCCGTGTGGCTGCCGTATGTGGAAGGTGCCATGAATCTTTTTATTGTCTCTTTGGGCGTCCTGATTTACTATCTATACGAGCGGGAACGCCATACTTCAGAGTCGCGATTTCTTGAAACAAGCAAGTACATCGGTGTGGTGAACCGCAAGCTGCCACTTCTGCAAAACATTACGACAGACCTTTTACTAGAGCGCGTGGCGACTGCGAAACAAAAGACCAAAGCCTTTCGAGACCTTCTGGGGATAGCGTGCGGCACTATTGCGAAAAGCGAGAGGGGGTTACTACGGTTCGTTGAGACCGATACCGGCAGAACCGTAAAAGAATTTCAGTATTATCTTGGAGATACCCAGTCGGGTACTGCTGTCACTATTGGTAACAAGGAGCTGCTGCACCGCGATTCTTTGCGGCAAAGAATCGCGCAGGCGGGGAATATGCATCTCGTTGTTGCAACATCCGATCGAGAAGCAACAATCCGCGCATTCCTCGTGATTCCCAACGCTCGCAAAGATATTTCCGAGAACATACCCATCTTGCAAGCCATTGTCGACCAGGGGCAAATACTGTCGGGATATGTATTCAGATATTATTCAAAAAGCTATGCCTAACATGAACATATGCACCACTCGCATTTAATTGTAAGAGACAAGTAATTACTACCAAATATATGAAACACAATCACCACAACACAAAAGGAACCCTCTACACCTGCCCGATGCACCCGGAGGTGGTCAAAGATGCGCCAGGCAAGTGCCCGGGGTGCGGCATGGATTTGATTCCTATGGAAAGGGGCGCGGCAGGCGAACATGCTGGCCACGACATGTCGAAGGTAAGCCATATGGATCATGAGTCTGCGATGACAAATCCGCAGATGGCGAAGGCAATGGAGGCGGACATGCGACGCCGATTCTGGATATCGTTCGTCCTTTCGATACCCATCTTTCTGCTTTCTCCCGTCGGTGCGAACTTTTTAGGAATCCACCTATTCAGTCCGCAGATTACGAGTTGGCTGCTCTTAGCGCTTACCACTCCCATTGTCTTTTGGACAGGTTCAATATTTATCACGGGCACGTACTACTCGCTCAAAGCCCGCAAGCTCAACATGGCGGTTTTGATTGCGACTGGTGTCTTAGCGGCATACTTATTCAGCGTACTCCTTACACTCATTCAGCCCGCGAGCGAGACATTTTACGAGGCCGCGGCGCTCCTCGTTACGTTCGTGCTTTTCGGTCACTGGATGGAGATGAAATCCCGCAAGGGTACGTCGGACTCGCTCCGCGCCCTCTTTGACCTCGTTCCTCCGCAGGCGCGAGTCATCCGCGACGGAAAAGAGGTAAACATAGCGAGCGCGGAAATCATACAGGGAGATGTCGTCCTGCTGCGCCCTGGCGACAAGGTCCCGGTAGACGGCGAAGTTACCGAGGGTGGGACATCGATTGATGAGTCGCTCGTGACCGGCGAGTCTATACCCGTTTCCAAAACGAAAGGGGACAAAATAGTCGGCGGATCGGTTAACCTCACCGGCGCTGTGCAGTTTAAGGCAACGAAGGTCGGCGCAGACACAGTCTTGGCGCAGATTATCAAGATGGTAGAAACGGCGCAAAACTCCAAAGCGCCGGGCCAGCGCATAGCCGACAAGGCGGCGGCCATTTTAGTCGTGATTGCCATCGGCTCCGGACTTGCTGCGTTCTTCGGTTGGTATTTCTTCGGAGGCGCCGGCCTGCTCATGGCGCTTACGTTCGCAGTCTCGACTGTCGTGATTGCCTGCCCCGACGCGCTCGGGCTTGCAACGCCCACTGCTGTCGCCGTCGGCACCGGCATCGGTGCAAAGCATAATATCCTCATTAAAGACGCGGCGACGCTCGAAAATACGTCAAAGCTCAACGCCATAGCTCTCGACAAGACGGGCACACTCACAGAAGGTAAGCCCAAGGTAACCGAGGTCGTCGCCGCAGCGGGGTCGACTGTAGAGGAAGTGCTCGCCATTGCCGCTGCGGCGGAGCGCAGCTCCAACCATCCTATTAGCACAGCCATACTAGACGAAGCAAAGAAGCGTAATCTTTCTATTGAAAAGAAAGTGGAAAAATTTGAGGCGCTTGGCGGCCTCGGTGTGCGTGCCACTGTCGACGGGAGAGAGGTCATGGCGGGAACGGAGCGTCTCATGGAGCAGCAAAAAATCGATCTCTCGCCGCTCAAAAAAGAGATTGACCGTCTTCTTGATACTGGCAACACCATTGCAATCGTTGCGATAGACGGTAAGGTCGCCGGAGCGATAGGCGTCGCTGACACTGTGCGCGAGTCAGCAAAAAAGACCGTAGCGAAGCTCAAAGAGATGGGCTTGGAGGTCGTTATGATTACCGGTGACCACGAGCAGGTTGCTAAAGCCGTCGCCACGCAGCTCGGCGTCGAACGCTATTTCGCACAGGTGCTTCCGGAGGAGAAAGCAAAGTATGTAAAGAAACTGCAAGACGAAGGCAAGAATGTTGCCATGGTCGGCGATGGCATCAATGACGCTCCTGCGCTGGCACAAGCTGATATTGGCATCGCCATCGGGGCGGGAACCGATGTAGCTATCGAGACCGGCAATATCGTACTTATGAAATCCGACCCGTACGACATTGTTGCTGCTATCCGTCTCTCTAAGGCCACGGTCAGAAAGATGAAGCAGAACCTATTCTGGGCAGCGATATATAACGTACTTGCGATTCCTGTCGCCGCGGGCGTCTTCTACACCTCGCTCGGCTGGTCGTTGCGCCCCGAAATCTCCGCGCTCCTCATGTCCGCATCTTCCATCATCGTCGCCACAAACGCGGTATTATTGAAGCGGGTCGAGTCTCGTTTGAAAGAATAAATCCATGAACAAAAGAAATATCTACATATTTGGAGGCGCGGCAATCCTTATTGTCGTGGTGGGATTTTTCTATGTTCGCAACATCAGCCAGCCGTCGTATCAACTTGCGACTGTAAAAAGGGCTTCAATAACGCAAGAAGCATCTGCCAGCGGCTCCGTTGCGTCGCCGACAACGATTAACCTTCAGTTTCAAAGTCAGGGCAAGCTTGCATATGTCGGTGTAAAGGTCGGAGATAAGGTTACATCGGGAAAGATGATTGCGCGGCAAGATGTATCAGTTTTGAACGCCCAACTTCAGCAGGCCCAGGCGGCAGTCGATGCGCAGTTGGCACAGCTCGACACGCTCAAACAGGGTACTCGTCCTGAACAGTTGGCGATACTACGGTCGCAAGTCGCAAGCGATGAGGCCGCGCTCGCGCAGGCAATCCAGGCCACGGTTGATGCGATTAAAAATGCATACACCGTTTCCGATAATGCTGTCGAGCATGTCGTCGACCACTTTTTCAGCGACCCCCATTCGTCGAATCCGCAGATTTCGTTTCTTGTTGGCGATTCTCAATTGGAGACAAATGTCGAATCTAAGCGTTTGTTAGCAGAAACGGTACTTACGACATGGGTGAAGGACGTCGTAGTCCTGTCGGCGTCGAGTAATGTAAACGTCGCGTCGGCAGAAGCGCGTAGTAATTTGAGCTCGATTATGCAACTCGTTGATGACTCAAGCGCCGCGCTTAGCAAAGCCATTTCAAGTCAGCAGGCAAATCAATCTCAACTTAACCAATGGATGACGGATGTTATTGCGACCCGTAATGCCCTTAACGCCGCAAGTTCGGCCCTTACGTCCGCTATGACCGGACAGAAAACAGCGTTATCTGCGCTTGATAGGGACCAAAAGAGTCTTGCTCTTGGAGAGGCAGGTTCAACGGCGTCTGTCATTTCCGCTCAACAGGCAGTCGTAGCTCAGGCACAGGCACAGGTCGCTGCGCTTAGGGCGCAGATAGCGCAAGCGACGCTCGTAGCACCCGTTGCAGGAACTATCACGCAAGTGAATGGCGAAGTCGGCGAGGTAGTCTCGCCAGGCACCTTGGTACTTTCAATCATGCCCGACGCGAAACTCCAGACGGATGTAAATTTGTCGGAAGACAACGTCGGCACTGTAAAAGTTAGCAACCCAGTTCGCATTACCCTCGACGCATTTCCGGGTGTGGAATGGCGGGGAGTGGTGTCGCATATTGACCCTGCCCAAACCGTCATCGGGGGTGCCGTGTACTACAAAACCACCGTTGTATTCAATCAGCCGGACATTCGCATAAAGTCCGGCATGACGGCGAACGTACGTATTGAAACCGGTAATGCCTCGAGCACGCTTGTGGTTCCGGCGAGTGCGATACAAACCAATGGCACAAGTACGCTAGTTGAACTGCTTCAAAATGGCAGGAAGGTAAGTCAGAGTGTAACCACGGGGTTGAAAAGTCAGGACGGCATGACTGAAGTCATCTCGGGCCTTTCGGAGGGAGACCAGGTTGTCATTGGGGATTAAGTAACAGCATGCAAGATTTCCAAACAGCTTTTTTCATAGCCTACAAGTCCATCGTGCGGAGCAGCAAATCTATGCTCATCCTCATGATATTCATCCTATCTTTAAGTTTTTTTAACATGATGTTCATATCAGGTATTCTCACTGGTCTTGAGAATCTCATGACAAGAACGTTGATTGGAATCTTTAGTGCAAATATTGCAATCAGTCCGCAGGAGACACCGCAAGTCAAGCGATTCATTCCCAATCAGGGCGAACTTCGCGCACGGATAGAAACAATCCCCGGCGTCATTGCGACCTCTCGGCGCTATGTTTTTTCCGGTTCGCTCTCGTTCGATAGGGACAACAATGGCGCATTTAAAAGCGTGGCCGGGTCGGTAATCGGCATTGACCCTAGTGATGACCGCAAGGTGTTTACAATCGGGGATCTTATGTTGGCAGGACAGCAGCTCTCGGATACCGATACCGATCAGATAGTGCTTTCCTCCGCTCTCGCTGGCGGGTATGGGGTCCCTGCACCGGGAGGCGATCTTGGCGGAGCGAAGGTCGGAGACAAAGTGCTCATTACGTACCAGAATGGGACCATACGAACCTATACCGTGAAGGGCATCTACAACGATGCCATTGGGATTTTCCAAGTGTTCATCACGGCCAAAGAGGCGCAAACTATACTTTCTACCTATGACAACGCTTCGCAGATTTTTGTTAAAACCGACCTGGCGCGCAATACGCTCGCAAACTATCAGACGCGAATAAAGGCGATGACCCCGAACTTGAAGGTGCAGAACTCAAACGACCTGCTGGGCTCCTTTAGCTCGTTCCTCGACGCTTTGAATCTCATCTCCTATATTGTTAGCGCTATCAGTGTTCTGGTTGCCGCCATAACCATATTCGTCATGATTTATATCAACGCGATTACCAAGCGCCGACAAATAGGCATCTTGCGTGCAATCGGCATCAGACAACGCACGATTGTCCTTTCCTATGTTCTACAGTCTGTTTTTTATGCGCTTTCCGGTATCGCAATCGGTTCGCTTATTGTATTTGGGGCGTTGGTGCCGCTTATGGTCGCATACCCCATTGATGTTGTGTTCGGCAAGCTCTATCCGGTATTTGCCGAAGGTACGATTCTGGTGGGAGTTATGAGTCTGGTTATTGCGGGGCTGCTTGCGGGGTATATCCCAGCACGAATTGTCGCGCGTACGGAAATATTGAAAGCAATTTGGGGGTAATACTATTGATATGACTATGCCTAGTATCACTGCAGAGAATCTTGAAAAGACCTACCCAGGTAAAGTACCCACACGCGCGCTACGCGGTGTGTCTTTCGAGATCTTCGAGGGCGAGTTTGTCGCCATTATGGGCAGAAGCGGCTCGGGTAAATCGACGTTGCTTCACCAACTTGGCCTTATTGATACGCCCACTGCCGGAAAGATGTACATCGGGGGAGAGGATGCGACTGTGCTGTCCGATGCGAAAAAGACTGAATTCAGACTGGAACGTCTTGGGTATGTCTTTCAAGAATACGCGCTCATTGTTGAGTTGAATGCGCGCGAAAATGTCTGGCTTCCCGCACTCGCGTATGGCAAGGAAATGGACCATTGCTGGGAGCATGCGGCTGAACTTCTCAACTTGGTAGGCCTCGGCGATCGCCTCGATCATTATCCGAATGAACTATCCGGCGGCGAGCAACAGCGGGTGGCGATTGCACGTTCGCTCGTAAACCACCCAAAAGTGCTTTTTGCGGATGAGCCGACGGCGAATCTAGACAGTACCTCGGCAAAGGTCGTCCTCGAACTTTTCAAAAAACTGCAAAAAGAATTGAATCAGACAATCGTGATGGTGACGCACGAGCCGGACGACAGACAGTATGTGGACCGTGTGATCTGGCTCAAAGATGGTCTTATAACCGAGCCGGAACAATGAGGACTTGACCGAGATACCCCCAAGGGGTATTATTACGGTTGTAAGCCTTCGCATTGATACGTTAGTATGATTTTCAACTCATCATCGACGAAGAAAATTGTCGCCCCGCTTGTCCTCGTGGCGTTTCTGACGCTGGCATTTCTTAGTCTCACTGTCACGATGCGTGGGTCTGATGGGCGTATGGAGGGTGGTTGCCCGTTCTCTGCGCAAGGGGCGTATCTGTGCTCGGGAAGCTCCCTCGCGTCCGTGATTCATCATATCTCCCAATACAACGCATCTATGAATGTGCCGGTCGGTTCGAGTGCAATGGGTCTCGCCCTTGCCGTACTCAGCGCTGCTTTACTTATTGCCGTCAGCGTCGCCCTCCTCTTTTCTATTCGCGCGCTCTTGCCGGGAATCCTTGCACCAGCAAGATATGCCTATCCGTTTTCTCCGCAAGCCTCTTTTCATCCTAAAAAAATAGTACGGTGGCTCTCACTGTTTGAAAATAGCCCCTCCATGGCCTAGGCACCTTAAAAGCTCTTGCTTTTGAGGTGTCCCGACACGCGTATTCGCGTGTTTTTGCATTACTACGGTAACTACCCTAAGGCAATGAAAACAAAAAATCCACACCAAAAACTATCACTTGAACAATTTCTGGCCAAAGTCGAAGCGACCAAAAAGGAGGGAGGCGTTGATCTCTCGACTTCCGAAGATCTCTCGCTTGCGGTCATGAATCTTATCTCGCTCGAAGAGCACTTCTTCTTCACTGGCGTAAAGACGCACAAAGACGAGTACTTCGATACCGCGCAGGAAATCCGTGACATGCGGAAATCGCTTCTTGCGGAGCTCATGCCGAATCACGAGGGCGAGACGTGGTGTGTATCGAAGCACCTACTCTCGACGACTATGCGTCTCGTAGAGGTGGGCAACAAGCTGCAATCGGAAGGGAAGAAGCCCGAGGCAAAACAAATATTCGATAAAGCCTACAAGGTGTACTCGATATTCTGGGCTCTCAAACTCAAACTTATTACCGGCTCGCACATTAAGGACACCGCAAAAGGCAGTACGACACTTGAAGATATCGTGTCCAAGCTCGCTGATTGCTGCGACGAATAGCTATGGAAACGATTATCAGCACGTCGCTTATCGCAGCATTTATCGCGGGAATCGCGGCGCTCTTCGCGCCATGTTGCATCACCGTATTGCTGCCATCCTACTTTAGTTCAATCTTCAGCACGAGGCGAAAGGTATTCCTCATGACCTTCGTCTTCTTCCTCGGCATCCTTACCGTGTTCCTGCCGCTCGGTCTTGGCTTCTCGATGCTCGGGCAGTTCTTGGGCCATTATCATCGCATTATCTTCATCATAATCGGTACGGCGCTACTCGTGCTCGGCGTTCTGTTGCTTTTCGGGAAACGGCTCCCGATGCCAAAGTCGCTTCGTCTCAAGCCGGAGCTTACCGGCAGCGAGAATGCATGGACGGTCTATCTGCTCGGCATATTCTCCGGTATTGCCACTACCTGTTGCGCGCCGGTTCTTGCGGGCGCACTCGCGCTCTCGGTACTGCCTGGTTCGTTCGTCTGGGGCATCGTCTATACCTTGGCCTATGTCCTCGGCATGGTAACGCCACTCTTCATCCTCTCTGCGGCGCTCGACCGTTCGAAGTTGACCGATCGCTTTCTCGGCGCTCGGAAGCCGATAGAGTTCGCTCTGTTCGGAAAGACTGTCCGGGTGCGGATATCAGACCTCATTGCGGGTGCAACGTTCACGATCATGGGCGCTCTCACACTCTACTGGGCATTGACGAACCAACTTACCATGAGTTCGATGCTACAAGTCGACATTAACATCTACCTTACGCAGCTAAACAACACACTAGACCGCTTTATTGGCTGGATACCGCAATACGCGTGGGCGGTCCTGTTCGTCGGTCTCTTCGCGTACCTCGTGTTTCTCGCCATCAAGCAGTTCAAAAAAGACTAGCAATTAGAATATTAGAAAGATAATCCGATACAGTATGCAAAAGAAAACATCAAACATCATAAAAGTCGTCATTGTCGCCGCTGTGGCGCTGGTCGCAGGGGGGCTTGTCCTGTTCTCTTATAGGAGCCCACGCCCGCCCGCTCAAGGTGGCGACTCGATGCACGGCGGCACATCCGCGCAGAGCGGCACTTCGCAGAGCGGACTAGACAGCCTCGTTGGCAAACCCGCGCCGGAGTTCTCGCTCAAAGACCGTAACGGCACGGTATATTCGCCGGAGAGTTTGAAGGGAAAAAATGTCGTCCTCTTCTTCAACGAAGGCATTATGTGCTATCCGGCGTGTTGGAACCAGATGGTCGCGCTTGCGACCGACAACCGCTTGCAGACGGCCGATACGGTCGCGTATTCGATCGTAACCGATTCTCCCGACCAGTGGCAGCAGGCGATAACAAAAATGCCAGCGCTCGGCAAAGCGACCATTCTCTTCGATACCGACAAGTCCGTGTCGAAGGGATTTGGGATGCTCAATGTATCCTCGTCGATGCACTACGGTGCATACCCCGGACATTCCTTCGTTGTGGTCGATAAGGAAGGCATAGTCCGCTTCGTCTTCGACGATCCGAATATGGGCATCAACAATGACAAGGTCGTTGAAAGTCTAAAGACACTTAATTGATATGGGAAAGCGCATTAGTAAAGCGATTATCTGGGGGACGGTAGCGACTCTGGCGCTCATTGCGACCTACTTCGCCATCGTTTCCCTTATCTCGGGGGTTGCCTTCGCCGGAAATCAGTTTGCGCGGTTCTCTCCGTACCTTGTGAGCCTGGCAGTAGGCTTCGGAATCCAGATCGGTCTCTACACGTACCTTAGACAGCGCGTTCGGCACGGTGGCGGGAGCGTGGTGGCGGTCACCGGCACGACTTCGACCGTCGCCATGATTTCCTGCTGCGCTCACTATCTCGTTAACATCTTGCCTATTCTTGGCGTGAGCGCCTTCGCCTCGTTCGTCGGGGCGTACCAGGTACAGCTCTTCTGGGTGGGCATCGCATTCAATCTCGCGGGCATCGCGTTCGTATCAAGTCGAATTATCAAAGTAGAAAGAATGATGAAACAAACAGTATGAAAAAATCACAAATTATATTCATCGGTCTTGCTGTTGTTTCTGCCGCGTTCTTTCTCTGGGCCTGGAACAGGTCGAGTGTGCAACCTCCGCAAGCGACCACTGACGCTGGAGTGCCATATAACGCCGCGACTTCGTCCGCTCTCGAGGCAAAAACAAATTCGGACGGATGGGCGGACATAGAAGTGACGCCATCGTCTCTTGCGCCGAGCGAATGGAGCTTCAAAGTTATCCTGAATGCGCACCAAGAGCTGGACGCCAATCTCATAAAAGCTGCCACGCTTACCGACAATCGGGGCGACAAGCTGACACCGCTGCGATGGGAAAATCCGGACCCGGCCGCGCATCATCAGGAGGGGACGCTGGTATTTTCGGCGCTACCATCAAAGCCGCAGAGCATCACGCTTACCATCAACGATGTCGGCGGCGTGGCGACGAGGATATTCTCATGGCAACTTCCCTAACGTGCACACGTGTACATTAAAAAAAATAACAATGCATCTTATGGACAATAACAAACGCAACTCTTCGATGGTATGGATGATGGTCGTCTGCTGTGCTCTGCTGCTCCTTGTGCTTTTCGCCGGAAGCGCAGCATTCACTGGCGGATATCTTCGCTACGTTATTTTCGGCGCTCTCGCACTCGCGGGTGTCTGGATGATGGTTCGAAGTCACGGAACGCACGGCGAAGCACACGAAAAGGAGGTTGAGGGCAGAGGGCCAGCCACAAGTAAGACAAGGTCTTCAACGGAAGAAAAGAAGGATCACTCATGTTGCCATTAGATACAGGAGCCAAATAACAAAAACATTCGCATGTACGGGTTCTTATAAACTTCACGCACTCCTGCGTAGGCCGGGCTTATTAGCTACTAGTAGCTAGTGACGCGTATGGAAACAATCACTAAAACATATGCAATAGTGGTCAAGGTCGGACCTTGACCATACTTAGGTGTGGGCGAGCCCTTCTTTGCTAAAAGCTACGAACGGGCGAGTGCGACACAGTGTACGCGGCGGGCGCCTGCGGCCAGTAGGGCGCGTTTGGCTTCGGCCAGTGTTGCGCCCGTTGTCGTGACGTCGTCTACGACGACACAGACCCGCCCGGTTACGTCGATCGCGACCATTGAGCCTTCAACATTTTTCAATCGTTTGCTGCGCTGGAGCCCTTGCTGGTGTGGCGTGTCGACTGCGCGCTTGAGCGTGTCTTTTCTATATTCGTAGATACCGCCCCCTGCTTCGCCAAGGCTTCGCAGGGCACTGTCGCACAGTACTTCGGTCTGGTTGTGGCCGCGCTCTTTGCGGCGGGTGGGGTGCATAGGCACGGGGATTAGTAGGGGCGCGCCTAGCTCCTCGGCGGCAATAGCCAACAGCTCATCGGCCAAATACTCGCCTGCAAGTTTGGCCGCGTGGCCGTTGCCATAGTATTTAATCTCCCACACCAGGTCGCGTACCGTGGGGTCGCGATAGGGGAGCCCTCCTTCGCCAAGGCTTCGCAGGGCAAGTCCGTCTAAGTCATCGCGTGTCATTGTTTGCACACGGCGCTCGCCGCGCCGAGGCGGCACGACAAGCTCGACACAAGAGGTTAAAAGTCGCCAAATCATGGTAGCGCGTATTGTATACTAGTGGTGATGGCCTTTGAACTCCCCAAATTCGAGCTGCCTAAGTTTTTCTCACGCGAGGCCAAGAGCGTGCTTGGCATCGATATCGGCACGTCATCTATTAAAGTCGTGCAACTTCGACGCGACCGCGGCCGCGTCGTGCTCGAGACCTATGGTGCTATCGCGCTCGGGCCCTATGCCAACCTCGAAATCGGCCGCGCCACTGCGCTTGAAGAGGGCAAGATAGCCGAGGCTCTTAAAGATGTCATCCGCGAGGCCAACGTCACGACCGCCGACGCAGGCATCGCCATACCGTATTCGTCGTCCCTCATATCTATCATCCGCTTGCCAGCCCAAGTCGAGAAGACCTTGGCCACCGTGGTGCCTATCGAGGCGCGCAAGTATATCCCCGTACCTATTAACGAGGTTATGCTGGACTGGTTTGTCGTCTCGGGTGGCGCAGGCAGCAAGCCCAATCCCGACGGCAAGATAGAGGTCCTGCTCGTCGCGATACACAACGGTACGCTCTCCAAGTTTCGCAATATCGCGAGCGAGGCACAGGTAACACCATCCTTTTTTGAGATAGAGGTGTTTAGCGCTTCGCGCGCGGCGCTCGAGCATGGCTTGGCGCCTGTTGCGGTCGTCGATATGGGGGCTGCAACAACCAAGTTTTATGTTGTCGAGCGCGGACTTATCCGCGAGAGCCATATTATTAACCACGGTGCACAAGACTTAACGTTGGCAGCTAGTCGCGCACTCAATATTCCAGTGGCCCAAGCCGAGGAGCGCAAGCGCAAGGTTGGTTTGAGTTCTGCACCCGAGCACGCTGCGCTTAAGCAAACACTCGAGCTCACACTAAGCCCATTGGTGGCCGAGATAGCGCGTACCGCAACTTCGTGGGAGACGCGCGAGAACATCGCGCTGTCTTCGATAGTGCTCACTGGTGGGGGAGCGACACTCAAGGGGCTCAAAGAGTACATGCAAACCAAAATCCAAAACGAACTACTAATAGCCGACCCGTTTGGCAAGACTCAAGCGCCAGCGTTTCTCGAGCCGGTGCTTAAAGACGCCGGTCCCGAGTTCGCTGTTGCTGTCGGCCTCGCACTGCGCCGCTTACAAGAAGTTGGTTAAGTGTTGAAAAGACACCGCTTGTAAAAAATAGCGGGCTATACTTAAAACAATGGACCCACAAGCGCCTGCTTCTTTCATACCTAAAAAACCGCTGGTCGAGGCACGTGCAGGTGCCGGGGCGGGGGCCGGCATTTTGACACTCGTGTCGGTGCTCTTGTTTGTGGTCTCGCTCGTCGGCGCGGGGGGCGTCTTTGCCTATACCGGCATACTCACGGCCTCTATCGCTAACAAAGATGCGTCGCTCAAGGCAGCCGAGGGCGCCTTTGAGCCAGAGGTTATCGCCGAGCTTGGCCGGCTCGATGCGCGTCTTATAGAAGTACAAAAGCTCCTCAACAACCACATGGCTCCATCGGGGATATTCGACTTCCTCTCTACTATTACGCTCACCCAGGTGCAGTTCACCAACTTTACGTTCCAAAAGCAGGCAGACGGCAGCGCAGTCATCACGCTCCAAGGTACTGGGGACTCGTTCTCGACGGCGGCGCTCCAGAGCGACCAGTTTGGCGCTGCGCGACTACTTAGAGATGTCGTCTTCTCTGATGTGGCTATCAGCTCCACGGGTAAAGTCAGCTTTAGCGTTAAAGCGACCGTAGATCCGTCGCTCTACTTGTATAGCAAACAAACAGCCTCGACCCAGGCGACACCGACCCAGCAACTGCCACAGGTACCGACAGATCAAACAGGACAGCCGCTAACGCCGACCGGTACAACTACCCCATAACAACTATGCGATTTATCCTCCCAATCATCTTGATAGGCGCATCGATAGGGCTCTTTGTAGCGTATATCGACCCGCAATACCAACAGGTTAAGGCCCTTTCTGCACAAGCGGCCGAGTATGACGACGCACTCACCAAAGCTAAAGAGCTCCGCACCACGCGTGACCAGCTCTTGTCTAAACGCAACACCTTTAGCCAAGACGACCTCGCTCGCATAACGCGCGCGCTCCCAGACAACGTCGACAACATCCGCCTTATCATCGACATCAACAACATCGCATCGCGTCGTGGGCTTTCGCTCAAATCTATTAGCGCAGCACAAGTCTCTAACTCGAGTCAGACGCGCAGCGCTTTGGCAGTAGGCAACTCGGGCGACCCGCTCGGCTCGGTTACGGTCAATTTTGTAGTAGGCGCCGACTACGACACATTCCTGACATTCCTTCGTGACCTAGAGCACAGCCTGCGCATTGTCGATGTCGAGAATATCGAATTTGCTTCGCCGAGCCTGGGCACGGCGACCGACTACACGGTGTCACTACGGACCTATTGGCTCCACTAAATCTATATGAGCGGCTTACTTAAAAACACAAAATTTATCGCAGGCGTTGCTGCAGTGCTGCTGTTGGCAGTAGGGTACTGGTATTGGAGTGGGACCTCGGCTCCGCAGGCGCGCCTTGCCCAAGTTACCTCGCCTGCGTCGCAAGAGCTCCTTACCATGCTCGGCAACCTCCACTCGCTCGAGCTTAACCCGGGCGTGTTCCAGGACCCGCTGTTCGTGTCGCTTTCTGACTTTGGTGTCACCATTCCGTCACAGCCTACCGGGAGGCGCAATCCATTCGCGCCACCGGGCCAATAGCCTATGGATTTACCGACCCTTTTAGTAAACGCCGGGGTTCTCAAGGCGAGCGCTTTACCCGAGCTTGCGGCTGCTCTTGCCGAGCCTGGCACCAATGTCGAGACCGTCTTGCAGCAAAAGGCGGGGCTCACGCTTGCCGACATCCTAAAGGCCAAGGGGTCGTACTATGGCGTGCCGACCAAAGAGCTCGGCAACACGCCAGTACCGTTTGACATACTCCGCTATATCCCCGAAGAGTCGGCGCGACACTATCGCTTTGCACCGCTTGCCATAACCGACGGCGCGCTTGAGGTGGGCATGACCAACCCCGACAACCTCGAGGCGCGCGACGCGTTGACCTTTATCTCGGCCAAGGTCGGCATGCCGTACAAAATTTTTCTTATCTCTGACACCGACTTCGATAAACTTATCGAAGAGTACAAAGGTCTCTCGGGTGAGGTGGGCAAAGCTTTGGGCGAGCTCGAGACCGAACTTACGGTCGAGGCGACTAAAGACAAAGCGCGCGGTGCTAAACCGATACTGACGCAGCAAGAGGATCTCATTACAGAGACCGAGTCCGAGGCCACTATGGCCGATGCACCAGTCACCAAAATAGTGGCGACGATGCTCCGCCACGCGGCCGAGCAGCGTGCATCTGACATCCACATCGAGCCGATGGCGTCTCAAACACGCGTGCGCTTTCGCATCGACGGCGTGCTCTCGGTCAACATTACGCTGCCAAGCAAGGTGCACAGCGCGGTGGTCGCACGCATTAAGGTGCTCTCTAACATGCGCCTGGACGAAAAGCGCAAACCCCAAGACGGTCGCTTTAGCGCGCGCATTAGCGGCAACAAGGTGGACTTCCGCGTATCGACCTTCCCAACCTACTATGGCGAGAAGGTGGTGATGCGTATTTTGGGTACGAACAATCGCGAGCTCAACCTCGAGAAGGTAGGGTTGAGCCCACGCAACCTCAACCTTATCCGCACCGCGATTAAAAAGCCGTACGGCATGATTCTTATCTCCGGTCCGACTGGCTCCGGTAAGTCGACAACGCTCTACACGCTCCTTAACGAGGTCGACCGCGACCGCCAAAACGTACTTAGCCTCGAGGACCCGGTCGAGTACACCATCGAGGGCGTGTCACAGTCGCAGGTGCGCCCCGAAATCGGCTATGACTTTAGCAACGGATTGCGCACCACACTCCGTCAGGACCCAAACATCATCATGGTCGGCGAGATCCGCGACAGCGAGACGGCCAACTTGGCCGTGCAGGCCGCGCTCACCGGCCACTTAGTACTTAGCACCATCCACACCAACAACGCAGTTGGCATCGTGCCGCGCCTACTCGACATGGGTGTCGAGCCGTACCTAATCCCGCCCGTGCTCATACTTGGCGTAGCGCAGCGCTTGGTGCAAACGCTCTGTCCGGGCGGCGGCAAAAAGGTCCCCGTCGACGAGGCGATGAAGCAAATGATAGATGACGAGTTTGCCGACTTGCCGGCCGAGTTTAAAAAGGACATGCCTGACTTCAAAGAGGTGTACCGTCTTAACCCAACACCCGACTGTCCGTCGGGCACCAAGGGTCGCGTCGCGGCGTTCGAGGTGTTTGATATGACCACCGAGCTCGAGCGCGCCATTCTTGCCGGCAAATCAGAGGACGACTTGCGCGCTATCGTGCGCAAGCAGGGCATGCTCACGATGAAGGAGGACGCCATGATAAAATCAGCACGAGGAGAGATACCGTTTGAGGAGGTTAACACGCTTGGTGGTGAGTTTGATTTGGACGAAGAAGCAACCGTGGTGACCAAAGCAACACCCGTTGCACTCTCTGCTGATGGCGCCGAAGAAGAGGACAAGTCCGAGGTGGCCGAGGAGGACAAACCGAAGATAGAGATATAGTTCGAAGAACTTCTAATTAAAAGCATGCCCGACTACAAACAAAAAATTCTTGCACTCATGAGCCTCACTGTCGCGCAGGGCGCGTCGGACCTCCACCTGGGCGAGGGTATTGTGCCGACCATACGCGTCTCAGGCGCGCTTACGCCAATACTTACAGAGCAGAAGCTCACCAAAGAAGACATGCAGGGCTTTTTTACTGCGATGCTCACTCCCGAGCAGGCCAAGCGCTTTGCCACGATGCAAGAAATCGACTTTTCGTACGAAGCGGGCGAGTCGGGGCGCTTTCGTGGCAATGGGTTTATCGAACGCGGCCACCTAGGCATAGCGCTACGCCTTATCCCGCGTGTTATTCGTACTGTTGCCGAGCTCAACTTGCCGCCTGTTATTGAGAACTTTTCTGCGCGCGAGCAGGGATTCTTTTTGGTGGTGGGGCCAGTGGGGCAGGGCAAGACAACGACGCTCGCGGCACTAATTGAGAAGATTAACCAAGAGCGCACCGAGCACATCGTGACTATCGAGGACCCAATCGAGTATTTGTTTGAGAACAAGAAGTCGCTTATCGAGCAGCGCGAAGTGCGCGTCGATACCCAAGACTTTGCGAGCGGGCTCCACAGCGTGTTCCGCCAAGACGTCGACGTCTTGATGATTGGCGAGATGCGCACACCCGAGACCATGGCCACTGCGGTCACCGCCGCCGAGACGGGTCACCTTGTCTTTAGTACACTCCACACCAACAACGCGGCACAGACTATCGACCGCATCATCGACACCTTCCCGGCCGAGCAACAGGACCAAATCCGCGTACAGCTCGCGGGCTCGCTCGCGGGTATCTTTAGTCAGCGACTGGTGCCGCGCATTAGCGGCGGGCTTATCCCGGCCTATGAGTTGTTGGTTAAAACTCCCGCCGTCGCCAACCTTATCCGCGAAAAGCGCACGCACGAAATCCAGACCATGATAGAGACCGGTGCCGAAGAGGGGATGATAGACCTCAACCGCTGCCTGGCCAACCTCGTGCGCGCAGGCGAAATCACTCCTGAAAGTGCCTACTCGCGCTCTCTCAACCCCAAAAACCTCGAACGCCTGCTCTGACCTGCAGATGGTGCCCATCTGCAGCGGTCTGTTTTTGCTCAAAAATAAGGCTATTTTCGTAACCCTTGACAAAATTGCTATTTGGGGGTATAATGGACAGGAAGTTGAACTTTGGTCAATTGTGACCACAACCGCCCAAGGAGGGCACCATGGCTCCGCTATCGAATATGGCTTAATTGCTGCCGGCATCTCTGTCGCAATCGTCGCCACCGTTTCGTTTACCGGTGGCAATCTGCGACACAACAGCGATGCAGACAAGAAGACTGCGTCGGCAGCCTGTGCGGCTCGGCCGGCCGGTTCAAAGGAGAACGTGGTCATCAAGGACTGGCTCGGATACAAGGCCGAGTACTCCTGCCCGAGCTGGCCGTCGATTTTCAACCCGACCCACGTCAGATCCCACAACCGCAGGTAAATACAAGCCTGCCGAATCAAAACCCGGACCAATGGTCCGGGTTTAACTTTTTTACAGAGTGGGGATTTTGTGTTTGGGGCGGGGAATTGCGGGGTACACTATAGACAATGGAATTTAAGTACGAAGCACTCGACCAGTCAGGCAAGCCAGTCGGCGGCACCATGAACGCCAACAGCCAAGACGCGGCTATTGCTACTTTGCAGCAAAAGGGCCTGACACTCACCAAGATATCGCTCTCGACACAGGCGGGATTCTTTGACCAGTTTAAGAGCATCAACATCTTTGGCGGAGTTAAGTCACGCGACCTCGTGCTCCTTTCGCGTCAAATCGCAACCATGTTCGAGGCACAGGTGTCGGCACTGCGCGTGTTCCGCTTGCTTGCCGAGCAGGCAGAAAAGCCCTTTTTGCGCGAGGTGCTCACCCAAGTGTCAGACGACCTCCAGGCAGGTAGCGCTATCTCGACCGCGCTCGCGCGCCACCCCAAAGTGTTCTCTAGCTTTTACGTCAACATGGTTAAGTCGGGCGAGGAGTCGGGCAAGCTCGACCAGGTGTTTACCTTTATGGCCGACTACATCGATCGTAGCTACGAGCTGACCAGCAAAGCGCGCAACGCGCTTGTCTACCCGGCGTTCATTATGATCACCTTCGTGGGCGTTATGACCCTGATGCTCACGGTCATTATCCCCAAGATAGGCGCTATTCTTACCGACGGCGGAGGCACTTTGCCGCCTATTACGCGCTTTGTGCTCGGGCTCTCGGCGTTTTTGACCGACTACGGCATATTTTTGCTGGCGGGGCTTATTGTGGCCGGGTTCTTTCTCTTCCGCTACACGCAGACTCCCGCGGGTCGCATCGGGCTCTCGCGGGCGCGCCTCTCGTTCCCATACATCGGGCCGCTGTACCAAAAGCTCTTTCTGTCGCGTATAGCCGACAACATGCACGTCATGCTCTCCAGCGGCATATCGGTCGTGCGTGCGCTCGAGATAACCAGCAACGTCGTCGAGGACAGTACCTACGAAGAGATTTTGGCCGATGTGACCAATGCCGTTAAGGCCGGCAGCCCTTTGTCGCAGTCGATGTCGCGCTACAGCCCGGGCGACATACCGCCGATATTCGTCCAAATGCTCCAAATCGGCGAAGAAACGGGCGAAATGGCCACACTCTTGCAGCGTTTGGCCAAGTTCTACAACCGCGAGGTTAATGCGGCTGTCGACACGTTGGTGTCGCTCATCGAGCCGGTACTTATCGTCGCACTCGCGCTCGGCGTCGGCTTCCTCCTCGCGTCCGTGCTCCTGCCGATCTACAACACCGCCTCGAGTTTGTAAGAGACTGATATCCACAGGCCTCGAAAAGCAGGGGAGCAGGGTCGCCTATAATAAGGGGGCCTACGACTCTAACCGTTGGGCGGATTTTAGTAGCAATTATTAAGTTAAAGAATAACGTATATCTATGCGTAAAGTTATTAGCAAGGGCTTCACCCTCATCGAGCTCCTCGTCGTCATCGCCATCATCGGCATCTTGGCGTCTATCGTGCTCGTCTCGCTCAACGGTGCCCGTGGCAAGGCTCGCGACGCTCAACGTGTTGCCAACCTCTCGCAGGCGGTCAAGATTATTTTGGGCGATACTAATGCAGACACCACAAATGGGTTTGGCACCTGCACTGGCGCTACCGCTGCAGACCATGTAACCACCAACTGTACATCACCGGCTGCTTTGGCGACACTTATTGACCCCACTGGTACCGGTGGTACGGTATGTCCGGCGACTACGGGCTGCTCAGCACCCTGTCAGTTCAGCGTTTGGCAAGCAGCAGGTGGTAACAACCCTACCTTCTCGGACTGGAAGATTGTCACCATTCTCGAAACTGGCACTGGCGCTCTTCCGGCTGGCCGTACGTGCGTAAGCTCAGCGACTTCGACCCCATACCAAACAGGCTGCTAAGTTATCGGTCTTCAAGAAAATCCCCGGCGCCCGCTGGGGATTTTCTTTTTTCAAACTCGTGGTATGGTGATGGCATATGAAACAGGCGCTTGTATCTGTGGCGGTGGCAGCAGGCCTTTTTGCCCCCTCGTTCGCGTTCGCGTATTGGAACAGCAATCCGTCGGTCAACGTTGTCTCGGTTACGCTCAATGGCGGCACCTATGGCAATGGCACCTACCTCCAGGTCAACCCAGGCGACCCTATCCGCGTCACCATAACTGCCGACCTCACCTACAAAGCTAAGTGGAAGGGGACCAACTGGGGCATCAACAACAGTGGTGCGACGCCAATCTGCGTTAACACCAAAAACAAGCACGCCAAACTCGTCTACACGGGTCATGGCAGCCCGTGGTACGGCGGCGATGATGACGACGACAATCCAGGACACAACCGTTTCTTTAATCACGACCGCGACGAGCACAAGTTTGACAGCGATCGCGAGACTAACAACAGGTATTCGGTTACGTTCACGATCTACGCGCCAAAGACTGCCGGCCTTTATGACGCCAACTTTAAACCCGATGGCAAAAACAACTGCGGCGCACCAAACGGCCCGCTCTTTGTGCTCGACAACGCTATCCTCGTCGGCAAGGACACTCAGGCACCAGTCATTGCGCCGCATAGTGACGTCTCAGTAACGCTTGCCGACCCGCAAGGCACAGGTACAACGGTGACCTATACCAATCCAACCGCGACCGATGACATCGACGCCAGCGTGAGCGTAAGCTGCTCGCCTGCGTCGGGCACATTCTTCTCGCTTGGAAGTACGGTAGTATCCTGTTTTGCCAGCGACACAGCAGGGAACATGGCTATGCCAGTGTCTTTTAACGTGACTGTTGCGCTCCCTCCTGATGTAACACCGCCTAGTATTGCCCCGCACGCAAACATTTCTGTTCAAGCGACCGACAGCAATGGCGCGGTAGTGAACTATACGACTCCGACCGCAACCGACGACCGCGATGGGGCAGTGGGTGTGTTGTGCGCCCCAACTTCGGGCTCGACATTTGCTGTCGGCACCACGACTGTCAACTGCACCGCGTCCGATGCCGCAGGCAATGCTACACAGTCGAGCTTTGATATTGGTGTCTACAACGGCGCGCCAACACCAGACACTACTGCGCCGACTATTGCTTCGAACAGCGACATTGTTATCTTCTTGGCGCACGCGGTTGATACTTTGGCCACGGTGACCTATACCAACCCAACCGCGACTGACGATGTGGACGGCGCTGTCGCTGTATCGTGCACCCCCGCATCTGGTTCGACGTTCGCTGTCGGCAGCACAACAGTAACGTGCACCGCCCAAGACATGGCAGGCAACACGGCACAAAGCACGTTTGTTGTTGGTGTATACGCATTTGTCCCGCAGCCAATCGTACTGGCGTCACAGACTGATGAGAGCTCTTTGTGTGCAACTGGCTGGCAAGATTGCTTTAGTGGCGGGAGCCCGGTGCGTCTCATAGATCTCGGTAGTGGTGCAGGTCTCCAGGCCGGGGCACTTTCTGGCGTAACACTCTCGCTCGACCCGACGTATGCTGCGTTCATACCAACGGACCCATTCCGTGTCTCGATTATCTGCTTTACCGATGCGGCGTACACGAGCACTTGCACCGACTGGGTCGCAGGCAATGTACACAATGGCAACACCAACTACTTCGTCTTCGAGGACACGCTTAGTACTACTGACAACCAGCACTGGACGGCAAACCTTACCACTGCTGACGAGCAAAACTTTAACGGTTCATCGCCGGTCGTATTTAACCCGAGCTATTACTATCGACTCAAAATAGAGGAGCATTTCGTGGGTTGGCCTATGTATGGCTCTGCGAGCGGCGATCCATATTGGGTTATTAACGGCTTAACTCAATAGCGGCATGCGATACCCCCTCACCACCATTCGGGGCAGGGGCTTTACGCTAGTAGAGCTTCTGGTTGTTATTGCCGTTATCGGCATACTCTCGTCTATTATACTCGTGGGCTTTAACGGTAGTCGTGCCAAGGCGCGCGATGCCAAGCGTGTCAGCGACCTGCAAAATATCCTTAAGGACGTCATCGTCAAACAAGGATTTAACAGTGTGTCTCTTGGTTGCCTCAATCCGACCGGAGCAAATCTTATTAGCGATTGTACGTTGCTCTATGGATATCGTGACCCAGGCAATACGCCAACGACCCAATGTGCCAAAGGGCCGTTCCCGGCGCCACGGGCGTGCCAGTACACCGTGTTTGACCCAGGCACAAGCGTACTCGCAACCGACAACTTTGAGATATGCGCGTATCTCGAGCGGGGGACAGGGCCATACTCCCAAGGTAATGTACAAATCAACAGCAACAACCCGGCAGTCGTAGCTGGCTGCTAGTTGGGTGATACACTAAAGCCATGCATAAGCGTGGTTTTACCCTCATCGAGCTCCTCATTGTTGTAGCAATCATTGGTATTTTGGCATCGGTCATTATGGTGTCCTTGGGTGGGGCGCGCGGCAAAGCGCGCGACTCCAAGCGCATCAGCGACATCAAGTCTATCCAACTCGCGCTCGCCAACTACTACAACGACTATGGCTACTTCCCGTACAGTATTTACGGCACGGGCGCTGCCGGGAGCCCAACGGCTGGTCTCGCACCAAGTTATTTGGCAAGCGTGCCGACTGACCCAAGCCTAAGCACGTCTGCTTCGACCTGTGGCACGAGCCCTGGGAGCAACGGATGCTATTCTTATGCGCCACTCAACGGCATCTCGGCTGGCAAGAACTGTAACAACGTCGCGAGCCCCAACCCGACCTATCCGACCAGCTACCACCTTGCTGCATCTCTCGAGGACACGACCAACCCTAACCTGACCCAAGACACCGACCGCACCATAGGCTCCAACAGCCTCTATGGATGCAACAACAACACGACATTCTCTGGCACTAACTACGACTTCGACGGTACCAGCGTCGGCAACTCGACCTCGCGCCTGTGCACCGGCACAGCTGGTACCGCACAACCGGGCGGCGGCACCTCGGGCGAAACGTGCTACGACCAGGTCCCGTAATGTCGCTTTTACTCGCCACATCGGCATTCGTCTTTGGTTCCATCGCGGGTAGTTTTATCAATGCGCTCTCGTTTCGCTTTGGGACTGGCGTTTCGATACTGACCGGGCGTTCGCGATGCATGCGCTGCGCGCACACGCTCGGGGCTTTAGATTTAGTCCCCGTACTTTCCTGGGGCTTGTTGCGCGGTCGCTGCCGGTATTGCAGCACCAAAATTTCTATACAGTATCCGCTGGTTGAGCTTATTGCAGCCACGCTCTCGCTGGCTCTATACCTGCAATTTCCCGACCCGCTCTACTATGCATACTGGTTTGTTGTGTGGATGATACTGCTCTTCGTGGCGGTATATGACATGCGTCATCAAATTATCCCGTGGTCGTGTTCGGGGCTTTTGGTGCTCTTAGCACTGGCGGGACTCTATGCTGGGATTATCCCTATGACCTGGGGGAGTCTTGCGGCGGGGCCAGTACTGGCCCTACCACTACTCTTGTTCTACGCAGTCTCTCGCGGGCGTTGGATGGGGCTTGGCGACGGGGTGCTCCAGTTGAGTTTGGGTTGGTTCTTGGGGCTCACGCTTGGGCTTACCGCGTTTATGTTCGCATTCTGGATAGGAGCTAGTGTGGGCATTGTCGGTGTGCTCATGCATCGTGGAGTTACAATGAAGAGTGAGGTACCCTTCGCCCCGTTCCTTATCGTGGGCGCGCTCGTTGCCTTTATCACCCATGTCGACCTCTTTCAATCGCTCCCATACTATTTCCAATAACCGCAGGCTGCGTAGCCTTGTGCGGGGCAGGGGCTTTACGCTTGTCGAGCTTGTCGTGGTAGTTGCGGTCATCACCATCATCACGGCGTTTTTGTTGTTTAACCAAAACAAGTTCAACTCCTCGACACTGATGCGCTCTCTTGCGTACAGCGTCGGTCTTTCTGTCCGCCAAGCGCAGCTCTATGGCGTGTCGGTGCGCGGCTCTGGCACTGGCGCTAGCCCGTCCTTTACCAATGGCTATGGCGTGTACTTCTCTAACCAAAACACCTTTACGCTTTTTGCCGACACCAACAACAACGGGGCCTACAATGCAGGCGAGGGTCTTTCGGGTGTAGGCGGCGTGCTCGTCTCTATCGGCCGTGGCTATAGTATCGGCAAGTTTTGCGGAGTGTCGAGCGGCGGCGTACAGGACTGCTATCTGGCAGACGGCAGCGGCAATATTAGCGACATGACGATTTATTTTAGACGTCCCAATCCAGACGCAATCTTTAGCGCCACGTGCACTGGCTCGTGCGAGTCGTCGTACACCTCTGCCTACATACAGCTCGTGACAACAGGCAGCACCGACACGCGCAGCGTCAAAGTAACCAACACCGGACAAATTACTGTGTGTCCGCTTAACACGGCACCACCCAGTTGCATATAGATTATGAAGAGGGGATTCACACTTATTGAGGTCATGATATCGGTCGCGATGTTTTCTGTCGTGATGACCGTCGCGCTCGGTGCCTTGTTGTCCATGTCTGACAGCGACCGTCGCGCACAGGCCTTAAAGTCGGTCGTCAACAACCTTAACTTTGCGCTCGATGCCATGACGCGCACTATCCGCACCGGCTACAACTACCACTGTGGCACCAGCGGCAGTGACCTTTCCACCCCTAGTCCCCAAGACTGCACGGGGAGCGGCTCGTCGTACATTGCGCTAAAGGCTGCTGACGGGACACTGGAGGCGTATTGCTTGTACAACGGCGCTATCAGGCGTCAGCATATATCGAGTGGCTCGTTGTCGGTCGACTGCAGCTCAAGCAACTTCTCGCCGATGACCTCAAGCGAACTCTCTGTCACCAACTTGCAGTTCATCGTCACGGGCAGTTGTCCAGCGCAGGGTGGGTCGGGTTGTACAAACGACTCGATACAGCCAAAGGTAACCATCCTGGTTACGGGGTCAATAACGACTAGCCCGTCAGCGCCACCGGTGCAGTTCTCTCTGCAAACAAGCGGCACGCAACGTATTTATGACCAATAACCTTCTTACAAAAACTTGCGAGCTTGCCCTGCGTAGCCTTGTGCGGAGCAGGGGCTTTACGCTTATCGAGACGATGGTGGCCATACTGCTGCTCTCGACCGCTATCGCGGGGCCGCTTACCATAGCCAGTAAAGGGTTAACCAGCTCGGTCACAGCCAAGGACCAGATTGGCGCGTTTAACTTGGCGCAAGACGGCATGGAGTATGTGCGGTTTATTCGCGACACCAACAGGCTCTTGGGCGGCAACTGGCTTACTGGTGGTGTTGCGAACTCGGTTGACCTCACACCGTGCGTGAGCGCGAGCGGATGCTATATCGACTCACTACAAAGTACTATTACGGCATGCACGACGACATGTCCCGTGCTCAACTACGACTCGACCAACCACTACTACAGCTACACGACAGGCACCGCATCGCCGCAAAAGTATCGCCGCACTATTACGATAACAACACCGGTCGGCAGCAACAGTGACGAGGCCAATGTGCGGGTGGTGGTGCAATGGACATCGGCGGGCAACATCACGCGCTCGGTAACCGTGCAAGAAAATATGCTCAACTGGCAATAACATGAACAAACGAGGATTTACTATATTTTTTGCAATGTTGGTGGCAGCGCTGTCGCTGTCGGTGGGTCTTGCTATATACGACCTCACTGCCCGCGAGATAGACCTATCCTCGACCGCGACACAGTCACAATACGCACTCTATGTGGCTGACACTGGCGCCGAGTGTGCGCTGTACTGGGACAGCAAGTACAACACCAACCAGAGCGCGTTTGGCACCAGCACGCCGCCGGCGAGCAGTTGGGCCGCGAGCGGCGTCCTGTGCAATACCGTAGATGTTGTGGCGCAGCCGCCGCCAACCCAAGACCAATCGCGCTACCCAGAGTGTGCCGGCAACCCCGGTACCACGTGGTGCGTTAGTTCGACCGCGAGTGCTGCAACTACCACCTTTGCTATCAATCCAACATCGGGCCAGCCGTGTGCGGTGGTGCAAGTTGCTAAACGCACAGTGGGCGGGATTTTGTACTCTACAGTTATTTCTCGTGGCTACAACACGTGTGCGGTGGGTGCAGCGCTCCGCGTCGAGCGCGCGCTCCAAATCAACTACTAGCTTACGCGCCGCTAGGGCGGTATCTTAGATAGATGGTCCCCAAGGATACTCGCGCCAGACACGACAAGCTCGCCAAGGAGCTTAATCGCCATCGGCATTTGTATTACGCGCTAGAAGCTCCGGAGATAGCCGACAGCGCCTATGACGAGCTCGAGCAGGAGCTTATTCGCCTTGAAGAAAAATATCCCGAGCTAGTCACGCCACAGAGCCCCAGCCAGCGCGTGGGCGGCGTCGTCGGTGCGTTTAAAAAGGTTAAACATGCAGTACCGCAGTGGTCCTTTAATGACGCCTTTACGCCCGAAGATATGTACGCGTTCGACACGCGTGTGCGCAAAGAGCTCGCCAAACACGGGGCTCCCGAACCAACATACACCTGTGAGCTTAAG
>Ga0114930_10000304_pt1 | contig 52767 bp, 55 predicted proteins | sample AnhtaG_FD_87300 | JGI IMG/M metagenome (GOLD analysis project Ga0114930, IMG submission 87300) | Deep subsurface microbial communities from Anholt, Denmark to uncover new lineages of life (NeLLi) - Anholt_01485 metaG | ecosystem: Environmental > Aquatic > Marine > Oceanic > Sediment | place...
CCGACGGGTTCATCGCTTCAATCTTCGCAACGGCATCATCAAGAAACTTTTGAACATCCTTAGCATCCTTTTCACGATACTCAGGAGTCAGAACTAGCCGGCTCGTATCAGTCGTCGATGGCTCTAGAACGATTTGTCTCATGTGGTCAGAGATATCTGTCTGTGTTAGCATCGCTAACTGCAATAGCTTCACAAGCTGTGCTAGCACACTGTCATCAAGTCTGTAAAGTTGTCTTTCCATGTTCAAATTATACATGACATGATACAGTTGGGTTCAACGGCGATGCTATCCCTGGATGAACCAAACAAATGCATCCTCAAATCTGTTCTTTCTGATGAACCTGAGACGCGACTTTATCTCTTCGCCTGAACGAATGACGCTTGTTGATACCCTTGAGTCGTTAATGCACACGACACCATCTCCTGATTCATCTGGTAAGACAAGCGTGTAATGTCCGATTATCGCATCACGCGCATCGCGCCCATAATCATCGTCTGGTCTCCAATACAAAAGAACAACGGCACAGTTCTTACATCTGAGATGCCCAATTATGCTAGCATACGTTGGCAAGCGCCTCTTTTTGATGACTGCAACGCTTCCAAACAGCTTTCTAACCGCTTTGTCAAAATTTGTTATCGACGTTCCCATGATTGGGGTTGTTCGACTGAGCCCAACCAGCTGGTCATGATGCTTTTTGATTGAAAAACGATACCCAAGCCACTTACCCAGGTTGATTAATGCTGTTGGGCCACATGAATAGCTCGTTCGTTGTCTTGTGTATCTGGGCACCTTCATCCGTTTATTCTTTTTCACATCGTCTCCGTCCTATCTTCCTCGTCTCTAAGGAATCGCTCAATAAAATCACGGTTCTGAGAAAAGATTGGTGCCTCACTAACGACCCATGTTGAACGAACGACAGAATTCACGACGTTATCGTTCAACTTTTCTTTTAAGACAACATTTCCACGCTTGAACCCAGCATCATAATCATTCCAATTGACACCCTTTTTAAGCATGAGCATATCCATCATCTGTGTTCTGTTCATGCCATGAAGTTCTTTGTGAGAAAAATGGGCCTGTGCAGCCATGCTTATGCTATTTCTTTCACAATCACGCTGTCTCCAAATGAAATAATTCGTGACCTCTTCACGCGGGATGTTAAAGCACCTCGCATCGAAGATGGGAAGTTGCCCTTCACGCGCTCGGTCTGGAAAGTGCATGATGAACTCACGTGCAAACGCAGACGTTGCAGATGCAGCAGCAACAGAGCATATCTTCTGCACCTGATTTGCGAACCACGGCTCACTGTTTAGTGTTCGAAAATCTGTCAAAAGCAACGACACCTCATCAGACTGATGATAAGCAATCCTACAGTTCTGTGCTTCAGCAGCCAATCGGCGAGCAACTGCCTTCATACATACCGTCATTCTATCATCAAACGGTTTATTCATCCCTCGCGTTAGATTGCTGAAATTTTTCCCATCAACACGAACGATGACTGGCGATCGTCTCATAAGAGTGTGTTGTGAGACAGCCTCGTACCCCTTCATCCTATTGAAAAACGCATCATCGACCACGGCGACACCTCATATTTTCAAACGAAATAAGCTCAATCAAAAGCTTTTGAAAAACAGCCTCTTCATCACAGTTAGCATCAATTATGTTGTATGTTCCACCGACATCTAGCTTCTTGAAGATATCAATGTATGAGTTTCTCACCCTTTCTAGAAGAGCTGAATTTTTCTCATACTCATCACGACGTTCTGGGCGCCTGCGAAAGCTCTCCTCGATTGGGATATCAAGGTAGATGTTGATGTCTGGCTGTGGAAGATGGCGATACACGTTGATGAGCCAATCAACATCAACACCTGCAGCATGGCCATATGCATATGCAGATGCATTGAAGCGGTCTGCGATGAACACGATATCGTCATCTGGTCCATCAGCAGCGAATGGCTTGCGCCGCCACAAGGATTCGGGCATTGACTCAAGTTTATTAACAAGATGACAGCATTGAAATGCATATGAAGACACACTCTTTGTGTATTTCTTCACATCAGCATCAGGGCTCAATATCGCAGTCCAATCAGCCTTAAGATAGCCTGCGACCATTTCTCCTGAGATTGATTCATACTCAGGCATCGCAAATCTAATGACACGCTTACCGACAGACGTGTAGTACTTTTCAAGTCTCTTCGTCTGTGAAAATTTTCCGCTTGCGTCTGCACCCTCTAGTGCAATGAACAATGACATCTAGTCATCATATCATGATGATGACATCAGTATCACTACTTGACAAGCTTACGAATCGCATCCTCAAGCATCGATTGAACACGGAATAGGCTTGTGTCAGGATGAATGCCTAGACGCTTTGCAAGTCGAAAGACGTACTCAACGTGCTCTTTGTCTCTCTTTTCAAGCTCTGGAAGCGTCGCGACAGCATCTTCACGTGCAAGCTCTAACATACGAGGCAGTGCATCACGAAGCGTCTTTGATGATTCCATCTCATTTGAAAGCGCATTCTCGGCGGCCTCTGTTAGCATCTGCTCTTTGATGAGCTGTTCTTCAAGCTCCTGGATTCGAGCAGTCAATGCTTTCACTGAAGCACGTGATGCATGCTTATGAGCTGCACACTGCTCATCTGGTTGGCATATCGGACAGTCTGCACTCGTTCTTGCAGTGCGTGCTCTATTGATGACAGACTGTAGCTCTTGTAGCTGCAAGAGCAGGTCAGCATTAAGTTGTAGCAGTTTATCATCAATCATCTGAACCATATGGCTAACTATCACGCAGTATATCGTTCATCATTTAATGAAGAGGCTCTAGGAATATAGCATTGACGTATAACAGCTCATCTTTGTAAAGAACAACGCTCGACCCGAAGCCCAAATGAGTGCTTGGTGAATCATCAATATGAGCATGACTCTTAATCAACAACAGCGGTTCTCCTGCATGAACACTCGTATCAATGTGATAACCATAACTAAAACGTGAAATCATGAGCATCGACAACTCTTCATCAATACGCATGTTGAACTTCGATGTATATAGCATCCCAACATGTAGCTCACTTTGACGCATCTTCTAGAATCCTAGAGACGATGTTGTAATCAAGAGGCATTATTTTTCGATTCGTGTGAAACACATTACAATCGCATAAAAGACACATCCAATACTCATCGCATGAAACAACCAAAAACATTACGCTTCCACACTGAGGAAACTTAAACATCTTCTTGTTCCAGTCATATTCAACACGTGCGATTATATTCTTGTCGAAGACACCGAAACTGTTATGCGGAAACGTGATTACATCCCCAGTCATGATGTCGGTATCAACCATGTTTGACAAGATTAAATCATCACACATCTGTCGATGACATTACACAACAGCTCAGACCTTATCCCTTGGCATCTCAACGGCCTCTGAGCCGTCCCAAAGCCTGATGAACTTCAATCCTCTGAATAGGGTCGGCATCTCTGTCTCCATGATGCGAGCAATCTGCACATAGACGTCCCTAATCTCGGCCTCAGCGTGCTCAGTTGCTCTTAGCGGTATCGTGTTCCATATTGAGCGAGCATTTGCTGTCATCACCATGATTGCCTCTGTGCCGTTCGGAAGAACATCACGTGCAGCTCCTCTAGCCGCCTTTCTTAACATACGCTTCTGCTCTCTTTCTGGATGAACAGACAATGATGCCATGAACTCCTCGTTCTGTCGCAGGTCATGTTCAATCATCATGAGGATGCTCTTGTATGCATCGAGTGCAGCACGATGTGTGTCTTCAATTGCCGACGTTGTCGTTGCATTAAGCTGTCCGAGGGGAGGAATTGTGAAGCCCGGGTCCCATGTACCCTCTTCATCACCATCACGCTCAAAATCACAGTATCGTGTGCTGAGCTGTGAGTATGCCCAACCAGCACGATGGCGTATCTGTTCATGTGAAAATCCTCGACCGGCTCCGACGACGAGAAAGCTGAATGATGCATGCTCAAGCACTGAGCCGTGCGCTGGACCTGCTCTGAATGACCCATCAGGAAGCCTACCCAGAAGATTATCGATGTAGGTTGCGTTCGTCTTTGAGCCAGCCTTATTTCCAAAACTCATGTAGCAACATCTTCCAGCCAACTCTGTCAGCTGTTCAGGACCACATGGAGAATTAGAGCCCAAGGGTTCTGTGGGCCATGCAAGACACTGCTCTTGTAAGAACGACGTTATTCCCTGAACATTCAGCTGTGATTTGGCGATGAGATAAACTCTGGGCTTTGTGCAAATACGCATGTGTTCATTTTATATGAACTGCGTTTTCATTGTCATCTTTTACGACGAAAGACAGAGTCGATGATGGCCTGTTCTTTAGCAGAAAACTCATCATCATCAACATCTATTGACTCAGCAACAAGCTTTTTGAAATCTTTCACCTTCATCTTAATCATTTCTTTTGATTTTACTATCGGTGCAGTGCTTTCTTTGATGCTGGCTACTTTTTTCTTTATTTCTACATGCTTTTTAACAGCTTCTCTGTTAATGTGTTCAGCTACTGATTTTGTTTGAGCTACCTTCTGCTGTGCATTTTCATGCTGTTTTTGCTGTTTTGGCTGTGAAAGAGTTTGCGGCTGTAGTTGTGGTTTTAGTTGTTGCTTCACAATGGGTTTAGCCATCGATGCCTCAACATTTATTTGCTGCTGTTCAATTACGCTAGAATGTGTTGCTTGTTGTATCGTTTCTACTTGTACAGACATCGGTCTGACAAAATTTGCATCAAATTGAACTGGGGTAAAGTATCTACCGTCGATAATGACTTCAACAAGAGCTTTATACGTTCCTTCATCAAATCCCTTACTCTCCATGCTAGGGACGATAAACTTATGCATACCGTCATCATTTTGCTTACCCTTAACGACATATGCATTCTCTAAATTCTCAAACACCAACCTAACAGCTGACGGTTCTTTACTTGAGCCCTTTATTGCAACCTTTAAAAGTAACTCATTTGTTTCATTGAGATTTAAGACTATTTTTTCGTCAGTCATTTCTACGCACCATTCCAGCGCTTATAAGTATTTCTGAGTGTTCATTCATGTTATTATTCACATCAACGATGACTGCAGACATGATAATTGACGTTGAGTCATCAACTGTAAAGTTTTTTGAACCGACTAGCTCATTTGAAAAATCGATAAATGGCGCAAAAGCTTTTAAAGAATAATCAATAACTACAGCACGTTGATTATGTCGCTCATCATTTTTAGAACCTGAACCACCACGTAAATGTCTCGGACGGTATAGATTAACAGTCGATTCATATACTGCATCATCACTTGATTGCATCCCAAGCATACTAATGCTATACGGGCCAGCTAACATGCCCATTGTAGCAATGTCAACAGGAGATACAATCAACATCAGACTCTCGTGACTGTTACAGTTCCATCACCTGCAGTTGATATAGTTTGTTCGATGTCTGAGCCGTCTGACACACGACGCTGTGTTGTAGAAACTATTAATGGTTTCGTCGGGTCAAGGCCCATGATGTTATACAACTCTAGAAGCATTGTCGCCTGATTGTCAGTGAGACCCTGAGATGCTCTGCTTGAAACAGCTGCATCCAAATTATCTATCTTGGGGGCGCGTGCTGTCGTGTATCCCTGTGCAGTTAATGCCGCCTGAACAGTAGCTTGGTCTACACCACCGACAGTCACAGCAATTGCCGCTGAGGAGCGCTCGATGATGATTGTGACGACAAAATCTCCAAGTGTTGGAGTGAACATTGTAAGGTTTGGGTCAAGTGAGTATAGATTTCCAGTTATTCTAACTTCATGGTCAAGCTCTTGAGGTCTAATCATCCACCCATTAGTCGTATTAAGAAAGATGTAGGGTGCAACATACAGGCCAGAACCGATTGGGTCTCCACCGATGCTTGAAAAAGCATAAACGTATTTTGAATTATCATCGGTCATGACCCAGTCTTTCCAACGTGAGTACAGGTCTTTGACAGAGAATGCAGTCGTTCCAGCATCTAATATGACTAACTTGTTCGCTCCGTCGAATGTATACGTCATATGAGCCTAACTCAGGGATTATTGTACTGTCTATCAATGACTTGAGCTGCCTGAAGCGTTAATCCAGAACCAAGTGATTGTGAAAGAAAACGTGTATTTTGGTATCCCAATGACAACACAGATATATCAACTGCTGGATACAACGTAACGTCAATTGATGCTGTGAAAATTCCTGATGTAACAGATTCTTCTCCTGCGACAGATGATGTAGTGTTATATGCAAACACCCTAACCTCAGACGGATTTTTCAGGTTAGTGATAGTGAGAGGCACAAGGTCTAGAGGGTACTGATAGACCCTAGAACCCGTTGTTGAAAGCGTCAATGAGTATAGAGACGTGATTGCTGTAGCGTTGCTTGCGCTTGTGAATAATGAAATCTTTTTTCGAAATCCAAGCGCTGGATTGATGTTCGTTTCATTCGGTAGATGACAGAAGCGAAGGATACCAGACACTGCGCCGATGTTCGGTCTGTCGATAGATGCAGAACGCGTGTTCAAGACAGACACGACACGTGCACCAGGACTTACGTTTGTTCCAAACACATAATCATCGGGTGCAACACCATCTGTCACATCCATCGTGACTATTGATGCACCCGACGCGCCGCCTCCTCCAGTCTTCGGTAGAGACATGTTATAGAACGTTCCTGACACAGAACCAGAACCGAATCCATTACCATCATTCCTGTCTAGAGCATAATAGATGTTGTAGTTCGTCAGTGTTCCGCCAGCCATGATTGGTTCTGCTAGCGCAAATCCAGTATGACCCAAGAAGTAATTCGGTGATGTGAAAATAGCCTGTTGCCCAACGCTGGGCATATAAAGACCGCCGGCTGATGTAAATGCTGACGAGCCAGACAATGTATATTGGTCTGACGTATCAGAGGTTGATTCGTTCATCATCAGACCGACTCGACCAGTAGCATTAGTAACATCTAATGTTCCTGATGTCGAACCAGCGTTTAAGCACGTGAACGTAAACTGACTAGCAGTCACAACAGTGATTGCTTTAGCCCCACGCGTTATTGTCGTATCACCACTACTAGCAGAAGACACAATGACTGTCTCACCCGTTCTTAAACCATGTAATGATGATGTCACTGTTGCTGTCGTCGTGACACGTGTCCATGGCACAGCAGAGCCAGAATATACCTCACCAGTGAAGCAATCGAACCAGTGCGTTCCATACACTGATGTTTGTGCGGTCAATGATGGTGTTGCAAAAGCTCCCTTCAACTCTTCATTTAAAGCATTAAACACGGGAGCATTTGTGTAATCTCCCATGACATTTTCAAACAACACGTTCTTGCTAGAGTTATCTGCCGTGTACACGTTCGTTCTAAGGTGTGGTGTGTAGCATCTTTTAACCTCGATACCATCCGCAGCAGCTCCAGCGACCAATGCAACTAATGTGCTTGTCATAGTTGGATAATAGCTCAATGTTCCGGAAAGACTGCCGGCGTTTAATGCAGCGAACGTAAATATGTCTGCAGATGGTACCGATGTAACCGTCTTCGCACCAACAGTGACGGCCGCGATGTTGCTTGAAACTATCGCATACACAATGTCGTTGACGTTCAGCCCGTGTGCGCTACCCGTGACAGCAGCTGTCGTTGTGATGCGTGACCAGACGAGGTTGTTTCGTCTCGTATCACCCATATCTAACGGCGATGCATACGAACCGATATTTCTTAATTTAATGTTGCTACAACCAGCCAACCCAACATTTAAAACACCGTTATACGGTTGAACAAGCGTCAGACCGCCGAATGTCAAGCCGTCGATTGTGATGTTTGTGCATGCAGTAACAAGGTCGAATGCATACATCGGATTCGTTGTTGCTGTCGTTGATGCAGGCACATCGAAGTATGTCGTCGTCGTGAATGAACAATCTGCACATGTTGTTAAAAACACCCGGCCGCATCCGACTGTCGTATTTGACCACACACAGCTAGCCATTCGAGTGATTGTTGCCGCACCGGTCGTGGCATTTCCACGAGCAGCCAGCGAAAACAACTTTACATTGGTGAATGTGAATTCCTTTATATCTGCCATCGATACGATGTATGTGCTAGCTGATGCAAGCGTTGCACGTGCAAAGACGCATGTATCAATCGTGCCACCAGCGAAACATAGCGTCATGTTCAATGCAAGCTGTGCATTTGCTGCTTCATGCCCGACACCGATGTTTGACCATACAATCGGTGATGCTATCTCTTGAACAACGAGTGCAGTTAAAATTGCTGTGTTCGTTAATGCAACAGAGAAAGGCTGAACAAAGTTGCAATACCAGTTGATGCAGGCCTTGTCGATATCAATGACACCTGCTCCTGTTGTCGCAAACTCCATTCTTGTTGCAAGCGTAGCATTTGGAAGAACGTTCGCGGTTGGTGTTGCTGCAGTACAACAGACAAAAAATATGTTTGGAATACGAATTCGTAACCCGCTTGCAGGGATGTATCCTCCGGTTGAATTTGTTCCGTCGTGCCCAAAACGAAGCAAACCAGCAGTCGATATCCAACATACCTTACCCCTGACTGCATCCGTCGCTATAGACGCTAAGAGTGCTGTTTGCGAACCAGCGCATGGATAAAATTCATAAACACCAGATGACGCAGATGTCTCAACCCAAACACCGGGCAGATACACTGCTGATGAGCCATTGCTTGGTATCTGATATGTTGTTGCACGACTGCCATCTGTCGTTCCTATTGCATACCAATCACCCCTGACGAGGAATGTGTTGAGTCTGTTGACCGTCACTGTGAGTGCATCAACACCGACAATTTCAATCCAACCAGCGATATCAGCTCCTGTTGCACTTGCACTGATACCAGTCAACGCTCCAGCAGTAAATGCAACAGAGTTCCATTGCTTTATTTTGATGTATCCAGACGCAGGCATTGCAGCACCTGCAGCCGTGGGTGCTACATTCAACGCAGAATACACACCTATCAAAAGCCCGCTAGCCCCGCCGATTGATATTGTTGTGTTGCTAGCGGGTACTGTGCTAGCACCAGTATCAAATGGTATGAGTCTAACTAGAGTTGAGTTAAATTCAATGGTGCCGCCAAGCGTCGCTGATAGCGTGATGTTGCCCATTCCAGCAGACGTGTTATTATTCGTGCCGTATCTTGAGTCTTGGTCGACAGTTAGATAACCGCCGTTGATGTTATACGTATCACTGCCTCCCTTAGCAGCGAGGGTATCGATATTGACCGCCGTCGTTATAGCATATGTGGTCATGCATTAAACATTATAACATCAAGGATTTTGATAATTTCTTTCTAGAGCAGCGACAAGTGAAATCGTATTAGACGTGCTTCTTGCAATCGTTCCTTCTGCTCTAACATACTGACCAGTGCTCAAACCGATTGCGATTGCAGTGATTGTTGCATCTGTCGCAGGTGTTCGACCTCCCTGCACGTTTCCATCATAGTTAAACGTTCTAGTGATTGTTGATTGACCCAAAATGCTACCTGACATTCGTAGACCAGCGTTATCATTGACGATGACGGCGCCTGATGTTCCGAAATCGCTACCTGTTCCAGGAAGGTCTGAAAAATACACCCAATAGCTACCACTAGCGTCAGCAGTAAGATTTGAACCAAACTGTAACGATAGCGTTGCTACGAACGGGAAACTTCTATCGGTACCACCGTTATCTCTAAATGTCAGTCTGTTCGTGTCAGAGCTATTAAACCCTTCAATGATTACGCCACCGTTTGAGCTACCAGTCAGCGGATTCGTAGGATTAAGCGTTCCGGCCTCTAGTGTGCTTCCGACGAATCTCAACAAAAGATCAGCAACTGACCCAGTAACGTATGTTCCACCCAATGTACCCGTCTGTACATTGATGTTAGCATTCTGTCTAAGACTCCATTGTACCTTTTCGTATATCTCTTCTGCAGAGGGTGCTAATGGCACAGCACGTTGAATTGTGTACGACTGACCAAATGATGTGCTTGGAAAGTTCGTTGTCGTTGTCAATCCAAACGGGCCAGGCGTTCCCAAAATAGAATATGTACCCTTATTAGACCCAGTGTGGATTGTGAGCGTTCCAGTCGTGTATAGCGACGCTGATATGATTCCAAGCGATGACGAAAATATCGGAGTGCTTCCTGACGTAAAACCATCAGGACCAGAACATGTTCCTGCATCGATTACGATGCCGAATGACCTCTCACTGTTTGTTGTATCAACGTCTCTCTTATATGATGCGCTGAAGTACTTTATGTGAATGTTTTGATACGGCTGAGATGATGATATCGCAGTGTCAGCTGCAGTGATGTTAAGGTCAGTCGCAGTGCTAATGGGGAATCGATATGCAATCGAGTCCATCGACGAAACACCAATGTCGACGAGATTTGCATCATCGTATGTTTGTGCTTGTTCTCGAACGAATAACTTGAATACGTTTCGACGGTCGTAGTCAGAGCCCTCAGATGTTACTCCATCACCGTCATCGTCTCTAAAAACCTGTACTGCTTGATTAACCTGACCAGTTAATTGAATGTTCGACCCTAGAGTTCCTGTTGCTTGCTGAAAGTATAACTGGTCATTAGCCTCAATCGTGCCAAGTCCTATGATGCCTGACCATCTCTGTGTAACGTTTCCTAACGTATTTCTTACTGTCCATCCACCCGTTCTAATAAGATAACGAGCAGTATCGTTGAACAGGTCCCATCCATCAACAAACTCAAAGCTTTCATCAGTGATGGGCACCATCGGAAAAGGAAAAGCAGCTAGGTTCTTCGAGTTTGGGTCACTCCGCCACTGTTCCTTTAAGAACGAATACAGACACTTAAGAGTGACGCCATCAGTCGATAAATCTCCGACAACGACAAGCTTTATCGTTAGGGTAGATGTGTTGATATACACTTCTGTTGAGTTATCATTCGCTGCGCTGTCTTGAAGTAGGTCTGGGTCAGATATCAACGTCATATCGGGTTAATCACTCCACTGACTAAATAGGCATCGCATCTAGCAACGACTCCACCCACACGAGCTACATGAAACACATCCTTCGCTATAGTGAAACTTTGTGCCACCACAGCTATCACACTTCTTGACGATGTCAGTCTCTGCACCATCAACGATGTAGCCCTTAAGAACACGTGATAGCACCTTAGCGAATGAGAACATATCGCTATCACGGTCGCCCTTCTGCAATTGCTCAACCACCTGCTGTATCGGCGCTCCTTGGCGAAGAGCAAGCGATATCATCCGTGTCATCACAGAGTGATTCGGATTATCAAACTGTTCAACGATGTCCTTGATTGTAATATCAGACCCATTGCATATGCGTAGGTCGTATGTCGCGGCCATCGTCTTTCTTTCGTTCTTGATGATTAGGCCTCTGTCATACTTCTTCGGTATCTCAACGAATCTTGATAAACCGCCGAATATCTCATATGGCTTTTCATCAATCATGCCAACTAGTATCGTCCACGCCTCACCCTTGATGTTTGCATGATGAATCTCACATGGAAGCTCTTTCGGCCTTGTCGTCTTTGTCGTCGCTGCAACATCATTTGTTTTAGCGCTAACGAGAACACCAGCACGGCAACCATCTCGATACACAGTGAAACCCTTACAACCGGTCTTCCATGCACGCATATAGACCTGAGCGACGACATCACGCGTTGTGCTAGCGGGTAGGTTGCACGTCTTGCTGAGGCTATGTTCAATCCAGCGTTGAGCAACTGCTTGAACATCAACAGATGCAACCCAATCAACGTCGTTCGACGTCGACATATGATACGGGCTGCTCTTAACATCAGTCAGGCCAGAAACATCTCGCCAATGCTTGAACCCAGGATGAAAAACATCGTACTCTTGCCACTTGTCGCCCATCGAATCTTCAAAATCAACACGGATACCGACATCATTCTGTGTGAGCTTACGACGACGCACATACTGCAACATGTATGCGGGTTCAATACCAGACGTCGTCCTAGTCATGAGAGACACAGAGCCAGCAGGAGCAGTCGTTGTGAGACAAATGTTGCGCCGGCCGTATTTCATGAATGCCGCTCGTGTCTCAGCGTCTGATGCATCTAACAGACGTGAAATGAATTGATGTTTGACCATTCTGCTGACATCACAGATGGGAAATGCACCACGCTCAACAGCTAGTTGCACAGAGCTCTTGTTGGCTGCGACAGCCAAAGAACGATACAGCTCCTCAATCATGAGGATGCTCTCCTTTGAACCGTATCTGATGTTTAGATATGCCAATGTATCACCGACACCCGTGAGGCCCAGGCCTGTTCTGCGACCCTTGACACATGCATCCCTAATCTTCTGCCATAGCGCTGTCTCGATTGCTTTGATATCATCAGGTTCAGGGTCAGATTCAACCTTCTTGATTATCGCATCGATGTGCTCAATCTCAATGTCGATTAAGTCATCCATCAATCTCTGTGCCTTGACTGCATGCTCGTTGAACAGCTTCAAGTCGAATGTTGCATCTTCAGTGAATGCATTTCTCACATAAGAAAGAGCATTGACAACGAGCAATCTGCAACTATCATAAGGACTTAGAACAATTTCACCACAATTTTTTACACACAAACCAGACGCTTGAATGAACTTATCGTCTGGGCTTCCAGATGTAATAACATGATAGTTGTGATTATCATCGACAGTAATATTGAACACATCCTCATAACCGAAAAATTCAACACTAACAACCTTGTGGTTATTGATAACCCTGTCTTTAAAAGCAGAAAATCGCTTGAAACGAAATTCATTAGCAACATGACAGGGTAAGCCATGTTGCTTAGCATAGTTTGTCCATATGCTAACTGTGAGTCGTCCATTTTCTGATAAGGCTTTTCTTCCGTGCTCTATCAATTCATCATTTGTGACGCCTAAATAACGCCCATTTTTCTCACCTGGATGACTAGCGAAGTTATGTTTTTGTTCAGCAGTCATTCTGTGATATGGATTTGCGGCACCGCGCATGCAGTCAGCATGTAATGCTCTATGCTCTTCATGCGTCATTAACTGCAAATTACTGATATTATCATTGGTGCTATCAAAATCGATATGATGAATTGCGATGTTTTTGGCGTCAACATCTCCATGATAAAACTCATTGATTAATCGATATTGGCGACGATTTCGTTTAGCTCCTCCAGCCATATCAGCACCAGTATTTGCTACCTGTCGATACCCGTTTGAATTGAATGAATAAAACGGAAAAACACTCATGCCCGCCTTGAGCTTAGACAGCTCAACATACTCTAGCGTCTTCAACATTACTTTATGGTCAGGAGTAGCTATCAATGAGCTTCCATCATCAAGAATCAACTTCCAAACCTCTTTCATTTCTCCAGTTTTTCTAGGATTTCGACCCATTTTTATTTCAACTCGACCCGTCGTAGGATTTGTAGAATAAACGGGAACATCCTGCCCAACATCAGCTAAACTTTTAATTGAAACAGCATTTCTACCGTCAGCAACAGCTATGAGTGTCTCACCGACGATGCAGGGATTCGTCGAAACAGAACCGAACCCTTCATCTGAAAATATGTCAGCCGGTGTTTCACGCTTGACAGTATCCCAGAACAGAACACCCGGTTCTGCTGCGCTCCATGCTGAGTCAATTATCTTATCCCATATCTGTCGTGCTTTAACGGTGCGTGTGTAAGTTGGTTCTATTGCGTCAACAGGCCATTGAAGTGTAAAATCGCTATCATCTTCAACGGCTTTCATAAATTCATCTGATACACGAAGAGAGATGTTTGCACCCGTGATTTTTGTTAAGTCTTTCTTGATGTCGATGAACGTCTCGACGTCAGGATGTCTGATGTCAAGAGTAAGCATCAGTGCGCCGCGGCGGCCACCCTGTGCAACCTCGCGACATGAGTTCGAAAATCTTTGCATGAAAACTGCTATGCCATCAGTTGTTCTAGACGCATTCGACGTGATAAGACCAGCAGGCCTAATTGTTGAGATGTCGAAACCCACACCCCCGCGTCTCTTCATTATCTGAACCTGTTCTTGGTCAGTGTAAAGAATGCCGCCGTATGAGTCATACGGCGACTTGATTACAAAACAATTCGACAGGCTTTGTATGCTATAGTCGTTTCCGATTCCAGACATCGGGCTACCCTGTGGAACGATGTATCTAAAATCTCGGAGCAGTTCAAATATCTCATCCTCAGACATCGGGTTCGGATACTTCGCCTCAATCCTAGCAAACTCACGTGCCAAACGTCTGTGCATGTCATCGGGCGTCATCTCAAGTAGTTCATGATTTTCATCACGCAACGCATACTTTTTGATGAACACATCTGCGGCCATCTCATCACCGCCGAAGTACTCAACTGATGCAGCTAATGCGTCTTTAAAGGAAACCATCGTCATTCATCCTCACCAGAGCTTGAACCATTGGCTACCTTGTTGATGCTTCTTAAAGACACCATCCTGTCTGCTGAGACCTGCTCCCATTTGTCTTTAAGGAGCTGTTTCATTCCTGTGTCTGCACTCATTTGGAAATCCTCTAAATCAACGTTCGCGTCAAGCACTTCAATGATTGAGCGTGATGTGTCTATCTTACCAGGAAAAATGATGCCGTCCTTACCGAGTCTGCTTTTTGGAATGAAAATGTTGCAGAGACCCTTCGCCTTCTGTATCGGTTTCCTAGATAATGAGATGATGAAATCACAAATCATCGCCTTACCATAGCTTTCTGATATCTTGTCTAGGCCGACGACATCAGTGTCAGAACCATCGCGATTCACCTGACTCGCTGTCCAGATTGGAACATTGAGCTCCATTGCAAGTGTGCGCAGCTCTTCATAAACCAGCTTAAGCTCATGTCGAAGAGAATCAAACTGCCTAGATGACCTCATGATGTCAGCGTAGTCAATGATGATTACGTCAGGCCTAAATGACTTTGTGATTGCGAGCTTTTCGATGTGCGCCTTCAGCATCATGATTGTAGCCGTGCTGGTTGGATACTCCTTAATGATTAAACGACCCCAGTTAGACTTGTTCGATTCATAATGCGTTCTGATGAACTCTTTTTCATCAGGCACATCAGTCGCACTCACATTTGAGAGGTTTGAGTCATATCGGATACCGACCTTCTTCTCAGAAAGCTCGAACGTATAATGAAGAACATTTCGACCAGACTTCACAGCATTCGCTCCCAACTGAACGAGAAAATGTGAATTATGAGAAAGAATGTCATTCGTGTAAAAGCAATGAGTATCAGCAACTTGTAAATCAAATAGGGACTCATTTTCAATAACTGTCTCATTCGATTCAACAACAACTGCCGTATAGCCACCCCTAACAACTATTAAATCACCTTTAATAACATTTTGTGCATACTTCCATCCGACAGTTGTTAAAACATTATGTTTAAATGCACACTCAAGCGACATTGCACCAAGCATTTCATGCATAACAGTAAGTCGCCATATTGGAAGATGCTCTGTTTTTCTGAAACCCTCAACTTGCTTAAAACAATCATTTTTCGTAGAAGCATCATACGATAAAATTTGTATATCGAAATTTGCTGACACTTCAATGTTTTCACCAGAAATCTTAAGCTCATCAAAGAGCGCACTCAAACTAACATCACGTTCAACAATATTACGGCTGATTGATAGCATTTTTAACCTCAAAAATAACTTCTGACCGACGATAACACCAATCTTTACCACGCACAACGATAACGTTATAGCCAGCATCAGTTAATGCTTTTAGTTTTAAGTTGTCATGTTCCCACATCTGTTTAGCGGTTAATTTTGTGCGTGGATGAACCCATGTAGGAGAAAATGCGTCTGCATGTGGATGCCAAAATTCTCCCATATATTCGACGATAACACGTTTAACGGGAAAAACAATATCACAGTTATATGTTAAAACTCTTATATTTGTTTCAATAAGCTCATCACAAAATTGTTCTTTTAAAACGTTTTGAAGCTCAATTTCACCAGATGAACGATTATAAAATGCTTTAGGCATATTTGCAGCAATCTGTTCTTTAACGTCAGCTGTGTGATGTTTCCCAAACATCGGATGCTTTTCATTCGTGCGTCCGTAACATGGCGTTAGTTTAACTGCTTCATCAATAGAAATACCAGCTCTTGTTGCAATTGATACTAATGACATCGGATTTTTATCACCCAACATCGCTTCAGAGCGTGCATTAAGAGTTTCAGGTTTATTGTTTTGACAAAGACTAGCTTTAATTTGAAACTCTTTAACACACTCTTTTGCTTCGTCAAATGAAAACCCTTTTCTTACCCAATGTTTTATTTCTGACGGAAACGAGCGCCAATCAAGAAAGGCAGCTCGTACAGTCGGGTCTTTAAATTTTTCTTTAGCATTTTTTGAAGCTTTTTCTCTATCTTCTGTTGCTGTTCTTTGAATAATGCAGTTAGGATATTTTAGCTTATACTCTTTGCCTGTAATGTTATGTCTTCTATTAATGTGAGACACAATAGATGAAGCAGTCTCAAATCCACAAATTTTACATACGATTTTATCAGTCCAACAGCGATTTTCTTTAGCTTCTTTTGCAGCAATGTTTTTTCTATAAACAGAATTATAGTCTCGTCTGTCATCACTCATCTTTTGCTTAACAGCATCAGAAAATCGAAATACAACTTTCGCTGGATATAAAAGTTTATACTCAGCAATCGTTATGTTGTGTCGCTTAATGATATGTGTTATTAAATTGCTGTCTGCTTCAAATCCACAGATAGCACATGATAACGTATCAGACCAGCTCATCATCTTCTCGAATATCACTCACAATGATATTTCCTCGTTTTGTCATAACAAACTGCCAAGGATAATATGCTTTTCCATTAATCAAAACTTGTTCATGTTTAATATGAACAATTGAATTACCACGAGCGCATTTGCCGACGCCAGTGCCGGCCAAGATGCAACCCAGTTCTCCACCACCCAAGCCACCATTCATCACATCACGTGTGTCAAGATGTGCTAGACCGGTTGCGACAGTCGTTCTGTTCTCTTTAACGAAGCGTGCCTCTGCGTCCTCAAAAAAATCGTGGCCAGCAGTGTTGGGTGTGCCGACAGTGATTGCTGACTTGATTCGACCGACAATCTCTTCATAACGCTCATTCTTCGTCAAATCGACTGCTTCTTCAAGAGCATGCTTAAGCGCTTGGTTCTTACAAAAATTTAAAGACCTATCCTTCACCCACGGGAGGTCATTGATGTTTGGATTGCTCTTAAGCCCACCAAGGAATGAAACGACCTGAGCACACATCACCTCATCGTTTCCCTCACTGAGCTGGTCGCGTGCCATCGTGGCAAGAAGCGTGATTGAAGGAAACGTTTTATACGTCTGATAATGTCTCTGATAGATGTCAAACAGGTATCGAAGGTGTGCAACCTCGAAATACTCAAGCTTAAGAACCTCCATCATCTGCTGCGACCAGGCATGGTCTGACAAGAGCGCCTGAATCACTCGTTCTTGGAAAGGACGACCGAACGACTTAAAAGAAACATCACCTTCATCAGCTGACATCAATGACCTCGAAAAAAACAAAAAACGCGTTTATATCTTAGAGAATGCGAAAAAGAAATCCAAAGCATCAAACGTGCCCAATCCTTCATCGATGAGCACTCTCATCAACTGAATCTGGTTTCTAACAGGTTTAAATGATTGGATTATTGAATCGATTCTCATGATTTGAACAGCCGCAAGATTGGCTGTGTCAAGATACATAACCCTGAAGTTTCGAGAAAGCAACTCTTCGTTTTGAGCGATTGAGCTGAATATCTTTGGGCCATCTTCACACTTCTCTTTCGCCATCTTAACAAGCTCAGGAACAGAGATTGGTTCATCACCCGTAAGGTCGAAGCGCTTTGCAAGGCCTTTAAAGCCAACGCCCTTAACACCCGGGACGTTATCACTAACATCACCGCACACAGCCTTCGCAAGCACAAAGTTCGATGGTGAAATGTTAAACTGTGCCTTCACTTCATCTGGTCCGATGAATTTCTTCGATGCCCATGAATACACCATCGTGTTTCTATCCAAGAGTTGATAAAAATCCCTATCAGATGATGCGATGATTTTCTTCTCATCCCTGAATGTGTTGCGGCTGAGGTAACCGATGACGTCATCAGCCTCACAGTTCTCAACAAACAGCTGACAGACGGGCACATGCTTAAGCACCTCTGTCAAGAACAGCTGTTGATGGGCACGGTTCTCTTTTGAATCAGGAATATCGTCTTCGTAGTATCGATTGAGCTTTGGAGGTTTTCTACCCTCCTTGTATCCTGGAAAGATAGCCCTACGACGAGGAGAACCACCACTCTCCCAAATGATGTATACTGCTCGTGGATTCGTAAGCGTCGTAAGATAAGCTAACGAGCCGAGAAACCCAACGATACCACCCGCCTGATGCCCATGTGATGACATCGCAGGATGTCTAATGTAATGACGTGCAAAGCAGTTAAGAGCATCGATGAAAAGAATCGGTCGAGCATCCATGTATCCATTATCATCAATCTACGTGAATGTGTTCAAACATCATTCATTGACGGCGGGCCTGATGTAGCATCCGGAGCCATCATTTTTACAGATAAGGTTTATGAACATTGGAATATATCCAACCTTTGTGCTAACAGTGCAATGTGATATCGGCCCAGGGTAGTCATTGACACAACTGCGCCGGCTAGCATCGATGCCCATCTCGCTCAGCCAAATGTCGACAGACTTTTCAGGAATAGACTTATATTTCATATCACATCCGAAAAGTAAAACAAATGCAGCTAGATGAATAATCTTAGAAGTCATGATAACACCCTATCTGTGTCTGTGAATGTTTGAAGTCCATGAGCCGCAGCTATATCATTTGAGCGTTTGATATCATCAACAAGCCTCTTCTTATAGTCAAATAGATGCTTTTTACGCTCATCAGCGGTCATCCGTGATAAAATTTTATAATCTAGATAAGAGACTCTACGACGACTTTATAAAGAACCTCGGGCACAGCCTCTGGTATGACGTTAGTACTAACATCGGCAACAATCTTGCGATTAGTCTTAGGGACAGCTTCTGGGTGCATCGAGATCAGAGCATCATGGATGATATTAGTGACAATCTCCGAAACGTCAGAAACATTCATGATTCTGAAGTGACCAACAATGCGTGACTTGAACGAGAAACTCGAGAACAGCTCTGGGACAGTCTTGAGCACAGCCTCATGGACAGCCTCAGGGACAGCCTTGGGAATAGCCTCGGATTCAGTCTTGGGTGCAACCTCAGTGACAGCCTCAAGAACAGTCTTGGAAACAACCTTACACAAACCACACAGAACGAACAGAGCGTTGAGGAGACCAACGATGCGTGACTTGAACAAGAAATTCGGGAACTGTCTCAGGGACAACCTCTGGGTCAGCATCGCAAACAACCTCGGAAACAGTCTCAGGGACAGCCTCTGGAACAACAACCTCTGGGACAACAGCTTCGGGCACAGCCTCGGGCACAGCCTCGAGCACAGCCTCGAGCAAACCGCACAGAACGAACAGAGCGTCAAAGAGACGAACGATGCGTGACGTGAACAAGAAATTTGAGAAAGTTTTTAGAGATGAAGTTTCACATAACATTTGGCCCGATGTTAAAAACACACTCATTAATGCGTTTTTTATTGAGCTTACTTTTGGTCGCAGCGAACACAGTAATCTTGGCATCTGTGATGGTCTCATTGAATGTTTAAGCGACAATCATAAAAAAGATGATGGAATGTCAAATGCATGACGTGAATGATAAATTTGAGATTGAATTAATTGAAGCCACTAGTAGTTTTGTAAATGTGAATTTGTTCGAACGCAACAGTTTTAAACACATCTACATCTATAGTAATTTTGAACATTTTTATAAACTTGGTTTAGACATAGAAATCAACAAAAAAATTAACAAGATAGCGAAAAGAGATGAGAACACAGATGAGTGATTTTGAAATTGTTCAAGCAATCGACAGTCTCACGACAGAAATAAAAGCATTGCGAGATGCAATCGAGGCATCTGAAAAGGAAAGACTAGCGAAGCAAATGAAAAGTAAAGAGCGTTCTGGTCGATATAGTTCTGCAGTTGATGCCGGCTATCTTGGCGAGCTTTTGATTGAGATGATGATATCAACTTTTTTGCGTGAAAAAGAAATTGATGTTTTTTTGTCTAAACCATTCTATGTCAGATGGTTTGATGATAGCGACTACAAATATTACTCAAGCTATGCATTTGACATTCCATCATCTTTTTTATGATTGTCACTTAAACATTCAATGAGACAATTACAAAGAATATCGCTAGTGATGTCGCTGAGGTAGTACCTAATCTTGAATATAAGACTGCTGTTGAGGTTGTAATTACTGATGACTTCATCAAGTCCATTACCGATTGATGAAGTTGTTATGTAGTCTCTCATTCAAGTTACGCATCGTTTGACCATTCGTTGCTTCGAGTACGAATATTTGTTTGTACATCTGACACAAGGTTACTCCAAAGACTGCTTCGAAGCATAAAATTTATGTTTGATTGATTGACGTCATGACCGATATCATCGATATTACCGTGCATCTTTTCACGCATGCAACGCCACAAATCATGATGAAGGTCGTCAATGAATCTTTGATACATGTCAATCATCAGACTTCTCATCACTCTTGGAGTTCATTAGCTCAAGACTATGAACAAGCTCGTGTTGAAAATTATGGACAAAACGTAAGACATCCCTATATCCAAGTAAATTTATAAAATCAGCTCTAAAGTTTGGAATCAAGCTAATTTCAAATTCATCATTCTTGTCACGCATCACTGAAAATCTCAGAGCTAGACACAGCATCATCCTGTGGGATGGGTTGAAACTCAATATCACTCAATTGAGATTCGGCCGCCCAGGCAAGAGAAGCAACCTCACGCAACGTAATGTCGTCGTCACCATCAAGAATGTCGTTAATTCTATTCAATGAAATTCCCGTTCGAAGAGAAACGTCTGCACGGTTGATGCCCTTTTCCTGATAGAGCCCATACAGCTCCTCCTTGACTGCCAGTATCAGCTTCTCTTCAAGAAGAAGTCTCTTCTGCGTTGGTGTCTTAAAGAGTTCGTTAAAGAGTTCGTCTTTCATATCATCTCCCAGTTGAGCCGAAGCCCTTGTTCCCGCGTTTCGTTTGTTTGACCTCATCGACAAGCTCAAACTCGATGCTCGGAGCGATGAGACTGACGTAGAAAACCATCTGTGCGATGCGGTCTCCAACGTTGATTGTGTAATCGTTACCTGACATATTGGCCAGTGTGATTCGCAGCTCTCCACGGTATGTGGGGTCAATCACGCCACCAACTGGAAAGATACCCTTGATACCCAATGACGAACGCCCCTCAATCTTTGGCCACACCGTCAGGTTCTCAATGAACATGACATCGCCAGCGACGTACTGTGAGCCCTGCCCAGGATGGTCGCACTCATTTTCTCGCGGAAGAAACACTGTGTCTTCATGAGAATGAAGCCTGATATGGGGTTGATAATGAGCGATGTATAGACCCGTATCAACGGGCAAAATTCTACCCGTGGGTATCATCACTTCCTCTGTTGAGTATAGGTCGAAGCCGATATCATCCTTAGATTGTGAAGGAAGACGAGCCTTTGAAGATGAAAGCTTCAGCTGAATCTGCATAAGACATGGTATCACACGTCATATTACAGATATCAATGCTGAACATTCGATGTAATGGGACCGTCACACATGATTGTCAGCGACACACGACATGGCTTGTCGTCGCTGTAGTCAAGCGTCGTCATAAAGACATCCTTGACCCAAGCATCGTGCATGTGCCACACTCGAATGTCATGGCCCATTGCATCTAGCAACCTGATTGTGAACATGAACCTGCGACCCTGCGCGAGTGTGCTACCCTGACACAGGTTATCGACAAGCGTGCTCATATCATGACAATCTGCAAGAGTGATATAAAGCGGCTCATACGTTCTATTACCACTCTTGTCTATATGAAAGCACGGTTGTGTCACTTTTATGACAAGATACGGTGCAATTTCAGGAATTTCGACGATGAAGCGATTAGAGGTAATCGACGCTACATGTTCATCAACTGACTGTTCTGTTGATTGTTCGACGACATCTGGGCGAGCAACAGCACGCATTCGCTTCATATCCCTGAAGCCCTCTAAAGCTAGAACAAAAAAAAGCGCCAATAAAAATCCCATAATACCCGACACAATCATCATGACTCTGGGTCTCCCATATCAGCATCCAAACCATCAGCGATGCTTTGCATCTCAACCAATGATTCTGCATCGACGTCGATGTCTGCAGAATCATTCATCTTTCTCATCATCCTCAGCTCAATTAGCTTATCAAGATACGGCTTAAATTTCTCATCATCGAGCACTTCATCGAATGCATTCTTATTGAACTTCTTCTCATGTATGAGCTTTCCCGTTGCATCCTTGACGCTGAATGTCTTCCACGCACCTGTGCCCTCGACCTCAACATCAAACTCTTTTCCATTGAGCTCGATTCGACCAGGGCCGAATGGCCTGAGAAAATCAAACAGCTCTTCATGCTCTTTGAGCCCGACGCCGAAATGGATTTGAAAATCACACTTACGAAATGGCGGAGACACCTTGTTCTTAATCGTCTTCGCATTAACGTTGATGCCTATCACTTCTCCTGCCTTATTCTCAATATGAGACCCAGCCCCGAGCTTTATTCGAACAGATGCATGGAATGGAATCGCCTTACCTCCTGGAGGAACCTGTGGGTCTCCATACATCTGCCCGATGCTCGTCCGCGTCTGGTTCAGGGCAAGGAACGTTATGCGATTTGCACCCACGATGCTAGTGATTTTTCTGAATCCCTTTGAAAGAGCGCGTGCCTGAAGACCGATGCTATCCTTATCATAATCCCCTTCGAGCTCAGCCTTTGGAGATGTGGCAGCAACGCTATCCCAGATGATTGTCACTGGAACGTCTTTCTTAAGAGCACGTGTCTTAAGAATGATGCCCTCTGCAATCTCAAACACGCGTTCAGTGCAGACTGCATCACAATAAATAAGATTCTTACCGATATTGACACCAAGAAGCTGGAGGTTCTCTACACTTGTGCTTGACTCAGAATCAATCAATACAACAATTCCACCCATTTTTTGAGTGCTTTTAGCAATTTGTGCAGCGATATGACTTTTTCCAATACTTGGAGGACCGAAAATCTCAATCAATCGACCCTCTGGAAGACCACCTCCGGGCCTGTTGGCGATGATATAATCAAGTTGTCTAGACCCAGTTGAAATCCAACGATGAACCTTCGTCGGTGCATCATCCTTGAGGAGATTGTACGCAATCTTTTCACCACCGCCATGTTCAGAGTTAAGACTCTTGATGAGACTGTCGGTAAATCCTTTCAGCCCATCTTCAATAGGAGTATCAACGATAACACTGTCTTTCTTTTTCATATATTCACCTTGTCATAATCTTAATGGGTGCATACAGTTACGTTCAAATAGCTCTGCAACTTAAATCGTCGTCGTTGCAGTTTTAATCTTCATCACGCCGTATAGTCCAACCTCTAAACTAATTCGACTAGCAACACCAACACCCAGACCAGCGACATCTTGAATCCAAGACCTATTGCCAATATCATTAATGAGGCGCCATCTAAGCACACCATTTGATAGAACTGTTGAGCCTGACTGTGGCGGGCTTAAGGCCAAGACTGTCCCAGGGGGCCCATGATTGCCGGCAACAAGCTCCGGCGCGTATACATCTCCTGGAGCAGGAACACCAGAAACGCGAAGACCACTTAAACGTTGGCCCTCTATTCTAAGACCCTCACCCTCCCACCCAGCTATGCCTCCGCACACGACAGTCTGCGGCGACATCATGCTTTTTAGCTGGTCTGATTCAGCATAACAGCCGACAAAGACAGAGCGTGCGCTAACACCCGTGACAGCGTAGCCACGATACACTACACCGCTCTTATCTTTCGTTGTAGCAGTCTGGGCACCTATGAATGTGTTTCCCAAAAATGAACCATCAATGATTGCAGCAGGCTCTCCAAGAGCTTGGCGCCAAAACTCGCCCCTCGTGCAACAGCCCCCGACATCAAGAGCAGTAAACACATTTACATTTGCGTCTGGGCCCTTAATCCACACTGCAGCATGCTCTGTTGTTTGAATCTGTGTGTTATAGACGCGCGCTCCATTTACGTTGCTTGGAACTGCATCCTTCACATTTCCAAAAATCTTTATGCCGTTAACGAACCCTCTGATGTAGATGTTCTCGATGATTGCTCGACCGTTCAACAATATTGCGCTACGCTCAACGTTTGATTTAAGCGTCGTAACGATTGCCATGTCTGATATCTGTGAACACTGTGCCTTGAGTGGCACGACGAATCCGTTCGTTTGTGATTTGACACGCAGCAATGTTGCAGCTGATGCTGAGCCACCACCCGCTCCCTTGATTACCATGCAGCTTGGTAGAATAACCTCATCATGAAGCTCAAATTCACCGGGAGGAATTGTGATTACACCCGCAGCAACTCCCATCTGTGGTCTAAATGGTGATAACAACGTGATTGCATCAAAGACACGCTTAAATGCTGGTGCTAAATCACACGCTGTTGCAGTGCAATCTTCTTGTTGAACGAAATCGGTGATATCATAGACCTGACGTTTCCCTGGAATGTTCAACACGCTTATATCTCGATGAAGACATGACCACATGCGACACAAACGCTGGCACATCTCACATTATCATACGGTGATAGATTTGCATACTGTTTAACGGTGAAGCCAACACCACATAGCTTACACTTGTGTTTTATCTGTGAGCGACGAAATGAACGTTTAACTTTTTTGTCAGACATAAAAATAAATGTCAAAGCACCGTCATAGCCCAGATGAGAACTCATCGGCCTCAGCTCGGGTGCATACCAAGGGTCGTGATGGTGCAGATTTCATCTGCATAAGACATAATCAAACTACACTTTTCTCAAATTACTCATCTTCAGTGATGGCGTCAAACTTGGCCAACACATCATCCATCGTTGAAGCATCAGACGTATCAACAACCCTCTTCTGTGGAGACTTCTCCAACCCGTCAGACGACGACGTGCCATTCAAGTGGTCGTTAACTCTCTTCTCAATCTCGTCAGCAGACAGCTTCATGTTCGCATAAATCTCATCAAGATTTGGAACGTTGGCCATCCACTCCTTCACCTGCTTCGCAGCGCCAGCCTCTGACTCCTTCAGACGAGGCGTCGCAGTCGTATCAACGAACTGCTTGCCAGCAGGCTGTGAGCATGTGATTTTCACATCACGACCCGTCTTAAGGTCAGTGAAGTCTCCATAATCACCCATCATGTGATTAAGAAGCTCTTGAACCACAGTCTTACCAAATGACCATAACCGAACACCCTCTTCTTCTTCACCTCGAACGATGACGGGAGCATAATACCTTCGCTTCGAATAGAACTGCTTAGCTAGCTCCATCGACGCAGGCGTCCCTTCAGCACGAAGCTTATTGATGAGGTCCTGAATCGGATCTGATTCACCAAACTGTGAGGGTGCAAGGATTGCACGCCCACCGCCGATGTTGTAGTAGAACGAACGCTCCTTAAATGGCTGTCCGTCATTACCATCTGGCCACGGCAGAATGCGTAAGTTGTATTCCTTCGCAGAGCCGCCAGGGCCGGCCTTAGGCGACCAAAGCGCCGACTTTCTATTTCCCGAGAGTTGTTCAACCTTCTTTCGAATCTTGTCAAAATCAATAGCCATATATTCCTCTTTTAGATTTCAGTCATTTTGTCGCTAAAAAGCCTAACGACCAGCTGTTTTTCATTACCACTCTTCACTACTTTTTTCCACTCTTTGTCTGTTAATCTTACCAACTTTTTTCCCATTTGTTTAAACCACATGCATTGTTTAGCATCACGTAGCTTCGTTCCCAAAATTACTGCGTCTCTTCTATTATTTGACACATGAAGTTCATCAACTGTCTTGTCATAACCATGCCAGTAAACGCCGTCGAACTGAACGAATGTATCAATCAACGGCACATAAAAATCAATTGCCCAACCATTGATGACGACCTGTCGTTCAACGTTTTCAAAGATAGATGAGAGCACATCAAAAAATGAATCTTCTGTCTTAGAGCGACCGAAACTGCCATTCTTTTTCATTGTCGCGTGTCGTTTTTCAACTGCGGCGCTCCAATCAATCTGATTTTTTATGAATGAAGACTGCATCGGCCAGTCAACGCCATAAACGCTCTGACACGTCGCTCTTGCACGAATATTATATTCAGCGCTTTGTGCATAATGCGACACACCGAAACGAGTGATGCATGTTTCTCTAATCTTTGATTTGATGACGTCAGACTGAAATGGATGCTCAACACCGTAGCGACTGATTGATGTTGCTTTTACTTTGTCTTTATGTTCTGGTAGTTGAGATGCATTTGATAAACCTGTCGCTTCTTTGAAGCGTAATTGCATTAGTTCGTGGCTTAATAATCCAAATTTTTCTTTTTTTGTCTTATTCTGTTTAGCAATAACATCAGCACACTGAGTGGGATAATCGACACCTCGGCGCTTAATGTTTGTTTGTCTTATCTGTTCAGATAGGACTTTTTTCTTTTGCTGCCCTAAACGATAACAGCTTCTACTACAAAAGTGTATATTTTTATTCCGTGCTTTAAATGAACTTTCGAAAAAAACTCCACATTCATCACATCGACATACACACACTCTAGAGATATTTGCTCTTGATGAACGCTTAAGCTGTTTAATGAAGACTAGCGCCACGTAATATTAAAAGAGACATGAAGACTGTCTCTCCAACGAACAGTTTATTATACCAACGAACCAGTCGCTTGTAAAGGTTTTTGAACTAAAGTAGAGCCACAAAACGGACAGTGTCTAACATTGATGTATTCAGGCGTACCAAGACACACATGCGATATCATGCTCCATCCCTCTGCTCTAGGCCCGATGAATGAGCTAGCATATCTCCACGTTATGGATGATGATGCAGTGAGACAGCACTCAATGTATCTAACGGGTATTTTCACACAAAGCTTCCACCACCAAATGACCCAGCACTGATTTTAAGTCTCTTTCTACGTTGGCGCTTATTGAGATTTGTTCTACCCATCGGAAGAACGTATCCCCTTATATCTCCACCTGCTGCTGCTCCACCACCGCTGGCTTCGTCTGTCTGTTCAGAACCATCATCCACACTCTTTTCATCGGTGTCATCTGGTTCATTTATGACACGTCTCTTGCCCTCAGCGATATGAACACGACACAGACCCGAGACACAACCCAAACACGTCGCTTTACCCATCTTTAACGATATCGGCGATGTTCTATTCCATACCTCAACACGATCGACGACCCATGAACCGACTATCGGTATCTCAGGTTGTTGTTGCCCGCTTGGAAGGTACGCTAGAGTGATGTGTCCCTGGTACGTCGGGTGTGATTTTACTGGAATTCCTGATGTTTGAAGCGCAGCAGACAGTGCTTCATGAAGCTCTGATAATCTAGGAGATGATACTCTAACATGAAACACACTGGCGTCATCATTAAAGAAATAACCTGTTCCGCATAACTCAACCTGAAATGGTTGCATCGCAGACAGCACTTGCATGCATATCGGTTTGACTCTGGTTGCCTGTTCGTCGCTGAGGTCATCTGTTAAAACGACTGATATATGAGCAGGGCTAGCATCACGTGCAAACCTATCTAGCATCGCTGGGTAGAGCGCCTCGAGCTGTCTGACTATCGTATTCGGTACAGGAATGAAGACGCCGTATGACACGCCGACGCTGTTCTCACTCAACAGACCCCCCGAAAAGACCAGCGCGCAGTTCAGACCAATGTCTGGTTGGTTAGCGACAGTGTTTCGTGGTTGCAAAAATAACTTCGACTGCTTCTTAAAGAGCGTGTCATACCACTCTTTATCATCATCATTCATGATGACGTTTTGCATTAGCTGTGATGCAGAAACATCAGGAGACGTTGACGGTTCTCCTCGTGTAAGAATGGGTATCTTTCCCGTTTTTCTATCTGGATTATCAATCCGAGCAGACCCAGCAGAGCCGCCGACGTTTCCAATCGACGATGGAAACAACGGAGCTTTTTCTACAGGATTAACGTTCTGTGCTGTCGGCTGAAGGGCTCTCTTCCTACGTTTCTGTGGCACAACTCATAAGTATGTCGTGCATACGCAACACAATCATATGATTCGAACTCTTTCAAATGCAAAATAACTATTGAGTCGATTGACGCATGTGAATGCACCCGTTAGCTTTCGAAGCTCACCATCCCACACGAAAACGATGCCCTCAACATTTTTGTTAAAATGACTAACGTCTGCACGCCTGATGGCTGATGCAGCTCTTTCTAGAACTCTTTGCTCTGGTGCCCAGAGTCGTCCGTCCTTTAATGCAAGCTTTGCGTTATTGACCATCTCACGCATCCTCGTCAGATGGTCAACGTCATCGACTATCGCTAGCTTAAAGTCATAGCTGTCAATCGCGTAGGAACCTAGCTCTCTAAAGAATTCTTCAATGGGAAGTATCGCTTCACCGACGAATGAAGCACGTTCATCATCTATGCGCTTGAATTCGCTCCAAGTGTCGCCGGGAAATTCCCTATGACTGATTATCGATGCATCATCATAGGCCAACCTGCGTGCAGCAGAAAGAAGCTTTGCACCCGAAAGATGCACATTGTTTTTGAGAGAATGACAGACGTGTGTCGTGAGCATGTCTCCCATCGTCGCATTGCCACCGAAGCTCTTTGTAAGAGCATTCCACTTTTGAATAAGATTTTCTTGAATTACCTCGTTCTCTTGGAGAGGCCTGAATTCAACGAAAGGAGCACCCATGATAGTCCATCCATTGACTATCCCGTTGTCATGTGCGATGTCCTGAAGGCGCTGGAGCTGTTTTGACATAACACCGTCGAAGTGTCTAGCTCCAATCGGTTGAGAACCAATGATGCAAACATAGTTTCCTGAATATCTGACAACATTTCTATTAATCGGTGAAACAACCTCAGATTGAACAACAACGGCACCGTCATAAAAGATTGAATTAATGAGTTCGTATGGTGAGCTATGAACCAAATGCTGCAATGCATCATATGCACCAAGAAATGCATCTCTTACCTGTGGCTTATCAGCGTAATGTTCAGCAAGCTCATCTCTGTTTAGACCTTCACGAGCACGTATCCACTTCGGACAACCCTTTCCCATAAAACGAACGCTGTCGCCGATGACGGTGAATGTGAAATTTTGACCGTCAAGCTTTTCACGAGGAGATTGAAGCTCACCTGACATGACACTCTTAATGAGTCTTGGAACCGAGGATAAGGGAAGATGCATATCCTCATAGAAATTGAGGATATGAGTGTCCATGTCAGATGGCATGGTTCATTGTAATATCAATCGTTCATCGAAATCAATACGAATTAAAGCTTCGAAGGGGCGGCATCGAACAACGACGTTCGCATCTTTTCACACTGCGTCGACCATCTATCTGCCCAATGAACAATCAACGCAAGTGATGGCTCTTTCATACCGTATTCTCGATTACCCTCAGCATACATCCCATCATTCAAGAGCACTGAGAGATATTCATCCTCCGACAACTTCACGCCAAATTGGCTCATCGTGAACAGACCAAGCTGTGAGTTTGGCATGCGGATTGAATCATTCTTGCGATACATCTGACCCTGCTTGTTATGCCACTGGCTGTCTTGCATGACGTAGTAATCAGCGTCAAGCGTACCAACCTTACCCCAATCATGAAGTGCAGCAGCGATGATGATGCTATCCTTCGATGACTTCACATTAAGAGCCGCCGAGATATTGATTGCAGTCCTTAAGACTCTTAATGAGTGGTCGATGAACCCACCCGGAAATGCATTATGAAACTCAATCCGCGTCGACGCTGGAGCAATGCACGCCCTTTCACCGAAATGATTGAGCATCTCCTTCAGCTGTGGAGCCCTTGCACCAGTCTGCTCAAGCAATCCGTTGAATGAATCCCAGTTTTCTTTGATTTTTTGAAAATGCTCTTCACTCTTCCATGTTGCCTTTATTTTCGATATTTCTGAATCATCAAACATCTATAAACTCCACCCTGACTGGGAATGATGCATCAAACCCCTTGATGCTTTCACATGAACGTGCTACATCATCAATGTATCCAACGAAATCAGGATGGATATCAATCATGAGTGCGTCATGTATTATGAACAACGGATGCATTAACATACAGCGCTCTTTGATGAATGCAATCGCTTTGCTGAAACCCAGCACCGCGGCGTCTGACGCTGTTGATTGTGTGTAATAATTGATTAGCTTTTTTGCGTTTGATACAAAGATTGGTCTGCCGTATCCGTTTTTTATCATTCCATCATGCGCAGATGCAGTTATCGACCGCAGCAGTCCATCGATGTTGAGATATTCTGCAATGAGTTGCGTTGCTAGTGATAGCATGGGTTCAGACAGGCCAGTCATGTGTCCAATCGTCTTTTTTGATGCACCGTATAGTAGCGATATCGTGGCGATTTTTGCCTGTTCACGTGTAATAATACCCACGACATCGTCTGACACGTGTGCATACACATCTGTGTGGGGTATCCTATTCGTTGAAAGCATTGCAACACGTGCCTCGAGTGAGCGATAGTCTATAAGCGCTATGCGACCGCCAACGTATCTAGATTTTAGAGCACCGCGATACCGCTTTGAAAGCGTAAGCATCCTCGGGCCAGATGTGATTGTCAGGCGACCCGTCACCGTTGAAAGCTGGTCATACGTCGGTACTTTCGCATATCCATCAGCATCAGGCCTGAGTGTCTCTAGTGCAGCCCGATTTGTGTGGTTGGCTTCATTGCTGATGAATGATTCAAGCCTGTCGATGTCGATGCAAGCATGCTCTAATGCTCCCAATGTCTCTCTAATGCATTGAAACACGTCAGTATAGTATGTCATATGCTCTGAGCTCAGAGTTCTTGTGATGTCATCTAGAAGCCCAGACATGAATGAGTCAAACACGCTTTTTGGTAATGCAGACCGCCAACGAATGGGCACGCCCGGAGCTAGCATGTCATACGCATCCTTGAACTGCTTCGGTGGAGACGTTCTGATGGGTGTTCCACCGAGTGATGCCAATGCGTCAATGCTCATCAATGCATTTGTGTCGCCGACGACCCATGTGCTCTTCGATGGCACACCATCGCATATCCGATATTTCATCGTGTCTGTGTCATAAAGCACATCAAGCTTTTCACCCAACACATCTCTTAATATGCACACAGAAACCACATGTCATTGTATCTAATGTCAGGTGTTGATAACACAACACAACATTTGATATGATACAAGCATGAAGACAAAAGAGCTCATTCAACGCTTAAACGAAGCTGACCCGGGTGGTGATGCTGAGTGCTGCATCAACAATCATGACATCTTATACGTCGAATCGATGCCCACATGGTATGACGGTAAGTTGGAAATCCTAGATAGAGATAAAAGCATCGACGGATATAACGTCATCGGTGCACGTGTCGTTGCTAGCGGTCAAAAAATTAAAATACATTCACACTCAATAGAGGACATGATAGGTGTATCGCATAAGCTTCCCGTCGACCTATCTGATATCAAGAACACAACAATCATCAAAGCATATGAAGCGATGATTGAGCAGTTCAGAAAAGACTCAATCACAGTCAAACATGATGCCGCCCTGTGGTCATTTAGATTGTTCATCGAAAAAAAGGTAAAAGAAGCCGGTGTGAGGTTGAATGAATCAATGATTGAAGGCGCTGCTCGAACGTTCTTCGACAATAATCTGTCTGATGATGATGCGATGCCAGCAGACATATGTGAAAAGCAACTAAGCTGGACTGACAGACGTCATATGCAATGGGATAGAGAGCTCTCTGTTTCAGTGACAGATAGCTCAATTGAAATCAAGCGTGCATGAAACATCGTCTCTTGCTTGCTTATTTCTTTGTTTTATTCTGCAAATCGTCAAGCTGTTGTAGCATTGTGCCGACCTGATTTGGAAGGCTTTCATAGCGACCGTATGCGTCAAGTGGGACAAAATCGATTTTGCTCTCAAATCGACCCGGAGATATCTCATGTGTGAGTTTGTTGATGCCGTAGATGTTATCGATCGTTGTGTTTGTCATAAAATCTAAAAACATCTGTTGTGCGTAGCTGAATAAAGGACATCCAACAGTCGTCATGCTTACCTTTGCGGGTAACGTTCGAAGTGGAAGATTCGATTTTGTAAGACCACTTGGTGCAAGTGGACCTGCATCACCTGCTCTTAACATGTGTATCGTTGAGAGATTTGGGTTTTGTATCGTTGAGAACGTCGCGTCCTTGATGCCAGTGTTATTGCTTCCATACGTCAGCGTCGGTACGTTCTGTCTGATGAATGCTCGTAGCTTGTCGATGTCAAACGTTATGTTATAAACATTACCGGGTTCAGATATGCTAGCATTGACCTTTTCAAGCTTTGCCTTGACGTCTGTCGCTGAGACAACGACACCCGCGGTGTTTGCTCGTTTTATCGTTTCATTAAAGACGCGAGCATGCTCGCTAGCGATATTGTTCGCGACGTTTCCTATCGTTCTAAGGTCCTCTTCTCTACTTGCTAGGATGAGTGAGCTGATGCCCTCATATGCAGTCGCGCATTTATCAAACACGTGAATTTTGAGGATTGTTCGAAGCTTCTCTGCACTCTGCAGCTGTCCTGAGTCAATGGCAACTGCAGGTACTGTCTCTATTATCAAGTCTATCTGCGGAGGCTTAAAAACACCGTCCTGAGACCCTATCTGCAACAGACGCGCCTGAACATGGTCATATAGCTTCGTCGCTTCAAGATTTTTGGGTCTTCCGCTTGGTTGCGTTCTAACACCCGTCTTTGGGTCTATCTCTGTTGAATAGAAGTTGCTCAGACCGTATGCGGGATTTGCAACATCATCGATGAAATTGTTTGAGATGTATTGCATGAAATCACGCAATGATAGTTGAAGGCCTCTGCTTCTTGCTATCGCCTCAAGGCCCTTCTCAAGCTCATTGATTTTGATGATAAACTCTGCGATATTGTGGTTGCTACACGCGCCCGCTTTAGCGTTGAACGGATAAAAGATTAGTTGAACATCGTCATACTTCTCTTCACCCTGTGTCGCTATCGGAAGCCCAACGAACGTCGCTAACAACCTTCCCAATGAAACGTAGCCTGTGCGGTCAGTGTCTATCTTGATGTCCTTTACCTTGTTAAGCTTCTCTTTTGCGCTAAACAAGAACGGGTCGTCTTTCTTCGTCGCTTTTTTGAACCCATTCAACTTCGCTGATATCGTTGATGCAACAGATTTATTGAGGTCTGCAACAGCTTGGCTACCCTTTCCGTTCTTACCATAGAGGTCAGTCAACGCTTTTGCGAGGTCCTTGATATCACCATTTGAGCTCTTTGCAGCGTTGTCGATGAACTTCATTAAAACTGAGCGTGATTGGTCTGATAGAACAAGCGCAGAACCGATGTCTTCTGAGTTTGAAAATAAATGTTGTTCGCCACGAATCTCTTTATTTCCGCTATCATTACTCTGTGAAAGCTTCGCCCTAATTGCAGCGATTGATTTTTGCAGATTTCTGACGGCCCTTATCGCGTCAACCGCAGATTTTTGGTCGCCTATTCTGACTGTCTGAAAATCACTCATTCCTCTAGTGAATAACTTGAGCTTGATTTTCACCTCGCCGTTTTTTGTCATGGAGAACTGTGAGTTAACGATGCCATACTTTTCTTTGGCTCGCATTGAATTCAGAAGGTCTGCGTAGATGTTATCACCGCTAGTGTCAGGATGGCTCCACCCGTATTCAATGGAAAGTTCAGTCGTTCCGTAGAGGTCTGCTCTTATGAAGTCGGCTATCTCAGAAAGTCGTGACCTATCATGAAGTGTGATATCGAGGTCTGCGGTTCGATACGCAAAAAACCCAACCTGTGGCGTCAGCTCAACGCTAAATCTTTCAATCGACATGAACGGCTTAAACTTATCAAGCGCAACGCCAGCACGAAGGGCATCAATCGTCGGGTCCGGGTTGTTAAGCGTCTGTGGTGATGTAAAAAGCTCCATACCAGACACTGTCGTGTCTACTGCAGTCTTCGTGTCAACGCCATCTGTCATGCTAGCCTGACCCTGTAGCGCCATCACAAGAAGCTTTTCATTTTGACTCGTTGATACATCATAGGCTCCACCCAAAAATTTATTGATTGTAAGCCCCTGCACACGATTATCACCAGAAATTGGAGGTCGGCCAGTCTGCACGTCTATCGTAAGATACGGCACACAACGTGATAACTCTATTGTAGGAATCATCGTCAGCAATGCACACACTGCACCGACATCACGACCAGCAGGAGTTATACGAATTGTATCAACCTGAATGATTGACAGCTTCATCTTGTCCTGCTTTATGATTGGAGCGATGAGGTTGTTTGGCTGGAGCGTGTTGCCATCAACATACAGTGAAATGAACTTATCAATCTCTGATTTTGCGCTTCCATCATTCGTTGCAAAGTCATTCAACAGCTTTGCTATCTGTTTTGCAGACAACCCACCATCAGACACGTCCATAATCTTAAAAAGCACACTGATGATGTCGGATTTCGTCTTTGTCGATGCACCCGTCGATTGATTTGGAGACAGCACAGAAAGGTCGATGTTCGACTGTTTCGGTTGCTCCATGTAGTATAGAAGCCTGTCAAGCGCTTCATGTGTTCTATCGATAGTCATCAGGCCACCAGGTTTGCGACCTCAGAGAGGTCAATAGGAATAACTAACCTTGTCCCAGGAGCAACCTGAAGCCCCCATCCGATGCCTGATGCAGCAGCAATGACCCACCAGCTGCTCGAGTCGCCGTATTCACGACCAGCTATGATGTCTAGACGTTCAACACCCTGTAGGGTGATTACACGTGTTCTGATGACGTTATTATCGACAGCCTGCTTGATGACATTCGTTGCAAGTGATGTTCCATATGCACCACCGCCAGAAATGATTGGAGCGCGTGCGTATCTTTTAAGTCCCATATGTTTTATCCGATGATATCATCGCTCTTAAATAATCTCTCAACAGCATCAGCGTTTTTCTTATGAATCTCTCGTGCAGTCTTCGTATCACCGTATGGGTCTGATGCAACCTCATTAACGATGTGTCCAACGTTATAAACGGGTGCCCTGTTAAAGCCGTCAGCGTCGATGCCAGGAGCAATATCATGTATCGGCTGAAATGTCATTTTAACGATGCAGTGCTGCGGTGCCTTTGAACCGAGGTTGATTTCCCATGATGGTGTTTTCCAATCGAATGAAACGTTAGTAATCACGCCCGCAAGGCCTCGGCCTCGTGTTGACTCAAATGAACGAACTATGACGTTGTTGTCAGCTGAAAAGAAGCTCTCCACAGCACGTTGTTCGGCCGTTGGTGAGTCTGTCAGACCAAGCTTATCAAGCGCTCTTGAAAGTATAAATTCTTCGTCGGGCATCAAATCATTGTGCTCAACGATGTATGGACCGGCATAAACGCCCTCAGGTGGGCTATCAAACACGACAGTGTATATCTCAACCTGAATCTTTGTGCTTGGATTCGTGCTTTTACCGCGGCTGTTGATTGTGCAAACGAGCGGCTCATTCGTATTTTGAATCTTCTTTTTATTTGAGAATCCAAGTATAGGAAGAGGCGCAGCACGCTTTTCATTGACCTTCAGCGCAGCCTTATCACCCTCATGGTAACCGTCGTCTTCTGGCTTAGCAGAACCGACTGGGTCTGTCATCATTTTATCACGAATCTTCTTTGCTTCTGCATTGATTTTTTCTGCTCGCTCAGCAGCCATCGTTCCAGCAGTTCCATCAAGCTTAAAGTCCTCTGTTCCGATGCCGAACAAACGCGCAAGACCGAACTTAGAGTAGTTCGAACGATAGAGGTCTCCAAGCCGAAGCCTTATGACAGGTGATGATGTCATGACCTGAGAAAACGGTTGTATGAATGCGTCCTGTCCGGCCTCAACTTTTCGCCCTCTAGACCACTGTGGGTAGAGCATTGTGATGAGCTTATTAATCTTCCACCACATGACATCGAAATCTGCATGACTTGTTGCAATGACATGGAAGCTTAGATTAATCGATCTGTCTGTGCCCGTGTAGCCCAACACTGGGTCGACACGACCGAAGTATGTGTCTTTAACATAGTTTGCGTTGAATGATTCATCAATCGCTGACAAGAATGCGTGGAATGAAACGATTTCATTCGTTCGTAGGTCATGAAAATAAAATGGTACGTATTCACTTTCTAGATGGTCTTCAATCCTTTTAACGTCATCACCCTTTATTCGACCCGTTGCATTAATAACGCTAGTGTCAATAGAGACGCCCTGTTCTGAGATTATTCGTGCGTCTGCTATGTTTCCAACACCCTCAAGCGTTGATTTATCCTGTGTGAATGATGATGCAGCACCCGTCGCAGATGGAGGAAGCAGATACAACGATGGTGTTGATGATGTTCTCCATGATAGACCAGGTACCATCGATTTTGCTCTGCTCTTTCTAACGTGAGTTATCGCGTTATCTGCTAGTCTGTCGATGTATGATATTCTGCCGTCAGGCGTTCCCTCGGCTGGGTCGCCAAGCGCGCCAAGAGCGCCTGTCGACAAAAAGCCATTATCCTCAAGATAAAGAACGGTATCGCCCAAGCCCGCTAACATGTTTATAAATCCAATCAATGTCGACGTTTTGATGACATCTATCAGGCCAGATAGCGCCTGAAGAGCAGTTATCGGATTCGTCAGGTTGCTGAATATGTCTCCAAACGCTTTAACGACCTCACCACCAGAACGAATGATTGCTCTTACTAACACAGCGTAATATCCGGGTGATTTAATGACGCGTACGTAATCACCGAATGAGTCAAGTTGAAAGAAGACGTCGATTCCCCTGTTAACTGACGTCAGATAATCGTGTCTCACTTCATGAATGCCGAGGTCCTGCAGTGAAATGAGACCACCAGCCATCTGCGTCTTACCGCGTGATGCACCAAGAGGATGAATGGCAGTCGTGCTTGGAAGCCCAGTCGCATTGATGTTGACGCCGACCAAACCGTTTAGGCCCAACAGAAACCCTTCTATCAAAAGCTTAACGACGAGAACAAGTGCAACACCCAACGCAATCATCGTGATGGGTGCAAAACCATCGAACTGCGCAATGTATGAGTTAAGGTTTCCGTATGAATTGCGTCCATTGTCTAGGATTAATTCACTATCTAGATGCGGTTTTTGGTCAAACCCGGGAGGGATTCCCTGAATCGACGTTAGATTTTTTGCTAGCATCGACCTCGGGTCGACGACCTGCGACGCCAAAAGCTGTGCATATCCGGGTAAAAGGCCTCCTGCCTCTGTCGCAATTCTATCTGGATTTCCGAGTGGGCTTCCGTCCTTCGTGATGATGCCTGTCGCTCTAAGCATTAATGCCAGACCGACCTTCTTCATCTCTTCATATGTGATGCCTGTAGTGCCATCGACAGAGACGTTATCATATCCACCGAGGTTCGTCTGTAGCTTGCCCATTGGGCGCTTGTCGATTGTCGTAGCAGATGGTGAGACAGCATACGGTGTGTTCCCTGGATTAGGGTTGAATCTATTTCGCTTCAATACCTCAGATATCTTCTTCTGTATCTCAGGAGCATCTGGTGGCGTAGCAATCTCAGCATGATGATTACCGACGTTTGCTGACTGCCCACCTGACTTCTGAAGCTTACCCTGTGGATTGCCAACTATATGACGTAAGACCTCATGGAATCCAGTCTTTGGGTCCCTTAGCTTCGTGAGTGTTTCATCATCGAACGTCGCACCTATGACGCCCAGCGCTTCAAGCAGCGCAGCAGATGCAAAAACTCCATCAGATGGAGTGATAAACTGTGCAGGAGAGCCGTCAGTGTCCTTAAGAGACAGCGTCGCCTGTAGCTCTGACACTGGGTAGCTGTTCTGTGCCTGTCCCTCTGACGTCAATGACCTGATGTATGAGGCCATCGATTCAAGCGTGATTGGGGCCTTGCCTGCGCTGTCAAGAACTTTTACTGCGGGACCCGCTGTCGATACACTCTTCGGTATGTCGTCGCCCTGCTTAAGCAGCGTGTTACCGTGGCTGTCATTACCGGTGCCCTCAACAATCATCGCTCTTTTTTTATCGCGTTCGTCAGTCATCATCGCCTCTTGAGCGTTGCTTCAAACTTTGCTCTAGTCTCAGGGTCATTCAGCGTTTTCACAAAAGCATCGAGACCCTTTGCTACCTCAGCAGTGAATGTCATGACTGTCGTTTCAATCTGCTTTCTAGCGAATTCGTCATGCGTTCCACTCAATATCTGCTGATATCGCTCATCTGTCGCAAGATGTTGCAACACGTAGTCATTGATGCTTGTGTATTTTTCATCACTCATCTTGTCGGTTTCTCAGTGCTGACGATGCCATGCTCTGATAGCACTTTCGCTAGCTTATCTGCCTCCATCGTGACGTTGACGTTTAGCGTTATGTTTAGCTGACCCTGCTTAACGCGGAATTTTTCGTTGTCTATGCCAAGCTTATCTGCAAGCGCCTTTAGCTTTATGTCTAGATTAACGATATCAAGGTTCGCTAGACTGTCGTTAATTGTGTTTGCTTCATCAATCATTGATGTGATGACAGCGACTGCGGGTGATGTGAAGTTTTTAACGCCCTTAATCACGCTAGAGCTGCTAAGAGCATCTGATATCGCCTTAAGACTCTTATCAGCAATCATCTCCATGTTCGACGGCATGATGCTCAGGCTATCACTCAGGCTCTTTGAAATATTGGTACCCATGGCCATTGCCTCTGTCGATGGCGAGTGAATACCCCACACGTCCTTGAATGCTTGGATGCCACTTGAAGCTGCATCGCTGAACGTGCTCTTGACGCTTGAAAATGCTTTATCAAATCCCTTCTTAAGACCATCAGCTAGCGCGCCGCCCATGCTTGTGATACCGCTGATGATTCCCTTGACTACGCTGACGCCGACATCAACGAATGTATCCCATGCTCCTGACACCCATCCAGTCAATGACTTGATGATGTCTCCAAACGACATATTCATCAAAACGTTTGCTGCTTTAAGAGTTTCATTGAACTTATCAGACAACCAACCAAAGAATGTCCCGAGCGCACTGAATAGGTCGCCGACGCCCTTCGTGATGTCCTTTAACATTGAGCCGATGATTGGTATCTGTCCCAGTGCATCTCCAATCTTATAAGCAAACGACGCAATGACACCAGATACTACCTGCAACGCGGTCGATGTCATCTTTAAAAGCCATGGGATAAGCTTTGTGATGACGATTGCAAGGCCCTTCATCAACCATATACCGAGTTGTGTTGTGATACCGATTGTCAGTGCAGGAAGCTTATACACGAACAACTTAAGTTGGTCTCCAATGAAACTAACGAGCCTATCTCCAAAATTAGATGCTGCAGTCTGTACGTCTGCAGAGCTACCATTCATCACCGCAGATATCAGCTCACCCAACGAACCGAATATCTCAATTCCCTCTCTTACTGTTTCTCTAAACATCCTTGCAATCTCTTTACCGAAAGGCAAAGATGTTATTCCATCAAACAGGCTCTTTGATAACGATGCGGCCTGCTTTCCAATCATCTTAATCACACTGTCTGGTATCAACCCAAACGAAATCGTGTCAGCAATGCCTGCTATGGATGCACCAACCATTGAGTCCGTCTTACCAAACTCTTTGCTCAAATCATCACGAAACTTCTTCATTCCCCTATTTGTACCGATTGCTGTCGCTAGCACTCCACCGATAAGAGCTGGGATGATGACAAACGGGCTAGCCAATGCAGTAGCCAATGTCTCTCCAGCTCCTGCTAATATTCCACTAGCAGATGAGATTCCTCCACCAGACACCCACGTTGCAAGACCACTCAACGCTGCCTGCGAAACGCTAAAAACAAGCGCTGATGTTGCTGCCTTGATGAATGCAGACCCAAATATGACGCTAGCTGCACCTATCGCTAGTGGTGTGAGCGCACCCTTAATATCATCACCGTGCTTATCCCATATCTTTTCAAGCATTGTCTTGAATGCAGGCCAAAGCTTCTTGATTGGGCCGTTATCATTATTGAACTCCTTGATGATTGGGTCAAGTAACGACCTCGCGATGCCTCCTCCAGGGATGTTCTTTGGCATACCCTCACCAGTGATGATGCTAGTGATGATTTGGAATATCTGAACAGCTCCGTTCGAAAATTCTCTAATTAAACCAGCGACGATATTACCGATTGCACTGAACAGCTGCTTACCATTGCCCTCTGCACCCTTTACATCAAATGATGATAAAAACTCTGAGAATGATGACTTTAGCTCAACAAAAAGCCTTGAGACTGCCCCGGGGCCATCTTTGATTGTCTTAAAGAACTTCATGAATGAATCACGAACGCCTGTTATGAACTTACCAAAGGGTGCGAAACCATCTCCAACCTTGAGCATATTTCGCAGACCCTCAGTGATTCCCTTGATACCTGGGAAGAAGTCCATGAATGCTTGCCCCATCTCAATTCCTACCTGATACGTTCTATGCAATGCACCATGAAGCTTAACCATCAGGTCTCTAAAATCACGTGCGTTGAATATTCCGCGTGCAAAACCGTCAGCAAGCGCTTGTAAAAATCCAGCGAATTGCTTAAACGGTTTAATGACACGCTCAATCGATTTTTGCACCTCTGCGACAGCTTCAGCGGTTGTAAGTTGTCGTTGTTCTGTTATCTTCCCCTGTTTTTCAAGCTCTTGCATTGAAATACCAGCGTTCTTTTGTGATAATGCAACCCTAGCGGTCTCTTCAGACAAACCAGTCGTCTGTGCAAGTAGCTTAAGCTCCTGACGTGATAACATGTCTGCAGACTTTCCCGTTGATAAGAAAGCTCTTCTAAGCTCTTCGATACGCTCAGCAGGGTTCTCTGATTTCATTAGTTTAATTGCATCAACATTTGCGCCGAACGCTTGTGAAAGCATCGCAGCGCTCTCTGCAGCGCTTTCAAACGTATCAAACTTATCAACGACACCAAGTAAATCTTGAACATCAAGTCCAAGCTTTCTTGCATAAACACTCACCCTCGCAAGCTCTTTTGGTGCCATGTTGCCGAAATGCTTGACATCACCCACCATCAAGCCCATATCACGAGAAATGAGCTTTTGAGATACTCCAAACTTTTTGCCGAAATCGACAGAGAACTTTGTCATCTCCTTCAGCTGTGAAGATATCGGCGAACCCACTGCTTTCGCTCTTTTTGCGAGAGCCTTCATGTTTTCATCAGTCAGGCCAAGACCCTTCTGAAGAAGCATGACAGCGCCATTTCCTTTGAGAATCTCATCACTGAAAAGCTCAAACGTTGCACCCATTGCTGTCGCTAGCTTATTGACTGCCTGAAGTCGTTCATCCAACGACCCAAAGACACGATACCCGCCCAAACCGATGTTTTCGAACCCAGTGCCTATGTTCTTAGCTGTCTCAATGATGTCTCTGCCTGAACCTGAGTTGATATCGCCGAACTGCTTTCGAACCTCTTCCGTCGCTCGTGCTATGGCCTCCATCAGTGGCACAAGCTTATTCGAGATTGCAATCAATGCACTGAGCGACCTGAATGGTATCGCTGCGATTGATAGGCTTGTGTCTTTTATCCCCTTCGTCATCGCGCCGACAAGTCCTATGGTCGCGCTCAATGTATGCTTAACAAGCTTGAATCCACTTATGAGACCGTCAGCGAATCCAGCGACCGCAGCGCTAGCTGGGCCGTATTGCTTCGTCAGTTTTTCTGTTGCAATCTTTAGACCCGTTGTCGCATCCTTCGATTTCAATATTTTTTCTGCAATTTTTATCGCAGAGACCTGCCCAGATATCTGCAACTCTTCGAAACGCTCTGTCGTATCACCAAGAGCCTCGTGCATGCTCTTGATTGTTGCGAGGATATCCTCCTGCTTCGGTTCAACCTCAGTCCATGCCTGCTTCAATCCGATGACATCAGCTAGCTGTGATTTAACGAGCTTTGATTGCTCACTAAGCAACTCGTTTCGTGCAGTAAGAACACGATTAAGTGCTAGCTGTAATTCAAGTTGAGATGCCACTCATCACACCGATAGTCTTAAGTATGACGTGGTGAAGTTTGACGTTGTTTAAAGTGGCCAAGGAACGCCGAGAATACGCTCAAACTCATCAGCGTCCACGTGTGCTAACTGAAGCTTATCCATGATTGATTGCACGGTTGCACCGGGCCTATGAAGCTCATTCTGAAACGCCTTAGATGAAAGAAGCGCGCGCTTCAGAATGTCAATCTCATCAGGCGTCCCTTTAATCTTTATGTTCGTCGCTTTTCCAAGAATTGATGCAGCAACACCCGCCAAGAACAGTTTTCCGACAGTGCTGATTTGAAAATTATCGAAAAAACCCTCGTTCAACGTCTTACCCATGTCTTTACCTATTCAGCTAGAACCTCTTCTTATGGGGTTGTGATTTACTCAACAACCGTGCAATGGTCGCATCGTTCTTGTCGTGACTATCGTCTTCACTTCCTGACTGCTTCTCAAGCTCAGCGTTGATTCTTTGTATGAACCATTGTCTCCATTTAATTGGTAGGTTCCATGCTTCAACAAATGAAAACCCACCATGATATGTGAGCAAGAACGTCGGTTCAAGAAAGACATCCTGGTCATTCGGACCCAGGCCAAAAAAACTCTGGCCCCAGGGACACGCTCACCTCCCCGGTGTAATTACATGATGGACACGTCATTTCACCGTTGAGCTGCATCCCTGGCTCATTGTCTTGAATGAATCGACGAAGTGCCTTTGAGTCAAATGCTGGCATACGAGGAATTGCTAACGCAATCTGATTTCTGTCTGTGATTCCGTTGATGGACACGACGGACTGTATAAGCCCTGATGTAATGATATCAGCGTCTCCAACACCCGGACCAATCTTCTTTTTTTGCGTTTGTGCAACAGAAAACTCTTCCTCATCAGCACCCGTCAAAAACCTAAAACGCACGACTGCCTTTGTCTGTGGCAACGTCATCTCAAAAAGATTCATACCATTTTCCACGGGCTTAAGCGAGAGGTATCTGATAGGGAATTTTTCTAGGTTAAACACCTGCTGTGATTTTTCTTCACACTCAGTGCATGATACCTTAAACTTGTAATCTGCACCGTATCCTGAGATACGTGCTGCTATCATTATGACTGAGCGGTCGCCCATCAACATCTCACGTGCGTTGATTTTTTTGTCTTGCAGACATGATTGCACAAACTGCGTTAGAAGTGTGCCTTTCTTTGCAAGCGATTTATTAGTTAGAATGTTTTCCTGAGCCGCTGTCATTGATGAAATAACGACACTTGTTTTTCCTGATAGGGGGTGACCCTCTGGATACACACTACCCATTGAAGGAAGAGGTACATCAATCGTCGGAACATCAAAAACTAGGCCTGTCTGGTTTTGAACGTGTTGTCTTTCTTCACCTGCTGGAATGAAGATTTCGTTCTTACGTGGTGTGTCAATCATCGTATGATACTATATCACATAACGCTATTTTCTGTTAGGTTAAAGCCCACTTCCTGATGCTGGACCCAATGCAAACGCATCGTTATTCGTGTTATTGTGTGTCGCGCTCACCTTAAAAATCTGGTCGATGCCACCGCTTTGAAAACGAACTATGCCTCCAGCTTCATCAGATGTATGAAATACACCTCTGTATATCCCTAATGCACGAGCTGGTGCCGCTCCTGTAGCACCTGCACCGTAAGCAGAAACCGGATACACAACCTGCCTAGAACCAGCTGGTGTTGCTTTCCACGTCGAATAGTCATCATATGCGACAGTTTGCGTACCGTCCTTAAACATATATTGCCATACGTTAGTACTCAATCCAGAAGTTGCATCTCCGTATGCTACACCACCAGACACAATGAACACACCGGCGTGGCTTGTCGAATTTGTGTTGTTATGACCGAAAAATGTTGTGAGTGATGACCAGAATGTTGTTGAGATAACAACTGGTCCTGACGTAACAATCCCGTATATGCGGAAATTGTTTTCTCCGCTCAAACCGTCATGGCTCTCCACGACAGCTCCAGCCAGGAATCCAAACGTTCCCGATGACGATGACCTATCCTTGAAGCCAACAAAGATGTTGTCCTCGCTCTCAAGCACGAACGATGCGCTTATCGAGCCTGTGTTTGCGCAGAACCAGTATCCGCTCCAACGCGGGTTGCCAGTCGCTGTCTGAAAGGGTCTGTCAGCGTTCTGCCCCCTGAAGCTTCCCGAACCGTTCTCGGTGATGTCGGGCGTCAGTCCGACCGCGAGTCGATACTGATACGTTGCTGCTGCCGCGGCATCATCAGGCGCCCTATAAGCCGTCGAACCCGTGATGTTGTATGCCAACACGACGTTGCAATTGCTTGACGTGCTGTATGTCGCATTCGGCCTGAAGAGCAGAGATGTCGTTCCCGTGTTCGGTGTCTCAACAAGCGTCCAATACTGACAGCTCTGAAGCTGTGATTTCAAAGTTGCGATAACGTTCGTTGCCGCTGTCGATGACGGGATGCTCGGGGTCGCCGCGATGCGCCAATTGAGCTTCGGAAGGTTTGTCATATCACTGCCTGTTCAGGAAGACGATTGCATCTGATGAGTTTAATGAATCGGGCCCAAATGTGATACCAACTGTCGACGTCGCATTGACACCTGTTGCAATTAACATCAAAGCAGGGAAATCTTGCGTCATGTATGTCTGTCGTAAGAACCCGATTAACCTCATCGGCGAGGCGGCCGAAACGATTGGTATCGGCCATCCAATGAGACTCTCTGTTGATGTGGTGTGCTGACCCCTGTCTGATGATGTGTCTGACGCACCTGCAAGTGTTGCTTGTGCAACCCTACTAACTAGTTCCCATGTATTTGAATTTGCTGCGCCTGTTGCAGTCGGTGCGTTCGGCACACCTCCTGAGACAGGGAAAACACCAGCCAAACACGTGTTTACTGTCGTGGTATTACCAAAAAATCCAGATGTCAACGTTGATAACCACGTCGCACCAAATGTTGCAGCGGTCATCGTCATCCCATACACACGCCCTGTCGAGCCCGTCTCCTGCTCACCGCTACCGCTATCACAGCTCTGGATGAAGGCTCCGCAGCCGATGCCGTAGTGGTTTGTGTTGCCTCTGCGACCCTTAAATCCGACCCAGAGCGTCTCCTGGCTCTCAATGAGATACATCTGGTCAGCTGAGTTCGTGCCATTCAAGAAACCCGTGTAATACTTGCTCCAACGAACGTTTGGGCCCCATGGCCTGTCTGAGTTCCACGACCCAGTTACCCATACGTTATTCGGTGTGACGTCGGGCGTGAAGCCCATCAAGAACGCGTTCGTGGTCGCTGTGTCAGCCACACCTGCAGTTCTATCCTGCATTATCTGCGTCGTCGTTGCACCACCGAGCGCACCTGAGACGTTCATCGTTGCGATGATGCGCATGTTCTGCGTCGAAGAGTAGTCAGGGTTGGGCTTGAGCACCAACGCCTCAGTCGCACTCCCCGTCACGTCCTGCACATCAACGAGCCAGTAGCTCGACGACTGGATGAGGCGCTGAAGTGTATACATGAGATACTGCTTCGAGGCATTCCCAGAGGCTCCAGGCTGTGCGACGCCAGAGACGATTGCGACGGGTCCGACGAGGTTCCATGTTAAGGTTGGTAGCACCATTTAGACGACCCTCACTGCGCTTCCAGAAAATACAAGAATATCGGTTGAAATGTTAAACGCAGGTATGAAATTTAGTGCAACGACAATCGGTGCACGTGTCCAACCGTTTCCGAACGTATCAGGTGTCCCACCGGTGATTGTGATGAACCCATTCGCGGCGTCGATTGATGTTCTGTAGTTATAGACGACCATCGTGGAGCTCAGTACTCCAGTGTAGTTGGGCATTGTCATTATTGATGTTGGTGTTGCAAAGGGCGAAACAGTCAGCCAATAAACCCAACCAGCCGTCCCTGTATCACGGGCACGCATGTAGTATGTCTGAATATCCACCTCTGATAGGTATTCAGCCGCACATTTGGCAAATTGACAATCATTTCAACATTAAGAATGATATCGTCAAATCATCAATGTCTTTTTTTTCTCCAAATTGCGTTAATACGACGTAAGTTTGTCCAAAACGTCCCACAACTACATTCAAAACAACGCAACATTTACCGTAATAGCTATCGAGTTGCTCAAATACAATAAGTTCACCAACTGTGTGGTGCTGCGCTTTATGCGTCGTCATATAAGTTTAGTTTAATCGGTTCAAACGTTGCAAACAAAAAAGTTACATCAGATTTTTCTTCTAAAAATCCATCAGATGTAAGAACAGTGTACCACGAAAAAATCTTACCATGTTGTTCAATCGAGCTTCTGATGAAGATGCATGGCTCGTTGTCGATGAACACGAGGTCTCCCAATCGAAGCTTTGAGGCATCAATCATATGTTCTCAAGCACCGTAATGTTATACATGCGTGTGTAAGACCACGTTACAACATTCATCTTAGATAATGACAAAAATTTGATGAACTGATGCCCGAGCCAGACGTCTGGTAAATCTGGTAAATCAACCGTCTGCAAAAAGATACCGACGTCTGTCTTGAACTCAAAACCGTTACTATGATTCACGGTTTCATAATATAGAAAAGTGAACAGAGCTCCTTCCACCATTTACATAGAATATCACACGTGATGGGACGATATCATTGCAACGTGATTGGCGTCTCTCTTCATCGACGATGTTATGTGTCGTTTTAAGGTGTAAAGATAATGTAGGTTCTTTGCTAAACGATAAAGAGCAAATTGGGCATGCTAATGTCTTGAGCGGTCTCATTGATTATGGTGCACAAGATTTAGCACCATTAATCATTATAATATCATGCTGTGGTACATGACACCAAACAATAGCAACTCAGTACTGTAAGCACGCGTTATCGAATCTCACTAACATAGTGATTGTAGCAGCATCATTATTGTCGTAAGACAGTTCGTTATAGTTGATGTCTTTCGGCCAACAACCTTTGATCTCCCAAAGCTCTATAGCCGTACCGACTGGGTCCAGCATCAAAAGTTGAATGTCTCTCTTGTAGAAGTCAGCGTAGCCAGCTCTACCAGAGATGCTCTCAAAGTTCAAACGAATCCACTCTTCAACCTGCTGTGCCCCCGACGGCGCGATTGGGTCATAGAGCTCAATCGCCATCGGTTGCCAGTCATGCTTACCAGCGAGGTAGCGCTTGCTGTTAATCCAATCGACTGCAATCTCTTCAAAGACGCGTTGTGGGCGCGCAGTGCTCTTTGCGAGGAAGGCATCGATACCCTCAACACGTAATATCCATCTAAACTTTCTTTTGGGTTCGAAGGCGTTCGGTATCATGTCGCTGACATCAAGTGTTTCAGCCATTTTTAATCACTCCTGCTGTTCATCGACAGCACTGATGCCAGTTTGGTCATCGACAATAACTATCCATCAGTCAACATTTTACAATCATCGACATAATGATATGCATGCTTAGCATGACTTCTGTGTGCGTATTATCTTAATCACAGTTCTTCATTCACAAGCTGATGCAACGCATCGATGAATTTTGATGCATTTTCATGTACTGGCTCACCCTTTACGATAGGAATCGCCTTACCCTCGGGTGGTTGATGTGCCTGTGCAATCCTTGCCAAAAATGACCTGGGTGAGAATCGTTTTCCTCTAACCTCAATCGTTTCAACACGATTTGATTCAATCCAATCACGAAGTGCACGAAGCTCCATTGATTGTGGTCCCGGAATCGGTCTGTCCCATCTGTCTGTGAATGACACGTTCTTCGGGTCAAACTGGATGTGTGAATACATCTCAGAACGTGCCATCCCAGGATGCTTTTCGACAAGCATCGTTCTAATGATGTTTCGTAGTTGGCCTAATTTCATTTTTTGCCCTTCGAGCCGAGGTGCTTCAACAGCTCTTCCTCAGGAGATAATTTCTTTTTCTGCGCAGGTTCATAATCTTCAGGTGATAGAGACTGTATGAACTTCCTCATCTGTGCCATCTTCGACATCTCAATATCATCTGTGCTGCCGTCGGCGTCATCGTCATCATCATCAAGACCAGAGGCTGACAGAGGTTCAGCCTCGAGCTGCTCAATGTCAGATGAACCAGCACGACGAACCACAGCCTGATGACCACCATGAACAACGGGCGCCTTCTTTGCAAGCGTTGATTTCTCTTGAGGAGACATCACAACATGACGTTCGGCCTTGTCTGGCATATCCCAACCAAGCTTAAAAAACAGCGCCTGGATGTCGTCGCCCTTCGGCCATGGAGAAGAACCATACACGCTCTTCTTTTCTGTTGAGCCACTCTCTTCAGCGGCCTTATTCAATCGTTTTTGCAATCCCATCGGAAGGTAGTAGGCAAGATAATGAACATCGTCGCCCGTGAACAGAGGCTTTCCGTCTGGTGAGTATTGTAGCTTTGCCTTGCTCCATCCCTCGAGTTTTCGGCCTGCACTCTTATCAATGTACGACTTTTGTCCAACAGACGTTGCACCTGAAAGGCTTGACTTTGTATTAAAGATTGGTTCAGCAGAAGCCTTCGGCAATTGAAGAGGTTCTGCATCTGAAGAGCCTGCTTTTTCTGAGTCTACTGTTCCACCCAGGTGTGGGCTTTTTCCTGCTGATGATTGTGCGGGTTTTGAGCGATCGACGCTGTGTAGCGTCTGACCAGCGAGTGCATCTTTCTCTAGACCCTTTGTGAAACCAGGCGAAAGCGATGATGGAGCGTCAGCTTTTTCATAATGAACGATTTTCTCCATATGGAATCCATCGTTTTCCATCTTCTTGATTGCGTCAACAAGGGGTCCATATCCCTTTTCTTTGAGATTCTTAATGATTGTCTCTTTGTCTCCACCAGCAGAGACTATCGCACGGACACCTGACTGTGAACGAGGGGCGGGTGATTCACCATGTGGCGGACCTGAGCCCTGCCAGTCTGCGTATCCCATCTCCATTGCGACCTCACCCACAGCAACGTTCGGTACCTTTTGTCCAGGAAACTGTTTTTGGGGAGTGACACGATAATCACAACGTGCAGTCTGCTCGACGGAGACCCAACGCTCTTTTCCTGTGCTTGGGTCGGTCTTGAGTTCCCTTGCCCACTTATTATATGCCTCAGGACGTGCGCGCTTGCGACCAGGAGCTGGTTCTTCACCCGGCTCAACAATGTTGCCTGCATCATCTAGCCAGTATGCATTCTTAATGTCTTTCGGGTCGACGGTGTCATCAGCCAAGGGACACATGTACCACCTGACCATCCACCCATTATTGTTGATTTTTCCCTTCGACGTTAACTCTGTACTCTGTGATGTCGGTGGTATGACGCCCTTAAAGTTTTTCGCTATCTTTTCACGCTTTGCGTCTTCTGCTTCCTTCGTGCCGGGTTCGATTTTCGTTCGTTTAACGAGTTTCGGTTTCAAGGGAAGATGATGTCTTGGACAGAAAAACGTAGCTGCTTTATCCTCAATGGATTTCATGAAATCTGATTTTTCTTTCGGCTTCTCTTCAGCCTCAAGCAATTCTCTAACGTGCATGTGAATCACATCACGAATATTCATTTTCTTAAACTTCATCTCTTGTGACCCTTCGTCGGTTTAACGCCTGCAAGTCGTGACCTTATGACTGCATCTATGTTTCGCACGAAGCGTGCGTCTGTGGCATCTGTCGATGATTTAGCATGACGTACAGCAACAGCACGTAGTGCTTCTAGTTCATTGATGTCCATCGACTCAAGGTCTGGCTTGATACCCTTCGCAATCTGTGCATTTCTAACAGCTGCTGAGGCTGCATGTGATGGAGAGCCACCTGGCCCTGAAGCTGCAGGTGTGCTTCCCATTATCTCAGGTTCTAGGATGCCTCCACCACCACCCCTGATACGAACTGATGGATTGTCCTCGAGTTCTGGCTTCTGTCCGTATTTCGTGGGTTCTTTTCGTGGAAAATCACCCTTATCACGTGGGTCGATGTATCCAAGCGCTTCTCTTTGTGCCCGTGTGAGTTCATCGACAGTGCGCCACGTACGTGGCTTTTCAGGAACGTAGTGTGGATTATCGATGAGCTTTCCTGTCTTTTGGTCTCGTATCTTTGGTTCGCCCTTCGGCGGAACACCAGCCCATACCATCATCCTTGCAGACGCCTGCTTCGGATGCAGCACAATGTATGGGCCCCTCATCTCAATGCGACCCTCTACTGGGATAGCGCCGAACGCCGCTGGATTGCGCTTCTTTAGGTCACTTGGTGTAATCTCAACACGTTTCGGCGGCATCACATACGGTGCCTGCCGTGATTGACCAGTGTAATCCTTCGTGATTGGCTTGACTGCAGGAGCCTGCTTGATTGCATGAACACCAGCACCTGGCTCTTTCATCTGTGGACGACGTTCGTCTGTATGGTATGACCTCAGCATCGTATCAATACGTTCATCGTTTCGCATCTTAAATGCAGCATCAATCGATATCGGACGTTGACCAGAAAGACGTGCATATTCACGTGATGCAGCGTCAAAGGCGGCGAGCTGTTCAGGAGAGATGTCAGCTCCAGGCACGTAGCCATCGGGTATTGAGTGTAGCATCTTGTCAAGAGCGTCAGCCTTCTCAATGATTGATGACTCATCTGCAGCCTCAAGCATCAATAGGTTGCGAAGCATATTTCTGAATGAACTGACCCCGAGTCGTAGTTGTGCCATGGCCAACCGATAACTATATGCGTATCGATGTTAAAACGTCATCTAGATAGTCTAAGAACATCCTTAAATAAAAGCATAGATGATGCACGCATTGGACATCTTAATATCTGGCCCGCGTCATTAATGAGTGTGTAGTATCCATTTTTATCATCTATCGTCGACAGTAGCCACGGCCCATCACCCTCATCACCGAATCCATTCGTGATGTATACAGCGTCACCACGCTCGATATCAGCGTTCATGTTCATCGACCTTCCGAAGTCTACGATGAAACGACGCATCTCCCAGAAGCGAGGTTGCACAAGGTCATCAACGGTCACATCACCCAGTCGAACATCATCATGAAGTCCTATCGTCGCGTATGTATTGACATCAATCATATCGATGATTGTATCTTAGACGTATGTCATTGTTTCGACGATGATGCAGGACACAGCCAAGTCGATGATATGAAGGCTTCCATGGTATATCATTTCGATGCATTAGAGATGATTTGGTAGAACCGTCTGCTAAGCAACGACTATAATTTTGACTTAACAGCTTAAATCATCTTTCGTTTATTAAACACACTCAATTGTATTGATGCTATCTTATGAAACTGCCCCGCCAGCATTCGTCAGAACGAAATCAATCGACACAACTTCGGCCGTTCTTGTGGGTTCGACATACACAACTCCACGGATAGTATTGTTTTCCACGTCTGCCTGTGTCGTCGTCGTAGTATCAATCTTCACCTTGAAGCGATTGATACCCTGCTGCTCCTGTATTCTTGCAAGAATTGGAACAACCTGACCAGAGAACCTCGTGAGCGTGGCCTCCCTGTTGGGCTCAAAGAGCAATCCATTAACGACCTGCCTGACCTGACGACGCAAATCAATCATCAATCTTCTAACGTTGATTCTGTCGAGCGCAGATGCAGCAGCCTGCAATGTCTTTTGACCCCAGATGACAACGCCATCAGAGCCAGGGAAGCTCACAATCGGATTGATGTGTGCATCCTGAAGGACATCCATGTTCTCCCTTAGAAGACCCACAGCAGCCCTATCTGTCGTCTGTAGCGCACCGCGGGCATAACCAGCGGGTGCAAACCACGGATGTGCGACTGCATCATTCAGTGCCATGGCACCGAGAACGACGACAGACGGAGGAACCTCCGTCGGAAGCTGTGTGAATGGGTTCTGCATGATTGCATTCGGGAAGTAGCTAGCAGCAAAGTTGCTGTTGATACCTCTGAGGCTAAAGTTTGTCGCAGTGTTCAAAACATTGATATCCTGCAACGAGCTTGTCACATCAACGTTCATGGTATCGACCTCCTCGATATCCATGACATACATCGCGTCGAACCTATCGCTTTCAACGGTCGTGATTGCAGCATCTGTCACAATCGGATGCCTGATGCCTGGGATTGCAAGAAGCTTGATATCAACATCAACAACGCTACCCATGATGTTGAGCGCCGTCTTGTACGCCCTAACTGTTGGGCCCTGGTCCTGACCACGTGCAGAATCATTCATCTCCTGAACTATCGCAGTGTTCGTCAAGTCAGATGTATTCCTGTTGAAGATATTGACACCGTCAAATCCACCCTGGATGAAGAAGCTGAACTTATTTAGCGCTCGTGCTGTCTTCGAACCAAAATCGAGTGCAACATTGTATGCCCTTGTCTTGTTCGCTTCATTCGCGGCGATTAGACCGTTTCTAACGTATGACATCGATACCAGCTGCTTGGCGTCGATGATACCATCAGAACCCGTCCTGACCTGTATGCGGTCAAGTGCGAATAGGTTGTTATTGA
>Ga0114930_10000305_pt1 | contig 52657 bp, 48 predicted proteins | sample AnhtaG_FD_87300 | JGI IMG/M metagenome (GOLD analysis project Ga0114930, IMG submission 87300) | Deep subsurface microbial communities from Anholt, Denmark to uncover new lineages of life (NeLLi) - Anholt_01485 metaG | ecosystem: Environmental > Aquatic > Marine > Oceanic > Sediment | place...
CCCTTTAGACGCCCACCCGGCTCTTCTCAGCTCTTTCAAAAACAGCGGCGTCAGCCTGGTAAGCCTGGGTGTGCAGAGCTTCCACGACCGGCTTCTCGGCCTGCTCGGTCGCGACTACGACGGAAAGCTGGCCCGGCAGGCCAGCGAACGCCTTCTCCAGGCCGGCTTTGCCACCGTAGATGCTGATTTGATATTCGCCATTCCTACTCAGAGCCGGCAGGAGGTGGAGGCCGACGTCGAAACAGCCTGCGAGCTGGGCGTAGACCAGATATCCACCTATCCCCTGCTCTATTTCTCTTATGCGCCGCTAAGGAGGCAGCTGCATAAAGCCAGAGTGACCACGCCGTCCTGGTGGCTGGAAAGGCAGATGCTGGGAGCAATAGTAAAGAAGACGCAGGAGGCTGGTTACCGGAGGACCTCAATCTGGAGCTTCAACAAACCGGAGACGATTCGCTACACTACTGTTACCAAAGATGCCTTTGTCGGCATCGGTGCTGGCGCCACATCCAAAATAGGCGACTACTTTAAGCTCAACACCTTTTCCGTAGCTGAATACATTAAGGCCGTGGCTGAAGGCTCACCGCTGGCTCTGGCTACCAGGCTGGATGCCGGGGACAAGATGGCCTACTGGTTCTTCTGGCGCGTCTATGACCTGGCTATTGACACCAGCACCTTCCAGTCCATTTTCGGCCAAGACCTGCCCCACCGTGTCCGGGCCCTCCTCTCTCTGCTTAAACTCCTGGGTATGACTCAGCAGAGAGGAAACACCATCTTTCTCACCGAGATGGGGGCCTATATTTTCCATCTTATTGAGAAAGAATACACCCACGCCTATCTGGAAACCATGTGGCAAGCCTGTCTTCAGGAGGCCTGGCCCCAGCGGGTAGTTCTCTAGGCTGGGTTTTCAATAGGTGTAGCCAGAGCACTTTTGGGCTTAATCTTAAATAGGCGGGTGAGGAGTTTTAAAGAGGCGTAGCCTCTATAGGGCGGGTGGGAAGAAAAAGATATGTTAAAGAGGGGAAGAGGGGTGAGAGAGTCTTAAAGAGGCGAAGCCTCTATAGGGCGGGCGGGTGGGAAACAAGAACCGCTTTTGACACACCCACTAGCCAATGCTATGATGACGGAAAAGGAATATTTAGGGGGTTTATTGGACCTAAGAGTGGGGTGATGCTACATGTCAGGTATTGAAACACTGTACCTGGTGCTGCTTGTCGTCTGTCTACTGCTATCCGCCTTCTTCTCCAGTTCGGAGACAGCTTTTATCTCCTTACAGAGGATAAGAGTTCAGCACCTGGTTGATACCAAGGTGAGGGGGGCAAAACTAGTAGCCAGGATGATGGAGCGACCGGAGAAGCTTTTATCTACCGTCCTGCTGGGTAACAACTTCGTCAATACTGCCGCTGCCGCCCTGGCTACTTTTTTAGCCATCTCCCTCTGGGGGGAGCAGTGGGGTCTCCTAATTGCTACCATAGTGGTAACCATCGTCCTGCTGATATTCTGTGAGACCACCCCCAAAACCATAGCCAACCGGCATGCTGAGGGGCTATCCCTCGCCTTTGCCCGACCTATAGAGATGCTATCCTGGCTGCTCACCCCCTTTGTGGTGGTGCTGAGCTGGATTGCTTCCAGATTTAGCAAACTGTTTGGCGGGACGCCGGTGCCCAAGTCTCTGGCTAGCGAGGAAGAGATACGAACCATGATATCGATGGGGCATAAAGAGGGAACGGTGGAGGAGGAAGAGGCGGAGATGCTGCACAAGGTGTTTGAGTTTGGCAACCGTCCGGTCAGTGAGGTTCTAGTACCACGCACCGAGGTGGTATGGCTGGAGAAGGGCACCAAACTAACCGATTTCTTCAAGCTTTACGCCCAATCCCCGCTATCCCGCTTTCCGGTATACGAGGATAACATGGATAATGTGGTCGGCATCCTCTCGGTAAAGGATATAGTTATGGCTCAGGCTAAGGGAACGCTCAGTGACGAGAGCCTCATTGATGACCTGATTCGCCCGGCTTACTTTGCCCCCGAAACCAAACGCATCAGCGAGCTCTTTACCGAAATGAGGGATAAAAACTACCGCATGACGGTGGTTATCGACGAGTTCGGCGGCACTGCCGGTATAGTTAGTCTCAGCCGACTGGTGGAGGAAATCGTCGGTCCGGTAGGCGATGAGCTAGCAGAGATAGAGAAGGATTATGAGCCCATTAACGAGTATACCTTTTCTATTGATGGTGGGATGCGGGTAGAGGAAGCTAATGAAGAGATGGGGCTGGAAATACCGGAAGGCGACTATGAGACAGTAGCCGGCTTTGTCCTTGACCTTCTGGGGCACATACCAAAAGAGGGGGAGCAGCTAAAGTATAAGAGTTTGAAGATAGTTATCACCGAGATGCGGGGGATGAAAATCGAGAAGATACGACTGACCAAGGAAAGGCATGCAGCGACTCCGGATTAGATTCAGCCGGGGAGAAGAGCTAAAGTTCATTTCCCATCTGGATATAATGCGCCTGTGGCAGAGAGCCCTACACCGAGCCGGCATACCACTGGCCTACACCGAGGGGTTCAGCCCCCACCCCCGGATATCACTGGCTGCCCCCCTGGCGGTGGGGGTAACCAGCCAGGCTGAGCTAATGGATATTTTCTGCACCAGATGGGTCTCCCCCCACTTCTTCACCAATGCGGTAGGTCAGCAATTGCCCCCCGGCATAGAAATGCTACAGGTGCATTCGGTAGCCCCTTCCATGCCATCCCTGCAATCGCAGGTTGGCTACGCCGAATATAGGGTTGAGGTGGAAACGGAGAAAGACCAGCAGGGTATAGAGGCAGCCCTGGCCTCTCTGCTATCGGCCAAGAGCTTGCCCTGGCATCACCAACGGGATACCGGCACCCGCAATTACGACCTGAGAGCCTTAATCGATAACCTGTGGCTTATTGAGTGGCATAATAGCTACGGCACCATAGGCATGAAGTTACGCTGTGATAGCGGTGGTTCGGGAAGACCGGAGCAGGTAGCTGCCGCCCTAGGCTTCAGCCAACACCCCCGTTCCATCCACCGCACCAAACTGGTGCTGAAAACAGGCTAAGGGATAAGACGCATGTCCCGCTCAAATAAAGACCAAATGGCAGAGCCAGTCCCCAGCCAGCGAAGAAAATCGCCAACATTGGAACAACGGGTGCTGGGCTTTATCAGGCAGCACCACCTGGTATCAGGCGGTGAGAGGCTTTTGGTGGCGGTATCTGGCGGACCGGACTCGGTATGCCTGCTCCATATCCTGGTCAAGCTGCAGGAAGAACTAAAAGTGAAGCTACACCTGGCTCACCTCAACCACCAGCTGCGGGGCGCCGAGTCCGAGGCTGATGCCGACTATGTTGCTGATTTAGCCCGCCAACTCGGTATTCCAGCTACCACAGAGAGGCGAGAGGTAAAGGGCTACCAAACCCAGCAACGCCTTTCCCTGGAAGAGGCAGCTCGTGAGGTTCGCTATAGCTTCTTAACCGAGGTGGCCAGCTCTATTGGCGCCGACAGGGTGGCGGCAGGACACACCCTGGACGACCATATAGAGACCATACTGATGCACCTCACCAGAGGAACGGGAACCAGGGGGCTGCGAGGACTGCAACCATATACCGAATGGAAATCAAAAACAGGCAGCCTCATTATCATCAGACCTCTGCTGGAGGTAAGCCATGAGGAGACGGAAGACTATTGCCGCCAGCATCAGCTTATGCCCCGACTGGATGCTTCCAATCTTTCCCTATCGCCGCTGAGAAACCGAATCCGCCAGCAGCTCCTGCCCCTGCTTAAGAGCTATAACCCGCGTGTAACTGAAGCCCTGCTAAGGACTGGCCGCATTGCCAGCGATGACATCGACTTTCTGGATGAGCAGATTGCCCGACTATGGGACGAGATTGCCCAGCAACGGGGGAAAACCATTATTCTGGACAATCAAAAGTTTGACCCATTGCCCCCCACCCTAAAGCGATACCTGCTTAGAGCCTCGGTGGAAAAGTTGCTGGGCAGTGCCAAGGACGTTGAAATGCGCCACATCGAACAGATGATGTCCCTGGTAACCAAACAGGCCGGGAAAAGGCTCAGCCTGCCGCAAGGGCTAATCTTTTCCATAGAATATAATCAATATCGGTTGACCTCGGACTTGGCCAGCTTATCCCCCTTCCCCATTCTAGGAGACGAGGTTCCCTTAAACATTCCTGGCCAAACCTCGCTGCCAGGCTGGCGTATAGAGGCGACCATCATAGACCCCTCCACAGTAAAAGGGAAGTCCGAAGGGGCTAACGCCCCTTCGGAAATTATAACTCCCCTTCCCCTTATTAAGGGGAAGGGGACACAGGGGATGGGGTTAATTAAAAATGATTTCACCGCCTACCTTGACCTGGATAAAACCGGTAATAAGCTTACCGTACGACCTCGCCAGCGGGGGGACAGGTTTCAGCCACTGGGACTGCCCCAGCCCAAGAAGGTAGGGGAATTCATGATAGACGCCAAGATTCCTCGTGCCTGGCGGGGAAAAATCCCCATCGTCTGCTCGTCTGAGCAAATCCTGTGGGTAGTTGGCTGGCGCATAGATGAGCGGGTGAAGGTCACCGATACTACTAAACAGGTTCTGCGCCTGAAGTTTGAGCAAAGCTAAACCTCAGATGTGACTGACTCGGCTGTCTTTCGCCAGCGAAGCCAGAGTACTCCCGCTGTTAGCAGCACTGCCACCACCGCGACACAGATTTCCAGTGGAACAGTTGTCATTACCCCTGACGAAAGGAGAAGGGCGCTATAGTTCAGAAAGGCGTGCAGGCCAGAGGCTATGAGATAAAACTGCCAGCCCCAGCCCTTAGCCAGTCCATAACCAGCTAAGGCACTGACGGCGATGTGAAAGGCTACAACAAAGAATCTCTCCCAGAATGGAGCCAGTGCTATCAGACCGCTGTTCTCCACCGCTCCCCAGCTCCAGCCATAGGCAAAGACGAGGTTATGCACCCACACCGCCTCAAAAACACCAAATCCTAAGCCGGCAACAGCCCCGAGGGCTAGCCCCAGTTTAGGGTCGATACTCCTACCCTTACGCCACCAGTAGATAACCACCGGCACCAATTTTGCCCCCTCCTGAACCAGCCCGCTAAGAAGTATGGTTGGTATCCCCGCCAGCAGCAGCCAGTCTATGAGAACCTCCTGGCTCCAAAAATGGTTTAGTGCCTCCAAGGCCCAGTGCTGGAGGGGATATTGAATAAAGGCAAAAGCCGCCCAGGCCAGAAAGGCACTGCCGGCGAGAACTGCCCAAGCCCATGGTTTCTTGAGGATTGGCGTCCAGTAAGAAGCAAACCAAATGGCGCCAAAAGCAAACGCCAGACCAATCCCCAAGAGCACCTGGTTCCACAAGATGCCAGGGTAGACAAACCCGGAGACAAAGAGGTCAACCATTCGTTCCAGCATAAATCTCTCCCCTAATTACAAGCCAGCCTACATTATACGCTTGAGCCGGGGGTTGGGGGTAATACCGGGGATTCTGCCCCGCTTGGCAATTGGTTTTCCCTCTATCTCATGCAGGTCGGCGGTAAAATCGATGGGCTTGGCTCCACTTATATAGCTGCCGACACCAAAGCCATCAACTGGTGCCCCGGCCTCAATAAACTGCCTGATACGCTCCACGTCAATGCCACCACTGACGAAAATCTTGACTTTTTTGAAGCCGGCTAAGTCCAGTCTGGCTCTGACCTCCTTGACCAGGCCGGGGGTAACCCGGCCCCGCTCCGGAGGGGTATCCAGACGCACGCTATCCAGCTTTTTACCCAGAGCCTTAGCCACCAGCAGCGATTCCTCCGCCTCATCCTTGAAGGTATCAACCAGGGAAACGCGGGGAACCCCAGCCGGCATATGCTTATCAAAGGTAAGGGTAGCCTTAACCGTATCCCCTATGATTAAAATCAGGGCGTGAGGTATAGTCCCTGAGGGCTCAATACCAGCCAGCTTAGCCCCAGCCACGCTGGAGCAGCCAGCGCAACCACCAACAATAGCCGAGTAGTCCATTATCCCCGCCACCGAAGGATAAACATGGCGGGCGCCAAAGCTGATAACCGGTATCCCTTGAGCTGCTTCCACACATTCTCTGGCGGCCGTCGCCCAGCCACTGCAGTAGGCTAGAATGCCATCTATCGCCGTTTCATACAGCCCATAGCTCTGATAGGGGGCGGTGATGCGCAATACCACCTCCTTCTCCTTGATGGTATCGCCATCAGCCAGAGCCCATACCTGGCGATTATCCTCGGGCAAAACCCGGCTTAAAAGAGCCTTGACCTCCTCTGTGCCGCAAAGTACCCCTGCCCTGCCAGCAAAGAACTCCATAGTCGCCACCGGGTTAATTCCTTCTCGGCGCAATATCTCTACAGTGCGGGCGAAGTAAACATCGGCCGTCTCCCCGGAGAGGACAGCCTCGGAGGGTTCAAACTTGGCTGGCTTAGCCCGGCTGACCCCCAGACCAGTTAACTTGGCCCCCAATATTCGTTCCATGTGCCCCAGGGCAAAGTGGTGCGCCTTCTCATCAAAGGAGGCAACACAGTCAACCGGCACCTCTACCTCATAGCCACGGCTTCTGGCATCGGACACGGTATGACACACGCAGATATCGGTGCACACCCCGCAAACAATCAGCTTCTCCGGCTTGAGTTGTTTCAGCTTCCCCTCAAGGGGGGTATCAAAAAAGGCACTATAACGCCTCTTGGGTATTACCTCGCCCTTAAATTTAGCTAGTTCAGGGATGACCTCGGTCTCAGCAGTGCCCTCAATACAATGTGGAGGAAACATGCTGAACTCTTCGTCATCGGGAGCATGATGGTCACAGACGAAGAATACCTTGGAGCCCCGGCTAAGCTCCCCCTCCAGCAGACGCTGGACATTGGGGATTATGCGCCGAGCCCTCTCCCCGCAATACAGAGGATAACCCTCCTCCAGGAAACCTCTAAGCATATCAGAAACCAGAACTACATTAGCCATAGCCTCCCTCCCACATTAGAGCTTAATGCCGAAAATGCCTCACCCCGGTAAAAACCATAGCCATTTTATACCCATCAGCCGCCTTAATTGAATCTTCATCCCTTATCGAGCCGCCGGGCTGGATAAGGGCCGTTACCCCAGCCTTAGCCGCTGCCTCGACCACATCAGGAAAGGGGAACATAGCGTCTGAAGCCAGAACACTGCCCTTGACCTTATCTCCAGCCTTCTCTATAGCTATCTGAGCACTGATGATGCGGCTGGGCTGTCCGGCACCCATCCCCAGTAGGGTCTTATCCTTAGCCAGCACAATGGCATTAGATTTTACATGCTTTACCGCCCTCCAGGCAAAAAGCAGGTCCTTTATCTCATCTGCCGTAGGCTTACGCTTGGTCACCGTCTTCAGGTCAACCTTATCCTCAGGCAGGGAATCGGAGTCCTGCACCAGAAAACCACCCTTTACCCGGCGGAAATCGAGATAGCCTGCCGACGCCTTACCGTAGTCCGGTGGTAACTGGGCAACCAGAATGCGCAAATCTTTCTTGGTTTTTAATAACTTTAGCGCCTCGGCCTCATATTCCGGAGCGATGACTATCTCGTAGAAGACTGGTTTCATTTCCTCAGCCATAGCCAGGGTAACTAGGCGGTTGGAGGCCACAATGCCGCCGAAGGCAGCCACCGGGTCGCCGCTAAAGGCTCGCCGATAGGCTTCAGCAATATCCTCATGGCTGGACAGCCCGCAGGGATTGGTATGCTTGATAACGGCTACCGTGGGCGCGGCAAAATCAATCGCCGCCCCCCAGGCAGCATCGGCATCCAAGATGTTGTTAAAGGAAAGCTCCTTACCCCCTAGCTGCTCAGCCCAGGTGATGCCAGTCTCCAGTTTCGCTCCTACCGCCGGCTCAGCATAGAAGGCAGCCGGCTGGTGGGGATTTTCGCCATAGCGAAGCCCGTAGCGTTTTTTGAGGGCAACCGTCATATCTTCGGGGAAGCCCTCCATATCCCGCCTCAAGTACTGTGAAATGGCAGTATCATAGACGGCCACGTGCTGGAAAGCCTTCTGCGCCAGCCGTTTGCGCTCAAGTAAAGGCAAATCACCCCTTTTTAATTTCTCCAGAACCACAGGATAGTCGGCAGGGTCAACAACCACGATGACGCTGGGGAAATTCTTGGCGGCGGCCCGAATCATGGTTGGCCCGCCGATATCAATGTTTTCCAGTGCCTCATCAAGGGTAACCCCTTCCTTAGAAATGGTCTGGACGAAGGGATAGAGATTGACCGCTACCAGGTTGATTTCACCGATATTATGCTTGGCCAGCTCTTCCATATGGGCGGCTATTTTACGGTTAGCCAGAATTCCGCCGTGAACCATGGGGTGGAGGGTCTTCACCCTGCCGTTAAGAATCTCAGGGAATCCAGTAATCTCAGAGACGCTCTTCACCGGAACCCCAGCCTCGGCCAGCGCCTTCTTGGTGCCGCCGGTGGAGAATACCTCAAAGCCGAGCTGGCTTAATTTTTGGGCAAAATCGGTTACCCCAGCTTTGTCAGAGACACTGATAATGGCTCGCATAAACACCTCCATTTATCGGTTTCACCCTCACCCCCTGTATCCCCCTCTCCCTCAAGGGAAGGGGGTCAGGGGGATAGGTTACAACCTTACTTTACTTGATAATTACTCTCGCCTTTCCCGTCTGCTTTATCACCTCGCCGATGACCTTGGCTTCAGGCAGAGCCTTGGTAAAACGTTCAACATCGCCGGTTGAACAAATAACCGCCATCCCGATGCCCATATTAAATACATGATACATCTCGTCCTGAGCTACATCACCCCGCTTTTGAATAAGATTAAAGATAGGGGGCACAGTCCAGGCACGGCTGTCAAATTTTGCCGCCAGACCCTGGGGCAAAACACGGGGCACATTATCCATCAAGCCGCCACCGGTGATATGTGCCATGCCTTTGATAATGGGCAGCAGCGGCTTCAGCTGATTATAGTAGCCGCGGTGAGGCTCCAGAAGCTCCTCGCCCAGAGTGCGACCCAGTTCAGGGTAGTGGGTATTCAACACCGATTGTTCGACGCCAAAAATCTTTCTTACCAGAGAATAGCCGTTGGTATGAAGCCCGCTGGAGGGTAAGCCAATAATGGTATCACCAACAGCTATCTTCTTTCCTTGGATAATCTTTTCTTTCTCCACCACGCCGATGACAAAGCCTACCAGGTCGTAGTCTTCTGGAGTGGCATACAGGCCCGGCATTTCGCCGGTTTCGCCGCCGATAAGAGCGCAACCGACATCACGACAGGCCTTGGCCAGCCCCTGAGCGATTGCTTCCACCTTCTCCGGTACCATCTTTCCCATACCAATGTAATCCAGGAAGAAAATTGGCTCGGCACCACAGGTGAATATATCGTTAACACAGTGACTGACAATATCAATGCCAACGGTGTCGTGTTTGCCCAGTGCCACAGCAATCTTCGTCTTCGTGCCCACCTGGTCAACGCTGGACACCAGAACCGGCTGCTGGTAGCCTTTAAATTCAAAAAGCCCGCCAAAGAACCCCACGCCGCCTAACACCTCAGGGCGGAGGGTGGAGCGGGCTTGCTTTGCAATCAGCCCCTTGGCTTTAGCGGCAAGGTTAATATCGACACCAGCCCGGGCATAGGCCTCTTTAATCCGCCTTGCCTCCTGTAATTAGAATCTGTTACTGGAAATAGTCTGGCTATTCCCCTCTTTTGCGAGCAGCAGCCGCTACTAGAGGTGCCACCGCCAGCCAAAGGGTAATGGTTACCAGCATAGCCATGGGATAGCTTATCTTTTCTACACCGAGGTCGGCGGCAAAACCACCCCAAAGAAGCATGAAGATAAAAGAACTCAAAAAGAAGCCGGGAATAGCCGCCAATATGGTAAAGTAACCCATTGTATCAGTCCTCCTTTATATTAATATTGGGTTAGTTAGTTACCAGTTATTAATAATTGATTTAAGCCCTGGTGTCAAGATAGTTAGGTGACTAGTTCACCGCTGCTTTATGCCAAAGGGGCTATATTCCTCAGATGGCGTGGTCTCCAGTGCCAGCTTATCCATCTCAATTTGCACTGGTATGGGGTAGTCGCCAGTGAAACAAGCCAAACAGAAAATATCCTTAGGCAAAGCCACCGCTTTAATCAGTCCATCAATGCTCAAATAGCCCAGTGAGTCGGCACCGATAAAATCCCTAACCTCGGGTATAGTCTTTTGAGCCGCAATTAGCTCCCAGCGGGTAGCCATATCGACACCGAAGAAGCAGGGGTAGCGGATGGGCGGGGCACAGATACGCATGTGTACCTCTTTAGCCCCTGCCCTTCTCAACAGCTCCACCACTTTGGGGGTAGTGGTGCCCCGAACAATGCTATCGTCAACCACCACTACTCGTTTGCCCTCCAGTACCTGGGGCAGGGGGTTAAATTTCAGCTTAACGCCGAGGTCTCTGATTCGCTGGTCAGGCTCAATAAAGGTACGCCCGACATAGCGGTTCTTGAGCAACCCTTCGCACAGGGGTATATCTGACCAGCGGGAATAACCGATGCCAGCGGCGGTAGCTGAATCGGGCACGCCCATAACCAGATCGGCATCCACCTGGTGTTCCTGAGCCAGCCCCTCACCCATAGCCTGCCGTGCCGGATAGAGTAGCCGACCGTTAATTAGCGAATCAGGGCGGGCAAAGTAGATATACTCAAAGATACATAGCGCCCTCCGGCCCGCCTCTTCCCGGTAACTGTCAACACCATTCTTGGTGATATTAACTATCTCATTAGGTTCAATCTCACGGATAAAGCTGGCTCCAATATGGTCCAGGGCGCAGCTCTCTGAGGCTATAACCCAGCCACCATTAAGAGACCCCAGACATAGCGGGCGGACACCAAGGGGACCACGAACTGCATACAAACTATGGTTGGTCAAGAGAGTTAGCGAATACGCCCCCTGAAGCCGATGCATGGCATACCGTATCTTGTCTACCCAGTCTTTGGCTGAGGAGGAGAGGATAAGGTTAGCGATAACCTCAGTATCGGTGGAGGTATTGAAGATATAGCCCTGGTCGGAGAGTTCTTGATGCAGGTGCTCGGCATTAACGATATTGCCGTTATGGGCTATGGCTAAAGCATTGGCACCCTTACCCACCACAATGGGCTGGACATTAGTTATTCGGCTGGAACCTCTGGTGGAGTAGCGATTATGACCGATGGCGAAATCGCCGCCCAGCTGGCTTAGGGAATCTTCGGTAAACGCCTGGGAGACTAACCCCATCCTGGCTTGAACCTGGAGCTTTTTGCCGTCGGTGGTGGCAATACCGGCGCTCTCTTGGCCACGATGCTGAAGGGCAAATAGAGCAAAAAAGGTAATTCGAGCTACATCCTCGCCGGGGGCATAAACGCCAAAAACGCCGCAACTTTCGTGCAAACTACTTGCCTCTCAATTTAATTATAAACTAATCTCTATCTGGAGGTCAATTTATTACAGTATCATCCTCACCCCCTTAATCCCCCTCTCCCTCAAGGGAGAGGGGGAGGATTTTTTAAAAAGAGGGGCTTACGCCCCTCTTAAACACCCCGATAAAGCAGGGGGTTTTGAAGCCCCATAGGGCGGGTGGGGAGTAAGAGTTAAGTTAAAGGGAAGGGGGTGGAGCACAAAGCCCCCGAGGGCGGGTGGGTGAGAAGTAAGAGATAAGTCAAAAAGGGGGAGGGGAAAAGAGTTTTAGAGAGGCGAAGCCTCTATAGGGCAGGTGGGGAGACAAAGTAAAAGAGTTAAAGAGAGGCGAAGCCTCTATAGGGCAGGTGGGGAGACAAAGTAAAAGAGTTAAAGAGAGGCGAAGCTAAACATATGGAGGGGTGGGGAATTAAGGGATGCTTAAGAAGGGTGAAACCCTTATGGGGTGGGCTGGGTGGGAAGAAAGACAAACTAGAAACGGGGAGGGGTATGAGATTTCAGCCAGTCCAAAACCATAGCCATAGCCTCTTCACTGTGCCGCAGCCGGTGCCCGGCTCCCTCCACAATGATTAGCTGCTTAGGCTCACCGGCCCGAGCGTATAGCCTATGGGCCTGACTGACCTCAACGGTCTCATCCTGGCTGCCATGCACCAGTAACAGGGGGCGGGGGGAAATTCCAGCCACATAATTAATCGGGCTAACCAGCTCAAATCCATTAAGCCACTCTTGGGCAGAAGGGGGAAAATCACTATCCCTGATGGCACCAATACTGCGGAAATGGTCAATCAGAGACGAGGGGTTATCAGCCTGAGTAAAGAAAGCAAATTCCGCCGGGCAGGCACAGGCGACAACCGCCGATACCCTGTTATCCTGCGCCGCTACATATACCGAAACTGCCGCCCCACCACTGAAGCCAAGCAGGGAGAGACGAGACTTATCCACCTCGGGCAAAGTGGATAAATAATCAATCATCGCCTTCAGGTCCCTGATCCAGCCCAAAATATCCAGGTTCCCGCCACTATCTCCCGTCCCCCGGAAGTTAAAAATCAATACGGCAAAGCCGCGTTGGCAAATCTGCTCCGCCAGCGCAGCATAGCCTCTATCATGAAGGTCGGGAATTCTAGCCGGGATACCGTGGCAAACACAAACCGTAGAGTATGGCGCCCTGCCGGCGGGCAGATAAAGCTGACCGACAATATTCAAGCCATCTACTTCCAGAACAACTAGCTCGGTGTGCATTATGTCAACCTCAGCAGAACAAAAAACTCCTTATTCCCGGAAGCACCCAGAATAGGCGAAGCCACCAGCCCCCCCAGCCTGAAGCCGTGGTCTACCACCCAGGCGATAAACCGCCCCAGAACCCTGGCATGCACCTGAGGCTGCTTTATTACACCCCCCTTACCCACCTCATTTCGTTTAGCCTCAAACTGCGGTTTAATGAGTACCAGCAAATAGCCGTTATCCTCCAGCAATTGGGCTACCGATGGTATCACCTTCTCCACCGAGATAAAAGACAAATCTATGGTAGCCAAATCCACCTTTTCCGGCAGAGGGATGGGGTAGCGGGCATTCACCCGTTCCATGACCACCACCCGTTTGTCCTGCCTCAGGCGGTAATCCAGCTGACCATAGCCCACATCTACGGCATAGACGCGAGATGCCCCCTTTTGGAGCAGACAATCGGTGAAGCCGCCGGTTGAGGCACCAATATCAGCCGCCACCTTAGACGAGACATCAAGCTGAAACCGGTCAAGGGCATACTCAAGCTTGATGCCACCACGACTGACAAAAGGAGGAGGCTTGAGCATGGTAATTGCCGCCTCCTCAGCTACCAGAGTCCCCGGCTTGATAGCGGCTTTGCCCTCCACCACCACCTCCCCCGCCATAATTAAAGCCTGAGCCTTGGCCCGGCTCTCGGCCAAACCTCTGTCTACCAGTAAGCTATCGATCCTCCGCTTTGCCACCGCTGGTTATAATAGCAATCTCACCCACTGAAAGCAAGAAACCGGCTTTCCCCAACAAAGCTCAGGGGGAAGAAAAAGATATGTTAAAGACGTTGAGGCTGTTTAGAAACGAGATTGTCTTTACTACCTCACCCCCTTTATCCCCCTCTCCAATAAAGCAGGAGATTGGGGGCGCAGCCTCCGAGGGTGGGAGGGGAGAACCAACAAGAGAGTTAAAGAGAGGCAGAGCCTCTATTGGGTGGGTTGGGTGGGAAGCAAAACACAGGTTAAAAGGGGGTGAGGTTGATAAAAAACTATAGCGCCCATAATAGACATTGCCACCTTCTATCTAGTAACATTACAGTAGGGTGAAATAAATTGTACGATATTATCAAAAAAGAATTCGTTAAACTAGTAAACGAGAACGGGCTGCAAGGAGAAGAGGTCATAATCCGGGCAACCCCACTATCCCCCGAGCAGGCTATCGGCAACCCGGAGGATAAAGACTACCCGCTGGTTATCGGTGTCGAGCGTCTGATGCAGGCTGAGTTCAGGGGTTCCCTGGGGCAGGCATTCACCGACATGTATGGCGACTTTACTGGCCGACTGTCTGATATTGTGGAAATGGACTTGAAAAACAATTTCCGGAGAGCAATATTTATCTCCAGCCTCAATGCTGTAATGAAGCACCTGGGACTGATAGACCAGACGGTACACTGCAAGAATAACCAGCCCAGGGAATGTAGCTATGAGCTGGTAAGGTATATAGAGAAAAACTATGGTCAGCCCAGAGTGGCCATGGTCGGGTTTCAGCCCAGAATGGTAGAGGCGTTAGCCAAGAGTTTTGAGCTAAAGTTAACCGATATGGACCGGGATAACATTGGCCAAGAAAAATTCGGGGTAAGGATAGACGACCCCAGCCAGACCGAAGAGAACCTCAACTGGTGTGATATCGCCGTGGTAACCGGCAGTACCATAGCCAATGATACTATCGCCCAGTTCCAAATATCCAAACCGATAATCTTCTACGGCGTTACTATATCCGGGGCAGCCAAACTATTGGGCTTAAACCACTTTTGCCCCTTCGGGGGCTAAATTTTACCTTCGGTTGCATATTAATCATTCCAGTGGTAAAATTCCGCCCAAATGAAGTTCCTCAAGGGTTTCGGGGCTGTTATCTTAGGCTTACTTCTTTTCCTGTCTCTAGCTTGTTTCGGTGTGGCGCTCACCCTAAACCAGACCGTCCTCAACCCTGAATTCACCGTCTCCCAGGTGGATAGGCTTGATATAGCTCCGAGAGCCGAAGAAATACTCAGTGAAGAAGTCCCACCGCAGGTAGAGCAATTTTTGGGTGAGATGACATCTGAGGTGGTAAATGATACTATTGCCGACCTGGAACCATGGATAAGGGAGGAGGTAAGAGACAAGGTCTATACCTTCTATGACTATCTTGAGGACAGGAGCCAACACTTAATCCTGGTAATCTCGCTGGAGCCGGTAAAAGAAAGCCTCAGAGACAACCTGAGGGAAGCAGTGCTGGAGTCGCCTCCGCCAGAGCTTGCCGGCCTACCTCCGGCTGTGATAGAGAGCTATCTGGATCAATATTATCAGCAGATTTCCCAAGATATACCATCGGCACTTGAGTTGGATGAAGCCTTACTGGGCGACGAGGCTATGGAAGAACTGGAGCGGGCAAAGCAAATTGTTGGCTATATCCACCTCACTCACAACACTCTGATTGGTCTTAGCCTGCTACTAATCCTGCTCATTATCCTGATATACCGTGAGGTAAGAGGTAGCACTCGCCATCTGGGCTCGACCTTCCTGGCTTGCGGCATCTTGAGCTATGCTGGCCTTTTCATTGCCAAGTCTGTAGCCGACACACAGTTAGCCCAGTCTGATATACCGGTCTACATCCAGACATGGGCACCACAGCTTGTGGATGACGCTCTAGCCCCTCTGGAAGTGTATAGCATCGTGCTACTGGTGGTGGGGGTAGCTTTGCTGGTAGTCTCTTTTGTCTATAAACGGCGACAAAAAACCGAGTTTTGAAACTAGGGAAACAATTCTGGCTGGTTAGCTTTGGGACTTGTTCTAGTGTTATGTCAAACAGGGTAGCCTACGCCCTGAATTTTGACTAGATTTCCCTCGACTTCGGTTTTAGCGCCTAGTATCGTTTCTACTAGCCATAGATTGGTCTCTACGTGTTCGGTTAGCCTGGGTATCCGATACTGGCTGACGCCATCGGCTAGAGCAGCGTAAAAGATGAGCTGGTCGGCTAAATAGCGGTCAACAGTAGCCCCAGTAGCTAAATCTTCAAGCAGAGTGGTGGCTACGGAGCGGCCAATCTCTTCCGAAGTCCGCCTCGGCGCACCAGCCCGGTCAGCGCCAATAATGCACCCGGAGCTGGCTTGGGCATATATGATAAGGGCTGCCCCCCGCTGTAGGGCTGAGGTATCATGGACTGCCTCTATATCTGCCCGGTATCCCCGCGACTTGAGCACTTCCTGGCATTTTGCTACCATGCGCTCGCTTACCTGCCTCTCCTTAAGATGGGAGGAAAGGGCGATGCCTCGAACCCGGGTTACCTTCCCCTGACCAGGTAAATTGATTGGCTTTAGCTTTCCCCTCACCGGCTCCACACTCACCTCTATAATGCCTCCGCCACGAGGGACATAGCCGGGACGAATGATGTTAACCTCAGCGTTTATGCCCATGCTCTTCAGCACCGGCAAAAGGACATGCTGCATATGGTAAGCCGAGGGAGCAAAGTCCTGAAATAAGCCACCAGAGAGCTTGAAGCTGACGGCTCGGCGGGAAAAGCAGGCAGCAGGTAAAAGGGTCATCGCCAAGAGGGTAGTCGAACCGGCGGTGCCGATATCCCATTCGTAGTGTCCCCCTTCAACCCCGCCCCCGGGTCTAAACCAAATCTCCCCGGAACCGATTTCACCACCGTCCAAACTGCCCCGGCATATCTGCTTGAGTGCCTGGAGCGCCTTAAGGTGCTGAGGTCTTAATCCCGGTTTTGGCCTCCTGGCCCGGATATTGGTCAGGTGAAGCGGTTCACCAAGCAGGGTGGCTAAGCCCACGGCGAAGCGGACTATAGTGCCGCTCCCCGATTTTTGCCCCCCATCAATATGTATCATCCACCCACTCTAATCATCAGGCTTACTCCGGCGCACAATGAGCTTGAGCCCGTCCTGCCCCACCACCGTAACTTCCTTCCCCGTGTTTACCCTGCCGCCAACAGATATGGCTTCCCAGAGCTCCCCCTTAATTCTGACCATGCCCTGCGGGTCTAACCGGTTAACCACCTTCCCCTTACTTCCCACCATATCTGACAGACCGACCACCGGCTTCTTCCTCAGGGCCTGGGTACCCTTTCGGTAAATAAAAACAGCAAAGGCAGCCCAGGCCACCATCACGGCGATAAGAGCCGCCAGAGGTATATGAATGTCTAACTGGGGCAAGCCCCAGAGGACAACCGCCACCAGGGCTGCTTCCTCCAGCAGGGTGCTGACAATAGCCCATATCAGCCGCACAGACATGTTAATACCATTATAGCAGAATGACTCTTGTTGGGATTACTTGTCTATTTTTCCCACCCTCCCACCCAAAAACGTTTTCGGGGGGCTGCGCCCCCCATACCCCCTATTTATGGAGTATATACTTGATGCGAGACTGCGTGGTAAAATTACGGTATGTGGCAGTCGGTTAAGGAATATCTCCCTGCTGTGTGGAAACGGTGGCGGGCTTTGGTGATTAGTCTCGTTGGGATTATCGGGATAATCATAAACATTTGGCAAGAGCTTGCTGTTCCGATTTGGGTGTGGGTTGCCATTATTATTGTGGGGCTTTTCATTGCTCAATTCCTAGCCTTCCACAAACTTAGGGAACAGCAAGCCAAACCCCCCAAAAACTGGATTGAAGCCTACAAAAGTCGTCACGGGAAGCTACCGCTGGTACCCAAATACTTGAGACCTGTTTGTGAATTTCATCCCATTGACCAGCCTGTTTCAAAGGACATGGAATTAAAGACGCCTAGTGGACAGTTGTGGAGTAGCTGGAATCCTACTCAACGTGGGGAGTGGCGCCAACTTGTCGAGTGGTGCGGCAAAAACCCAGAGGATTATTTAGCAGAGATGAAGAGGATGTCACTTAGAAAATCGCCCAACGGAGCAGGACGTTGGAACACACCTAAACAGGGTTGAGAGCTAGATTAAAACTCACAAGAGAGTTTAAGAGGGGCACTAGCCTCTCTTTTTTATTAACCCCCCATGGGGCTGGATGTTTTAGAGGTGAAACTTATGAGGGCGGGCGGGCGGGAAATAAGACGACGGGGGTGGGGGGAGAAAACGGTTCTATTGCCGATATTCAGATATGAGTGCTATAATTGGCAAACAATGAAGCTAAGCCGTGAAGAAGTGCTCCATATCGCCCTGCTGGCTCGGTTGGGCTTGACCGAGGCTGAGGTGGACAAACTCAGCGAGCAATTGTCCGATATCCTGGAGAACTTCGAGGCACTACAGCAGGTGGACACCACTGACGTTCCGCCTACCGCCCAGTCTATCCCCCTCCAGAATGTAACCAAGGACGATAAAGTGGCTGACTCCCTGCCCCCAAGCCAGATTCTAGCCAACGCCCCCCGAAAGGAAGGGGAATACTTCAGGGTAAAGGCAGTACTAGAATGATACCGCAGCCATTAACCATTCATGAGGCGCACGAGTTACTTAAGGCAAAGAAACTGTCCTCGGTGGAGCTGACCAAAGCCTGCCTGGAGCGTATCCGCCAAGCCGAGCCCAAGGTTCATGCCCTGGTTACTATCACCGATGAGCTGGCGTTAAAGCAGGCTCAAGAAGCTGACCGGCTTATTGCCAAGGGCGATAGCCACCCCCTCACCGGCATCCCGGTGATAATCAAGGACAACATGTGCACCAAGGGAATACCGACCACCTGCTCGTCAAGGATGCTGCAGAATTTTGTCCCACCTTATGACGCCACGGTGGTGGAAAAACTAAACGACTGTGGTGCGGTAACTATCGGCAAGGCCAATATGGACGAATTTGCTATGGGTTCATCCACTGAGCATTCGGCTTTCTTTGCCACCCATAACCCCTGGGACTTAACCCGTGTTCCCGGGGGCTCAAGCGGAGGCTCGGCAGTGGCGGTGGCGGCTGAGGAGACTATCTACGCCCTGGGCTCGGATACCGGCGGCAGCATACGCCAGCCGGCTGGCTTCTGCAGCGTTGTCGGCTTAAAACCTACCTACGGCAGGGTGAGCCGATATGGCCTGGTCGCCTTTGCCAGCTCGCTTGACCAGATAGGGCCGCTGACCAAAGACGTCACCGACTGCGCCATAGTGTTGAATGCCATCGCTGGCTACGATAACAGGGACTCAACCTCAGTGCCTGAGCCTACGCCCGATTATACTCAGTGCCTGACCACCGACCTTAAGGGGCTTCGCCTCGGTATCCCCAAGGAGTACTTCGTTGAGGGGATGCAAGCTGAGGTGGAAAAGGCCTTAAAAGCCGCTATCAAAAGGCTTGAGGAATTGGGCGCTAAAGTCGACTGGGAGGTATCACTACCCCACACCCCCTACGCCCTGGCCGCCTACTATATTATTGCCCCCTCGGAGGCTTCGGCTAACCTGGCTCGCTATGACGGGGTAAAGTATGGCTTCTCCTATGTCAATACCAATAGTATGTGGGAGGCTCTGGAGAAGACCCGACAGTTTGGCTTCGGCGATGAGGTCAAGCGGCGCATCATGCTCGGCACCTATGCCCTCTCCGCCGGCTATTACGACGCCTACTACCTCAAAGCGCAGAAGGTGCGCACCCTGATACGGCGGGAGTTTGACCAGGCTTTTAAGCAGTATGACGCCCTGATAACCCCCACCTCCCCCACCCTGCCCTTCAGGATTGGGGAGAAGATGGACGACCCGCTCCAGATGTACCTGAGCGACGTCTGCACCCTGCCCATAAACATCGCCGGTCTGCCGGCGATTTCCATCCCCGCCGGCTTTGGCGACGGGCTGCCCATAGGCATGCAGCTCATCGCCAAGCCCTTTGGCGAGGAGGCTATTTTGAAAATTGCCTATGCCTACGAGCAGGCGACGGAGTGGCATAAGCGGAGGGCAGGGGTGTAAAATAAGATTAGCGGAGGTGTGGCTATGCCAGAAGAAAATGAAATAGCTCAAATAAAGTCGTCTCAACTTCTTCACGCTCGTGAATCAATTGGTCTCTCCTTAGAAGAATCAGCCCGCCGTCTGAATGTAGATAAACAGACTCTGCACTCCTGGGAAGAAGGGGAAACTTACCCTGATTCCGAGCAACTGTATGAACTTGCAACAGCTTATAGACGGCCAATAGCGTATTTCTTTGAGGAAACAGTTGAAGAGCGGATGCCTCTCGATTTAAGAGGTGGTGCCGGTGTAGTTCCAGGAGTTATTACTAGCACTATCAGAGAGGGCCTCCGCCAATTTAAGATATACTGTAAATTGCAATGGGAACTCGAAACGGTTCTTGATAAAGCAATAAGTATAGATATTGATAGTGCAACACTTGATGACGATCCGGAATCCCTTGCGAGTAGAGTCAGGCAAAGGATTAGCTATCCAGGTGGACGCAGAAACAGTTTCCCTCGCCTACGGCGGATTTTGAACGAACGTGGCATAAAGGTCTTCGGCTTATCCCTCCCCCAAGAAATAGATGGTGCTGCTTTATGGCATACGAAATACGGGCCAGCCATACTTGTAAATTTAAGCACAGTTCTTCAGAGAAGATTTTTCACCTTGGTCCACGAGTACGCCCACCTGATGCTGATGGCACACGAAAAAAAACTGACCTCCGTACTCTGCAACCTGAATGACGAAGGCGAGATTGAGCATTTTTGTAATCGACTTGCGGCTGCCTTCTTGGTTCCTAGAGATGAGTTCAAGGTGTACTTGCTAGATAAAGGCCTCAGACAGAGTGACTTCTTTAATATCGATATTTTAGCCGACGTCGCACATGATTTCAAAGTTAGCCGACACGTGATTGCCATACGTTTAGAGGAAACAAAAGAGGCCGATAAGGGATTCTATTGGAAGATAAAAGACCAATTTCAAGAAGTGAGACCTCAATTTCTTCGTCGAAAAAAAGAATGGAAACGTAAAAAAGAAGACGTCTTTGGTAACCACTATACGAAGCTCGCTCTAGAAGCTCTTAAGAGTGGCCGTCTCACACGTGCTTCGCTATCTAGGTACATGGATCTTCGTCTCGTCCAAGCAGAGGGATTACTCAAATCAACGTAGGCGGATTGTGTAAAAATGCCTATAAGCGAATCTCTGACTTTCCCCGGATTTGAAGAATTAATTTATGTGTGGGATAGCTCATCGCTAATAAATATGAAAATCAGCGGAAATCTGCGCGAGCTTCGTGAATTCGCAGAACACCATAACGGACGGATTCGAATACCTATACCGATAGGAAAGGAAATAGGTAAGCGGGATGACGATTTACGAGCTTGGTGGCTTCGCAACCAAGCACTACTAGGAACTAAATTCTACAGTGGGCGTGAGCACAAACTTCATCAGGAAATAACTGTAAAGTATGCGAAGGAGCCTTTCCGCAAGGAGGGGAAAACGCACACAAGTTTATCTGATGCTGATACATATGCAGTCGTAGTTGCCATCGCTAGACATTGGACCCTAGTTACAGATGAAAATGCAATGCAGGCGATCTGCCGCCAGAATGACTACGATGCAAACTACATGAGCAGTACTCAATTTAGGAAGGTGATCGGGGGCGGGGTGGAGAGTTTTAGAGGCGGAGCCTATGAGGGTGGGCTGGGTGGGAAGATAAACAACTAAAAAGGGAGGGGCGGGATAGGCGTGTCATATGTGGAAATTCCCAGGTTTATAGTCATTATTGTAACTGTCCTTTTCATAATTCTCGGAGGATTAGGCTTTGCATATCTCAACAATAAATACGGAGACAAATATATGTTGCTTGGTCCGGTATTCTTCATCTACTTCGTGATTTCAGTAATGCTAATTGGCTTTAGCTCGGGGATATTGCCAAGGTGAGGCCACTTCCCTCCCTTGTCAAGGGAGGGGGATAAAGGGGGGTGGGGGTTGAATAACCTTAAAGTTAAATGCTATTCGGGGCAGACCTACGCCGAAAGACCAAAGTCCTTCTTGTGGGAGGGGGTAGAGTATGAGGTGGAGGAGATAGAGAAGGAGTGGCGGGAGCCGGGAGAGAGGCACTTTAAGGTCAGAACTAAAGATAACAAACTCTTCCAGCTATGCTATAATGAGGCACAAGACCATTGGTCGCTAACCGAGCTAATAAGGAGTTAACCATGTTAAAAGATATTCTCAGGATACTGGAAAAAGACGCCCGGACTACCACCAAGCAGATAGCCACTATGACCGGCACCACCAGCGATAAGGTGACCAAAATCATCAAGCAGGCGGAGAAGGAGCACACCATCCTGAAATATAAGGCCATAATTAACTGGGAAAAGGTGGAGGATGAGCAGGTGGGGGCCCTAATTGAGGTCAGGGTTACCCCCCAGAGGGACGTTGGCTTTGATGCTATAGCTGAGCGTATCTACCGTTTTCCTCAGGCTCGCTCGGTCTACCTGCTCTCAGGGACATACGACTTGCTGGTCCTGGTATCCGGCAAGACCATGCAAGAGGTGGCTGAGTTCGTCGCCCAGAAGCTCGCCCTTATTGAAGGGGTAAACGGGACGGTTACTCACTTCATGCTTAAGCGATATAAGGAGGACGGCGAAATTTTAGAGGGTGGGGAGGAAACTAAACGACAGCCAGTAATTCTCTAGGAGATTTTCTATGCCAAGAAGAGTGCCAAGGCTTACCTCACAACGAGTAAACCAGATTGCATCTTCCGGAATAAGGAGGTTCTTCGACCTGGTAGCCTCTATGGAAGGAGTGATTTCGCTGGGAGTCGGCGAGCCCGACTTTCCTACCCCGTGGCATATCCGCGAGGCGGCTATCTACTCCCTGGAGAAGGGGTATACTATGTATACCTCAAACCTGGGTATACCCGAACTGCGTCGGGAACTTTCAAGATACCTTAAGGATAGCTATAACTTAGACTATGACCCCGATAGTGAGCTGCTGATTACCGTCGGCGTCAGCGAAGGGGTGGACCTGGCCACCAGAGCTATCCTCGACCCGGGGGATGAGGTGATTATGGCTGACCCGTGCTATGTTTCCTACAACTCCTGTGTCATATTGGCAGGGGGCAGACCGATTATGGTGCCCACCAACCAGAAGAGTAATTTTGAACTCAGCGCCGCCGATATCGAGGCACGGATTACCGACAAAACCAAGGCTATTCTTATCGGCTATCCGGCCAACCCCACCGGAGCCGTGATGAGCCGGGACAAACTGGCCCAGATAGCCGAAGTCGCCCGCCGCCACCAGCTATTGGTAATCTCCGACGAGATTTACGCCAGGCTGGTCTACGGCGTGGAGCATACCTGTTTTGCCACCCTGCCCCGGATGAAGGAAAGCACCATCCTCCTTGGCGGCTTTTCCAAGGCTTATGCTATGACCGGCTGGCGCATCGGCTATGCTGCCGCCAGTAAAGAGGTTATCGCCGCCATGTTCAAGATTCACCAGTACACCATAATGTGCGCCCCGACCATGGGGCAGGTAGCCGCTATTGAGGCGCTGAAATCAGGCGACGACAGCGTTGCCGAGATGGTCGAGGACTATAATAGGCGGCGGCTGGTCATGGTCAAAGGCTTAAATAAAATCGGCCTGCCCTGCTTTGAGCCTAAAGGGGCATTCTACGCCTTCCCCTCGATAAAAGGCACCGGCATGACCTCAGAGGAATTTGCCGAAAAACTGCTCATTGAGGAAAAGGTAGCCGCCGTTCCCGGAAATGCCTTCGGGGAATGCGGGGAGGGCTACGTCCGCTGCTGCTACGCCACCTCACTGGCTGATATTGAGGAAGCCCTTTTGCGGATGGGGCGGTTTGTGAAGAAGTATAGGAAGTAGATTATTGTAACCCCATCCCCTTTAGTTTTCTTATGCTTAATTCCTTTTATTATCCTCTCTTGCTGTGTTTGCTCTATAATCCGTAATTCTTTTTAATACCGCCCTTGTCCTTTCCACCTCATCCGTTGACCGACTAATAAAGTAAACCGCATGAGATAGCCCCGAACTATCAAGCGCATAACAACCAATCTTATATCTCTTAAGAAAATCAGGTTGGATGGCTAATGCGGCTATCACAAAAACACCTTGATATTGATTGATATACTCGGCCTCTTTGATTTGCATATCTTTGCCTTCCAATCCAGCCCGTATCTGTCTATCTAATTCCATAAATTTATTCCATTCATCAAAAGATAGAATAAAAACATAATCTTCGGGTCTCTGTTTTATCTTCTGGCCAAAAGTTTTCCAATCAATTACCGCCACTGTTTGGTAATCTCTTTCTATATTATTTTCATAAACTAATATTTCCATATCTTTTCTATCTCTTACCCCAACCCCAATTTGGATTATACTACTAAAGTAGGGGGTGTCAATACAAAGGTACTATGGATGTAACACAAAAGAGGGTTGACAAGTCAGACAAGCGGGCTTTACAATTGTAATGATAGGGTTAACATTTGTGCGGAAGTGTTAAGGGGCGTCGGGTTGTTTAGTGGGGATATTGTTGGATGGAACTCCAATATCTACCCCATGCCCGTAAGAGAATGAGGCAACGTAAAATTTCCGAGGCGGAGGTAGAGGCCTGTCTCCAAGACCACGACATACTATATTTAGACAAAAAGGGCAACCCTAAATATAAAACATATGTGGGGGAAAGGTATATTAAGGTTGTGGTTCAAAAAGATAATCCGTTAGTGGTAATTACGGTAGAAGATTAATAGATTAAGGGGGTGGAGGGAAATGAGAATAGAATATGACAGAACAGCAGATGCAATTTACATATATCTTAGCGATGCGCCGTATGCCTATGGCGAAAATTTAGACCATGAAAGGCGCATAGATTTTGCCAAGGATGGCACGCCGATTGGCGTAGAATTGCTATGTGTAAGTGAGGGTGTGATTACAAACGACCTGCCCCATCGCGGGGAAATAGAGCGATTGTTAGAGAAACACCATATCAAACTCTTTGCCTAAATTAACGGCTAACAAGAAAAGGGGAGTTTAAGAGGGGGCGAAAGCCCCTCTTTTTTTATTCCCTTTTGGGGTGGGGAAAGGAAGTTTTAGAGGCGGAGCCTACGAGGGCGGGAGGGTATGGGAAGAAAGACACAAGTTTAAAATGGGGGGCAAAAATTATATTAGCCCCATCTTCTCCTTAACTTCCCTCATCGTCTCCTTAGCGATAACACTGGCGCGCTTGGCGCCATCTGCCAGAACCTCTTTCACATACTCAGGTTTGGCGGCAAGTTCCGCCCGACGCTCACGGAAGGGCTTGAGGGCGGCATTAATCTTCTCAGCGAGAAGCGTCTTGCACTCCACGCAGCCAATCTTGGCCGAGCGACACTGCTTGGCGATATCATCCAGCTGCTCAGGATTGAAATAGCCCTGGAGACTGTAAATATTGCATACCTCGGGGTGGCCGGGGTCGGTGCGGTACTGGCGGGCGGGGTCTGTAACCGCCGTCATCACCCGCTCTGCCGTCTCCGGCTCGGAAAGGGCTAGCTCTATATCGTTGCCCAGCTGTTTGCTCATCTTCTCCTTGCCGTCTAGCCCCAGTATCAGCGGAAAGGAGGTGAGCTTAGCCTTGGGTTCGGGAAAGGTATCGCCAAATAGAAAGTTAAAACGGCGGGCAATCTCCCTGGCTATCTCCAGGTGGGGAAGCTGGTCTTCACCCACCGGTACCGCCTCGGCTTTATAGAGCACAATATCGGCGGTCATCAGCACCGGATAACCCACCAGACCGTAGTTTACATTCTGCGGCTGGAGTTTCACCTTCTCCTTAAAAGTCGGCACCCGCAGCAGCCAGCCCAGCGGCGTAACCATGCTGAGCAGGGTGTGCAGCTCCATTACCTCGGGGACATGGGACTGGACAAAGAGGATGCTTTTTTGCGGGTCAAGCCCGGCGGCCAGCCAGTCGAGCATCATCTCGTGGATGTTACTCTGCAGTCCACTGGTATCTTCCAATGTGGTCAGGGCGTGGATATCAACGATGCAATAGACACATTCATAATCGTCCTGAAGGCTGACATAGTTCTGTATCGCTCCCAGGTAATTGCCCAGGTGCTGCCTGCCGGTGGGACGAGCCCCGGAAAATACACGACGCTTCATCTAGCCCTCCTCAAAAGCCAAGTGTAGCATAAAGGGGGAGATGAGGACAAGGTTATTTATTAACCTCACCCCCTTAAAGCACCCAGAAAAATCTTCGATTTTCCTGGGAACCCGCTTAATCCCCCTCCTTTTTTCGGTTGCTCTTCTTCCCACCCTGACCCACCCTCATAGGCTTCTTACCCCACGAAAATTTCATTTTCGCGGGGGCCCCGTATTCGCCTCTAAAACTCTCTAGCCGCCCTCTCCCCAAAAGGGGAATAAGGGGGGGCAGAAGGTCTTAGAGGAGTGAAACCCCTGTAGGGCGGGAGGGTGGGAAGATAAACAACTAAAAGCGGAGTGGTGGGGAAAACCCCCTGTTAGAGGGCGTTCTTCTTCCCACCCACCCTCCCAATAGAGGTTAGACCTCTCTCAGGTTCTTTTTATTTGCCCCCCTATTTTCCCCACCCGATGAGGGTGGGGTTAAAGAGATGAAAAGAGGTGAAACCTTTTTGGGCGGGCGGGTATGGGAAGAAAAACAATGGGGAGAGGGATTGATGGGAGAAGTAAACGGGCGGGGGGACGGGACACCACATAAAGATTTGACTGATACGGCGGCGGGCTTATAATAAAAGGGATTTGAGGAGGTAGCCATGATTAGAAGCCTGGGGAATAAAAAACCAAAGATAGCCGAGACCGCCTTTGTCAGCGAAGCGGCTTATGTCATCGGCGAGGTAGAAATTGGGGAGAACTCAAGCGTCTGGCCGGGGGCGGTAATCAGAGCCGACTTCGGCAGCATAAAAATTGGCCGTAATACCGCTATCGAAGATAACTGCGTTATTCACTCGGGGACGCCGTCCGACCCCACCTGCCGGGAAAAGATGACCATCGGGGATAACGTGCATATCGGGCACGGCGCGGTGCTCAACTGCCGCAAAATCGGAAATAAAGTTCTCATCGGCATGAATGCCACCATCCTCCATGACGCCGAAATCGGCAATTTCTGCATAATCGGGGCTGGCTGTGTAGTCAACGAGGGGATGGAAATCCCCGATGGGTCGTTTGTCGTTGGCGTCCCCGGAAAAATCAAGGGCAAGGCATCACCAGAGCAGTTGTGGTGGGTGGAGGCGGGACCAAAAATCTATGCCGAGCTAACCAAGCAATATAAGGAGCAGGGGCTTTAGTATAAACTTTACATCTTCTCCGGGGCGGTCATCCCCATAAGGTGGAGGGTTCTGGCCAGCACAATCTTGGCTGCCTCCACCAGCTTGAGGCGAGCTTTGGTCATCACTTCATCATCAGAGACGACGCGGCACTGCTTATAGAAGCTGTGAAATACAGTAGCCAGCTCCTGGGCATAATAGGCGAGGTGGTGGGGTTCCAGGGTGATGGCTACCACCTCAACCGTCTCAGGTAAAAGCAGCATCTTGCGGATTAAAGTCAGCTCAGGCTCGGTGGTGAGCCGGGAAACATCGCCATCAGCGTAGCTAATCTTCCTCTCCTGAGCCAGCTGAAGGATGCTGGCAATACGAGCGTGAGCATACTGAACATAGTAGACCGGGTTATCGGCGGACTGTTTCTTGGCTAATTCCAGGTCAAAGTCCATCTGGCTATCGGCGGAGCGAGAGGCAAAGAAATAGCGGCAGGCATCGGCACCCACCTCATCTATCACCTCACGCAGGATAATAATATCGCCGCTGCGCTTGGAAACCTTGACCAGCTCTTCACCACGGCGCAGGCTGACCATCTGGGAGATTATCACCTCCAGACGCTCGGGGGCAATACCCAGGGCAGCCACCACCGCCTTCATGCGGGATATATGCCCCTGATGGTCAGCTCCCCAGATATTGATTACCTTGTCAAACTTGCGCTCCAGGAACTTGTTATAGTGATAGGCAATATCGGAGGCGAAATAGGTGGGAGAGCCGTCGCTGCGCACCACTACATTGTCTTTATCCTCACCCAGGGCGGTAGAGACAAACCAGGTGGCGCCTTCCTTCTCCCCGATATAGCCGCCTTCACGCAGGAGCGACATCACCCGCTGGTACTGCCCGTTATCAAACAGGCTTTTCTCTTTGAACCAGACGTCAAAGCTCACTCCCAAGCGCTCAAGGTCGCTATTAATTAGCTCTATCATCTTAGCCAAGCCGATTTGCCCCAGTTGCGATATTGCCTCTTTCTCTGGCAGAGACAGAAATTTGTCTCCCTCCTCAGCAACAATCTCCTTGGCCAGGTCAACCATATAGTTGCCAAAGTAGCCATCGGAGGGCATCTCGGCATCAACGCTTAAAGCCTGCTGATAGCGGACATAGAGGGAGCGATAAAAGGCGTCTATCTGGCTGCCAGCGTCATTAACATAGTACTCTTTTTCCACCTTGTAGCCGGAAGCCGCCAGAACATTAGCCAGGGTATTGCCCAGAATGGCGCCCCGCCCATGCCCGACATGGAGGGGGCCGGTGGGGTTGACGCTGACAAATTCTATTTGAACCCGGCTGCCCTGCCCCAGGTCAATATTGCCATAAGATTCGCCGGCGGTGAGGATTGAAGCTACCTGCCCGGTCAGCCAATCGCTCTTAAGGGTAAAATTGATAAACCCCGGCGGCGCCACGGTAATAGTTTCAATCTCAGGGCTGGGAGCTATAAGCCCGGCTAGAGCCTCGGCGATGGCTAGCGGGTTAGTCCCGGTCGCCCGGGCTAATTTCAGGGGCAGGCTTGAGGCGTAGTCACCGTGCTCCGGGTTCTGGGGGTGTTCTACGGTAATCTCAGGTATAGCCACCGAAGGCAGCTTGCCCAACTCCTGGCCTTTATTTGCCGCCTGCGTCAGCAGCTCTATAATCCTTTGCTTAATCATTATAATGCAACAGGGATGTCCCTCTCTGAAGCGGGCGCTCAAGTCAGCCGCTTCAGAGAGGCAGTATGCTTAATTTTAGGACAGGGAATTGGCTTTAGTTACTCACTGTCAGGAGCCAGCTTGGCTATGCTGAATTGCACACCCTCGGCTGTTTCCCGGCAATCAATGACCATCCCATCCAGCACCTGGTCCAGCTCGGGGCTGACGAATAAAACCTTGGCTCCTTCGCTCTCCACCACCTGGTCGCCTTCCTTTTCCTTGTCCAATGCCATGTCTAACTGTTTGGGCCTCGAAGCGGAGGGAACAAGCCTGATGGCTACTTCAGGGTCTGCCGTCTGGGCTTGGATAGCTTCCTTCAATTTCGCCGCAGCCTCTGCCGTCACCGTTAACATGCTACCCCACTTATTCGCTTGATTCTGCTACTTTTACCTTCACCGCCCGAGGTCCTTTGGCCCCACTTTCCAGGTCGAACTCCACACCGGCACCTTCTTCCATAGTGTCATAATCCGCTTCAACTAAATCGGAGCGGTGGAAGAAGACCTCCGTGCCGTCTTCAGCCGTGATAAAACCGAAGCCCCGGTCCCGGATGAGTTTTTTTACCTTTCCTTTCAAGTCCTTTACCTCCTTTTTAAAACGAAAATCCCGCAAAGCCCCTAAACAGGCTTGCAGGTTCGCAAGACTTTTGTTTAATTATCCATACCCCGATTATAACACAAAGTTGATTAAAAAAGGATATCTAGGGCGGGGGAATAAGCGAGGCTTTAATGGGCGGGCGGGTTTGGGAAAAAAGACAGTGGGGGGAGGGGCTAGTGCTAGCCCTGACTAGAATGAGTATCGGTTGGCTTTTCGCCATACAAACGCTCACTTAGTGTTCTTGTAAATTCAAGATACTCCAGAGCTTTGCTTTGTATTTCCCCACCTAAGTTGCTTAAGAAAAATCCTGGTAAATGCTCGAAGAGTTCATCGCCAACATCGCCATAGCTCTTTTTCGCCATTTCAGTAAGTCTACCTATGTTGGCGTGCACAATTGCGTTTCGCGATTCCCGCACTTTGTTAATCATCTTACTCTCTTCTTTATCGATAATCTCGTACCGACGGCAAAGAGCAGTCTTTTCTCTAAGGTTGAGCAATTCTATAATCTCTTTTTTGCCCTTACCTTCACTAAGAAGCTTATCCCCGAGAACCAACTCAAGCATACTGGCACACCAAACGATAACGACAACAAAATTACCATTTATATATAGTTGGGTGGCTATGGCAGAGTACTCTAGAAGTAACTCTGTTAATTCTCCAATGTATGCAACATGACTTATCTCATTCCATCTCCGCACTCTGTCAGGACGAGTCTCGTCATCTATCTTCTTTGAGCGATCTTCATACCATTGCTTATCCATTATTAGCCTAGCTCCACTCCGCCGCGCCCTGCTGCCATACTTGGGCTAGCTCTTTAGCCAATAGGCGATGCTCAGGTTGGCCCAACTTGGGGTCTTCCTCAAAGAGCCTTATTGCCTCACTGCGAGCCAGCTCCAGCAGGGCAACATCGGAGAGCTTGGCCATACGCAGGTCAGGCAGTCCGCTCTGCCGGGTGCCGAAGAACTCCCCCGGGCCCCTGAGCCTTAAGTCTTCCTCAGCCAGCTGGAAGCCATCCTGAACCTTCTCTATTATGTCCAGCCTCTCCCTGCCTATTTCCGAGGGGTTCTCGGCTAAGAGCATACAATAGCTCTGCTCGCTTCCCCGCCCTACCCGACCGCGAAACTGGTGCAGTTGGGAGAGGCCAAAGCGGTCGGCGCTCTCCACCTGCATCACGGTGGCATTGGGCACATCTATGCCCACCTCTACCACCGGCGTTGATACCAGGACTTCCAATTCTCCGGAGCGAAAGCGGTGCATTACCTTGTCTTTTTCCGCCGCCGACATACGCCCGTGAATCAAGCCCAGCTTCAGGTCGGGAAAGATTTCATGGGAGAGACGCTCGTATTCAGCCACCGCCGCCTTAGCCTGAATAACCTCCGATTCCTCAACCAGAGGGCAGATAATAAATGCCTGACGGCCTTCGGCTACCTGACGGCGAAGAAACCCGTAGGCGCTAGCCCTCTGCGCCGGCTTGAGCCACTTGGTCTTTACCACCTGCCTCCCCGGAGGAAGTTCATCTATGACCGATAGGTCAAGGTCACCATACAGAGTTAAGGCTAGGGTGCGGGGGATGGGGGTCGCCGTCATTACCAGCACATGGGGGTTAAATCCCTTCTGCCGCAAAGCCGAGCGCTGGGCGACGCCGAAGCGGTGCTGCTCATCAACCACGGCTAAGCCTAAACGATGGAACTCCACCTCCTTCTGAATGAGGGCGTGGGTTCCGATAACAATGTCTATCTCTCCGCTGGCGATACGCCGCTGGATTCCCTGTTTGCTGGCCTGGCTTATGTCGCCAATAAGCAGCGCCACCGTAAGAGGACGAGACAGAAGTCCGGAGAAGCTGCGCAGGTTATCTTCTTCCGACACCTGATTACCGGTTCTGGATAGTAGTTCACAGACAGTGGTGAAATGCTGCTCCACCAGAATCTCGGTAGGCGCCATGAACGCCCCCTGATAGCCATTGGCGGCGGCCACCAGCAGGGCTGACGTAGCTACTACCGTCTTGCCGCTGCCTACCTCTCCCTGAAGCAGGCGGGACATCGGTCTGGCTTTCTCCAAATCGGCTAATAGCTCACCGAGCACTTTTCGCTGAGCACCGGTCAGCTCAAAGGGTAGAGATTTTATAAATTCGTCCAGCACCGGTGCCTCGGCAGTAAAGGGGCTACCGGGCTGGCTCTCCTGCCACTCGTGCTTTCTGCCCAGCACTCCCAGTTGCAGGAGAAAAAGTTCGTCAAAGGCGAGACGATGCCTAGCGTTTTCCCTGGCGGCCCCATCTTCCGGATAGTGAGCCTGACTTATCGCCTGAGGTAATTCAACCAGATTACACCGCTCCCTTAATTCGGGGGGCAGAAATTCACCCACCTGCCATGCCCACTGGTCTACCACCTGCTTCACCAGTTTCCTTACCTGCCGGGAGCGCAGTCCTTGAGTAAGAGGATAGATAGGCACCAGACGCCCGGTATGAACCAGCTCTTTATCTTCAACCAGTTCCCACTCCGGAGATTCAAATACGTGCCGCCCGCCAAACAGGCTTACCCGGCCACTGAGCACCACCCTAGCATTAGTCGGCAGGTTCTTCGCCAGGTAGGGATTATTGAACCAGACCACCCTGACATTACCCGTCTCATCGCCGACAATAGCCTCGGTGCCCCGCCTGCCGCCGAGCATGGTCACCTGAGCCTGCCAGACATTGGCCATAATGGTCTGCTCTTCGCCCTCGGTGAGCTGGGAGATAGATTTCCTCTGGCTGTAATCGAGGTGGCGGTGGGGGAAGAAATAGAGCAGGTCACGAACCGTCTCCACCCCCAGACGGCTGAACTTGGCCGCCATAGCCGTGCTGACCCCTTTAATAGTGGTGATGGGGGAATCAAGAGATTGAGCGGCTACCCGTTGACCCCCCGAAGGACGCCGACGGGGGGCGGGGGGAGCAACACTTTCCTCTGGCGGTTTGACCTCACCTTTTTCTGTCTCCATGCCCTCTACTTGAGGCAGAAAGGTGAAGACATCACTTATCCACTGCTTGCGCTGCGCCTTGGTCAGCGAGGCATATTTGGCATCGTCCAGGCGGAGTTTGCCAAACTGGCTCAAAAGGTGGGGGGTGGTTATTGATTCTACGGCCTGGCCTGCCCAGCGGCGAAGGAACCTGTCCAGACCACCGATTACCGCCGTATCGGCATAACCCTTTTCACACTCAAGCTGAAGAATCTTCTGCAGAGGCTCGACATTCAGTGCCAAAGCTCACTCCCTGTCGCCTAATATAGCCACCAGCAACAAACCGGGGCCGGTATGGGTGCCGATGGCGGGGGTCATTTTGGAGCGATAGATACGCTCCCTGGGGAATATGGCGCCGAGCCGCTCAAGCAATACCTCGGCTTCGTCAGGGCAGGCAGTATCCCCTACCGCCATCTCCTCAATACTGGAATAGCTGATAGCAAAATCATATAAGTGGTCTATAGCCTTAGCCCGAGAGCGTGTTTTGCCCCCAGGCTCAACCACACCGTCCTTCAGGGTGATGAGAGGGTTTATCTTCAGCATTGACCCCAGGAAAGCCTGCGCCCGGCCAATTCGCCCGCCCCGCCTGAGATACTCCAGAGTATCAAAAGCAGCCAGAAAAGCTACCCGAGGAATATTCTTCCTAGCTACCTTTATCACCTCATCAAGGCTAGCCCCGGCGTTGGCTACCTCAGCCGCCTTCATAACGATGAATCCCTCGGCCATAGTAGCCGATAGGGAATCAACTACCTCTACCCGGCACTTGCGCTTCATCAACCCGATACCCTGTAGCGCCACATCATGGGTGGCACTGAGCCGGGAGGAAACCGCCACCGCCAGGATTTCATCTGTCTCCTCAGCCACTTTATCATAGGCTTGAGCAAAGGCGGCCGGCGGCGGCACTGAAGTAGACGGAAAGATTTGGCTATGTTTCAACTTATCGTAGAACTCGTCAGCAGTCAGGTCAATGCCATCCCGGTAGGTCTCCTCGCCAAAGCGAATAATCAGTGGAACGACGGTGATTCCCAGCTCCTCAATAACCTGGGTTGGCAAATCAGCCACGCTGTCGGTAACAACTTTGACCGTCACCACTATTTATCCCCTAGCACGGCTACCCCCAGAACCCGAGGACCAACATGCACCCCTATTCCCGGACCTACCTTGGAGCGGTAGATGCGCTCTTTGGCAACCTTGGCGCTGAGCCGCTCCACCAGCATATCTGCGTCATCAGGGGTGGTGGCATCTTCTACCGCTATTCCCTCAATACGGGAAAAGCTGGCAGCAAAGTTATACAGGTAGTCTATCGCCCTAGCCCAGGAGTGCTCCCTGGCAAAGGGGTAGACTTCACCATCTTTTATGCCCAGTATGGGGGTCACCCTGAGCACGGCACCCAGAAAAGTCTGTGCCTTGCCAATGCGCCCGCCTTCTTTGAGGTAGTCCAGGGTGTCAAAGGCCATACGAACATCGGCTCGGGGGATATTCTGGCGAGTTAGAGCCACCACCTCATCAAGGCTGGCTCCAGCCTGGGCTGCCCTGGCGGCAGTGATAACTATCAGTCCCTGCGCCATAACCGCCCACCCTGAATCAATCACCTCTACCTTGCATTTCTTTTTCATCAGCTTGATAGCTTGCAAGGCGGCTTCATAGCTGGCGCTGAGCTTGTGAGAATTAGTGATGACGGCAATTTCATCGGTCTTTTCGGCTAGCCGCTCATAAGTCTGAACGAACACGCTGAGGGAGGAGATTCTGGTGGTGGGTAAGATTTTACTGTGCATCAGCTTACGGTAGAACTGGTCGGTGGTCAGGTCAACGCCATCCCGGTAGGACTTGGTGCCGAAGAGAACATCTATCGGGATTATAGTAATTCCCAGCTCCTCAGCTACCTCGGAGGGTATGTCACCTAGACTATCAGTAACAATCTTGACTGCCACTAAAGCCTCCTATCTTTACTCCACAGAGACAATATAATTATAGTGAGGCTGACCGCCCTGAACCACCTCGACCTGAAGCTGGGGATACTGCTTACGGATAGCAGCATTGACCTGCTCCGCCTCGGCCGGCTTGGTATCAGCCCCCTGGTAGATAGTAATCACTTCAGCCTTATCCAGATTCACCCTGGCCAGCACCTCATTGAGAACAGCATCCGTCTTATCACCTACCGCTACCAGGTCTCCATCCAGAAAACCGATTGCCTGTCCCTTCTTGATGTCCAGCCCACCCAGCCGGGTTGAGCGTACCGCCCGGGTAACCTCGATAGTCTTTACTGCTGATTTCGCCACTTCCATATTCTGAGCGTTGGTTTTCAGGTCAGACTCATAATCAAAGGCCAGAAGCGCAGCTACCCCCTGCGGAATTGTGGTGGTGGACACTACCTCAATTTTCTTGTTGGTCAGGGACTGGACTTGATTGGCGGTAAGCACTATATTCTTGTTGTTGGGTAGAATAACAACCTTTTCCGAAGGCACCGCCTCTACCGCCTGGAGCAAATCCTTGGTGCTGGGGTTCATGGTCTGCCCCCCAGGCACAATAGCCGCAGCCCCCAGGCTGGTAAAAACATTGCTCAAGCCCGCCCCGGCTACCACTGCTACGATAGCCGTGTCAACCGCCGGCATCCGCTCCTTCTGCATCTCCAGGAAATCCCGGTATTGCTCATCCATATTGCGGATATTTATATCGTGCAGGGTGCCCATGGTGATAACATAGCTCATAACGTCGCCAGGGTCTGGGGTATGGATATGAACCCTTACTGCTGAGTTATCGCCCACCACAATCACCGATTGCCCTCTCTTTTCCAATCTCTTCCTCAGCTTATACGGGTTAAACCCTTCCCCTTTGAGCACAAAATTGGTGCAATATCCGTAGGGCACCTCCTCTGCGCCCATCATCACTGGCACCTTAGCCGCAACGGGTACGCTGCTGGCAATCATCCAGGGTCGGCGTAACTTCAACTGCTCGGTCTCGCCCTTAAGGTAGTGGAGAGCACCCTCCAGAATGGTATATAGACCCTGCCCCCCGGCGTCCACCACCCCGGCTTCCATCAATACCGGCAGGAGGGTGGGGGTATTAGCCACCGATTCCTTGGCAGCACCGACTGTAGCCTCCATAATTGATACCACATCATCGCTAACATCATTAGCATGCGTCTGGGCAGCCGCTGCCGCTTCTCTAATCACGGTGAGAATAGTCCCCTCTACCGGATTGCTTAACCCATTATAAGCTACTTCTGAGGCCCGCTGTAAGGCAACGACCAGGTCATTGCCGGTAATCGATTCCTTGTCCTCCAGACCCTGGGCCAGACCATTCCAGATCTGCGAGAGGATTACGCCGCTGTTACCCCGAGCCCCTACCAGCGCCCCCCTAGCCATGGCTTGAGCTACCGATGAGGCGCCATGGCCGTTAGCCCGATAGGCTTCCTCAACAGTGGAACGCATGGTGAGCAGCATGTTAGTCCCGGTATCCCCGTCAGGCACCGGGAAAACGTTCAGGGCATCAATATCTGAAGCGCTCTTCTCTAACCAGGCAGTAGCGGCAGCAAACATACCTATTAAATCCTGGCCAGAGATAGAATCGTTTTGAACCATCTTATCTCATCCTTGCCACAATTAACCAGCTATGTTACTATTATGGACGGAATTTTATCCTAAATTTGCCCGATAGTCAAAGGGGAAGAGACATTGAAGTGTGATTTATGCGGCAAATCGCCCCAATTCGGTAACAATGTAAGCTACTCTAAACGGCATACCAAACGTCGCTGGGTGCCTAACATTCATCCGGTGACTCTGGTTATTGATGGTAAGCAAAAAAAGCTAAACCTGTGCACTAGATGCCTGCGCAGTCAGCATAAACTGGCTAAAGCAGACTAGACTTTAGCTTTCTCAGCGCTTCGGCTACCGTTTGCTCCGAATTAAACACCGCGGCTCCAGCTACCAGCACCCTAGCCCCCGCCTTCACCACCCTGGGAGCAACTTGAGCATTGATGCCGCCATCCACCTCCAGCTCAGCAGCCAGACCCTTTTTATCCAGCTCAGCACGCAGTTGAGCTATCTTGTCCAGTGTTGATTCAATAAAGGGCTGCCCGCCATAGCCGGGATTGACCGTCATCACCAGCACTAAATCAACTGAAGGCAGGATTTCACTTACCGCCGTTACCGGTGTCTCCGGGTTGAGCGATACCCCCGCCTTAACCCCCAATTCCTTGATTGCCTGCACCACCTGGTGAATATGGGGGCAGGTTTCTATATGAACGGTGATAATGTCGGCACCGGCTTTAGCAAACTGGTCAAGCTGCCGCTCCGGTGCTTGAGTCATGAGGTGGACGTCCAGAGGGAGGTCAGTCCACTTGCGAATGGCGGCCACCACCGGGGCACCGATGGTTATCGGGGGGACAAACTGCCCGTCCATAACATCGACATGGATATAGTCGGCACCGGCCTTGGTGGCTTCAGCTACCTGCTCGCCGAGGCGAGCAAAATCGGCGGAGAGAATAGACGGGGCCAGCTTGACTTTAGGGTTATTTACCACCCTTGGCTCCGATTGATTTCTTGGCATTAGCCAGCGCCTTCGCTACCTGCCCGGGGGCAGTACCGCCAATGACATCCCTGGCGGCAATAGATGATTCTATAGTAATGGAATAAACGTCTTTCTCAAACAGCGGGGAAACCTTCTTGTATTCAGCTAGGCTTAGTTCAGCAAAGGGCTTATCATTTTCCATGGCGTAGCTTACCAGCTTAGCCACTGTCTCATGGGCAGTGCGGAAGGCTTCCCCCTTCTTGACCAGATAGTCAGCCAGGTCGGTAGCCAGGATATAGCCCTGCTCAACTGCCCGCCGGGTATTTTCCGCCTTTACTTTGAGGGTCTTGACCATCCCAGTGAATACCTCCAGCGTGGAGAGCAGGGTATCCACGGTGTCAAAGAAGCCCTCTTTGTCTTCCTGCATATCCTTATTATAGGAGAGGGGGAGAGCCTTCATCGTGGTCAGCAATGCCATGAGATTACCATAGACCCTGCCTGTTTTACCCCGCGCCAGCTCGGCAACATCGGGGTTCTTCTTCTGGGGCATGATGCTGGAGCCGGTGGCATAAGCCTCGTCAAGCTCAACAAAGTTAAACTCAGCCGAAGACCAGAGGATAATCTCCTCAGCCAGTCGGGAGAGGTGCATCATACACAGGCTGGCGGCTGCTTCATATTCCAGGACAAAATCCCTATCTGAGACGGCATCAAGGCTATTCTGGCTTATTTGACTGAAGCCCAGTTCCTTGGCGACAAACTCACGGTCAATATTGTAGCTCACGCCAGCCAAAGCGCCACTGCCCAGGGGCATGACGTCGGTGCGCTTGAGACAGTCACCAAAGCGCTCGACATCACGCTGGAGCATCTCAAAGTAGGCAAGAAGATGATGCGCCAGCAGAACCGGCTGTGCCGCCTGCAGATGAGTGTATCCGGGAATAATTACCTCTTTATTGGCTTCAGCCAGGGCAATGAGTGCCCGCTGAAGCCCTGCCAGCCCGACCAGGGTGTTTGAGATGGCTTCCTTGGCAAAAAGGCGCAAATCGAGAGCTACCTGGTCATTTCGGGAGCGGGCGGTGTGGAGCTTGCCCCCCACCTCACCCACCTTCTCCAGCAGGCGGGCTTCAATATGCATGTGGATATCTTCCAGTTCCGGCTGGAACTGGAACTTGCCCCGCGTTATCTCCCCCTTAATCGCCGCCAGACCCTGGGTAATAGTCTCAGCTTCTTGAGCCGAGATTATGCCCTGCTTGGCCAGCATCCTGGCGTGGGCAATGCTGCCGGCAATGTCATAGGGGTAGAGGCGCCAGTCAAAGGGGATAGAGGCAGTGTATTGGCTTGCCAGTTTATCCGCCGCTTTCTTAAAGCGACCCCTTATATGGCTCATTTACCTTTTCCTTTTGTTTTCTTGGGCTCGGTAACACCCTGCACCTGCGCCTGGGTCTTGAGCGGCAGACCCCAGATGTGAATAAAGCCTGCGGAGGCACTCTGGTCAAACTGGTCGCCTTTATCATAGGTAGCCAGACCATGGCTATATAGCGATTTGGGCGATTTGCGCCCCACTACCTGGCAGCTACCCTTGAATAGCTTTAAGCGCACTGTTCCGGTAACATAGCTCTGGGTGCTCTCAACATAGGCGGCCAAGTCCTGATGGAGCGAGCTAAACCATAGACCGTTATAGATAAGGTCAGCATATTCAATAGCCACCTTTTGCTTAAAGCGCAACTGCTCTTTAGATAAGGTCATCGCCTCCAGAGCCTGGTGCGTCTGTAGTAGTACCGTCGCTGCCGGGGCCTCGTAAATCTCCCGCGATTTTATCCCCACCAGCCGGTTCTCCACGTGGTCAATCCTGCCTACCCCGTGCTCGCCAGCCAGCTCATTCAGACGCTGAATCAGGCTAACGCCATCCATCTTCTTGCCGTCAAGACTAACCGGGATGCCCTGTTCAAAGCCGATTTCCACATAGCCGGGTTTATCCGGGGCATCAACCGGTGACCTTGTCCAGCTAAAAACATCGGCTGGCGGCTCAACCCAGGGGTCTTCTAGAACCCCACACTCAATGCTCCTCCCCCACAGGTTGGCATCAATGGAATAGGGGCTGGAGACAGTGATGGGGATAGGTATATTGTGTTTTTGAGCATACTTTATCGTCTCCTCACGGGTCATGCCCCACTCCCGCGCCGGAGCGATAATCTTGAGGTCGGGCGCCAGAGCCGCCACACTGACATCAAACCTGACCTGGTCATTGCCCTTGCCGGTGCAGCCATGGGCTACTGCCGAAGCCCCCTCCTTGATGGCGGTACCCACCAGCAACTTGGCCATCAGCGGGCGAGCCAGGGCTGTAGCCAAGGGATATTGCCCTTCATAGAGGGCGTCCGCCTGTAATGCCGGGAAGATAAAATAATTGACGAATAGCTCCCTGGCATCCTCGACCAGCGCCTTCACCGCGCCAATATCAAGCGCCTTCTGACGAACAGCAGCAAGGTCTCGCTCACTGCCGACATTGACATTAAGCGCAATCACGTCCAGGTTATACTTCTCTTTGAGCCATTTGACGGCTACCGAGGTATCCAGTCCGCCACTGTAAGCCAGTACTACTTTATCTGCCATGTTAAATCTCCGTTACTTTGCCGATTAATTTTCCTATCTAGTGAGGGTCTCTACCTTACCTCTTAGATATTTACTTAGCAACCCTCCCCCTTAATCCCCCTCCCTTGTAAGGGAGGGGGAGGGTTTTTCTTTAGAGGGGCTTCGCCCCTCTCTGACACCCTATATTTTGCCCCCTTCCGCTTAAGGGCAGCGGGGGAAACCCCCCTTACTACTCCCTACCTTTCCTCTCAAGGGCGGCGGGCAAAGCCTCCCTCACTTCCCTTAAGGGGGGGCTGCGTAACCCCTTCCTCTTAAGGGCGGTGGGTGGGAATAGATATAATCGGGGGGGAGGCTCCCACCCCCTCTAAAACTCCCTTACTTTGCCGTACTAACCAGCGCTTTATCCAGAATACCTAAAGCCTCGTCAACCTCCTTCTTCCCGATAATGAGGGGGGGCATAAAGCGCAGGGCGTTGGGCTTGAGTTTATTGACCAATAAGCCCCGCTCCAGACAAGCCATTACTAATGACTGGGCAATATCGCTATTAAACTCCACAGCCACCAACAAGCCACACCCCCGGACATCGGTGATAAACTGGAACTTCGGCTTCAAGCCTTCCAGCCCCTGCATAAGATACTGCCCCACCTCTTTAACCTTGCCGGCGATATCATTATCAATAATATATTTTACCGTGGCATAGCCAGCGGCACAGGCTAAGGGATTACCACCGAAGGTAGAGCCGTGCTCCCCAGCGGCGAACACCGCCGCCTTATCCTTAGCCAGAATCGCCCCAATGGGCACGCCACTGGCTAAACCCTTGGCCAGGGTCATTATATCAGGTTCAACGCCATATTGCTCATAGGCAAATAGTGTCCCCGTCCGACCGATGCCGGTTTGAATTTCGTCCAGAATGAACAAAATGCCCTTCTGGTCACACCAGGTGCGTATTTCGGCCAAATAACTTTCGTCAGGCAGGTTGACCCCACCCTCACCCTGCACCACTTCCACCATCACAGCACAAGTTTTATTGGTAGTGGCTGACTCTATGGCTTCGATATTATTATACTCCACATTGACAAAGCCGGTGGGGAGGGGAGGATATGACTGCTGGAATTTGGGCTGGCCGGTAGCCGCCACCATAGCTAAAGTTCGGCCGTGAAAAGAACCCAGGGTGGTAATAACCTCATAAGCTCCGCTCAAATTAAGCTGCCCGTAACGGCGGGCTAGCTTCACCGCCCCTTCATTAGCCTCAGCGCCGCTATTGCTGAAAAAGACCTTGTCCAGACAGCTATTCTGGACCAAAAGCTCGGCTAAGCGAATCTGGGGAATAGTATAAAACTGGTTGGACGTCTGAATAAGCGTTTTTGCCTGCTCGGTTAATGCCTTGGTCACCACCGGGTGGCAGTGACCTAAACTGGTTACCGCCCAGCCGCCAACAAAGTCAAGATACTGACGCCCATCTTCATCCCACACCCGCGCCCCCTGCCCCCTGACTATGGTTAAGGGTATACGCTCGAAGGTTTGCATAAAGTATTTGCGCTCTAATTCCTGCCAGTTAGTCATTTTTGTCTCCTGTTTTAGGTGAGGATTTTATTCTACCTCACCCCCTGTATCCCCCTCTCCTTCAAAGGAGAGGGGGAAGGATTTCTAAAGAGGGACTTCGTCCCTCTCTGACACCCTTTATTTTGCTCCCCTCTTCCTCTTTAGGGCGGTGGGTGGGAATAGATATAAAATTTTGTGGAGGGGTTTCAGCCCTCTTTAACTCCCTATATTTTATTCCCCAAGGGTGGGTGAAGCCTCTCTCACACTCTCTCTTTAATATTCCCTTCCCCAAGGGGGGCGGGCGAAAACTCCCCTAATACTCCCTACCCTTCCACTTAAGGGCGGTGGGTGGGAATAGATATAAAAGGGTTGGGGGGAAAGCTTCGCTCCTCTTGAATCCTCCTTAATATACTACTTCTGAATGGTGGTACCACCACCCTTACCCTTAATCTCATTGAGCAGGGCGTGCGGCTGCCGTCCATCTATGATACAAGTAGTCGCGGTGCCAGACAAGGCTCCCAGACAGGCTTTAATCTTGGGAATCATCCCACCTGAAGCTACGCCCGAAGTAACTAACGCTTCAGCTTCATCAGGCGATAGGCGAAGCAGCAAGTTGCCTGACTGGTCGCAGACACCAGCGACATCGGTTAAAAAGATAAGCCTCTCGGCACCAATGGCGGCAGCAATCTCGCCAGCCACCGCATCAGCGTTGATGTTAAGCACCTGCGGCGCTTCCTCTGGCTTATCAACAGCATGAAGACTGACCGGAGCCACCACCGGTATATAGCCAGACTCTAGTAGCGCTTGCAGGGGGGCGGGGTTTACCTTAGCCACCGTGCCCACATAGCCCAGCTCCTTGTCCTTAATCCTGCCCTGAATCAAAGCTCCATCGGCACCGCTAATGCCCATCGCCATCCCTCCCAGAGCATTAATGTCGGCGACAATCTCCTTATTGACCACCCCTACCAGCACTGAAATCACCACCTCAAGGGTGGCTTCATCGGTTACCCGCTCGCCGTTGATAAACCTGGTGGGAATCCCTCGCTTTCCCAGCCAATCGGTTATCACTTTGCCACCACCATGGACTACCACCAGCGATTTACCCTGCCGCTGAAGCTCGACTATGTCCTCAATAGTGGTGTCGTGGCTGCCCAGGGTGGCACCACCAATCTTGACCACAATGACTTTGCTCAACTTATTACCCCTGCCTCACGTCATATAGCGACTGTTAATGGCTACATATTCCTCAGACAGGTCGCAACCCCAAGCGGTGGCTTTGCCAGAGCCGAGGTTAAGGTTCAGGCTGATAGCTACTTCTCTTCCCCTTAACAGCTGGACTATACCTCGTTTGTTAAAGGGCTGGGGTCTACCTGCCTTAACCACCGGTATATCGCCGATATAAAGGTCAACCTTTGACTCCACCACCTCCACCCCGCTGCGCCCCACCGCAGCCATGATTCGCCCCCAGTTAGGGTCGGCGCCATGAATCGCCGCCTTGACCAGCGACGAGCTTACTACCGTCCTGGCCGCCGACCTCGCCTCAGCCAGATTGGGGGCACCAGCGACGGTTACCTCAATAAGCTTGCTTGCTCCCTCGCCATCGCGGGCAATGGACTTAGCCAGATAGGTGCAGACCCGCTCCAGGGCTTGCTGGAAAGCGTCATCGGGGACACCCCCCGCCAGCCCGTTAGCCATGAGCAGCACCATATCGTTGGGGCTGGTGTCGCCGTCAATAGAAATCATGTTGAAGGAGACGTCCACCGCTTTTTTGAGCGCCTTCTTGAGAAAGCCCTTCTCTACCGCAGCGTCAGTGGTGAGAAAGCAGAGCAAGGTTGCCAGGTCGGGGTGAATCATCCCCGACCCCTTGGCTACCCCGCCAATGGTAAATTCACTATCCCCCACCCTGACCTTGACCGCCGTTTCCTTGGCCAGGGTATCAGTAGTCATAATCGCCTGTGCCAGCTCGTGACCGCCGTCCCGGGAAAGGATAATCTGTTCTAGGCTACTTCTTACCCGCTTCATCGGCAGCGGCACACCAATGACGCCGGTGCTGGCGACCAGCACATCGTCGGGCAATATGCCAATGCCCTCGGCGGTGAGCTTGGCCATCTCGGCGGCATGGGCCAGACCCCTCTCCCCGGTGCAGGCATTGGCGCAGCCGCTATTGACCACCACCGCCCCCGCCCCACCCTGTTTTAGCCTCTGCTGAGATAGGACCAGCGGGGCTGCCTTAATGCGATTGGTGGTAAATAGAGCCGCCGCCACGCAGGGCGCTTCAGAAAAGAGGATGGCGAGGTCCAGCTTACCAGCGGCTTTTTTATTTATCCCGGCGCTGGTGGCACCGGCAAAAAAACCCTCGGGCGAGGTAACCGTGCCCTGAGGAACAGACTCAATCTCGGCGGCCACTATGCATAAAATATATCACACTAACTTATGTATGACAATGAGGTTGTTTATCTACCTCACCCCCTTTATCCCCCTCTCCTTCAAAGGAGAGGGGGAGGGTGTTTCTTAAGGGGCTTACGCCCCTTTGACCCCTTGGGTGTGGGGATTTATTTTTAAAATAGGTGGGGGGAGAGATTCTCTGGGTCTTGCTTCCCACCCTCCCACCCTACAGAGGTTTCACCTCTATAAACACCTCTTAAAAAGGGGGTGGGGAGTTATAGAGGCGAAGCTTTTGAGGGTGGGTGGTGTGGGAAAATAAACAAAAGGGGGTGGGGGGTATGGTAAGGAGTTGCGGGCGGTGGTAGAATAATGTAAGACAACATGAGCGAGTCTTGAGTAATTATTTATGATGGAGGCTAAGTAATATGCTGAGTATAATTAAAACTAGTACTTCTCTCCACTCAGTAAGGCAAAGAGCCGAAAAGGAGGAACGAAAGCCACCTACCACCAGACCACAACCAGGCCCTGACGTACTTATTAAGAAGGGAGGCCCACGACCAGACGAGCCTAAAAAATAACTAATCAACGATATGGAAAAGAAAAATCTTGAACAAAAGCAACTTGAAGATAAGCTCACGATAGCGTGCGAAGTAACCGAGAACAGACTTGCAGTATTATGGGGCGCCATTGACTCTATAGATACTAAGATAAATATTGCCCTGGGGTTCGCAAGTTCTATATTGGGGCTACTTGCTGGTTTTTATGCTATTGGAGATAGAGTCTGGCCGTTCCCCTCGCTCGTCTTATTTGGTTTGGCCGCAGTCGCATACATTCTGCTAGCAATACTAAGCATATTAGCCTATAGAGCAAAAGCGTGGAGCTACAGACCAGATGTCAAGACTCTATTAGAAAATTGCGAAAATGAAAATTATGACATAGTGCAAATTAAGAGATGGGTAGCTGAGGAATGTAATACATCTTGCTACAAAAACCTAGAAAATTTGAATAAGAAGGCTGCTCTGGCCAATTATGTTTTAGTCATTTTAGTCGTGGAGACAATAATGTTAACCTCAGGGCTAGCTTATGCCATGTTCACTGACTAGCCAAGCCGTTTGCGTATGCGAAATTCTGGTCCGTGTGGTGGCCCTCCTTTGCCTATTCGGAAAACCTTAGTCCCACAAACAGGGCACACACCTTGAGTTGCCGGCTTGCCGTTTTTCAAGGTTACTGTCTGGGGGTGCTTCACTTCCCTCTTGGTGCGGCACTTCACACAATATGCTTGCATTGGCCTATCCACCTTTTCGTTTTGCGTTTCGATACAAATTTTAGGCCTTTCTACCGTCAGCGTCAAGGCATGAGGTGAGAAGCAAATATAAAGCGAACAAGGTAGTTCCCCTTACCCCTCCTCCCTCGCCTTCTTCTGCAACTCATAAAGCCTGGTGATGGCTTCAAACGGAGTCATCGAGTCAATATCCAGCTTCTCCAGCTCCTCCATAAGCGGCGACTTCAGCCCTAACAGGGGGATTTGGATGGGTGGGGGGTGTTTGGGGCGTCTTTTGGCTTTGTGCGGCTTCTCAGCTAGGGTCCTGCTGCCCTCCTCTAACTCATCTAATACCTCCTGGGCACGGTGCACCACCGATTTGGGCAGCCCGGCTAGCTTGCCGACATGAATGCCATAGCTCCGGTCAACGCCGCCGGGGACAATCTTGTAGAGGAAGGTAACTTCCCCACCACGCTCGCTTACGGCTACATTGAAATTCTTCACCCGGGGGAGGAAGCTAGCCAGCTCCACCAGCTCGTGGTAATGGGTGGCAAACAGGGTCTTGGCTCCCAGCTTGGGATAAGAATGGATATACTCGGCGACGGCGCGGGCAATGGAAAGCCCATCGTAGGTGCTGGTGCCCCGCCCAATCTCATCTAAGATAATGAGGGAGCGGGGGGTAGCGTTGTTTAAGATATTGGCCGTCTCCACCATCTCCACCATAAAGGTGGACTGACCGGCGGGCAGGTCTTCCCGAGCGCCGATGCGGGTGAAGATGCGGTCTACTAACCCAATGGTGGCCGAGGCGGCGGGGACAAAGCTGCCAATCTGAGCCAGCAGCACGATTAAGGCGACCTGCCTCAAGTAGGTCGATTTGCCCGACATATTGGGACCGGTGAGAACGATAAGCTGGGTATCATCGTTGGAGAGATAGATGTCATTGGGGACGAAGCTGCCCTCGTCCAGACCCCTCTCCACCACCGGGTGGCGTCCCTCGGAAATGACCATCTCGCTGTCCGTGGTCAACCTGGGGCGGACATAGCTATAGCGCACGGCGACCTCAGCCAGGCTGGAGAAGCCGTCTATATCAGCCAGGGCCAGGCTTGAAGCCGAGATGCGCTGGCTTGCCGCCCCAACCTGCTGACATACCTGACGGAAGAGCTGTGCCTCAAGCTCGGCAATCCTGTCCTGGGCATTTAAAATCAGCGACTCATATTCTTTTAGCTCCGGGGTGAAGAAGCGCTCGCCGCCGACCAGCGTCTGCTTCCGGATATAGTCCTGGGGCACCTGAGATAAGTTGGGCTTGGACACCTCTATATAGTAGCCGAAGACCTTGTTAAAGCCGACCTTAAGCGATTTTATGCCGGTTTTTCCCCTTTCCTTGCGCTCCAGGTCAGCCAGATATTGCTTGGCGTTTTTGGACGTCTGGCGCAGGTTGTCCAGCTCCTCGGAGAAACCCTGCCTCACCACCCCACCCTCGTCCAGACTGCCCGGCTGCTCCACTATCGCCCGGGAAATCAAGTCTACCTCCTCGGGGCAGGGCTTCAACGCCTCCCTGAGCCAATCTACTGGCTCAAGCACCTCCCTAATCTTGGGTATGGCTTCCAGGCTACGGCGCAGGGCAATTAGCTCACGGGGAATGGCAATGCCACCCTTAACCCGATTAATCAGACGCTCCAGGTCAGCCACCTCGCCCAGCAGGGAGATGGTCTGGCTGCGAGCCAGGGTATTCTCGCTAAACCACTCGATGGCATCCTGCCTTTTGTTCAGCTCGGTTATATCCAGCAGGGGCTGGCCCAGCCACCGCCTTAACAACCTGCCCCCCATAGCGGTTCGGGTGAGGTCAATGATTGACAGGAGTGAGCCGCTAGCCGTCCCCGAGCGGCTGCTATAGAAAAGCTCCAGGTTTCGCTGGGTTTGGACGTCCAGCGCCATAAAGGAATCGGTGGCGTAGGTGGTGAGCCGGGTTAGCTGTCCCAGGACTCCTTTCTGCGTCTCCTGAAGATAGTGAATAGTAGCACCGGCGGCTCTTATCGCCGGGGGCAGATGGCTGCAACCATAGCCGTCAAGGGTGGCCACGCCGAAGTGGTCGAGCATGGTCTGGCGGGCTACCTCAAGCTCAAACCAGTAGTCTTCAAGGCGGGTCACCGAAGCCGCCAGACCCAAATCGGGTAACTCCGCGCTTTCGGCAGTTATAACCTCCGAGGGCTTGAGCCGCTCCAGTTCGGGGATAAGGCGGTGGGTGGGAAGCTGGGTGGTGGCAAACTCGCTGGTGGTGATATCCACATAGGCTATTCCCACCACCCCCTCAGCCAAGACCAGACTGACCAGATAATTATTGCTCTTGCTATCAAGGAGGCCAGGCTCAACCACCGTGCCCGGGGTTACCAGACGGACGACTTCACGCTGGACCAGACCTTTAGTTTCGCCGGGCTTGGTCACCTGCTCGCAGATAGCCACCTTGTAGCCGCGATTAATCAGCCGAGCCAGGTAGTTATCCAGGGCATGATAGGGGATGCCCGCCATCGGCACCCGATGCCCCTTGCCCATCTCCCTGGAGGTGAGGACAATCTCCAGCTCACGGGAGGCGAGCTTGGCATCCTCGTCAAAGGTCTCATAAAAATCGCCCAGGCGGAAGAAGACAATCGCCTGGGGATACTTTCGCTTAATCCTGAGGTACTGCCGCCGAATGGGGGTCGAACCCTCTCTCATCTCAAGCCTATTCTACTAGAATTCCGGGCTAAAAAGAAGGGGGGAATTTATTTCTTTCTACCTCACCCCCTTAGACATTTACTTAGCAACCCTCCCCCTTTATCCCCCTCGGTGGATTGGATGCAATTGCTCACCCAGAGGGATGATGGTTAGAATCTCAACGTCGTGCCCATCGTAGAACACCTTTTCTACCAGAAGCCTTAACAACTCTTGCTTGCCAGCGAAGTCCAAGTTTTCTAACCCTAAGCCAATCTTCTCAGTTAAACTTCTAATCCGGGCCTCCTGACTTTGCGTCAGTTGCCTTTGGGTAAGCTGTCTTTCCAGTTCAGCCTTCCGTTTCTCTAATTCACCTTGTTCTTTCTGGATTAGTTCCATATCTTCACGCATCATGAAATCGGTATATAGACCTTTACGGTAACCCTCCACTAACCGCCTCTGCTCATCTGGTATTGCCTTTAGCCTCGCTTGACAGAATTGTAGTTCGCGTTCCAGGATTTCCTTTGTCTGTGAATTGTCAGCATTACGCCGATGAAGCTCTTGGATAATAAAGTCCGGGTCCTTGATAAGCTGGCAAATTGTGTCCCAGACCACCGGTTCTATTGCATCAGCCTTAATCTCAGGGCAGGAACAGGGCTGGGGCCCGCCATCTGGGGCGAGGGGAATCCTATCGGGATTATCTTTTCGATAGCAGCGGTAGTAAGGGACATTATGAATAGCATGTCCACCCATTCGACCACCACATTGAGAGCAATACAATAGCCCGGATAGGAGATACTCTCTCTTTGTGTTTCTCCTGGACAGGTCTGCATTCGTTTTGAGCTTTCTTTGTACAGCCTCAAACAATTCAACTGGAATCAGCGAAGGCACCTTCACTGTTATCCATTCCTCACTGGGACGCAGGATAAGAGAAGTCTTTTTGTTTCTCGTTGATGGCTGACGCCGCAACTTGGGCTCAACATGATATTTTCTGAACTGGTGCATTTTGCCTATATAGGCTTCATTCCTCAGCATGACTCCGAGGGTGCTGGCCCGCCATCTGTCTCCGCCTCTGGGAGTCGGTATATGTAAACGGTTAAGTCTATCTGCCATGCGTTGAAGCGACAGGCTCTCGTTGGCAAAGGTGTGAAAAATCAATCTTATCGTCTGGGCTTTCTCAGAGTCCTCTTCTAAAGTAGCCTTTTCCTTGTTGTAACGGAAGCCGAAGGGTATAACCCCAGCGCTGACCACCTTGCCTTGCCTGGCCTTCTCGCGGCTACCTCTTATGGTACGCTCCCTTATCTTTTCTCGCTCGTACTCCGCCACTAGCCCCCTCATATTGAAAAACATCCTGTCCTCGGGTGAGGTACCCATGTCATGGGTAACGAACTCCAGCTTGATTCCCTGCTTCTCAAACTCTTCAGCCAGAATCATCTGGTGGTAGAGCTTGCGGGAGAGCCTGTCCGGGTCGTAGGCCAGAACCACATCCACTCTGCCTTCCCTAGCTGCCTGGCGTAAACGATTTAAGGCCGGCCTATCAAGTTCGGCCCCGCTATAGCCATCATCAATAAAGGCATCCTTATCTCCATCAAGTACTGAGGTCCAGCCTTTTTCCTGACATCTTTTCCTTAATTCCTCAATCTGGCTGGGGATACCATATTTCTCTACCTGTTTATCTGTGCTCACTCTGGCGTAAAATGCTACTCTCATCTCTACCCCTCCCTCCTCTTTTTGTGTTATTCTCCCCATTATTGACTCCTGAAACACCTCCCCGGCGTCTTCCTGCTGCTATTGTATAACAAGCTCAGCTAGGTGGAAAGGGCGAAAGAAGCAGCCTCAAAAATTGCTACCCAAAGGAGGTACTCGATGCACAAAACGCTAGGTCAACCGACACCCTGATTTTATTGTTTCTTCGTTAAAATATCAAGAGGACGAATTTCTACCAATTCAGGCATTAACTAACGTTTGTTCTTTCCGTCTTATTTTGCACGTATGAACTTTATTCGACAAGGGTGCTTTGCGTTTCTGGGGTCAACATTTCATGGCGAATAACCAGCCGTATTAGGTCGGTTTTTGGCACGAAATACTCGGTAAACTTACTAGGAATAGGCAGGAATATATTGTTCTTAGTAAACAAGGGCCCTCGATCGCACGCTATAGCTCCTGTTTCTGCTAGGTCGCCGTTCCTCGAGACTAATAATGTAGAGAATTCTATGTCATAGTAGAGGACAGCTTCTTCTCGCTCAAAAAACAGGTAGCTACCTCTATAACCACCCCATACAAACTCAAGTCTAGGCAAACGTTCGATGATATACTTATAATAGCTATAAGCATCGAGAGTGAGAGCAATATAAAAGCCAGAGATCCAAGGTGAGAGCTCGTGCTCAACTGTTGTAAAATCTAAGATTTTTTCCGGTATCTCTAGCTGTGCAAGAGCTTGCTTTGTAGATTGCACTTGGGGAGGTATAACTGTTTCAGGAATAGCGATTGTCTCTCTTACATCAATCCCTTGTTCCTTAGCTCTCGCCTGTATTTCACTCGCATTAAATACGTCGGTTCTGGCAATTGAAACTTCGGAAGCTACTACAGAAGAAACTGATGGCCGCTGTGCTTCAATAGCATGGGACTCTATATTAAAGTCTTGCATAATGCGAATATCATCCAAATCTATTCGCATGAGCTCCTTTCGACTTTGAAGCCTTTGTAGTAATACCTCAAAGCCATCAGACGTCACCGACGGTACAGCATCCTTAATGAGTGGAAAGACATAATCTCTTACAAACAAGTCAACTAATACTCCGTAGTCCCTAATGCCCTTATATTCAACCAGTCTTTTAACATGTGGGCGACGTATATCTATCCATATAATTAATGAGTTAGGGGATTCACTTTTGGGTACCCAAACCGTAGCATTGCCAGTAAGCTCCACTGGTCGAACTCTTGCCTCATCTAACAAATATCTTACACGAAGAATTGCTTCGATTCCGTAGATAAAGCTACGTTCTTTTTCAGAAAGTTCCGAATCTGGTATCTCTCTTATTGCTGTAATGTCAACGTCTAAAACCTTTGCTGAGCAAAATCTCTTCAAATATTCCTCTTCGCATCTTCGCCGATAAGTATCTGTTGATAACAAGACAACTAATTTCCCCTGTTTTGAGAAGACTTCCATGATCGCAGGATCTTGCCCTCCGCTGTAAAATATTTCGGTAGATTGGCTTAGATCACGAATATCGTGAAGGGGCGTCCGCTTTTCTTCCCCATAGGTTCTCACAGTCGCAAAATTCAACTGGTTGTACAAACCGTGACTTAACGCGTATCTGAACAGAGATATATTGGAATCAACAAGGCCTAGACTCGCTGAAAGCAAATCCGTTATTGCTTTTTCAGCTATATCAACACACCTTTGGAGCACACTCTTGCTACCCGAATCAAGTGTATCTCTGCCGGCCGTTGGCTTCAAAATTGCGCAATTGATATGTCCACCAAGACCGTAGATGCTACTAATACCAATGTCGGCAAGCTTGAATCCATATCGGTATGTTGATAAAGCTTCTCCTCCCGAACGCAGAATGCCAGAACATGGGATTGACGTACCGCTAATATTTATTGTATTAAATGTTACTATAGGTCGGCCGGCTAGATCGGCTGAGACATCACATACGAGAGAAGCATTGCCAGAAGAACCATTGAAAGTGGTTCTGTACTTATGGTCTTTATGATGAGGTTCTGGATTCTCCCAAGGTGGCTCCTCACCACTTATGCTCTCGCCGTTAATGAACACGGGAATATCTATGAATCTCAAAATCGACTGAAGGTACGAGCGGGCATTATCAAGTGATGGTGCCTCTGATAATTTAGCGATGACTGTCGTTCCCCGAGGCCCAGGTGTTGTGTCTTGGCTGTAGAAAATACAATCTTCTTGTGTTGAAAGTTTGTCTCTGTAAGCCACACTTACGATAGCTGGTAAGTTGTTGTCTATTCTAGATATTAGTTGCAATTCGTTAGTCACTCCAAAATTGGCCATACCGCCGATACCAAAAGTTCCGACAACACCGGCATCCTCTGCTTCTTGTGTAGCCTTACCTGTCACGCCAAGGCTCCAATAGAACTTTTTCATGTCATCATCTGTCATTCCAACGCCTGTATCTTTTATAGCTACTTCCGATCCTGTAATTAGAATATCAATTCTGTGCTGGCTTTGGGGAACACGAGCGACTTTTTCGCGATGACGTTGTAATCTTATCGCGTCAAAGGCATTCTGAACATTTTCACGCAGAAACGCGAGTGGTGTGCTGTAAATTTCCTTTGCAAGTAGCGGGAGTATTTGCTTAATATCCACCATAAAAGGATGACTTTGTCCATTCATCTCAGTCTTTTCTCCACTTCTTCCACTACCTTGTTTTATTTTTGCCGAATTTCTAAAGATAGACTTCCCACGCCTGCCCCTCACTTCAGATTTGACCCTATTCCGGGCGCTTTGCGAAAAGGGTGCAGAACTCATGTCGTGGCATTTACTCACCAACCCTTCGCTTCAGATAATGCGTTCACAAATAAAGTACGACATCAAAGGCTCTAATGCTGTAGAGAAAGTGCGTTATGATGACAACTTACACCGTGTTTACATCAACAAAACTCAATATTTTGAAGGCATAGCGCCAGATGTGTGGAATTTCCATATCGGCGGCTACCAGGTGTGCGAAAAGTGGCTTAAAGTTCGTAAAGGCAGGAAGCTAAATTATGACGGCCAGTCTCATTACCAGGATATAGCCGTAGCCATAAAAGAGACCATTCGACTAATGGCTGAAATAGACGCTGTCGTTCCCGGTTGGCCTGTCACCTAATCTTAAATCTTCCCTCAATACCAAATCCCTCTCAAAGAGGCATAATATGACGAAGAAAAAAGCAATCTATACGATAGACGGCAAGCCTGCCAAGTTGCGAGATGTCAAGAGTTCGGCGCAGGATGCTACACTCAAAGAAGCTCTGGGAGACTATATTAGTGCTAAAGATGCTTATAAGGCTGGTGTTAAGGACACCACCCTACGAAGCTGGAGAAACAGTGGCAAGATTCGTGCGAAGAAAGTTGGAGCCGCCTGGCTCTACTCTAGGCAAGACCTGGTAGACCTTATCAAGACTTCTAAATAGGCGGTTTACCTATTCCCTTAACCAAATCCCTTCTCGAAAGTTCTTGTCAACCTGCATCATAGCTATGCGCTCACTGCACAACATAGTGCTCTGGGTGATACGCTGATTTACCGTTGCACAAAACTGACTACTGTTTAGCCGCTCTCGCCTAATGCTCTCTAGCAGGCTAATCTGCTTTCGATGGCTGAGAGCTTGTAGAGGCAAATATTTTTTTCTGAGGATACGTTTTAGTCCAAACGAGCTGATATCCCGATGTTTGTTCAATAGTACCTCCATGTAACAGATTTGCATAATGTCACATTTACTCACTTTGTGACATCTATTTCGAGTGAGAATAAGACCTTTTCAATCTTAAGCGCATGTAGACATCCCGATGTTCGTGCAGTGGTGACGAGTAACTAGAGGTTACAGTGAA
>Ga0114930_10000306_pt1 | contig 52650 bp, 62 predicted proteins | sample AnhtaG_FD_87300 | JGI IMG/M metagenome (GOLD analysis project Ga0114930, IMG submission 87300) | Deep subsurface microbial communities from Anholt, Denmark to uncover new lineages of life (NeLLi) - Anholt_01485 metaG | ecosystem: Environmental > Aquatic > Marine > Oceanic > Sediment | place...
GAAGAAAACGCCCACCCTCACCAGGACTGTACGGGATCATTGGTTGTCGTTCACAACGGCATCATCGAGAACTATCTCCAGTTGAAAGACAGACTTCAACAAGAAGGCCATACCTTTCAAACCGAGACCGATACAGAAGTCATCGCCCACCTTATCGAGAAGTACTACGAAAATTCGTTAGAGCAAGCTGTCCAGCAAGCTCTTGCTGAGCTGGAAGGGGATTTTGCGATTGCGGCTGTTTCTGTGAATGATCCCGAGAAGATCGTCGCTGCCAAGAAGGGCCCTCCCATGGTGGTTGGAATAGGGGAGAATGAGTATTTTGTTTGCTCCGATATCAATCCCTTGATCAGTCACACAAGAGAGATCGTCTTTCTCGAAGATGGGGAAATGGTGGTTGTGGAGCCCAGTGGAGCTAGGTTCAGCGATTTTTCCGGAAACGAGGTGGCAAAAACACCCGAGCACATCACATGGAATCCGCTGATGATCGAAAAAAAGGGATTCAAACATTTTATGCTCAAAGAGATATTCGAACAGCCGCAGGTGATCAGAGATACGCTTCAGGGGCGGATTTCTCTGGATACAGGGAAGGTGTTTTTTGATGAGGTGGGCTTGCCTTCCAACAGTATGGAAGAGATCAAAAAGGTCGTTATCATCGCCTGTGGAACCTCTTATCATGCAGGCCTTCTCGGAAAATATTTTATGGAAAATTTAGCGGGGATTCCCGTGGATGTGGAATATGCCTCTGAATACCGTTACAGTGATTTCATCCTGGACAGGGAAGCCCTCGTCGTTGTGATATCCCAATCCGGAGAGACGGCCGATTCGTTGGCGGCTTTGAGGGCGATCAAGGAAAAGGAGGCGCTTTCTTTGGCCATCTGCAATGTGGTGAATTCTTCGATTGCCCGAGAAGCCGATGGTGTTCTTTACACCCATGCGGGACCGGAGATCGGGGTTGCGGCCACAAAGACTTTTTCTGCTCAGATGGCGGCATTAGCTTTGTTGGCCATCCATCTTGGCCAAGTGAGAGAAAAGTTGGATCAGAAGGAAAGCCTCTCTCTTATCCAGGAATTGCAGCGTATTCCGCACAAGATGGAAATCATTCTGGATAGAGCTAAATCCATCGAAGAGTTGGCCGTGCGTTTTGTTCCGTTTTCCCATTTTCTCTATTTGGGTCGCTGGGTAAGCTTTCCGGTTGCTCTGGAAGGCGCATTGAAACTGAAAGAAATTTCCTACATCCATGCCGAAGGTTATCCGGGCGGCGAAATGAAACATGGCCCTATCGCTTTGATCGATGACTTAATGCCGATCATGGTCGTTGTTCCCAAAGATAGGGTGTATGACAAAACACTGAGCAATATATCGGAAGTGAAGACAAGAATCGGCTATGTCATCGCAGTGGCTTTCGAAGAGGATGAAGATATCAAGGACAAAGTGGAAGATGTGATCCCCATCCCCTCTGTCCATCCGTTGTTTACTCCGTTTTTAACGACGCTCCCCCTTCAGCTTTTTGCCTACTACATCGCAGCGCACAGAGGTGCGGATGTGGACCAACCGCGAAATCTCGCCAAAAGCGTCACTGTCGAATAGAGCTTTCTACCACCTCAACCTGACCATCACGCGCGCTTGTCGCGGCTGTTGACGACCCCAGACCTGCCCGAAAATCGGTATGTCCTCTTTGACGTAGGATATAGGCCTCTGGCTGTTCAACAGATTCAGCAGGTCGAGTCGGAGGGTCAGAATCGAGAAGAATTCTTTTTCGATTCCCATATCCAGATAGATATGAGATGGACTTTTGCTAGTTCCTCTTGTTTCTGGGAAAGAATAATATCCTCCGAAGAAAGGAACATAACCCAACTTCTCCCAATAATATCCCGATATGTATTCGAAAGCCGCTGATATCGCAATCCCATTCGGCGCCAAGTAAATCGTGTTGATTTTGACATTGTGGTCTACCGAGTATGGGAGGTTTCCGTACCATCCCTCATCACCGATCCCTCTTCCTCCTAAACCTCCCAGTTCTCTATCCGCCCACTCTTTGACGTCTTCCAAACCGGGCAGGGCAGGCACATAGATGTGGTTGCCGAAAAGCCCGAGAAAATTGGTGCTCCCTTCTTCTTGAGTCCAGGATCCTGTTTCCATCTGACCGGGATTTGTTCCTTTGGCCGAGGCGTGGCTGTAGGAAGCGTTCAGGAAAAACCGTGTTCCGATTCTCCCGTTGAGTTCTATCTCCACACCCCAATAGTTTCTTCTCTTGTGTTCGAAATTATCGTACAGGAATTTATACAGGGTGTTGGGATCGAGAACGGCCAGGACCTCGAGTAGATCATTGGCTGTGGACCGGATATACCTTGCGCTTATGGCCCAGTCCGTGCCGATCCGCCGGTCGAACTGGATGAGATAACGGGTCAAGAAATTCGGCTTCAGGCCGCTTGCGATTTCAAACGCTTGAAGCTTTTGCTCAACGTTGAACTCCCAGTTCGCCGTGTAATAAAGTTCGTTATCCGAAGGATTATCAGGACCTATCCAACTGTGGTTTCGGAAGCTCAAGCCTGCACCAGAGCTCAGGAGTCCTAGGGGCATGGTTGTGATGTAGTCGGAAAACCGTCCCCAACCCAGTTTGAGCACATTCACCCCGTCGCCCGTTAGGTCGATGGCCATGGAAAGACGCGGCGCCAAAAAGTCACCAATTCCCCATGACCATAGCTTTTCTCCGTTTCCGTCCAGACACACCTGAGTTTGGCTGCGAAATCCGGCCATGATGGTGAATCGTCCTACCGTGAATTTATCTCTGAAATAAATCCCGATCCCCCGGGAGGAATTGATGAAGTTAAAAGGACCGTATTCGTAAAAGAATGTGGGTGTTTTTTCCCCTTCCTTCAATGAATCGAAGTAATACTTGGTCCCGACATCGAATCCGTTGTTTGGGAAAATATCTTCTTCCCTTCCTGTGAAATTCACGATAAATTCTGATCCAAAGGAAGTGTATTCAAACCCGAGATTGATCTCATGGTGCCCGAAATTTGGTGCATCAAAATATTTTGTGAACTTTGCATTGAAGTCCCATCGGTATTGGTCATCGACCACATGACCATAGGAATTGTTGATGTTCCTTGCCAAGTCTTCGACGTAATATTGGGCAGGACCGAGTTTGCCATCCAGTGGCTCTCTCAGATTGTCTCGGCTGACATGACCCAATCCCGCTTCGACCAGGGTTGTGGCATTGATGATCCCTCTGTAATTAAGCCGGAAAATCATGTCGGCCCATGTGTACTTTTCGTACAGATCAGGGATTCCCGTACCTCCTTTTTGCCCCAATGATTTGTGGTAGACAGCCGACAAGGAAAGATTGTGATTGTTTGTGAGGGCGTAGCTCAATTTGGCAAACAGGTTGTTGTTCCGGGTCGTGAATTTTCCTTCAGGGACCGAGTAATAATCCACGGTTGTGTCAATGGTTTCTTCTGTATCCGTGAAGTAGTTGTTGGAGAGAAAAAACCAAAGCTTGTCCTTGACCAGCGGGCCTCCGAGGTTGAAGAAAAGATTGTAGTTGGAGAAAAAGGCGGGTTCACTGACGATAGCAAGCTGTTCCTGACGGCCAGCCTGCAGCTCTTTATTCGTGAAAACGAGGGAAAATTCCCCTGTGAAGTCGTTGCTTCCGCTTTTGGTGACCATGTTGATGATCCCCCCGAAAGCAGGGCCATACTCGGGGCTGAAAGGATCGGATATGATCTGGATTTCATCGATGGAATCATAATTTATGTGAACTCCTGCATTTTTCAGCCTGACACCGCTGATGGCCAGGCCATCTACAACCCATGTGCTGCCTTCTTCCCCTTCTCCTCTAAAACTGGGCAGTCCCTGGGTCGATACACCCCGCCGCGTGTTCACTCTCACACCGGTCACACCAGGAGTGAATTTGGAAACATCCACGACATTCCGGTTCTGGACAGGGATCTTTTCAAGGTCTTTGTCGCTAAAGTGGTAGCTTGTGTCGGTCGATGTTTTATCGATAAGCGGTGGTGTGGCTGTTACGACAACCTCTTCTTCGATGTTTGTGATACGCAGGAAGACCTTCAGATCGGTCACTCTGCCCAGACGAACGATGACCTCTTCCTGAACCACAGGATTGAAACCGTCCAGATGGAACGTGAGCGTATATTTCCCGACAGGAAGAAGGGGAAACGTGAATTGCCCATCGGTTGTGGAGATCACTCTTCGAGTTCCCTGGAGGTTCGGGCTCTTTGCCATAATTTCCACGCCCGGAAGGCCTTCGCCGCTTTCGTCTAAAACCCTTCCTTTGATTTCTCCGGTTTCGATCGCAAATGCTGTCATCCAAAACACAAAGATCAATGTGAAGATAATGAATAGAATTTTTTGTTTATTCATGCTTTTTTCCCCATGCGAAAATCTAACTGCTAGTTATAAAAAAACGAGAAAATGCTAATTTTATTACTGTAGGTTAAGTTTCCAATTATTGCGCAATTTTAATATTCGGCTTTGACTTTTCCATATTTTCCATTTTTTTCACATGGAATATTCTTTGAAAAGCGGTAAAATTAGAAATCACGGCTATCGCTATCAATACGGCTATCATCACTGAATCGAAAACAACAAAAACGGAACCAAACAGAGCCCCGAGGGCAAGAAGACCTAGCCTTTCTGCTCTCTGCATGATACCGATTTGACATTCCATTCCCAAACCTTCGGCCCTGGCTCGAGTATAACTGACCATACTGGACCCGAAAAAGGTGAAAAAACACAACCAAAGTGCCCAGTGATCCCGGAAATAGTAAGCGAGTCCCAAATAAATAAAAAATTCGGCATATCTGTCTAAGGTGGAATCAAAGATAGCCCCGAACAAGCTTTTTTTATCTGTTTTGGCTGCCACCTGTCCATCCAGAAGATCGAAAAATCCGCAAAGAATAATCACAACTCCGGCCCATAGAGGTTGGGCTATGGCGAACAGAATCCCGGCTACTAAGCCCAACATGAGGGCAATAAAACTGAGGGAATTTGGTGTGAATTTGAGACTTATAAAGAGATTGGCAATGCTGTCAGCGCTGTTATCTGCGAAAGTGCTCAGTTGTTTAGGCAGGATGCGAGCGGGCTGATGTATCAGCTTGCCTGACTGTTTTTTTATCACGGTTTTAAGGATGCTTACATTCTACCACCAATCGGAGACAAGTCAATAATGATATGTTATAATCCTTTCGATTTCCATGCCGGGGTGGCGGAATTGGTAGACGCAAGGGACTTAAAATCCCTCGGAGGTTATCCTCTGTGCGGGTTCGAGTCCCGCCCCCGGCACTCTGTTCAACTAGAGCTACCGCTAGATCATATTAGCAAACTCCATCTTCCCTTGGCAGGAGTATGCACGCTTCTTATTTCAGAATGTCATTGGGTGGAAATTATGGAAAATGGAAGCTGATAGTAAACCTGAATATTCCAGAGTTACCCTCTCCGACGTTTTTCGTTATGGCTCAAATAGGCTCAAACCTCAACGGGATTCACATCCTAGTAGCGTGAGTATTTTTGCTAAAACATCTTCAAACACATCCTTAGGTGCGCAGGCCATCCGCTTTGCGTTCCTCACCTGCCAATCCAGACTCTTGAGCTGGTCAGATAAAATCGCACCGGATACTTTGTGCTTCTCTGGAAGCACAACCTCAAATGGGTATCCCTTTATATTGGACGTGATCGGGCAAAATAAGGCTAGCCCAACCTTTTGATTGTACGCCTTCGGTGATACAACTAATGCAGGTCGATGCCCAGTTTGTTCGTGCCCAGCTTGAGGATTGAACTCCAGCCACACGATATCTCCGCGGTCAGGAACATACCTCCGGACCATCACCAAGCCTCCCGCCCAATAGCATCTCCAGTAAAGATTTCTTCGTGCAGGTTATCTTCTCGTACATGAGACAGCAGGTCGGAAAGTTGATATCTTGCAGTTCGCACCTTGCGAATCACAAGTCGATCTCCTTCCAGGAATATATCAACGGCGGAACCCTCTTCAACACCGGCTTCCATGGCAAAGGATTTAGGGATCCGCAACCCTAGGCTGTTGCCCCACTTCAGGATTTTTGTAACCATATTGAGCCTCCATGTATATACAATGAATATACATTAATTTTGAGATACTGTCAAGTCATGTCGCACCCTGGCCGCGTAACTTCGATCTATTTTTGTGGTCCCTCACTTGAAAAAAAACAACTACAGATACTCTATTCATGCATTTTCTATCCATTATAATTCTGGGCCGATGGTATGTTTCGATGGCACAGGTGACCTGCCCCCCTCATATCGATCCAGCATTTGAGTTATAATTTAGCTGGACGAAAGGAGAGGGATATGGCTAGAAAACGATTCACATCGGAACAGATTATCACCAAGCTTCGCGAAGCCGAAGTGTTGTTGAACCAGGGTTCCACGGTCATCGAAGTCGCTCGTAAACTCGGTATTGCTGAGCAGACGTATTATCGATGGCGCAAAGAGTATGGCGGCATGCGGGTGGACCAGGCTAAGCGATTAAAGGAGCTCGAACAGGAGAATGCCCGGTTGAAAAGGCTTGTGGCAGATCTATCCTTGGACAATGCCATCTTAAAGGAAGCAAACCGGGGAAACTTCTAAGCCCGGCCAAAAAGAGCCGGGCAGTGGACCATGTGTGTGAGACAATGGGCATATCGCAGCGCAAAGCTTGCCAGGTCTTGGGGCAGCCTCGATCCACCCAAAGGCATGTACGGAAGGTACCTGAAGATGAGGAGCAAATAGTGGGGCGTATTGTGTCTCTGGCCAGCCAGTATGGACGCTATGGCTACCGCAGGATCACTGCCATGCTGAGAAACGAAGGCTGGCGGGTCAATCATAAACGTGTGGAGAGGATCTGGAGGCAGGAAGGATTGAAAGTGCCGGCCCAACAACCCAAACGAGGACGTTTATGGCTGACAGATGGATCATGTATGGAGCTATGACATGGCCTTGATCAGGACCTCCGATAGTCGGGCTTTGCGTATCCTGGTTATCATAGATGAATACACTCGGGAATGTTTATCCATGCATGTAGCCGCAGTATCAAGCATCAGGATGTCTTGGATCAGCTGTATGAGCTGTTCTTGAGACGGGGCACACCGGAGCATATTCGCTCAGACAACGCGCCGGAATTCACTGCCAAGGCCGTAAGGAAGTGGTTGGCGAATCTTGGAGTCACTACTCTTTACATCGAACCAGGAAGTCCCTGGGAGAATGGCTATGTTGAGTCGTTTATTGGAAAGCTTAGGGATGAGTTGCTGAATGGAGAGATCTTTGATACGTTATTAGAAGCCAGAGTGCTCATAGAGCGCTGGCGGAGGGAATATAACAGGCATCGACCTCACAGCTCGTTTGGGTACAAACCACCGGCCCCAGAAGTGTATGAGGCCAAAAATCTAATTATGAAGGTGGTACATTGATGGGGGGCAGGTCAGTTGTACTCACAACTTTGTGATTGACAGAGCGTGTTTAAAGTAGTATTATTACCAGTAATACTTATTACTGGAGGTCGAATCATGAGAGTAACCACAAAAGGCCAAGTCACAATCCCTCAGAATATCCGCGAAAAAATGATGATAACTCCATCCACAGAAGTTGATTTTATTGAGAAAGAAGGCCGTGTATACTTAGTGAAAAGAAAAGGAGTAAAAACCGCAACCCGTAAATTTTCAAAATTGCGTGGTGTTGCAACCGTTAAGATGACAACAGATGAAATTATGTCATTAACGAGGAAAGACGGATGAAGGGCCTTCTCGTTGACTCAAACGTAATTTTAGACATTTTCCTCGATGATCCTAATTGGGCTTCTTGGTCTGAATCTTCATTGGCAGAATATAGCGTTTATACTAAGCTTTACATCAACTCAATTGTGTATACTGAAGTCTCTCTAGCCTTTAAGAGAATAGAGAAATTGGAATCAGCCCTCAATAAAGGGGGATTTCAGATGCTTGAAATTCCCAAAGAGGCTCTGTTTTTAGCTGGAAAAGCTTTTCTAAAGTATAGAAAAGATAAAGGAGTAAAGAGGTCACCTTTACCCGATTTCTATATTGGAGCACAAGCCGCTATCTTTGACTTGGACTTGATCACACGAGATGTATCTAGATATCGCACATATTTTCCGTCAGTCAGATTGATCAGCCCGAAGCTATTATAAACTATAGGCAATAATGGAGTTTGTCCCAAAGTGCCAAAGGCCAAGGGATTAAGGACTGCAATATGTCCTCCTCCGGCTTGCTGCGGACCATGACAATAAGCTCTGGCTTTTTCCATTGCCGGCTCTTGTGTTTTGTCTTTTCCATAGAGTTCTCTCCATTTATGATTTTGTGTTTTTATGCTTTAAATAATACTTTGTAAAAAAAATATCATGGGTTTGGCACAGTGAGGCCCTCCCCAGTGACACTAGAACCATTACCTTCACAATTCCCATCCCCATATCGGTGAGCATATCCGCGATCTCCATGAACCGCGGATGGAGCATTGGCTTGCCGTTTACAAACGTGGGTGTAATCCAGCAGTGCCGGTATTTCAAGTTGCAGCCCGTGCACATATACAGATAAAAAGCCCTCAATGGCGGAACGCCTTCTGGAAGATCAGGAACTTCACAGAGGCTCATGGTACGGATCCTCCCTAAGTAAATGCGGTAACAGGTCAGCGGGTCTCGAGCTTTACGGTTTCTCGTATCCCACTACTTTAAAACCAAAACATGTTCAACAAATTTAAAGAAAAAAGGATATACGGGGATATTTTGTTACTGGAATGCTAATACAATATCTGGAGGGGTATGAAATCCTGACGAATAAAAAAAAAGACAGGCAACTTTGGCAAAAAGTTGTCTGTCCCTTAAGGTTTAAATCTTTATTTTTGACAGTTAAAAATTTAAAAAAAACAAAATTTTTGGCCCAAAAGGTGGCTTATTCACTCTTCATGAAAGTTGTAAAGAATAAGGATTTGACTCCACTAGGTTATTCTATAGGAGAAATGAGGTAGTCTGCCAGTCGATTCAGTTTGTCCTTATTCTTTTTTGATATAAAACTTTTCTGATACTCGCTTATTTTTTCTCTTTCTTTTAATTCCAATATTTCGATATTTTCTGGAAGTTTAGGAATTATCTCATGATAAGCCCCTAGAAAAAGAATTCCAGTTTCTCCTTGGCCTAATGTACTATCTATGGTCTGGGCAATAAATTCATCTCTTTCTCTGAGTAGTCTATTTTTATGAAATCGATAATTTAAGGCTGCTATTATTCTTTTTACATAGCTCTTTGCTTTGGTTATCTTAATAAGATAATCATACTCCCTCTTGACAGCAGGAAAGTTCTCAGTTTTTACCAATTGAGCTCCGCATCTTATCAAACGAGATACGATTTCATAATTCTTGCTTCCTCTCTTCTCGCCATCGGAGACAATCTTCAAGCCAACCTCCCCATCAGCCACCAATCCATCCTGGTATATTTTAAAATTTTTTACATCTAAAGAATTGAAATATTGATCAATAGAAGCCCAGAATCCGAGGATGACTTCCTTGTGTTTATTCCAATTCATTTCTCCGATCAGGATTCTTCCTCTCTTGTTGACTTCAGAAGCCATATCACCTAGATCAGCACTAATATGGATAATAGGGACATAAATCAGTTTTCTCATTACTTATCCATCCTTCGAATGTTTCCCTAAATGATTTTTATCCTTCTCTAATATCACTTCTAGAATTCCATTCTTGAATATTTTGTTTGCTTCTTTCAAATTCACTTTGATGGGGAGAAGAATTTCTTCTTGATACTTTCCCTCCGAAGAGTCGGCAAATATAATCAGTTTGTCTTGATTTATTACCAGCTGAATGTTTTCTTCACTCACTCCGAATAACTCCATGATAATTCTTAGATGATTTCCTTCGTCTATTATATCTAAAAACTCACTTCTTCTTACTCTTTCGCCATCCATAAGCCACCAATTGAATAGAATCTTCTTTCCTGTTTCGATATCTATTTTTGACTTTTCGAAGATTAAAAGGGGGCTGCCAATCATTCTCTCTGCCAGGGGATTAATAATTTCTTTTATTCTTAGTAGAACCTCCATATGATTGGAGGCCTCACACAGAGAGGATAATTCCTCTATAGTGGCAAATCTGTTTTGCCAGATGAAAGAAACAATAGCTCGACTCATGGGGTCCAGCTCCGTGGATATCCTATCAATATCTTGCTTAGCAATCTGCTTTAGCGGCTTTTTAGATATTTTTTTTCTCCCTTCTTGACACACTTTTAACATAATCCAGTTCCTGTTCTTCTCCGAATTTCTTCATGAGCAGTTTCTGTAAGTCTCTTTAGCTCATCTGTTTCCGCTTTTATTTTTTTACTTTCTCCCTTGGCTATAGCCGCTTTTACCATCAATATGGCTTTCTCCATCTCATTCATTTGAAACTTATCCAAAATATAAACACCTTTATTAGTAACCATCTGAGCGCTGGCAATCATGCTCTCCGCTCTAATTCCATCCTGGATATATTCCCTCTTCTTCTCATCTTCCTCAGCATGTACCTTGGCTTCTTTCAGCATTTTATCCATCTGGTCTTGAGACAGCCTCTTGGAAGAGCTTAATCTTATGCTTTTCTGGTTCTCCGTGCGAAGATCCGAAGCAGAAACCTGAAGAATTCCGTTGGCATCCAAACGAAAAGTAACCTCAATCCGAGCTTCTCCTCTTCTCGCAAAGGGAATATTATCAAGAACAAATTTACCTAAACTGATATTATCCAAGGCTAAAGCTCTTTCTCCCTGTAAGATCTGAATATCCACCTGGGTCTGGTTGTCATCGGCGGTAGTAAAGATTTGGCTCCGGGAAACAGGAATAGAGGCGTTTCTTTCTATAATCTTGGCAAAGATTCCTCCCATCGTTTCTATCCCTAAGGAAAGAGGCGTAACATCCACCAGAGTGATATCGTTCACTTCGCCTGTCAATATGCCGGCCTGAATAGCTGCTCCGATGGCCACGACCTCGTCAGGATTGATATCCCTGAAGGGATCATTTCCAAAAAGCTGTCTGGCTAACTTCTGAACGGCAGGCATCCTTGACGATCCTCCGACTAGGATGACTCTATCGATATCCTGGGCAGAGAGCCTGGCATCTTTTAATGCCTGTCTAGTGGGGCCGATCATCCTTTCTAATAAATCTTTAGTGAGTTCTTCAAATTTTGCTCTGCTCAGAGAAGTCGCTAAATCCTTGTCATGAGCAATAAAGGGAATTCTGACATTTGAGCTAGATTTTTGAGATAAATCAATTTTCGCCTTCTCTGAAGCTTCTTTCAGTCTTTGAAGAGCAATCTTGTCCTCTCTTATATCGATTTTGTGGTTTTTTTCGAATTTTTCTGCCAGATATTCCGCAATTTTCCAATCCCAATCATCGCCGCCAAGATGAGTATCCCCGCTTACAGCTTTTACCTCATACACACCTTCCCCTAATTCTAGGATGGAAACATCAAAAGTCCCCCCTCCCAAATCCCAGACTAGGATTTGATGGATCTCTTCTCTTTGGAGACCATAAGCTAAGGAAGCAGCAGTGGGCTCGTTGATAATTCGCATCACTTTCAGTCCTGCCAGAATGGCCGCCTCCATAGTGGCCTGACGCTGATTGTCGTTAAAATAGGCGGGTACCGTAATAACGGCTTCTTTTACCTTCTGACCTAAAAATGTCTCTGTGTCTTTTTTTACTTTTCTTAAAATAAGGCCGGAAATCTCCTGAGGTGTGTATATTTTTCCGTTGACTTCAATCTTTTTATCGCTTCCCATCAAACGCTTGACAGAAGCTATGGTTCGAGCAGGATTGGCCGCTGCCTGAGCTCTGGCAAGCTTCCCTACCAGTTGAGAGCCGTCTTCAGTAAAAGCAACGACTGAGGGAAAAAGATTATCTCCATCACTGCTCGGAATAACCCTGACTTTTCCCTTTTCTAGAAAAGCTGCTACTGAAAATGTAGTCCCCAAATCGATTCCGATTGCCTTGATCAATCGTATTCGCCTAATCGCTATTTATTATTTTCTTTTTCTGGCCTGCCCTTTTCCAACGGCATTTTATCTCTCTTTTTTCTAAAAATTGGTTGGTTTGAGGGGAGGTCAAGTTACTGGATTCTCTTCCAAAAAAAGTCCCATAGCCTCCAAGCTCTGCACAATAGCTTCTTTCAGGCGGGGGGTCTCTTCAGCCTGAAGCCTGTATGATCTATTATCCTGATCCACAAGATGAAGGACCTCTCTCTTCTGGGAAAAATGATCTTCCTGATCTATGAGAATTGCCGTTATCTTTTTTAAAGAGATCTGAAAAACCATATCATGGAATTCACGATTCCATAAAAGGAGCCTCTTATCTGTGAGATAGATTTGTCCTGGCTTCCAGGCAGTATAGATTCCTTTGCTGTAATAACAGGAACCGAACATCTTGAGGGCGACTTTTTCCTCTTTGAATAATTTGATTTCTTGACTCTTCCTGTATTCTCTTTCCCTATCCCTTATTCTTTCATCCCAAGCTTGCATCACTCCATATTTGAGCATGGTTTCCATCCCGGCCAAGGCTGCCCTGAGGTTCACCCCGATCAGAGGAATACCAGCCACCGAGATGATGACATCAGCATTGATGATTAATCCTTTATCTAGAATCCTATCTAATAAATCTACCAGGGTCGCCCGCGTCCCTCTAACAGGCTCCATACTCATTCGTCCTTATACGAAAGAATAAGGAGGCCAGGGGCCTATAAAGCGGACAGAGAACTCATCCCTTCTATCAATTTTTTCCAATTCCTCACCCAATATTTGACTTTTTCCCTTTGGGAGTAAACAAGAGAGGTTCATCAACATATCTTTCCCCTCCTCAGATTTCTTTGACTTTTCTACTTTAATCTCATCGACGCAGCCTCTGATCCGCTCGAAGAAATCTTTAAAATACCTTTCTGCCTCTATCTCCATTCTTTTCCTGATGAGATTCGCGAGTTTCTGTTTGTACATATAAGCCAAACCCTTAGATTTGGATCTAATCTCTTCGTTAAGTTTTTTTATCTCCTCATCCTTCGTGTAGAGAGCCTCGACCACTGTTTTGGGATCCCAAAAAATCTGGACTCCGAATTCGGCCCTATCTCTAAGTTTGTTTAATTTTTGTCTCAGGTTTTTATAGTCCTCTTTTAACCATTTTTTTATGTTATTCTCCGCATTCTGATCCTTATTACCGTGAATGATGGTGTCAAATCCTAAAGGCAGAACCGAACCAAATTTGGCCCATGCAGCTTCTATTCCTTTCTCATGGGCCATTATCCATGTTCTAACCCTTTCTTTATCATCTGATTTATAGGGCTCTAAAGAACAATCATGGACGACAGCACATAGATCTTTATGGGGAATAGTATAAACTTCGTTTTTTTCTAGACCGATCCTGCCAAAATTTATTTCTTCATTGCCATCGGCAATGCAGTAGAGATATATTGCTTCACTCATGTCGATTCGCTCACTTTAAAATTCAAATGATAAAAAAAAGGACAGGCAACTTCTTCTGCGAGAACTGTCTTAGAGTATAGACTGTGCTTATTTCCTTCCCGTCTCTTCGACTAATTCCTCTGGATTTATCGCTCTATTCAAAAATTCATCCACTATGTCATCTAATCCATCCCTGACTGTTTTAACAGCTTCCGAAACTCCCTGCTCTTTCTTTATCTCCTCGATGGCCCTATCCAAATCTTCGAATGCTTCACCTAACCTTTCGGTCTCCTCCTCGTTCAGACTCCCCCCCTCCATCCTTTTTAGGGCCTGCAGCCTGAGAGCATCTCTGATTATCTCCACCAGAGCAAGAACCAATCCCAGGACACCATGTTTCAGATTATCGGCATCTATGTCAATAGGCATTTTTTGTCTTATTTATTCCCTTTGCGTTTAGGTTTCTTCTTTTTATTTATTTTGACCTCGAGTATTCCGTTCTTGTAAGATCTGGCTATTTCTCCTTCAGGTACACAGGGTAATATTATTTCTTTGTGATACTTTTTTCCGGCCTTATCAGCGAAAATATTCAATCTATCTTTCTCTAAATTCACATTTATGCTTTTTTCATCAGCCCCATGAATCTCAATGATGGCTAGAATATAGTCATCCTCATCAAATATATCCACCTCTCTTTCCTGGGGGGAAGGGATTCCTCTCTGCACTCTAGGCTTCCTTCCTACCGAGGATTTTGCTCTGAATCCGCTTGCCTGATAAGGAGTTTTCTCTCCTGCCCTTCTTAGAGGAGTTGTCCTCAATTTTCTTTTCAATTCTTCATCGACTTTTTTTAATCTTTCCTGGAATTCGGGCAGTTTTTCTGCGCTTTTTATTACACCGCTTAATCCAAACATACGACCTACGCCTCTGAGGATCTCGGCTGCATTTGTTTCTTCCAGCTCCTTCCTAGGTTCTTCCTTCTTTTTCTCTCCCTCACGTTCAAGTTTTCCGATTCTTTCTTCAAGTCCCTTTATCTTTTTCTCATATTTTTCTTCATCTGATTTCTTCATCTCTCATCACTCCTTGTTAGATAAATTGAGATTGCTTCACCTTATTGAGGCTTGAATCGCTATTCTTTTATGATCCTGGCTTTGTCTTTTGTCTTTGCTTTGGTGTCAATTTTGGATATGGCACTCGTCCATCCGCACCATGGGCATCCCTTGCTCGTGAGCTCTCCAGCTGGGACTTTCTTCTCGCATTGGGGGCAATTTTCTTTCATTACCTTGGCTCTCTTCCAGGCGGTAGTCTCAAGATTGGTCCCTGAAGGAAATTCAAGGCCATATTTGGCGGCTGTCTCAAAAGATGCCAAAGCTGCTCTTATCTTTATTCCTAGAAGTTCCACTCCAGCCAAAGAAACAGCAATATCGGCATTGATAACCAATCCTTTATCCAGAACTCTATCAATGATATCTATTAAAGTGTATGATGCATTTCTTGTCGCTTCTAAGGCCATTTTTTTTCTTATCCTTCCTCTATTCCAGCTCTGCTACTTCGGTATCAATTCGCTTTCTCATTCCCTTGCGTTTAAATTCTATCAAGTTTCCTTCATCATCCAATATGGTCTCATAGACAGCCAGTATATCCATCTGATCTGGAACAGAATGCTTCTCTATCATCTCAACGGTTATGTACCAATTCGGATCTTTTTTCAATGCTCCCAATGTCGTGGAAAGTTCAAGCCCGGTCACATTTCTTAAATCTTCACGGGCTTTTTTTACTAGTTCGAGCATACTCAGTGACATTTTAGACCTCCATTTTTATTAGACTTAAAGTCTTCTTTTTATCCCATTTTTTCTTCTTCATATTTCTTGATCATTTCAAATTTTTCTATTAACTTCTCCTCTTTCTTCTTGAATTCTTCTTCACTTATTTCATCCATATCAAAGAGCATCTGAAGCTTTAATAATTCTTCCTGCACCTTGGATTTATCTGTGAACTCGGCTTCTGCTGCCTCTTTTATTTTCTCACCTATCCAGGCTGCTCCTTTAATGGGAAGAAGGAAGGGAAACAATATATCGGCTAAGCCGAAGTTCGCCACCTTCCTAGATTCTATAGTTGCTTTCTTCTCCTCTCTCATCCTTTCCTCCTCTCATGGTGATGACAAGCTCCACAAAGTTACACGGCGGAGAAGGACCGACATATTTAAGCTTTGTCCTTCCTTTGTAAACTGAGTTTAATTTTTCGATAAGATTGTCAAATTCTTTTATCCGGCTCTTATCCACTAAAAACGCAGAATTGGTTATCATATTATCCCCGAATATCTTATTCTGCCGGAGCGCATGATAAGCACCATTCAATATGTTTAGAATCTTTGATTCCTCCATAGCTCTCTTGTCATCCAGAGCCTTTTTGACCATCTCTCCCAATTTTATTCTCTGGCTATATGTCCGGGAGGAATTTCCTGTTGATATTCTTTTCTTTAATTCCTCAATATCCTTATTTTCTCCTGCAATCTCCATGAAGATAGCCTCCATATCTATCCAGATAGCCTTAAGCCCTAATTCAATTTTATTGCTCATACTTGCTAAAAGATCCTTTAGTTCCTTATACCTGGCTTTTAATATTTCAAGTTTGATTCTCTCTTGAGGACTTCGTCTTTCATTCCCTTCGGCAATGGTGTTGAATTTCACGGGCAGAATGACGTAATCTTCCATAAACATTTCCATCGCTTTCATGTGGACTAGGGTGTTCTCTCTGGAGATGGGGTACTGGCCAATCGGAGAATTGCTCACAACCGCAGCTATATCTTCGAAGACAACGGTATGAACTCTATCTTCCCGGCCTCCTATTCCAACATGATCGAAGTCTTTCTCTTCCCGGCCATTTATTATGCAGTAAATATACTTTCCTTCTGCCGACATTTTTGCTTTACTCTTATTCCTCTAATCCCCACTTTATTGCCAAATTAACGAAATTAAAGGGAGGTGATGGTCCTATGTATTTGAATTTTATGCGGTCTTTGTATTTCTCTATTAAATTTTCGACAATGTCATCAAATTCTCGTTCCTGCGTTCTGTCGATCAAAAAGGCACTGTTGAGAACCATGGTATCGCCCACAGGATCGTTCAAGCAAAAGTCGATACTTTTAGATTTCAAAGGTTGAAGGATTTCTTCAGCTTCAGCCTCTTTCTTTTTTTCCAAGGTATTTTTAACCTTCTCACCTAAAGTGACTCGTTCATCCAAGGAAAGACTTTTGCCCTTCTTTTGAAGCTCCTCTCTTAATCCTCTCACTTCTCTGTCAGAAGCAGCAATTTCTTTAAAAATCACATCCCTATCCAGCCAGAATGCTTTCAGGCCTATTTCCTCTTTGTTATCCATGGATCTTAAGAGGTTTTTAAATTTGTGATAATTTTTCATTAAAAGGCTTCTCACTTCATCATTGCTGGTAGCAATCGTACCAAACCTGACAGGAAGCACAGTGTAATCCTTCATCACTTCCTCTATGACTTTTTCATGGGCCATTAAATTATTTCGGTTAATCAGATATTTGGTCATGGGAGTAGAACTGATAATGCAGGCCAAATCGCGATAACAGAGTGTATGAACCTCATTTCCTTTTTCTCCGATTCCGATAGGACCGAAAATGCGGTGTGAAGCCTCTTCAATTATGCAATATAAATATTTGCCTTCATCGAACATTTCTCATCCTTCCTTTTCTTCCTTTGGAATGACCACTCTCTTCTAGATTACGGACAGCGGCTCTTTTACATTGGGTGATATTCACTGTAAATCTCCGATGTCGAAAATATTAATTATGTAGCTGCCTTCAACATCATCTCTTCTAAGGGACATCCTTTCATCCTGGCAGTAATTTAACAGCATCTTGTATGCTGATTGTATTTCCTCGAATTTCTGTTGAGCATCGATATCATCGGGAACTCTATCTGGATGTCTGGCTCTAACCAAACGGCGGTAGGAGGTCTTGATCTCGAGTGCGTCGACTTCCTCGCCTAATCCCAGTAGCTTCTTTGCCTCATCAATATCGTCAAAATCAACTTTTTTTACCTCGAATGTGAAGAAGCTGTACAAGGGAAGGGGACCTACACATCTAAAATTTATCCTTTCCTTGTACTTTTCATTCAATTCTCCTAGTGCCTGGTCAAACTCATTTTCTCTATCTCTGTCCAGAAGAAAAGCACAATTTAAAACCATCTGGTCAGCCATCAGCACATGTTTTTTTGACTCATCTATCTTGACTTTATTGTATAAGAATTCAAGCATTTCCCTTTGAAGGGCATCCCTTTGCTTATCCAGGATATCCTTAATCATGCTTCCAATTCTTATTTTTTCCTGGAAAGTATCATCAGGTGATTTCTTAGCTATTTCTTCCTTAAATTTCCTGATTTCTTTGTTCTCTTCCCCTATTTTTTTTATGACTGAATCCAAATCATCCCAAACAGCGACAACGTCCAGCTCTATCTTGTTATCTATCTCTTCTAACTTTTCTGTGAACTCAGAATAGCTTTTTTCAAGGATTCTTCTGACTTCATCAGCATTTTCCAGGGTGGTTCCGAATTTAATAGGAATGATGGTGAACTCCTTCATTACCTTCTCAACTATGGTCTGATGGTTGATTAATTCTTTAGCTATTATTTCCCTGGTTCTACAATCAAAGGAACTTTCTTGATGATTGCTTACTACACAGGCAATATCTTGATAAGGAATGGTATAAACTGCTCCTGAGCTGGCTTTTTCTTCTGGGGTGAATTTCTTCTTTCCATTGGAATTTATCACCCCATAGACACATATCGACTGAGTCATTGAAACCTTACTCTCTTAATTATTCCTTTGTTTCTTCATCAATCTTATCGCCTCTTCAAAATGTCTTTTGGTTATAGCGAATCCCTTTATTTCCTCCAAGCCAAGCTTCTCTTTATTTTTTTCAATATATTTTCTTACAGCCTCCATGGACGCTCTTCTGGCCATTGCTTCTATATCTGCACCTGTCCAGTCTTCTGTTTCTTGGGCCAATTCATCTAGGTTTATATTCTTGGCTAGTGGTTTACCTTTGGTATGGATTTTAAGGATCTTGAACCTGGCCTTTCGGTCAGGAATCGGCAATTCCAGAATAATGTCAAATCTGCCGGCCCGAAGTATGGCCGGATCAATGATATCCATCCTGTTGGTGGCAGCAAGGACCACCACTCCCTTTAATTCTTCTATACCATCCAATTCCGCCAGGAATTGACTGATGACGCGTTCGGTAACTCGAGTCGTATCCCCCAGAGCCCCCCGCTGAGGAACAAGAGCATCTATCTCATCAAAGAATAGGATACAAGGGGAAGCCTGTTTGGCTTTTCTGAATACTTCCCTTACCCCTTTTTCGCTTTCACCGACATATTTGCTCATAAGAGAGGGGCCGCTGACTGCGATAAAATTTACCTCACTTTCAGTGGCCGCTGCCTTGGCGATTAGCGTCTTTCCTACGCCGGGAACACCATGAAGCATGATTCCTTTGGGAGGATTTGTTCTTGCCTTTTCAAAAATTTCAGGATATTTGAGAGGCCATTCCACTGCTTCCATCAATGCGTCTTTAACTTCTCGCAGTCCTCCTATATCTTCCCATTTAACGTCTGGAACTTCTACAAAGACTTCCCGAATTGCCGAGGGACCGATCTCTTTAAGAGCTTCCAGGAAATCATCCATGGTTACTTCTAATTCCAGAAGAGTTTCATACGGGATTTCCTCTAGTTCAAAATCAACTTTGGGCAGAATCTTCCTCAATGAAGTCATGGCAGCTTCCCGAGCTAGAGCCTCCAAGTCTGCCCCGACAAAGCCATGGGTTATAGAAGCAAGCTTCTCTAAATCGACTTCATCAGAGAGTGGCATTCCACGGGTGTGGATCTGAATTATTTCTGAGCGGGCATTCTTATCAGGGATAGGAATGCTTATTTCCCTGTCAAAACGGCCGGGCCTTCTCAAGGCTGGATCCACAGCATTCGGAATGTTGGTGGCGGCAATGACGATAATCTGACCTCTCGACTCGAGCCCATCCATCAAGGATAAAAGCTGAGCCACAACTCTTCGTTCTACCTGCTTCTCTGCTCCCATCTCTTCTCGCTTGGGAGCAATAGATTCAATCTCATCCAAGAAAATTATGGCCGGGGCATGGGATTGGGCATTGTCGAATAAGCTCCGTAATCGGGCCTCACTCTCCCCATAGAACTTGCCCATAATTTCAGGTCCGCTTATGCTGGTAAAATAGGCCTCGGTTTCATTGGCCACTGCCCTGGCAATCAAGGTCTTGCCACAACCAGGAGGACCGTACAAAAACACGCCTTTAGGAGGCTCGATTCCCAATCTCTCGAAGACCTGGGGGTATTTCAAGGGAAGCTCGATCATCTCTCTGATCCTCTGTATCTCCTTTCCCAGGCCTCCTATATCCTCGTAGGAGAGTCTGAGTCCTTGCCTCCTTTCAGGAGCCTCCTCCTTCATAGCTATCAAAGTGTTAGACTGAAGTATGACGGGCATCGCTTTAGGAACTGTATTGACAACTCTAAAATCACAGGAGCGAGTGCCGAACAAGTTGGCCCTCACTCTATCTCCAGTTACCAGAGGCAACCCCTCTAACAGTCGTCCAATGTACTTGGTATCCCTATCTCCTCGGAGAGAACTGATGTTCATGGAAGCCAGAATGACTTTAGCAGCTGGCTTATAATGTGCTTTTCTTACTCTGACCTTCTCATCCAGGCCGATCTGTCCGTTTTCTCGAATAATGCCATCTATTTGAATGATGTTCTTTCCTCTGTCCTCCATATGAGCCGGCATGACCTTGGCGACTGTCTTCTTTTTCCCACTTAACTCAACAATCTCTCCTACTGAGGCCTCTATTCTCTCCATGTCTTTGGGGTCCAATCTGGCTACGCCTCTTCCCACGTCTTGGCCTCTTGCCTCAGCAGCCTTGAGTACTATTGTTGGGACCTTTTCTGTCATTCTTCTTTCTTTGATTCTTAATGATGGACTTTAATAAGCTTTAGCTCCAGAATTCCATTTTTGTAGGAAGATTCTATCTTATCTTCCTTCACTTTGGAGGAAAGGAGGATTTCTTTCGTATATTTTCTATCCCCACTCTTGGCCGAGAGTTTGAGAATATCACCTTGTAGTTCAAAATTGATGTCGTTTTCAGAAACGCCGGGAAGCTCGGTAACTATTAGTATGTGATCCTTTTCATCGAAGATATCCACAACCGGTTCCCTCTCTTCTTCTACCACCGGGCCCTTGGGAGTTTTCTTGATATTTCCAAAGGTCTCTATTATCGGCTGGCCTCCAGCCATTGTCCTGATGTTAAAGCCATACACCCCTTTTATCTCTTTTCCGAGCTTTATCTCGCCTTCCTTCTTTATCTCGCCGGTCTCGTCAGATAACTTGGAGGCCTTTTCCATCAGATCGTTGATTCCTTCAAACAGCCCTCCAAAGGCAATCCTGCCTAATCCAAAATCGACATCGAAATCCTCTTTTTCCTTTTTTCCCTTCTTCTTTTTTTCTGTACTCATTGCCCTTTTACCTCCATAAAATAAAAAATTTTTCGAATCATAACTTCATGCCATTCCTCTCGTTCTCATTTCTTCTGCCGGTGATTCTTAAAAGCAGCTTCTTTTTCTAACTCATCAAACCTGGAATCCTTGGTTCTGCCCCGAACGCGTGACCACTCTTTGGCCATTAATTTTTTGGCTATCCCATGGATCGTAGCTGCGTTTGTCGAGACCTGTCTTTTCTTTATCCCTTCTCTTGGCTCCAGCATGTACTGAATCCAGCTTATTCCCTCAGGTGATTCCTGGGTATTACCTGAAGGCTGGAGGAGATCGCGTTCCGGGTGATCTCTCTTTTTCTTATTAAAGTTAAGTTTTTCTTTCTGTTGTGATGGATGCATTTTCCTTTGTGTCATCTTTCTTTTCCCTTGAGATGGCCGCCTTTCTCTGGCTGTTCAAAACTCCAGGTGATTATGAAAACTAGAGGGAGAATCAATATTTCCAGTCTACTTTCTGCACATTTCCCTGCAGCTCTTTTTTCCTTTTGCTTCTTTTTTCTTTTTTTTCCTCTATCAATTCCTCTATTCCCTCTTCGTCTATCTTGGCTGAATTTTTCTGCAAGCCATGCATACGAGCTTTTATCTCTTTCCATTTAATGGCGATGGTTTTCACTCTCCGGCCCAGAGTTGAACCATATTTCTCCATTCTTTCTTTTTCTCTGGCCAGTATGTACATTTCCAGATGAGAGTGATCCTTGCTCTTGGGCTTGGAATGGAGATGCAGCTTTTCGTTGCTGGGAGGTATCCCCCTCTTTTTATCTTGCTTTTCTTTTTTTTCAATTTCCCAGGGTGCGTATTCACTCGTTTCTTTTTTTGATTTCATGATCAAGCTCCTTTCTTATCGATATCAGATGCGATTTTTTTTTAAGTTGACGATGCTTCTTCTTACGCGCTTAATATTAATCTGAGCTTGCCTGGTTCCCTGCCCCTTTATCTCTATCAAATCTCCTTCTCTCAAGCCGGCTTCTTTCCTGATATTACTGGGAATGGTAATCCGGCCCTTTTCGTCAACCCTTGATAATGCTTTCATTAAAGGCATCCGCATCACCTCCTTAAAAGCCGTATTTTGTCTGAGATTTGCGAGTATTTTTCTCAGCAAATCAGCAGCATCGGTCGATCAATCCGTCGAGAGCACTCCTCAATTTTGCTTGATGAGTTTTAGAGCCGATTCTGCTGGCCGCCGAAGTCAAGATCTCCAGTACTGTCTCCCTGAAAACGGGATTCTTACTGGCGACAGATCCATTTCTTACCTTCATGGTCTTGGCAACCATTATCGCGCTCCGGATTGAAGGAAGATATTCACATTTCCCTGATTCTCTAACCGCCCTCACAATATCCACAATTTTTACTGATTCCTTCTTGGAGAGGCCACTTTTTGCCTGGGTAATCATTGCCTCTGTCTCTTTGTTAAAGTGATCCAAATCTATGGTGATCATTCGATCGCGAAGGGCATCTTGAGACCGGTAGACTCCGGCATATTCCTCGGGATTAGAGGTAAAAATCGCAGTGAAAGAGGGATCAACCCTCATATAGCTTTCTTCTCCCCGGGCTTCAGGTAAATCCAGCATTTTCTCTTCCAGAACGGAAAGCAGGGCATTATTGGCTTCAGGCCTGGAGCGAGTGAATTCATCATAGATAAGGGTAAAGCCGTATTTGCAGGCTACAGTCAGCCGGTTATCCACCCAACGCCTCTGCATATCCTCTTCGGTCTTTAAAACCGAATGGATAAAGTTATCCACGACTTTCCTCATCCTGTAGCCGTACTCTCCACCTATTAAATCAGAAGAGGAGAACTCATCATCTCCATGAATCATCATTACAGGGCGTCTCAATTTAGAGGCCACATGCATGGCTAAAGTCGTTTTTCCCGTTCCTGAAGCGCCTCTGAAATGGACTGGGAAACCGGCGTTGATATAAGCCAGTGCTCTTTCTGTAATATTTTTTACCTCATCTGTTTCCACAAAATTGGATAAAGGCTTGGGCTCTAGAACAGTTATAGATTCTTCTAACGCCATCTTTCTTCCTCCTTATAAAAATACAGGGATGTCGATGACAGCCCTCAAATAAATTGCTCTATGTCCTTTGATGGGAGCGGACCCAGGGGCTGTATAAGATGTGTGGACTTAAGTTACTCTCTATCTTGGACGAGTATTTTCAGGCAGAAGTAGATAAAGAATAGTAGGCGTTATTGTAGCTCAAACCTTCTTAGCCTTACTTGTTGTCCTGGCTTTGTTCACTTTTTTTTGCGGGAGCCTTCTTTTCTCCCCCCTGAGCTAGACCTGCCACCAATTCCTTCCAGGCAGCTGCAGCTTCTTCACGCTCTTTTCTGAATCCAGTTATCATGTTGGCAACTGCTGCTCTTAAATTATGCCATTCTTTTGTCCTTGCCTTGCCGCCTTTACTAAACTCAGCTAAGAGAGCCTGAGCAGCAGCTCGTAGATCTTTCACTTCCTGAGCTCTAGCCTTATCAGCATTACTAAAATCAGCTAAGAGAGCCTTGGTCGCAGATCGAAGGTCAGTCACTTCTTTGGCCCTTGCTTTATCGCCTTCATTCAACTCAGCTAAGAATGTCTGAACTTCTGCTTTTAAACCATCTATCTCCTTGGATCTTGCATTATCTTGAGCATTAAAGTCAGACAAAAGTCTGGAAGTTTCCTTTCTTAGATCGAGAACATATTTGGCTCTTTCTCCATGCATATTGGAAATATCTTTGGTTAAATTACTAAGTTCTTTTGCCCATGTCATTTTGTTTTCTCCTTTCTTTTCTTATGCGGTTTGATGAGAAGACATGCTCAGGATGAAGTATCTCACTCTATAAAGGGGACAGCCTCTTTTTCATCTGCGCCTCTATACTCCCAAGGACATCTTACGTTTTCTCCGAGCTTGGCTTATGCTTAAGCCGCTGCTGTGAGACCTACTGCTTCGGCATACTTCAAAAAGGTCTCAACGGATGCAACCGTGACTCTGGCTTCAATTGCCAATAGCTCGATGCCCACGAGAGAAACTCTTACCCAAGCATCGACGACTATTCCCTTGTCCAGGACTCTGTCGATCACTTCAACCAAGCTGGATGATGCCATTGTTTTTTCGACGGCCATAATTTATCACCTCCTTTTTTTCTGGTTTCCGCTTTCTAAGATTCGGCTAAAGGGGCGCGGTATTCCCCTTTGCTCTCGATGGCAATGACTTTGCGCCATTGATGACTTATTTCGTCCTTTATCCTTTCAAACTCTTCCAGGATTTCATCAGCAGCAGCGATTTCTTCCTGATGCTCTATACGAAAGGCGTTTATCATTGCCTTAAAATCCTTAATCCTTACCGCCGGTCCTTTTTCTATTAGTTTCCGCAATGCCCCGGCTAACTGCTCCTGATCTTGGTGAAAATTTTTCAGCATCCGGCTGAGCTTCCTTTCTCTTTCTTTTGGATGCTCCAGCATCTTCTTCCTCAGCGGCTCGAATTTCTGTAAAGTGTAAGCTGTTTTCCCTGAAAACATCTCTTTCAACCTGGCCACAATCTCTTCCTCTTCTTTACAGAATTTCTCTATCACATGGGTAATTTCTTTTTCTCTTTGAGCTTGCTGAATTCGAATATTTGCGATCATGGTATCGAAGTCTTTTCTTCTCAGACTCTGGTTCCTGGCCAGGATATCCTTTAATTTATCCGACATTTTGATCTGTTCTTTATGGAAAATTATGACTTTCTGGACGACTTGTTTTATTAAAGATAAGACTGCTTTGACCTTTATTTCGTATGATTTTATTATTTCTTCTATCATATTCTGAAATTCTCTTGACTCTTGCATTCCCTACATATCCTGAAAATTTACATTCCTTTGTGTTTGTCCATTCAAGTAAGATCACTTCTTATCTGGGCTGTAAGAGGAAGTGTATAGCAATTTTTATGCCAAATTATTATTCTTAAAAAAATTGGAGGTAAAATGGATTTTAGTCAGTTGGAAAAACTAGGGACAGCAAATACTGCTTGTTCGACTATGTAATTTTTTCCATACATTATGGATTTTTTTCAATAATTCATTCCTCCCATTCCTCTGCCAATCTCTGTGCATCTTCGACCCAGTACTTCAGTTTTTGTGCCCAGTGTTCACGACGTTTAATAATCCAATCTACATATTGAGCTGAAGGTCCACTGGCTTGTTTGTCGGTATTATAAAGTTCTTCAGTATTTTCTGTTCCCCATTTATAACTATGGAGGGTGTAAAATAGGAAAGAAGCTCGATCATCGACACCTTTCCATTCCCAAAAATTCATAAGACTATTTAAATAATAAATTCCTCCAGTTAAATTCATTACAGGATTAAAAATTAAATTTTTATCATAACCGGGATAACCCATTTTGATCAGTATGTTCCATGCCCTGTAATCCATCCATTGGGTCAGTCCTTTCGCTCCTGCATCAGAGACAAATTTAGGATCTCCTCCACTTTCCTTCTCAAGCCAAGCCAAGATCAAAGGCGCATTCAGTCCTTTATCTCCATATTTTTCATCCGTCATCACGATTATTTGAATACAGTCCTGTTTCTCTTTATTCGTAAATCTTTCCTCATATTCCCCGATTAATTCCCAAAAACAAAGGGCAATAGCCTTTTGCCTCAGAACGTCTTTAATGAAATTCCTGTTGATTTTTTCCAGAATTTCCATCTTTTCTACATTCTCTCTCAAGCCTTCTCTCTCTGTCCTGGATTTTTTAATTTCTTCTACTAAAAAAAGATTCCAAAGGGCTAATAAAACCAATCCAATAATAAAGAGGGAACAGGTAATAATTATTACCTTTGACCATTTCTGAGGCATTTCTGAATCTCCTTAGCTAAAAAGAACTGATCCTCAAATCATATTTCTGTATTATTTCTTCCTAATTCCCCGAATTGCCCCATAACATTAAACTGTATTTCATCCTATCTATCCAAAATTTGCGCTTTCTCCAATCCTGTTGACCATTCTTTTTCCTTCTCTGATTCTTGGGAGCTGCTCATCCAATTCTCCAGTTTTTCCGACCAATATTCCTTGCGATTTAAAATCCAGTTTACATATTCTATAGCCGGCCTGTATGCTCTTTTTTCAGAATCGAAAAGTTGTTCAGTATTCTTGGCACCCCATTTATAACTGTGTAGAGAATAAAATAAGATAAGAGATTCATTCTTAATACCGTTCCTGCGCCAATAATTCATCAGCTCAAAAAAATGATTCAGTCCTCCTGTCAAATTAACGACTGGATCGAAGACTAATTCTTTTTCATAATCAGAGTAGCCAAGGTTAATAAAGGCTTCCTTTGCACTGAAATCCATCAGTTGTGTCAATCCTTTAGCTCCCATATAAGAGACTGCCATGGGATTTCCGTCACTCTCCTTTTCTAACCAAGCTAAGATTAAAGGAGCATCAAGTTCTTTGTGTCTGAATCTTTCATCTATCATCGCTATAAGTTGAATGCAGTTTTGTATTTCTTCACTATTGTATTTTTTCTTGTGTTCTCCGATTAATTCCAAAAAGCATGCCTCGATGGCTTTTTGTCTTAGAACATCTTTAATTAAAATCCTGTTAGCTCTTTCCAAACTCTCTATTTTCTTTATATCTTTTTCCAGTACTTCTCTTTCCATTTTAGATATTTTTATTTCTTCAACTAATATGAAATTCCATAGGGAAAATAGAACGAGTCCCACAACAAAAAAAGTAAAGATCAAAATTAATATTCTGGCTCTTCTTTTGTCTTTCTTTTTCATATCTAAACCTACTCTTTTATAAGTTATTTTTTTTGGCAATGGTGAACTGAATTTGCAGGCTACCGCCGGTGGATTTTTTTCTAAATTTTCATTGTGCTACTTTGTGCTTGATAATATCTATTTCAGTTAGGTGCTTCCCCAATTTTGATTTGGATTGATAAGAGTTCCTCTTTTCCAGTTTTCATCTTGGATTTGATGTAGTAATCAAGTTTTATGCCATTTCTTTGCTTTTATTTGAAAATTTGACTTAATTTGTTTAATTAGAGAGACTTATACTTCAAGGATTTTTCTTTAAATCATTTTTTTCCCTTTTATTCCACTTTTATCCTTAAAAATTATGGTTTTCTTTCCATAGTTTTAAATATTTTTAACAAACAGAAATTGATTATCAGTTAGCCTGGATTATTCACGAGTCGAGGGGTAGGCAGGCCATTATAAAACAGCCTGTTCCTTTTTTGTGAGAGAAAATGAGGAGTTCTTTCGTCTCTTTGATTGCAGGTTAAATATTTTTCGCCATATCTGCTTTAAGCATTTCAGCAATTATTGTTAGCTCCAATTTATCGTCTCTGCTTATCATAGGATCTTCCATCCATTTCGCTATGAGATTATCATCGCCCAAAACAAAAGATCTAAGAGCTACCTCCCAAAAACAGGCACTGTTTTCTTGGCAATGCTTTAACTTATCAAAATTTGCTTGTTGTGATCGAACACGCTTCAGGAGTTTTTTATTTTTCATCCTGTCTCCCATAGCCCGTAACGTCAATTTTAAACCATCACTGATAACCGCCTTAACATATTCCAGATCTACTGGCTTAGTAATATAGTCAAAAGCTCCAAATTTCATAGCCATTCTGGCAGTTTCCATAGTCCCGTAGGCAGTTATGACAATAACTATTAAATTTTTATCAATTTTTTTAATTTTCTGAAGGACTTCAATCCCATCCATTTTGGGCATCTTCAAATCCAGTAAAACAATATCGGGTTTTTTCTCCTTTACGATTTTAAGACCTTCGACTCCATCTAGGGCCGTATAGACTGTATAGCCCTCAGGAGCTAAGGCTTTTTTAAAAAAAAGGCCTATATCCTTTTCATCATCAATAATTAAAATTTGAGGTATATTTTTCATTTTTTTTGCTCCATTTTTTATTACTCTTTTTTTTGGGTAATATAATCTGCAAAATATCATTTCGGAAATTTTCCTTTAAATTTTGTATGTCTATTTCATAAGGTAAAGGAATCTCTTCACTGAATTTGCATTCTTCGTGTTTTCCTGAAATAAAATACTTTCTATTTTTCACGCCAAAATTAAGTTCGCCCTTTCTGAAATTTCCTAAATCGATAATAACCTGAACCTCTTCTGCCTTTTTAAACACATCTACGATTGGCTCCTTAATTCTTTTAAAAAAAGGTTTGGTTATATATTGCCACTGTCTTGGCTTCTCGTAGATCTTGCCTTTATATCTATGAGAGACTTCTTGGGAAAGGTTCTCTCCAGGTTTAGAAGGAGTAGATATATTAAAGTTCAAACCACCTAAACTCCTACTTTTAGAGCGCTCTCTCCTCACTTTACTCATTGTTCTTGGTGGTATACTTCTTATCATCGTTTTGTTATCCTACCAAAAAATCAAGGGACACGTTACCTATTTCAGAAAGTCGGCACATGTTCCTGATTGCAAAGCCCATTTTCAGTATGTCCCTTCGTAATATATTTATGTGTACGAATAATTCAGGTTAATATAAATTGTTTTAAGTGTATAAATTTTATAATGAAAAGAAAAATAGCACAAGAAAAGGACGTAGTCCAAAATTGCCGATAATTAGTATTTTTTTTGCTGAGCATCTTGTAAAATATATATCAGGCCTGTGGAATTATCAAGTGACTATTCTTGCCGTGTTGACACATTTCTCATTCATTGATATCCTGTTCCACTGATAGCTTTATATGTGTTGTGTGTGTCAAGGATAGATAAATCATGCAGGATGTCCTGATAACAGGAGCAAACGGTTTCATCGGATCGAACCTCTGCCGTTATTTTTTAGCTAGGAATCATAACGTCTATGGGTTGGTCCGAAAGACCTCCGACCTCCATTTCCTGGAAGGGCAAAACGTCCGTTTAATCTACGGCGATCTTAATGAAGTGGATAAGATCGAATGGCCTACAAATTTGGACGTCTTGATCCATTGTGCTTCTGTTGTATCTGATGCTGCCGATGATGAAAGTTGTGAATTAAATATCTACAACAGCACGATCAATCTTGTTCGTCACATCAAGGACAACGGTGTCGATCTCGAGAAATTCATATTTATGTCCTCAGCCCTTGTTTTGGGGTATAGAAAACTCAACATCTCAGAAGCAAATCCAGGGATATCTGCCGACCATCTTCCTTATGTGAGATGCAAGAAAAAAACTGAGGATAATTTGCTTAATATGTTTAACACGAACAATTTCCCGGTTGTCATTCTGAGACCTGCCGATGTTTTCGGGCCCAATGACAGGATCACATGCGTGCATCTCCTGAAAGGAATCGATGATCGTGTGCCCGTCCTTGTCGGGAGCGGCAAATGGATCTTTCCCTACTGCTATGTTGACAACTTGTGCCAGGCCACTTACTTGGCATGCCATTCAAAAAATAGCGAGGGCAAGACCTACACGGTTACCAACGGTACCGATGTGACCTGGAAGGAGTTTCTGTCCTTCTTCCAGAAAAAACTCAATAAAAAACAATGGATTTATATCCCTTCTTTTTTTCCGTATGTTGTGGCTTTTGGCATGAAAATCATTCAATGGACCGTTCCTTCCTATAAGTCACCGTTAACGCATTATCGGATTAAGAGAGTCACTTCTCACACAAACTATGACATCTCAAAAACCATAGAAGAACTGAATTATGTCCCGGAAAATGACATAGAAAAGCAATTCAGCGCAATCGTGGATTGGTACCTGGCCGAAAAAGAGGCAGGGTACATTAAATGATCCCGGATGTTTTAGCAGACATTTCTCCGTATTCGTGGTTGCTCGTTATCTATGCTATCGGTTTTGCGTTAATCTCTTCCTTTTTCCATTACAGTAACCTTTTGAAAAAACACACGGATGATTTTAAGGCATTTATCCGTTACTTCGTTTCTTTTTTTGTGCTGCTTTTTGCCATTCCGTTTGTTTTTATCCTATTCTCTTTTCCCCAACCTCTGGTAACTCTCAGAGATCTAGGACTTCAGTTGGGCAAAGCTAAACTGGGCGTGCTGATCATTCTGATCGGGATCCCGATAACAGCCGTCCTGACATACATCTCGACCAAAGATCCCGCACTCAAGGAACAGTACCCGTTTTCTAAAAAAGCATGCGAAAATCCCAGGAAATTTGTCCTGTATGAAATATCCTATCTGATTTTTTACTATTTAACATGGGAGTTCACATTCAGGGGAGTCCTTCTCTTCTCGTTGATCGAATTGATAGGGGCAAACTCTACAGGAATAATCGTTGCCATTTTAATCCAATCAATTATCGCGACCGTGTATCATTTGGGACATCCTCACATTGAAATTCTTGGTGCGCTTTTGGGAAGCGTCATTTTTGGAATAATAGCCTACTCCACTCATTCTATCCTCTACACGATTTTCCTGCATGCCCTTATCGGCATCTTGAATGATACATTCATTTATTTTCGGTATCACAAAAACAGCAAGAGGATCTGAACCTTTTCATGAAAATTCTTGTTACCGGTGCTACAGGTTTTGTCGGGAATGTCTTGTTGAGAGCGCTGCCGAAGTCCTTTCCGGAGGCACAAATTTCTGTTTTTGTCCTGCCGGATGATCCATTCAAGCACTTCCTATCCGAGCAAAAAGGACTGCGTGCCTTAGAAGGAGACATTACGGATGGAGCAGATGTATCAAATGCTGTCCAAGGCCATACCCATGTGATTCATCTCGCAGGTCTCATTTCCTACAGCAATAAAGATAAAAAGACACTGATGGATGTTAATGCAACAGGAGTTCAGAACATAGTCGATGCGTGCCTCAAACATCGGGTCCTTAAGCTCATTCAGATATCTTCTGTCGGGGCCTGTGGATTCTATAAAGACGGAAGATTGGCGGATGAAGAGACGTCTTTTAACTGGCCAGGGAATTTTCACTACATGGTGTCCAAACATGAAGGACAAAAGATCGGAGAACGAGCCTGTAAAGAGCAGGGGCTTCCAACGGTGATTCTCCTTCCTGCGTCCATCATGGGACCGGGAGACTCCAACATAGTGACTCCTCATAACCAACTGTATGACAGAATCTACAAAAAGGGGCTTTTGGGTTGTTTTTCCGGAGGATTGGCTGTCGTCGATGTGCGGGATCTTGTGGATATCATCCTAAAAGCTCTAATATCCCACATCCGTTGTGACAAATATCTTGTCGTCGGTGCCAATGTTAAATATTCCGATGTTGTGAAAGCTATAGCAAAACATGCAAATAAAAAGATCTACCCTTTTCCTGTGCCTGCGTTTTTGTTGAGTGTCGGAGGTGGATTTCTGGAATTTGTCGGGAAGTTTACCAAACGGAAGCCGTTGCTAACCTATGCCTACGGCAAACTAAGTGGATGGACTGTCTATTACTCGAACGAAAAAAGCAAAAAAGAATTTGGTCATGAATACAGGCCGTTCGAAAAAACGATCGCAGATAGCTGCCAATACTTCGAAGAGAATTTTCTGAATTAAATCGGGTCTTCGCCTCGGATTTTGATCAATCTCTTAGCCAAGATAAAACTGAGGGCTCCCCAGATATATCCTGCGATAGGATCCACAGCGTGGTGAAGAGTCATATAGACGGTTGAAAATCCTATTCCTATCGCAAAGGGGAGAATGATATATCCCAATTTCTTATCATACCGCAGCGCCGATAACGCCCAGACAAGGGCACCGGCCACGTGCGAGGAAGGGAAAGCACCACACGCAATTCCTCCTTTGGCCTGGAGGATCCTGTTGAGTTCCACGAACAAAAATCCGGTGTGTTCTTTGACATGAAGGCCTTCCAGCAAGGGTGCAGGTTTTGCACCTAGAGCGGGAAGAAAATAGAAGAGGAAAAAATTGCTCATATACGTAAAAGTCACCAAGGAATAGATGGCGAACGAAACTTCCTTTTTTTTCCTTATGTAAAAGATCAGTGGGGCCAAGAGGAAAAATGTGTAGTAGGTCGCATAGATAAAGTTCATCAGCTCATCGAGCCATGGATTGTACAGGTTTTGGAGCCACACGGTGGGGTGGACCCCGAATATAAGCTTATCCCAGCGGACAAGAGTGTCTGTGAGCCAGTAAGATCCAAAAATTATTGGCTGTAAAACGGCCAATTCTTCCCATGCGTACAGAATAATCACTATCGGATAAAATATCCGAAAGATGGAAAAAAGTTTTTTTCCGGGATGTTTTTCGCCGAGGCGCACAATTTCCAGGATCCCGATGACAAAACCCGCATGGATGAGGATATATTGGGGCCAGTTGTCGACGGTTTTGTGAAAAAAGATCAGGAGCACGCCGATCAGCCCCATGTAGACCGTGCAGTTGATATCCATCAACCGGAAACGAACACCGGAATAACGCGTGTTCCAAGCTTTTGATATTATATTGTTAGCTATCATTTTTCTTGGGGGGTATTTTAACAGACTTGGGCCTAGATTATAAACTGCGGGATCTCCATTCTTTCACAACCAGCCGGACATCCTTTTCCTTGACAATTATACTATTATGGAATAATATCCGAAATAGTCAGACTTTTATGGAGTTATCTCCCGAGATGGACAAAATTCAGAGGATATTGAAAATAGACTTACCCCAGGGTCAGTCTGCGTTTCTCTGGGGGCCGAGGAAGACAGGAAAAACAACTTATTTGAGAGAAGAATTCCCCCGCAGTTTGATATATGATTTTCTAAAGACAGATCTGGTATTTGAATTTGCCAAGAGACCTTCGCTATTTCGAGAGCGTATTCTAGCCAAGGACGAGGTTGTTCTCAAATATCCCATCATCCTCGATGAAGTTCAGAAAGTTCCTCAAATTCTGGATGAGGTTCACTGGTTGATCGAGAATAAGCGGTTGCGGTTTATTCTTTGTGGATCCAGCGCCAGAAAACTCAAGAGGGGAAAAGCAAATCTTCTTGGCGGACGAGCATGGCGCTACGAAATGTATCCTCTTGTATCGTCTGAGCTGGAACAACTAGATTTATTGAGAGCTCTGAACAGAGGAATGATTCCTGATCATTATATGAAGGATGATTCAAAGAGATCCCTGAATGCCTATATTCGTGATTACCTGAAGGAGGAAGTTTTCGATGAAGGGCTGACACGGAACATACCTGGTTTTGCAAGGTTTTTCGATGCTCTCGGGTATTCACATGGAGAATTGACAAATTTCTCAAACATTGCGCGGGACTGCGGTGTGGATGCGAAAACTGTAAAGGAGTATTATCAAATAATCATCGATACGCTCTTGGGTCGAATGGTTGAACCCTTTAAGAAGAGGCAATCTCGCCAAATCATCACAAAAACACCAAAATTCTATTTATTTGATGTCGGTGTAGCGGGGGCCATCATCAAGCGCCATCTTCCTGAGGAAAGGGGAGAACAGTTTGGACGGGCATTTGAACATTTCATCTTCATGGAAATTTCTGCCCACAGTTCTTATCGTGGAATGGACTATAAAATCAACTATTGGAGAACAAAAATAGGGCTCGAAGTAGACTTTGTTCTCGGTGAAGGAGAAATCGCCATCGAAGTCAAAGGAACCAGCCGTGTGGAGACTCGAGACATACGGTCACTTTTCGTGTTTATGCAAGAATTTGGTCCAAAAAAAGCATTGGTAGTATGTAATGAGAAGGAAGAACGTGTCGTAGGAAAAGTCAGGATTCTTCCCTGGAGAAAATTTCTAGAATTGCTATGGGATGGCAGTATTATCAGATAAACATATGACTATTCAAATATTTATCCTGGATTATTCACGAGTTGAGATTGCTTCACTACGTTCGTCTTCTTCCTGTTTGGGGGTGGAAATAGAGAGTGGTTTAATCCAAAAGGCCTTTTTCCTTCAGGTATCGCTCTGTTTCGATGATAAACTCTTTTGCTTCTTTAATTGCCTTTAGAGCATCTTCTTTTTCAATCAATGTGAATATACCATAATCTCCGTTTTCTCGCTCATCCTTTAAATTTTTTAAATATCTGCCGAATTTCTTATCTAATCTGCCCTCTTTAATAAAATGAAATCCAAAAAGCTGCCTCACACCTGAATGGCTCTCGGCTTTAATCCCCAAACTTAATAGGAGAGCTTGAGCACAATGAAAAACAGCATAGTAAGCTCGCGAAATCGCATCATCATACTTATCGTGCTTGAATAAGATTTTTGCAGAATCGAGTTTATCTCTTGAAACATCCAAATATCCTGTGATTACCTCTTTATTAATTTCACGCAATCTTTTTGCCTTCTTTTAAGACATCTTCAATGAATGGAGTGGCAAGAAATTTCATCTTCTCGAAATTATCTTTTGTGAATATCTTCAGGGAGATATCAGCCCCAGTCTTACAGAAGACATCAACGGCAAGATTATAGAGTTTGTCTCTAATGGTTTTATCTTCAGTAACAATCAGCAAATCATAATCTGAATCGGGCCGGAAAGTTTGTCTTGCTCTTGATCCAAAAAGATATATGGAAACTACTCTTTTATCGAACTCTTTTACCCCATCTAAAAACATAATTAAAGGTGAATCTAGTATTTCTGAATTTGATTGAGATTTCAATTTAGTTTTTTCCCTTAATTTACTTTCTATTGATTAAATATTACATGAAAAATAGAAATTAGTCTAGCTGGTTGCTCTTCATCATGGTTAGATTTTAAATGACAAGATGATAAGTACTTTGGTTAGATTCTTAAATGACTTGACAGGGCTGGATTATTCAGGTTATTTGTTTGATAGAGAATATCAAGAGGAGGTAGCGATGATCAAGCGAATTCGATTTTTGTCCATAATAGCTTTTGGAATTTTACTGATCGGTTCCTCCCTTTTTGCCGGCCAGTTCACAAGAGATGAATATGAGGCTCGGCGTGGGCGGCTGATGGAAAAGATCCCCGACGGTGAGGTAATCATTCTCGGAGCAAAGGCTCGAGTGGACTATAACGAATATTACCAGAACAACGATTTCATGTATTTCACCGGAGTCGAGGTTCCCGATGCCATCCTCATCATAGACGGCGTCCGTAAAGAAAGCATCCTTTTTTACACCATCTCTGAAAGGGGAGCCCGAAACCACGGAATCAGCCTGGATTATGTCCAAAAACCAAGCGATGTTACCGGGATTGAAAAGATCTATCCAAGGGAGAATTTTTCCAGCTATCTGAACCGCCTGGCAGATGGATCTCATGTGTTTTACACATCGTTTAAACCGGAGGAGCTCATGCGGGAATGCAGTCGAGAAAAGCTCCGCACCCTCCAGAACAACATGGTTTTTGCCAACGAGCCTTTGTGCGTGTTTCCCGATGAGAATCTGGGGGTGCGGGTAGAGGATACCATCTTGATCACCGAGGATGGCTGCAAGAACTTGACGGCTGGTATCCCTCGCACAGTAAAGGAAATCGAGGCCCAGATGAAAAAACCCGGCATAATATATTAATTCGGTACCTGTCCCCGATTGGAGGGGTCTCTATTTCCTGGAGGATGCAAAATGAAAAACCTAGACAAAACAAAAGAACAACTCATAGAGGAATTATCAGAATTGCGCCAGCGAACTGCTGAATTCGAGAAATTGGAATTCGAATCCAGGAGAATGGAGGAAATGTTGCGGGCTTCCTTGTGCTTTTTTGAAATTGCTAACAAGAGTACGGAAATGTATCCCATGCTTAAAGATTTTGTGAAGGAGCTAAAGAAATATATCAGCTGTGCTAATGTAGGATTACGAATACTGGATGAAGGAGGTAACATCCCCTACCAGGCATATGAAGGTTTCAGTAAGAGATTTTACGAATTAGAGAGTCCTCTTTCGATCAAATCAGACGAGTGTATGTGCATCAATGTTATCAAGGGAGATTTTGATCCGAAGCTCCCATTTTACACAGAAGGTGGCTCCTTCTACATGAATAACACAACACGCTTCTTAGCCACTGTTTCCGAAGAAGACAAGGGACAGACACGTAACATTTGTAATGAGGTAGGATACGAGTCTGTGGCCTTAATTCCAATCTGTCTTGGAGAGCATATACTTGGCTTAATCCACGTGGCAGATTCTCGAGAGAATATGATTCCTTTGGAGAGGGTAGAGTGGCTGGAACTTGTAGCGATGGAATTGGGCACAGCCATCGACCGTTTGCGAACAGAGGTGAGATACAAGGATATGATCGAATTCTCAAACGACATAGTATGTAGAGCGGATGAGCGTGGCAACTGGCTTTTCTTGAGCCCCGCAGTCAAGGGGATCTTGGGCTATGAGCCAGCGGAAATGATTGGCAAATCTGCTTTTGATTTCATGTGCCCTGAAGATATTCCATCCACGCAAAAAGCTCATGAAAGCATTGTCAGAGAAGGTAAGAGTGTCTGGGAATACGAGAACAGGTATATAGGAAAAGACGGCAGGAAAGTCACAATAGCCTGGAACTCCGTCGCACTTAGAGATGAGCAGGGTAACATTTGCGGGACGCAAGGAGTGGGTAGAGACATAACCGCCCGCAAGCGGGCGGAGGAGGAGCTGTTTAAGAAGGGACAATGGCTGACCACAACGCTGAGGAGCATCGGCGACGCCGTGATTGCTACAGATGCCAAGGGAATTGTGTCCTTCATGAATCATGTTGCCGAGGACTTGACCGGCTGGGACGAGGCAAAGGCTGTGGGTAAGCCTCTGAAAGACGTTTTCAACATCATCAACGAGCAAACAGGAGAACCGGCCGAGAATCCTGTGGCTAGAGTAATCCGAGAAGGCATTGTCGTGGGTTTGGCCAATCATACGGTGTTGATAGCGAAAGACGGAACGAAACGGGCTATTGCGGACAGTGGGGCACCGATGAAAGATGTAGAAGGGAACGTCATTGGCGTTGTCATGGTTTTCCGCGACATCACCGAACGCAAGAAAGCAGAGGAAGAGAATGAAAAACTCCAAGCACAGCTTGTTCAATCTGAGAAGATGGCAGGAATCGGAACTCTGACAAGCGGCATTGCCCATGAATTCAATAATCTGCTTCAAATCATGAGTGGGCACGCAGAATACGCTCAAAGAACAAAGAAGCTAAAAGATATGGAAGAAGCTTTGGATATAGTTGGGGAAACGTCTGAAAGAGTTTCAAAAATTATTAAGGACCTTTTAACCTTCTCAAGACGAGAACCACTTGAGAGAAAACCTAGTAATATTTCTGAATTAATAGAATTCGTACTGTCGATGACAGAAGAGCAACTGAAGAAGAACAATATTACTGTAGTTAGGGAATATGGAAGAGTTCCAAAGGTAGAAGTCAATGAGGGTGAGTTACAGCAAGTCTTCCTGAATATGGTCATGAACGCAAGAGATGCGATGCTGCCCAAAGGAGGGCCTCTGGAGATAGGGATTAAGAAGGTAAAGGACAACGTCGAGATAAGTTTCACTGATACAGGGAAAGGAATAAAGGAGGAGAACTTAGGCAAAGTCTTCGAGCCTTTTTACACGACCAAAGGAGTCATTGGTGGGGATACCAGAACTCAGGGGATAGGGCTGGGTCTATCTGTATCTTATGGTATTGTTGAGAGACATGACGGAACTATAGAAGTAGAAAGTGAGGTAGGGAAAGGAACGACATTCACTATCAGATTGCCTTTAAAAAAACAAGAAAGCAGGGATAAAAGGATTGTAATCGAAGAAAAAGTTGAGAAGGCAAAACCCAAATCTTTAGATATCCTTGTGGTGGATGATGAGCCGGATATATGCAGTATGCTGACGAAGTGGCTATCGGCTGACGGGCATAAAGTGAAGTCTGTTTTGATGGGTAGCAAGGCCATAAACCTTGTTAAGAAAAAACACTATGATGTTGTTTTTTTGGATATAGTCATGCCGGGTATTCCCGGAGATGAGGTGCTTGTCAAGATAAAGGAAATTTCACCAAAGGTAAAAGTCATCATGATAACAGGCAGTTTAATGAAAAAGTCTTCTTGGAAGGAACTCAAGCAAAAAGGGGCTTCCGGATATATTAAGAAGCCCTTTAAGATGGAAGACATCAAGAAGTTTCTTTAATTTTCTTCCTGCTGAAAAAATCACCCCTAATATCCTCTTTTAGGGTGATAGATTTTTAAGCTGGAAGTGCTACTATTTATAATGTATGGTTGTTTCCAGATAATTGAATTTATATGGGTTTGTAGGTATTTTTATGATGAATAAAAAGATCTTGATCGTCGAGGACGAAAGCATTACGGCCGAAGCCGTTAAAAGAACTCTGGAATATCTGGGTTATCCTGATTCTTCGGTCGTTACCTCCGGAGAAGCGGCCGTAGAGGAAGCACAAAAGAACAACCATGACCTTGTGTTAATGGATATAAAATTAAAAGGCGGTATCGATGGAATAGAGGCGGTTCGAAGAATTCGATCATTCTCGGATATTCCTGTCATTTATATTACTGCTATAACGGATAAGGCCACATTGGAGCGGGCCAAAAAAACCGAACCCTACGGATACATTCACAAACCCTTTGAAGAAAAGGAATTATTCTCGACCATCGAGATAGCACTCTTGAGATATAAACTGGAAAGCCAGATTAGAGAGAACGAACAGAGATACAGAGAGTTAGTCGAGAAAGCTGGGATTGGTATCTTGATCGATGATATTGAAGGAACAATTATATACTCAAATGAAAAGGCCGCAGAGTTGTATGGATATACTGTTGAAGAAATGAAAAAACAATCAATCAAGTCTCTCGTTCATCCTGATGATATTAAAATGGTTGTAAAATTCCATAACGATCGTGTTCAAGGGAAAAGTGTTTCTTCACGCTATATATTCAGAGGTATAAAAAAAGATGGATTTATAAGATATTTAGATTTAGATGCTGGTTTTTACAAAAAAGGAGACGAGGTTATCGGAACTCGTTTATACCTAAAAGACATCACTGAGCGCAAGAAGGAAGAGGAAGAGAGAGAAAGACTTCATCAACAGCTAGCTCATTCTGAGAAAATAGCCGGCATCGGAACTCTTGCAGGCGGCATAGCCCATGAATTCAACAATATACTTCAGATAATGGGAGGGCATGTGGAGTTCGCGCAGAGAACGAAAAAACCGGAAGATATCGATGAAGCTCTAAACGTTGTGACATTCCATGCTGACAAAGCAGCTAAAATCATCAAGGACTTGTTGACCTTCTCGAGTGCTGAGAGCTCAGACAAAAAACGTACAAATATTGTCGAGCTGATAGATTCCGTTCTCTTGCTTACCGAAGAGCATTTCAAGAAACATAATATAGAAGTTGTGAGAAAGTTTCAGAAGGTTCCCCAAGTTGAAGTGAACAGGGGGGAACTACAGCAGGTATTTTTGAACATGATCACGAATGCCCGTGATGCGATGTTTTCGCAGGGGGGAAAGCTGACAATCGAGGTGAAAAGGGATGGGAATAGAGTCGAAACCAGTTTTACGGATACAGGAATCGGAATAAAAAAGGAAAATCTGAGAAGGATATTCGAGCCTTTCTACACGACAAAAGGCTCGATCGGGAAAGGCGATATTCCTGGAACCGGGCTCGGCTTATCGGTTTCCTACGGAATCGTGAAAAGACATGAGGGAACGATTGAAGTCGAGAGCCAGAAAGGCAAAGGAACGACCTTTACGGTCACTTTGCCCTTGAACGAGAAAAAACCAAAAAAAACAACTCAGAAAAAATAGTTTATGGAAAACCCGAAAAATTTGAAGATCCTCATTGTCGATGATGAGGAAAAAATCTGTGAGATGTTTGTCAAATGGTTTTCGTTGAGGAGCCATAAGGTGCAATTTGCCTTGGATGGAAAAAAGGCCATTCGTTTGGCAAAACAGGAGACTTTTGATTTTGTTTTTTTGGATATCGTCATGCCGGGAATTCCCACGCACGAAATATTGGAAGAAATCAGGGAAATTTCATCGTCGACAAAAGTTGTGATAATCACCGGGAAATTGATTAATTCCGGTTTGCTGAATGAACTGAAGCTTAAAGGCGCCTCTGATTTTTTACAAAAGCCTTTCAAGCTAGATGATGTTATGAAACTTCTTCCGGATCAGGATTAGCCCACAAAAAACAAGCGCTAGATGTGACATAATGTGACATAATGTGACATTTTCTCAAAATTACTTGACATTTAGACGATCTGTAGTAAATTAAAAAATAGGATGATGGTTCTGCCGCGCGGGTAATTCTTGTCTGAGATGGATAAATTAAAACACATGAATGTTTTGGTGGTGGATGATGAGAAAGACATCTGCAGTATGTTTGCGAAGTGGCTTGAGCAAGAGAGATTCACAGTAGAGTGTGTTTTGTCCGGAAATAAGGCTCTGGGACTTTTAGAAAAAACTTATTTTGACATAGTGTTTTTGGATATTGTCATGCCGGGGGTGTCGGCAGTTGAAGTGCTCGAAAGGATTAAAAAAATTTCTCCGAAGACAAAAATAGTCGCCATCTCTGGGCAATTAATCGATTGCAATTTAAGGGAATCCGTTCAAAAAAGAGGTGCAGTGGACATACTCCAAAAGCCATTCAAAATAGAAGACATAATGAAATATCTCCCGGATTAAAATTAATCCGCTCAATTTCTGTCAATTTTTTCTTTGACCGAAAACCAGCTGAGAAAGAGAAATATCGACAAAAATCACTGTCACACTTCCGATCACGCAAGAGTGAGGAGGCTGGCTGTTGGGGAATTACCGGGATTAAAGAGGGGCAAAAGGAGGGTGCCCTGCCCAGCCAGCTAAACAGGGGCTTAGCCAAATCTGTTTTCCTGTAGTGCAAGAAAAATGCCAAAAATCAGAAGTTTATTCGGCCAAAATAAAAAAAACTTGTAATTCTTTTTATTTCAACTAGTTAAGGATTTTTATATTATTGTCAGTTGAATAAAATTCAATTGTGATTTTTTTAAAATTCAAGAATATTATAGAAATAAGTCATAATAAACACCTCTATTCGGTAATCCAAAACTTGTCCCTTTCCTTTTTTCCTAATTAGCAAATCGCATTAAAAAAGGATTCTCTTCCATTTTGTATGGATAAACTCTAATGGAAAAAGACATCAGGTATGTCTGCAGCGACATTGAGGATCTAGCCTTCATGAGTCGTTCTTCGAGGGAATCCGGCATAGCCGGGCTCCGAGTATGTATTGAGCATTGCTGTGTGCTGTCGGAGATGCCTGTGGAGAAACAGAGTACAACCTGATTGTTTGCCTGGACTAAGTTTGCGAGTTACGCAGGAGCGGAGAAGAGCGATGAGGGAATGGCGTTAAAGATCCGAACTAGAGTGGAGGACATGCGTGATGGCGATGAAACTCTTTGAAAGAAATGCCCCTACAAAATGGAAGAGACTTATCAAAAGTTATGGAAAAAAAACCATAGTTTCTAAGGAAATAAATGGAAAGATTTTCATAAAAAGCGAATAAAAAAAATATATTTGCTACCCAACTATATGAAAACAAAAAGATTATGATCGTTCCTTCCTGCTGTGTCGATAATTGGCACAAAGCTTGGATTGTATTGTCGTTTCCAAAGAAAAATCGGGATGGAAAAATTGAGAAAAATCAAAGTCGAGTTCACAAGTTCTTTGGAATCTAGCTGAAATAGACGTTTTCCATCTGAAAGTAGAAAAATGAAAATTTTCTACCTAAATTCCCACCGGCGGTAGCCTGCCAAAATAAAAAAATGTAGAAGGTGAAAAAATGAGATTAGAAACAGTAATGAAAACTCCCTCAATAGAATCCGTAGAGAAACTGAAGAGAAAGTTACATGAAAAAGACGAGAAGATGAAGGAGCTTAAACAGGAGACAAGAAGTTTTATCAACGAATTGGATTCTGCTTATAAAGAATTGAGGAAAACCCAAGAAGAATTGATAGTAAAGGAAAAGCTGAATGTAGTAGGCGGGCTCGCCACCGGTATTGCCCATGAGATACGGAGCTCTCTTAATGTGATAGGGATGTCAGTTCAACACCTGCACAATAAATTCAACCCTGGAGATGAAAGGCGTGAATTCACCGAAGCCGTTTTGGATAAGGTCGAAAAATTAAACCGGATTGCGTCGGATCTCGTGCAATTTGCCCGGCCGCATGAGCCAAATTTTCAAAAGAGTGACGTTCATGAAATTTTAGATCGAGTTTTAAATCTGGTGAAATTTAAGTGTGTCGTTCAAAAAGTCAAGATCAAGAAAAATTATGAGTCGTATTTGCCACAGATAATGATAGATAAAGAATTGATAGAAACTGTCTTTTTAAATCTTTTAGACAATGCTCTCTGGTCTATGCCAAAGGGAGGAGATTTAACTATTTCGACCAGTAATTCCAACATGAGGAATTCGGTAGAAGTGAAAATATCTGATTCTGGAGTAGGGATCTTTCCGTCTGATCGTCCGAACATTTTCGACCCTTTTTTCACACGGAAAGAAAGCGGATCCGGTTTGGGGCTGTCCATCGTCCATCGAATCATAGAAGAGCATAAGGGATATATCACTGTGGAGAGTGAATTGAAAAAAGGGACGACCTTCCTTATAAAGCTTCCAATTTCTACCAAATCTGACTAAAAAAGCACTTCATTTCCTGATGTCAATCAATCAAATATTTTTTAAGAGGTTAACATGAGCGGCGATTTAATTAGCTTTCCAAGCCGTCGTGATAAGAAAAAGAACTAACCCTTTTGGGTGATGACACCTCTTCTTCATGGGTTATGAAAATGAGCCTAATATCACCCTTCATCTCGTCTGAAAAGGGCATTGACCCCATAAGCGTTCTGAAAGAAAATTCAAATTGACAATGCCACATAAAGAGGGTACGAACTTGGAGCAGAAGAAAATTTTGATTATCGATGACGAAAAAGATATCGGATGGCTCTTCTCAAAAATTTTAAAGGAGGAAGGGTATCAAGTCTTGATATCTCTGAGCGGCATCGATGGAATTTCGACAATTCAAAAGGAAAAGCCAGATCTTGTCATCCTGGATTTACGACTCCCAGGTATGGATGGTATAGAGACTTTGAGAGAGATAAGGAGATTTGATAAAAATCTTCTGGTGATCGTATTGACAGGATTCGAGACGGTGCAGTCGGCTGTTGAAGCGATGAAACTCGGCGCCTATGATTATCTTTCCAAACCCGTGAATATTGAAAAGATTAAAACCACCATCAAAGATGCCATTAGGGCACAAAGCATGATCAAAAAAGCGGGAAATTTACGTCAAAAATTAAACGGGAAAATAAATTCTAACCATATCGTCGGAAAAAGCCCTCAGATACAAGAGGTACATGATCTTGTGAAAAGAGTGGCCGCCCATGATATCACCGTTTTTTTGAAAGGAGAGAGCGGCACTGGAAAAGAATTGGTCGCTCGAGCCATTCACAACGCGAGCGAGCGTTCAAACAGACCATTTGTTGTCATCGATTGTGGCATATTGCCGGACACCTTGGTGGAGAGTGAGATTTTCGGCCATGAAAAAGGAGCGTTTACCGGGGCGCACGAGAGAAAATTGGGTAAATTCGAACTGGCCGAAAAAGGCACTGTTTTTTTAGACGAAATCGGAAATTTAACAGCTCATACTCAGGTAAAGCTACTCAGAGCGCTCCAGGAGAGAGAGATCGAGCGTTTAGGCGGGAAAAAGCCCATTCCAGTGGATTTTAGACTTATCGTGGCAACCAATATTAACCTGGAAAAAGCAATGGCAGCGGGGCACTTTCGGGAAGACCTGTATTACAGATTGAATGTTTTTTCTATTTTGCTTCCTCTGTTAAGGGAGCGAGAAGGTGATATCATTTTGCTTGCAGATTATTATTTAAAAAAGTTCAATCGGATCTTCAAGAAAAATGCAAAGCAGATATCACCGGAGGCTCTGGACCTGTTGGTCAGATATTCTTGGCCGGGGAATGTCCGAGAGCTAAGAAATGTTATGGAAACAGGTGTCCTTTTGGCAGGAGATGAAATTTTGCCTCAGAATTTGCCTTCGAAAATCCAAAATTCCTCAGAAAATATTAGCAGTTTCCCCAATTCACTCAAAGAAGTGGGAAAAAAAGCGAAAGAAAGAGCAGAGAAAAAAGTCATCCAGCGGACTTTAGAAGAAGTCAGTTGGAATAAAAGCAAGGCCGCAAAGGCACTGAGCGTGGATTATAAAACTTTGTTCAACAAGATAAAAGAATACCACATTCAAAGAATCTGAGATTAGACATCACCATTGACCTCGTCTTTAATCAATTCATGAATTTTCAAAACTTGCTCGTGTTCAGATTATTGAAAAAAAACCATACTGTATGGAAAAAATTCCATAAAATTGCATTTTGTGACTCGTGGTTCCGTATTCTTTATCATAATAATTTTTGCAAAAAAACTGGCATAAAATTTGCTTACAAAAGGTTTGAATGACTATGATGCCAGGGAAACGCCTTTGAAGCTTACAAAAAGAGAGCGGGAAATTCTTTCAGTGGTCAGGGATAATCCTGAGGGCATAAATTTGCCCGAAACGGCTTATATTTTAGACACGGCTTCTGTGATGATATCGAAGCATATGAAAAAGCTTTTGTCTTTGGGATTGATCAAGAAAATAAAAAACAGATATTTTCTCGATAAAATGGACGAATAACAAGATTATTCAGGAGCAGATTATGAATTGTCCTACTTTTTTAAAGCATCAAGGCAGGATAAAAAAATTGACTCGATCCGTAAACGGACGCAAGATCATCTCGAAAAAGGTGGATGACGCTTTTGAATTAGTCGACATAATAAATATCCTATCCAGCTGTCCCGACTATGATGAAAACAATGACGATTGTATAAACTGCCGTTTCATCCTGAATTTAAGGCAAGAAATTGCGAGGATAATCATAGAAGCGACAGAATCCGCAATATCCGAAGCAACTTATATTATTTAAGTTTATTCAATCACCGGGAATCATTCCATACCCTAAATATTTGATCCCTGATCTACGGGAAGACAAATGAAGGACAAAACCAGAACTAAGGCACAACTCATGACGGAACTGCAAGAATTACGGCAGAGAATTGCCGAGTTGGAAAGGTCAGAACCTGTCCGGGAGCTAATTAACACGACTGTTGATGCTGTGATATCCATAGACGCAGAGATGAAAATCATTCTTTGGAATCCTGCAGCAGAAAAGATATTTGGTTACACAACTGAAGAGATGTTAGGACAGAGCTTGATGAAGATTGTCCCTGAAAGTTTTCATAATGCGAAAGAAAAAGGATTTACTAAATTTCAAAAAACTGGTTCAGGTCCCGTCATAGGCAAGACATTGGAATTAGAAGGCAAAAGAAAAGATGGGACATTGATTCCGATTGAACTCTCGGTTTCATCAAGGAAAGTAGGCAATGAGCATATCGCCACTGCCTAAGCTAGAGACATCACCCGGCGCAAGATAGAAAAGGATAAATTGAACCAGAGGACTCATGAACTGAGTGAACGGGTCAAAGAACTCAACTGTTTTTACGAATTAGAAAAAATAAGCAGGACAGAAAAAATCACAATTGAGAAACTCTTAAAAAGTGCTGTTCGACTTTTACCTCCCAGTTGGGAATATCCAGATATCACCGGAGTCTGCATTGTCTTTGATGGGAAGAAGTACAAAACGAAGAATTTCAAAAGAACGAAATGGATGCAAAGTGCAGATATCGTTGTAGATAACAAAAAAGCAGGATGCATCGAAGTCTGTTATCTGGAGGAAAAACCAGATATGGATGAAGGCCCTTTTTTGAGGGATGAGAGGTATCTCATAGATGCTGTTACATCCCGTATCGTCCAGAGCATCGAACGCAAACAGAAGGAGGAGGCGTTAGAAGATTCGGAGGAAAGGTTAAGGATATTGTTTGACTACGCCCCGGATGCCTATTACATCAATGATTTAAAAGGTAATTTTATCGACGGAAATAAAGCCGCCGAAAAACTTACTGGCTACAAGAGAAAGGAACTGGTCGGGAAAAACTTTTTAAAACTTAAGCTTTTTCCTCCGGAACAAATGCCGAAAGCCACTGCTTTTTTAGCTAAAAATTTGATGGGCAAAGCCACTGGCCCAGATGAGTTTGTTTTGACGCGAAAAGATGGCACTCGAGTTTATGCAGAAATAAGTACAAATCCAGTAAAAGTCAAAGGTAAAGCCGTTGTCCTTGGAATTGCGCGGGACATTAGCAAAATCAAGCAGGCTGAAAATAAGTTGAAATTGGAAAGAGCTTACATAGACCAATTGTTTGAGAGTGCTCAGGAAGCGATTGTGATGTTGGGTAAGAATGGCCATATAATGCGCGTGAATGATGAGTTCATTAGGTTATTTGGATTCTCATCCTACGATGAGATAGTAGGGAAATCGGTGGACGATCTAGTAGTTCCGGATGATGCTCGTGAAATTGCCAAATCCATCACGAATAAGGTGAGGATGGGCAACAGTGTCTCTCTTGAAACCGTTCGCCAGAAAAAAGACGGTTCTCTTATCGATGTGTCTGTTTTGGCCTCGCCAATCGAGGTCGATGGCAAACTGCTTGGGATTTTCGGCATATACAGAGATATCTCGGAGCGCAAGCAGGCAGAGGATGCGATAAGGGAATCCGAAGAATTGTTCAGGGATCTTTCAGAAAATTCGCCAAACATGATTTTTATCAACAAGAAGGGGAAAGTAATATTTGCCAATAAGAAATGCGAAGAGATTATGGGATACAAAAAGGAAGAGTTTTACTCCACCGATTTTAATTTTCTTGATTTGATAGCGCCGGAATATATAGACATAATAAAGAAAAAATTTAATCAACACATGCGAGGTGAAAATCTTGCTCCGTATGAGTTTACTCTGATTACCAAAGAGGGAAGAAGAATCGAGGTAATCATAGCGACAAAATTAATGAATCTCAAGGGAGAACGCTCTATCCTTGGGATAGTGACTGACATCACCGAGCGCAAGAGGGCGGAAGAGGCGTTGGCCCGGGAACAGTATCTCATGCAGGCCCTCATGGATAACATTCCTGACTACATATACTTCAAAGATCGCGAAAGCCAGTTCGTCAGAATCAGCAAGGCTCACAGCCAATCGTTCGGCCTGAGCGATCCTGTACAGGCGCTGGGAAAGACAGACTTTGATTTTTTCACCGAGGAACATGCCCGTAAGGCGTACGAGGACGAACAGAAAATCATTCAGACAGGTCAGCCTGTCATGAATATAGAAGAAAAGGAAACACGGCACGGTCGTCCGGATGCATGGGTTTTAACGACCAAGATGCCTTTGCGCGACCGGGAAGAGCGAATCGTCGGGACATTCGGCATCTCGAGGGATATCACCGAGCGCAAGCAGGCGGAGGAGCAAATCTTCAAGCAAAGCGCTGTGTTGGAGGCGATCAACAAGGTGTTTCTAGAGACCTTGACGTGCGAAATCGACGAAGAGGTAGCCCGCGTGTGTCTTGCCGTTGCCATGGAGTTGACGGGCAGCCAGTTTGGCTTTATCGGCGAAGTGAATCAGGTCAATCGCTTTGATACGATTGCTCAAAGCGATATAGGCTGGGAGGCCTGCCGAATACCAAAGTCGGATGCAGTGGTGATGATTAAAGACATGGAGATCCGTGGCATCTGGGGTAAAGTACTCAAGGACGAACAATCTCTGATAGTCAATGATCCTTCCTCCCATCCCGACCGAGTCGGAACTCCCAAAGGCCATCCGCCGCTGAACGCCTTCCTGGGAGTTCCATTAAAGCATGCGGGTAGGACTATCGGCATGATCGCTTTGGCCAACAAAGAACCTGGCTATGACCTGGCTGATCAGCAAGCAATCGAAGACCTGTCAATATCTTTTATGGAAGCATTGAACCGCAAGCGGGCAGAGCAGAAACTGAAAGTAGAACGAGCTTATATTGACACATTGTATGAAAGCGTCCAAGAGGCGATTGTCATGGCAGATAAAGATGACCGGGTGCTACGAGTGAACAATAATTTCCTCGAATTATTTGGCTTTACAAAGGATGAAGTAGTAGGGCAGCCAGTAGACGATCTTATTGCTCCCAATAATGCCTATGAAATTGCTAAATCTATCACGAAGAGAGTTACAATGGGTAATAATGTCTCCCTTGAGACAGTTCGCCAGCGCAAGAATGGTACATCGATTGATGTGTCTGTTCTTGCATCGCCAATTTTAATTGATGATAAGTTAATAGGTACCTATGCCATCTACAGAGATATCACTGAGCGAAAGAAGGCAGAGCAGAAACTCAAGGCGTCCCTCAAAGAAAAAGAAGTGTTGCTCAGGGAAATTCATCACCGTGTTAAAAACAATTTACAGATCATCAGCAGTTTACTGCTTCTCCAATCCAATCAAATTAGCGGAAAAAAGAATCTAGAGCTATTCCAGGAAAGCCAGAACCGGGTTAAATCCATGGCACTCATCCATGAGAAGCTTTACCAGTCTCAAGACCTTGCGAGTATCAATTTCAAAGAATATCTCAATACTCTGATCATCGGCTTGTTCCGATCTTACCAATCTCACTCGAGTCATGTTGAACTCAAACTGAACATTGATGATATCTCTTTGGGAATCGATAGTGCCATTCCTTGTGGATTGATCATCAATGAACTTGTCTCAAATTCTTTGAAATATGCTTTTCCGAATGGCAGGGAAGGTGTGATCAGCGTTGTTCTCCGTTCCCTCAACAAAAAGGATGTGGAATTGGTGGTCAGTGATAATGGAATTGGAATGCCTGAGGACTTGGACTTCAGGAATACAAAATCATTGGGTTTGCATCTGGTTACGATTTTGGCAGAAGATCAACTCGGAGGTGAAATCAAACTGTCGCGAGATAAAGGAACAGAATTTCGAATAAAGCTGAGAGGAGTGAAATAATGGCCGAACCTAACGCCAGAATCCTGATTGTCGACGATGACAGAGACACCCGGAAAGGCCTCAGCAAAATACTGGGGGAGAAAGGCTATGAAATTGAAACCGCAGGAACGGGTCAAGAGGCCATTGCGAAGGCTGAGGAGAGATTTTTCAATCTTGTTCTCCTCGACATCAAACTTCCTGACATCGAAGGAACCAAGTTGCTGGCAACTTTAAAGAAAATTCATCCTCACATCGATGTCATCATTGTGACCGGATATGCTTCCCTTGAAAACACCATGCAGGCTCTGAACGGGGGGGCATCTTCCTACATGACCAAGCCTATCGAACTGGATGAGTTGTTTGCCAAGATTAAAGAGCTCCTCAAAAAGCAGCAATCAATGGCTAACAGCATGAAGATGCTCCAGGCGATTCAAAGGGAATTGAATGGAAATGGACATTCAGAAGAGAAAATCCTGTTTATGGCCACTCATGATGCTCTCACGGGTTTACCGAATCGTATATTATTCGATGACCGGCTTGTTTTGGAACTAGCACACGCAAAACGCAACAACAAAAAACTGGCCGTGATGCTGGCAGACCTTGATCATTTCAAGAATATAAATGATGCGATGGGACACAGTGTGGGAGACAAATTGCTGCAAGAAGTGGGGAAGAGGCTGACAAAAAGCCTGCGGAAAACCGATACCGTGGCGCGAATGGGTGGCGATGAATTCTTGCTATTGTTTCCGGATATCTCGAAGAGCGAGGCTGTGACCAGGCTTGCGAAAAAAATTCTCGAGTCTATGCGCAAGCCATTTATGTTGGATGGCCGTAAGATCTATATTACAGCAAGCATCGGGATTTCTATTTTTCCCAAAGATGGCGCTGTTCCCAACACGCTGATAAAGAGAGCAGATATGGCCATGTACAAGGCCAAAGAAAATGGCCGTAACAATTTCCGATACTACCGCGCCCGGGGAAGCAAAGAGGGCCGGGAAAAAGCCTGTCATGATGAAAGATGGCAATATCAGCTCGTGCGTAACCATATTCTGCCGCTTCTTCGCTCTCGGTTACTTTAATCATTCTCTTCACAGGCGGCTCAAAAATCGAATTATAATCCCACATTCATGAGGCCAATAAACCTGGATAATTTATAAATTATCCAGGTTACCCCGAATTATTCATGTACGAGCATAAAATCAAGGGACACATTGCCAGAAATTGGGGACATGTACCGATTTGTTTTAAAATCGGTAACGTGTCCCCTGAATTTCTGTGTCCCTGATTTCAATGCATATAGCATTAAATCCCATTAAAAAAATCATGTTTATGAATAATTCAGGTAAAATGACAGAAAGCAAAAATACAAAAGAACAACTTTTTAAAGAAATAGCCAGATTGCGCAAAAAAATCGCTTCGCTCGAAAAATCAGAAACCGAACACATGCAAATGGAAGAGGAGCTTCGAGAGAGTGAGGAGAAATTCAGGAGCATGACCGCTTCAGCTAAAGATGCAGTTATTATGCTGGATAATGAAGGGAATATTTTCTACTGGAATAAAGCGGCAAAAAAGATATTTGGATACTCAGCTCGAGAAGCACTCGGTAAGGAATGTCATATATTGCTTGCAGCTAATCGCTTCCACGATGATTACCAAAAAGGATTTTCTCAGTTCAAAAAGTTTGGCAAAGGGCCTGTGATTGGCAAAACCCTTGAGTTGGTGGCTGTAAAGAGGGACGGAACAGAGTTTCCTATTGAGCTATCTGTTTCTGCAGTTAAGTTAAAAGGAAAATGGAATGCCATTGGAATATTGAGGGACATCACCATGCGTAAAGAGATGGAGAAGAAACTGATGCGCCAGGAAAAGCTTGCCATTCTCGGGCAGTTGGCCGGCGGCGTTGGGCATGAGCTCCGCAATCCTTTGGGTGCCATCAAAAATGCTGTTTACTTCCTCAATATGGCTCTGGAGAAGCCTGAGCCAGACGTGAAGGAAACATTAGAGATTTTGAAAACGGAAGTGTTAACATCCGAGCGCATAATCAGCAGCATTCTCGGCATTGCCCGTCCCAAGCCTCCAACACGGCATAAGATCAATGTTAATGAGGTTATTGATGAGGTGTGCTGTCACGAAACACTATACCAGAGAAAATCAGGGTGGTAATCCAATTAGATAAAGCACTGCCAAACATAGTGGCTGATCCAGACCAACTCTCTCAGGTCTTTGGGAACATCGTTCTCAATGCTGTTCAGGCGATGCCAGAGGGTGGAGATTTGGTCATAAAATCTAAATTGGAAAGTCCCAAATTGGTAGCTGTATCCCTCAAAGATACAGGGAAGGGAATTTCAAAAGAGAACTTAAGGAAGCTTTTCGAGCCGCTATTCATCACCAAAGCCAAAGGGATTGGCCTTGGCTTAACTGTTACCAAGACTTTTGTGGAGGCACATGGTGGAACAATAGAAGTAGAGAGCAAGGTTGGAAAAGGCAGTACCTTTATTATTAAACTCCCAGTACCCTCATTACACACTTCCATAGATAGCTCTCCATAGCGTATTCATGAAAACAGAATATAAAATTATTGCTTTTTCGGCAGTTCTTGGAGTTTTGAGTTGGGTAATGCCAAGTCTTTTGGCCTCAATCTTTTTTAGAAGCAAAGATTTTTTAGGTGTGCTGGTAACAGACGTCCCAGTCCATGAAATCTACGCCCGGTCTTTAGTTTTAGTGAGTTTCTTGATTTTTGGCATCGTTGCATCATGGATTTTGGCACATCGAAGGAAGGTAGAAGAGGGGCATCGTCAGATTGAGCGTAATTATCGGGCTCTGATTGAAAAACTCCCACAAAAAATATTTCTCAAGGACAAAAAATCGGTTTTTATCTCATGCAACAGGAACTATGCAGGGGATTTAAAAATAAAACCTGCAGACATCAAAGGAAAGACGGATTATGATTTTTTCCCCAAGGAGTTGGCTGATAAATATCGGGCAGAGGACAAAAGGATTCTGGAGTTCGGGAGGATAGAAGACAAGGAAGAAAAATATACGCAGGACGATGTGGATGTGTGGATTCATACCGTCAAGGCTCCGGTGAAGGATGAAAAGGGGAATTTTATCGGTATACTAGGCGTTTTATGGGATATCACCGAACGAAAAAGGGCGAAAGAGGCTCTTAGAGAGACTGAGCGACGTTTAAAGGAGACAGAGTCCATCTTCCATGTCGGTAATTGGGATTGGAACATAGAGACCAATGAGTTGTTGTGGTCTGATGAAATTTGCAGGATTTTTGGCTTAAATTCAAAGGAATTTGGAGGGACTCTCGAGGCTTTTTTAGAATCTGTCCATCCGGAAGACAGGGATAGGGTTAAGGATTCTATAAACGATGCACTCTACGAGAAAATGCCTTTTTCAATAGATCATCGTATAGTTTTGCCAGATGGATCGGTGCGAATTGTTCATAAAAAAGCCAAGGTCTTTTTCAGTGATGTAGGTAAGCCCATCAGGATGATAGGGACGGTCCAAGACATTACCGAGCGTAAAAAAATGGAGGATGAATTAAAAAAGCATCGGGACCATCTTGAAGAATTAGTGAAGGAGCATACAGCTAAATTTGAAAATCTGAATAGGCAGCTTAAACAAGAGCTTGCTGAACGGAAGCGAGCTGAGGAAAAGGTGCAGGAGAGTCTAGAGGAATTGGAGCGCTCCAATACAGAACTAGAGCAGTTTGCCTATGCGGCCTCCCATGATTTGCAAGAGCCTTTGCGTATGGTAACGAGTTATTCTCAGCTTTTGGAAAAGCGCTACAAAGATAAACTCGATGACGATGCCAAAGATTTCATCAACTATGCAGTGGGTGGTGCAACCAGGATGCAGAAGATGATCGATGGCTTGTTGTTATATTCCC
>Ga0114930_10000308_pt1 | contig 52573 bp, 57 predicted proteins | sample AnhtaG_FD_87300 | JGI IMG/M metagenome (GOLD analysis project Ga0114930, IMG submission 87300) | Deep subsurface microbial communities from Anholt, Denmark to uncover new lineages of life (NeLLi) - Anholt_01485 metaG | ecosystem: Environmental > Aquatic > Marine > Oceanic > Sediment | place...
GAGAACAAGCGGCTACCACTACGCGGTTGAGGTTGTGTTCTTTTATTCCCTTCCTAATCTCTTCTTGTCCCGGATCAGCACACGTGTACCGGTTGGTTTTTACGTAGACTACGTCAGGCAGTGTCTTTGCGAACTCTACGAGTTCCTTCACGTTCACAACTCCTGCTATGTTGAGGCCGCAATGGCAAACAAAGACTCCGATTCGCGGGCTCTCCTTATCCATTATCATCCATCCTCCATTCTCCTAGAGATGTGGGAAACAATCTGTGTTGAGTCTGCTCGGAATTCTCTAAGAGTTAATTCGTTAGGTGAGAATCCCCTTGCTAATCCTAGTAGGGGGGGATAGTCAAACATTGGTCTCTTGAATGATTTGTTGAACAATCTCTCTATGCGAGGTTGACTTGTGTCAAATATCATGTGACAGAAGCGAACATCAGCCAATTTGCTTTCTCCTTGTTTCAAGGCGTTTCTTAACGGCTTCCATAGCCCTCTTCTTTCCCTTTCCTCGCAGTTCTTTTGTTACTTCAAGGGTGGACGCTAATTTTTCAAGAGCTTTATTCCATGCTCCTGAACGAATGGGGGTGTGGCGTATTGTTGAGCGTGAAAGCTCAAGGGCTCCTTCTTCCGGGCAGACAATCTTGCATACACCACAATAAGTGCAGAAGAGTTCATTGACTCTTATCTTATCCTTTTCGTCGAGGAAGAGGGCGCCTGTTATTGGGCAGACGTCGAGACAATCCCTGCATTCTGAGGGACATTTTTTTTGGTCTATTCCAAGTTTTCCTGTGAATATTCGTCGAACTTGAATTGCTCCTTCTGGGCATTTTGCGTCACAAAGGCCGCAACAGGGGCATCTTTCTTTAAGTATTTCTACAGTTACTTGGGCTTTTATGGAGTTTGACTCTATCTTAATGAGGTTTAAGGGGCAGGCTTCCTCGCATTCTTTGCAATCTGTTGGGCATTTCGTGGTGTCAACAGATATTTCGCGGATGAGTTTGGGAAAGCTCTCTTTCTCAACTACTGACGAGATGTTCTCTCCGTCAACGGCAACATGGACTGCACCGTAAGGGCAGATGGCAACGCACATGCCACAGTAATGGCATTTGGCTTCGTCTACATCGATTGTAGGGTGTTCAGTTTTCTCTCCTTCTATTTTAGGTTTCTTGGTTACTTTGATGGCTTCTTTTGGGCATATTAGACTGCAAAGTTCACAACCTACGCAGGATGCTTGGTCGATGGTTAGCTTGTAGGTTTTTGCGTGATGTTTTCTTTCTATAATGAGTTGATTATCGGTTGTGATCTTTTGTGTTTTCATGGGCATAGGGGATACCCCAAATTTGGACTACTATATTCTGTTAATTAATGTATTTTTGCCGTGAATATTTGACATATGTAAACGTGTATTTTATGGTTTCTGTGTTCCAACGAGTGTGATTACCGATTAAATTTTATGGGGTTTCTGATTTGCTTTTTGATGCTGAGAGGTAGAGGCATACTTGTCTTATGCAAAGGTTTACAGGAGACATGGGTACTAAGGCAATGTGTGGTGAATAGTGTGATTAGGGGAGGAGTTCATAAGAAGGGATCTTTGGAGCTTGCGGATATAATCAGAAGCACTAGGGAGAACCTTGACTTTCATAAGGCTGGGGCAATTGGCATCTTCATTGGTGTGGTAAGAGGGGAGATTGGAGAAGGGATTGTGGAGAAGCTTGAGTTAGAAGCCCATGAGGAAGATGCAGACGCTGTTTTAGAGGGCATTTGTTCTAGCTTGAGTCAGGAGAAGGGGATAATCGATGTGCAAATCCATCATTTGCTGGGTGAGTTTGAATCCGGTGAAGAATTGGTTTATGTTCTTGTGGCTGGTGAACATAGAAACGATGTGTTTCCTGTTCTGCAGAAGGCTGTGAAACGATTCAAGAAGGAAGTTCCAGTCTTTAAGAAAGAATATGTGAGCAGGAAGGACGGCAAGACTATTTCATATTGGATCGGTGAGAAGAAGGTCCCAAGCAGTTAGATATGCGTATGAAAGGGTTTTTGGTGTATTTAGACAATCCCCACGTTAGTTTGTGACCTATCGAGCTCTTGCCCATTTGACCCAGGAAGCGATCTCTTCTAAGCTAGGTTTGTCCTCTTCCTTTATTTTTCCTTCTTTTGTGTATAGCTCAGTGGTTTTCACCATTCTAGCACCGAGGCTGAAAGGGTTCTGTAGGGCTAGCTCTTCCTTCGAGTTCACTCCGCTCTCCAAAAGAAGCACTGCATCCTCATGTTGGACTCCGGGAATCATCAGCAGTTGTAGTATGCTCTGCAAGCCCTTTGCTTCGCTTTCAGAGACTGCTTTTGTGTGAGATATTTCTAGAGGGCTGGCTAGGAGCAGATCTTCGACTTTTTTGAACCCGCTTTTTCTTAAGCGTCGGACTGTGCCTTTCTTCAATATCGCTCCTTCGAGGATCTCGATCTTTTCGGTGCTTGAGAGATGTGGTTCTGGAACAGAGTTAGCTTTCTCAATTACTTCTTGAATGATTTTCAGATCCTTTTCAACTGTCTCTAGGACGTTCAGTTTCTTATTCAGTTTCGGTATGTCCTTTTGGGCAGTTAGGGTTTTTTGTCCAATCTCAACAAGTTTCTTATGGGTCGCCTTAAGAATTTTCTTGTGGCTCTCCAGTTCTTTTGTCAGTTCTTTACTTAGTTCTCCTGTGTTTTTTTGTAGGGATTTCATTCCCTCTCTAAGTTGGAACTCTCCCAAACCTAGTTTTGTCAAGGTTTCATTCGTTGAGTTTTTGATCTCTTGGCTTTTTTCATCTAGTTTCACCTCAAAGTCTTTGCCTAGTTGATATAACGGTAAGTCTAAGGATTCGCTGCTTAGGATGATGTGGCCTGCAACTCCTAAAAAGATGGAAATCGTTACTAATGTTGTGATAAGGTATGTGGTTACCTCTATCTGGAGTCCGTTGCTTAGGAAGGGGGGTACAGTGATTGAGGAGCCTGGTCCTCCGGCTAGGAAGGAGATCCATGCATGTATGGTGCCTAATCCACTTAGGAAAACTAGTGTAAGAATTATCCAGACTGTGAAGCTTTTCTTGAAGGTCAATGCTGCTCCTTTACAGAAACTTGTGGATTTGATAATTTAGCATTATGAAGCCGCAATACTGATCACTGCTATGTGAGTTCTGTCTGTGGTTTGAAAAGGAGGTTATGTTAGATTCGGGTTTCTACCCTAGACGATTCCTTGTTTTTCTTCGTTTTCTTTATCGAGAATGGCAACTTCTCCGTTCTCGGTTGCGGGTTCTTCCTCTTGTTCAGTTTCTCGTTGACAAGTCGGACTATTATGTGATTCTTGCGGGTTTTTTGTTGCTTGGGTTTGTTGCGGGTCCTTCTCTGCCAACTCTGTTTCTCGTGTTCTTGAAGTTCCTTCCTGTGTTGCCGGTTCATGCTCGTATATTTGGGGTTGGATGTATTCAGCGAGTCTTCGTTGTTCTTCTTCCTCTTCACATCTTGTTGGTTCTTGTATGTTTTCGTATCGGTGTGCCTCTGTCTGTGTTCGGCTTTTCTTGAAGGTGTATAAGGTAGCTACTATGGCGATTGAGATGTTCACCCAGCACAGTCCGAAGATGACTCCGGAAAGCACCCAGTAGGGCATTGCCCATCTGTAGGTGAATTCTAAGCCGTAGTTGTAGAGTTCACCGTGGACTATGTTGTTTATTTGGTTTAAGCTGAGCATGATGAAAAGAGAGGCTGCAGCTATTGTGACTAAGACTGCTCCTGTCGATGATGGGTTAATCTTGGTATCCATTATGAGACCTTGATAGGAGAGGCTGCGTGAGAATGATTAAGTGTTGTGGCTTTGAAATATGATTGGTGAATTAGTAGGATTAGTATGCGCTTGTAATGATGTTTTTGGTTAGTTGTTGGAACTGTATGTTTCTCTGCAGGCTTAGGTTGTGTGAGAGGGCTTCTTTTAGGTGCAGTATGAGCATTCTAGGTTTAGGTTTGCGAGAGTTCCTTCGCTATCGATGGGTCGGAGTACTTGCTTCTCTCTGCTCCCGTGACGGTAGACGGTTACTCCTTTGCATCCTAACGTGTAGGCGAGCCAGTAGGTTTTGTCAATGTCATCTGGTGTGGCGCTGTTGGGGAAGTTTATGGTTTTTGAGACAGCGTTGTCTGTGTGCTTTTGGAAGGCTGCCTGCATGCGTATGTGCCACTCTGCTTGCATGTTGTGGGCTACGACGAAGAGATGCCTCACTCTTTCCGGGATCTCCTCCACATCTTGTATCGACGTCTTCTTCGCTATCTTCTTCATTAATTCTTCACTGTAGAATCCTTCTCTTAGTGCTATGCTCTCAAATAGGGGGTTTACTTCGACAAGGCTTCTTCCAAGGCTTTCTGCGACTTCACGAATGTAGATGATGGCGAAGAGGGGTTCAATCCCTTGTGAGCAGTTGGCTATTATGCTGATTGTGCCAGTGGGAGCAATTGTTGTTACTGTGGCGTTTCTCATAGTTTTGAACTGCTTCGCCCATGTGCTTTCAGAGAAGTTTGGGAAGTTTCCTTTTTCTTTGCCAAGTTCAACGCTGGTCTTTCTAGCTTCCGTGTTTATGAATTTCATGAGTGTTTCTCCTGTTTGGAGGCCTTCCTCGGTGTTGTATTGTATGCCCATTTTAATGAGCATGTCAGAAAAGCCCATTACTCCCAAGCCAATTTTTCTGTTGCCTTTAGTTGTTTTCTCTATTTCAGGTAAGGTGTATACGTTGGCGTCGATGACGTTGTCTAAGAATCTTACTGCTAATCTCACTGCTTTTCGAAGTCTCTCCCAGTCTATCTTGCCATCTTCTGCTGCAAATTTGCTTACGTCGATGCTGCCTAGGTTGCAGCTTTCGTAGGGTAGGAGTGGTTGTTCGCCGCAAGGGTTTGTGGTTTCCATTCGTCCTAGCTTCGGAGTCGGATTGTGTCGGTTTATTGTGTCTAGGAAGATTATGCCGGGTTCCCCGTTTTTCCAAGCCATCATTATTAGAAGATTCCAGATTGCTCTTGCCTTCAACGTCTCGACTGTTTGGAGGTTTCGAGGGTTGATTAGGGCGAAGTCGCTGTCTTCTTCAACTGCTTTCATGAATTTGTCTGTGGCAGCGACGGATAGGTTGAAGTTTCTGAGGACTCCTTCTCTCTCTTTTGTCACGATGAAGTCCATAATTTCGGGGTGGTCGACCTGTAGTACGCCCATGTTGGCTCCTCTGCGGCGTCCGCCTTGTTTCATCACTTCGGTTGCCGTGTCGTATATTCTGGCGAAGGATATGGCTCCTGAGGCTACGCCTCCAGTTGTTCTAACGACGTCTCGTTTTGGTCGAAGGTGTGAGAAGGAGAATCCTGTTCCTCCTCCTGTTTTGTGGATTATTGCTGCTGCCTTCAAGGTGTCGAATATGCTTTCTATGGAGTCTTCGATGGGGAGGACGAAGCAGGCGCTGAGTTGCTTGAACATTGTGCCAGCGTTCATGAGGGTGGGAGAGTTGGGAATGAATTCGAGTTTGGTCATTAGCTGGTAGAACTCGTTTTCGTAGTTGGCTATTTGGGCGTCAGTTTTGCCGTATTGTCTTTCAACTTCAGCTAGACTTTTCGCAATTCGTCTGAACATTTGGCTTGTGGATTCTATCGCTTGGCCATTCTCGTCTTTTTTGAGGTAGCGGCGTTCCAAGACTAGGATGGTGTTTAATGGTAGTTTGAGTTCGTCTTTTACACCTAGGAGGGCTTTTGTCTTTCTTATTTTTGCTCGCTTCTGCCTGTATAAGATGTATGATTTGGCGATGCGTGCTTGGTCATTTTTGATGAGAGTTTTTTCGACGCAGTCTTGAACCTGTTCCACGGTTGGTGTTTGGTTGGTGGCGAGTTGCTGCTCCAGCTGTCTTACGATCTGTTGGGTGAGTTTCAGGGCGAGGGATTGATCTGTTATTCCAGCAGCTTTCGTAGCTTTCCAGATGGCTTCTGTGATTTTGTCGGGGTTGAAGTCGACGTTTCTTCCATCTCTCTTCCTTATCTTCTTAATCTTGGCCAACTTGTGTGCCCCCCTCTTACAGGCTATTGCAATCTTTTAACTATTGAGTTGCTCTGAGGGTACTTGAGGTTTTGATGGGGTTCCCGTTTGGAAAAGTCTTTAAATTATGTTTACTCTGTATTCTGTCTACCATCTGTTTTCATGGTTGGTGTTTGTGTGAGTCGGAAGGTGTTGGTGGCTTTAGGTGGAAACGCTATCTTGAGGCGAGGGGAGAAGGGTACGGCTGAGAAGCAGCTTGAGAATATACGTGTGACTTGTAGGCATCTTGTGAAGTTGGTCGTGGATGGTTATGGGCTTATTATTACTCACGGTAATGGTCCCCAAGTTGGGGAGATTCTTCTTAAGAATGAGTTGTCCAAGAGTGTTTTGACTCCTATGCCTTTGGATGTTTGCGGGGCTCAGAGTCAAGGTATGATTGGCTACATGTTGCAGCAGTCGATGAGGAATGAGATGAAGAAGGCTGCGATTGAGGTGCCTGTTGTCTCTCTTGTGACGCAGACTGTTGTGGATGAATGGGACGAGGCTTTCGAGAACCCTAGGAAGCCAATTGGTCCTTTCTATAGTGGTTCAGAGGCTGAAGTGCTTAGGAGAGAGAAGGAGTGGCAAATGGTTGAGGATAGTGGGAGAGGTTACAGACGGGTAGTATCTTCGCCAGAGCCTAAGGAGATTGTGGAGTGGGAGGCGATTAAGAGGTTGTTTGAGAGCGGTGTTGTAGTTATTGCGGCTGGGGGTGGTGGAGTTCCAACAGTCATGGGAGAAGACGGTTCTCTGCGAGGGGTGGAAGCAGTTATTGATAAGGATCTGGTAGCGCAGATGCTTGCCAATTATGTGCAGGCGGACTTCCTTCTTATGTTGACGGATGTTGAGAACGTGTTTCTCAATTATGGAAAGCCAAGTCAGGTTGCCATCGATAGGATGAGTGTTGCTGAGGCGAGGCTGTATCTTCAGAAGGGTTATTTCGCTCCGGGAAGTATGGGACCTAAAGTTGAAGCAGCTATTAGATTTGTTGAAACGGGGGGAGAACGGGCTATAATAGCGTCGCTGGAGAAAACTGTGGAAGCTTTGGCGGGGTCGGCGGGTACAACGATTCAAGGGGAAGGATAATGTTACTTTTCTTTCTGGGGATTAAATTCGCTGCTTGCATGCAGACAGTCAGAGTGTGTGAGAGTGAAGTTCTGTGGCTGGAAGGTCATGTAAGGACAAAAAACCTGTGTTGATGATGTGTCAGATATGTTAAGGTTTAAAAAGTTTTAAATAGAGATAACGCTAACTCCCTTGGAAGGTTGATTAGATTGAAGGAAAAAGTTGCTTTATTCCTGCTATTGGCTTCGACGTTGATGGCTAGCTTGTGTGTGCTAGGACAGGCAGCCCCCCAAGCTGAGATATACGGTTACGTTGACAAGACTCAGTATTTGAGTGGCGAAGAGGGCAAGTTGAAAATTTGGATCGTGAACGAAGGAGACGAAGATCTGATACTTCAGAACATCACAGTTACCTATCCTTGGAATTCGTATTTGCCTTGGGAAGGGAATGATAGTCAAAAGAAGATTGGCGCAGTGATTTTAATTGAAGGTAACACAACCTATGAATTTGACTTTACTGTACCAAATGACGGAAGAGCTCTCGTCTATGGGAGCATTACGGTGCAGGTTGTGACTGACAAAGACACTGATGTGGCAAGCATTCCTATAAGTATCGCTAATCCACCAATGAGCTATAACTTGGAAGACATGGATAACTTGATCACTTTAATCACAGTTCAGATCGTTGTCGCGATAATTGCTGCCCTAATTATCGCTGCTGCGGTCTTCCTTACAGGTCGCAGACCAACAACAATCACCTAGCAGAAACAGATGTAGCCCCCCTTCAAAATCTCTTCTTTTTTCCGTTCAGTTTAAGTATTCTCTTAATAGTTGTTAGAGCATCATAGGTTTGGAGGTGTAATACGCTCGAAAAAGTTCTGGTCACATGTGCGTGGCCTTATATCAACTATACTCCCCATCTGGGAACTATGATAGGGTCGGTTCTCTCAGCGGATGTTGTTGCTCGCTATTACCGCTTGAAGGGCGATCACGTGGTTTTTGTAAGTGGCTCAGATGAGCATGGGACTCCTATTGAGGTGGAAGCTGTCCGATTAGGGATTTCACCGAAAAAACTTACAGATGAGAACCACACAAAAATTGTGGAGTTGTGGAAGAGATGGGGTATTAGCTTCGACAACTACACACGGACGGAAAGCCCGATCCATAAGGAGTTCGTGAAGAGTTTCTTTACGCGGATCTATAGGCGGGGCTATGTCTTTGCTCAGGATGTTGAGCTTCCCTTCTGTCGCAAGTGTGATCGGTTCTTGCCAGATCGGTTTGTGCAAGGTGTCTGCCCTAAATGTGGAGCTGAGGGAGCCCGTGGAGATCAGTGTGAAAAATGTGGATATCTTTTGGAGCCGGCAAGACTTGTTGATCCTGTCTGCGCTGTGTGTGGGTCTTCTCCTGTTATGAGGAAGGTGAAGCATTGGTATTTTGACCTGGCGAAGTTCTCTGGGGGTCTTTGCAAGTTTTTGGAGGAGAATGAGAGGTTGTCTCAGAACGCTAGGAAGTTTAGTTTGAACTTTATAGGGGGGGGTCTTAAGTCTAGAGCTTTGACTAGGGATAATAAGTGGGCGATTCCAGCGCCTTTCCCGGGTGCGGAGGATAAGACTATTTATGTGTGGGTTGAAGCCGTCTTGGGGTATGTTTCGGCGACTATTGAGTATTTTAGGGGTCGTGGAGAGGAGGAGAGGTGGAAGGAGTTTTGGTTCGATGGGGATGCGAAGACTCTTTACTTCATTGGGAAGGATAACATTCCCTTTCACACAATTATTCTTCCTGCTCTCCTCCTTGCGAGTGGAGAAGGCTTCAACTTGCCGTGGAGTGTTTCTTCAACGGAGTTTTTGCAGTTTAAGGGTGAGAGTTTCTCTAAGAGTCGTAGGGTTGGCGTTTGGATTGATGAGGCTTTGGAGTTGTTCCCGGCGGATTATTGGAGGTACTTTCTTGTTTCAACGAGGCCGGAGTCGAAGGATACTGATTTTTCTTGGGGGGTCTTTATTGAGAGGGTGAACTCTGATCTCAATGATACTTTGGGGAACTTTGTTCATAGAACTCTCACATTCATCGGCAGGTATTTCGATGGGAGGGTGCCTGACGGGGCTGATCTTGGCGATAGGGATAGAGAGGTCTTGCAATCTGTGGGCGAGTTGGTTGAGAGAGTGGCGAAGGCGTTGGAGGATTGTAAGCTTCAGGAGGCCTTGAGGACAGTTGTTGATGTCAGCCGGTTGGGAAACAAGTATTTTCATGAGAGGGAGCCGTGGAAGCTCATCAAGACTGACCGGGATGAGGTCGCGAAGGTTCTTTATGTAGCGGTTCAACTTGTCAAGACCCTGGCGATTATTTTAAGTCCATTTATGCCCTTCACGGCTAAGAAGATCTCCGCGCTTCTCAACTTGGTAGAGGATCAACGGAGAGGCTGGGAGGAAGCGGTAAAGCTTTTACCGTCCAATCATGAGATAGGTAAGGCTGAGCCCTTGTTTGAGAAGATAATGGTTGATGGAGAGGAGTTGCAGTATAGGTTGGAGAAATCGAAGTCGTCAACGATAACTTTTGAGGAGTTCCTAAAGCTTGATTTGCGGGTGGGGGAGATTGTTAAGGCTGAGATGGTTCCGAAGTCTAAGAGTCTTGTGAGGCTTGGGATCGATGTTGGCGGTGGCGTTGTGAAGCAGGCTGTGGCAGGGATTGCAGGGCAGTATGAGCTTAAGCAGCTTTTAGGCTTGAAGGTGGCGGTTTTGGCTAATTTGGAGCCGAAGCGGGTCTTCGGTTTGGACTCTGAGGTGATGATCTTGGCAGCAGAAGACGGTGGGAACATTTCCATTTTGATGCCTGACAAGCCGGTTAAATCGGGTAGTAAAATAAAGTGAACATACTGTGCCTCTGCGAATCGACTTGCACGTGCACACTGTGCACTCCGTTGATTCTTTCATTACAGCGAAGGAGTTAGCTTTCTTCATGAAGAGACGAGGGTTAGACGGAGTCGCCATAACTGATCATGACACGGTTAGTGGTTTTAGGGAGTTTAGGAAGAAGCTTGACATGCTTCTTATTCCGGGAGTTGAGGTTTCATCAGATCAGGGACACGTTTTAGGTATTGGCGTGGAGAGAATGGTTGAGGCAGGGCTGTCTTTTGCAGAGACGATTGATCTCATTCATGATGCTGATGGCTTAGCGATAGTTGCTCATCCCACTGCGTTCTTCAAGGGAATCCCGGAGGAAAGATTGAATGAAGGGTTTGACGGGGTGGAAGTAGTTAACGCTTCTGCTGTACCCTTCCATTATTCGGTGCGGAAGAACAGGATGCTGGCGGTTAAGCTTGGTCTTCCTCAGACTGGAGGGAGTGATGCTCATTATGGACCGGAGGTGGGGATGGGATATTCTTTGGTGGATGCAGATGGAGAAGTTGATGAGGTTATCGGGGCGATTGGGAAGGGGGCAGTGAAGCCCTTTGGTAGGGGTATTCCTTGGAGTACGAGGGTGAGAAGAGGGTTATACAATTTTAAGAGGTTAGTGGGGAAGCTTTAGAAGTTTTCCAGTTGGTGTAGATCTAGATCTATTGGCAGTTTTTTCTCTTGTGTTGAGTAGGGTTCTAGGTTGAAGAGTTGTGGTGTTATGGTGCTTAGGTTTGTGGTGGGGTTTGGTGGGTTGATTCCGGTTATGATTATGGTGACTCTGAATCTGCCGTTGAGTTCAGGATCTACTTTGGCGCCCCAGATTAGGGAGTTGCTTCTCGTGCTTTCAGTTATGAAGCTCTGCAGGTGATCGACTTCATCGATTGTTATGGATCTGTTGCCTGTGACGTGCACTATTGTGTGGAGGGGTTCTGCAGGGTTGGTGTTGAGCAGTGAGTTGTGTAGGGTGTTGCAGGCTGCTTCTTCCGCGTTGTTTAGGGTGGTTGACTCTCCAATTCCTACTAGTGCGGCTCCGCCTTTCTCAAAGAGGGTTCTGATGGTGACGGGGTTGTTTTGGTTTGGGTTTGAGAGGACTTCGATCATGCTCTTTATTATTGTAGCTGAGACTTGTTGGCTGATTGGCTTAGTTTCTTCTATTGGGATTTGAGGTAGCTGCTGTTTTAGTGTTTTGTCATCGATTAGTATTGTCGTGTCCCATTGTTGTCTGAATTTAGCAAGTTTAGATTTGCTTTCTGCGTTTTGTGGGGGTGTTGTTATTACGCCTACTATTGTTGTGTCTTTTCTTTGCGCGGCTTGTGTGATGATTGTTGCGATTTCGCATTCTGTGTTGTTTTCTAGGTTGGTGGTGAGGAATATGATGTCTGTTTTGTCGAGTATGGTTTCTAGTTTGGGGGGTGTTGTGGTCTGGTTGGCTGGTTTGATGTTGATTAGTATTTTGTGGTTTGCTTGTGAGTTGTTTATTAGTTTGGGGTTTGTGGTGATGATTGCTGTGGGGGTTGTTGTGGGTTTTGTTTTTGTTAGTTGTGTGATTGTTTGGTTGCCGTGTTCGCTGATGCCGATGATGAGGGTTTTGGGATGGGTTGGTTGTTGGGTGGTGTCGGCTTGTATGAGGGTGCCTTGCCATCTTGGTTGTAGGGCTTTGTTAGTTTGTTTTTTGCCAGCCATTTTTATTCCTCTCCCAAACCTCTGTGGTTAGCATGTCTCTTATGGCGATGCGTATTGCTTCTGCCCTGTTTGGGTAGAATTGCTCGTTTACGAGTCGGTCGAGTGCTCGTAGGTATGGTTCGGGGAGATATAGGGTGATGAGTTTTATTGTTTTTTGCCTCCTTTCCTTTCTGTGGGTGGTGGTGTTGTTGAAGGGTGTTTTGCAGTTATATCTCTATATAACATACTGCAAATATGCTTCAAACATGTTTGTGTTTCCGCTTTTAAAACTTTCCCCTGCTTCCTATCTCTGTTCGTGTTAAAGGCTCTGGAGTGAAGAATGTTTATGTTTTTGTTTGTGACTTAAAGATGTAAATTTTGATGATGTGGCTTCTGTGCGAGTGTACGTCAAAGGCTTCGGTTGTTCAAGCAGCATCGCAGACGCGGAGGTCCTCGCTGGGTGTCTTGGGAGGGCTGGGCATACTTTGGTTGGGGGTTCTGAGGAGGCTGAGGTGTTGGTGATTAATACTTGTGCGGTTAAGGGTCCTACTGAGAATCGTATGATTAGTCTTTTGAAGAAGGTGTCGGAGGGGCAGAAGCTTGTTGTGGCGGGGTGTTTGCCTCTCATTAACTTTGAGAGGTTGAGGAGAGAGGTTTCTTTTAACGGGGTTGTGGGCCCGGCTTTTGGGGAGGGTATTGTGGAGGTTGTGGAGATTGTTGCTTCGGGGGGACGGGTTGTACGGTTGGGTGGGGATCTGGTTAGGGTGCCTCCTGTGGATCTGCCTCGCAAGCGTGTTAATTCTAGGATCGGTATTGTTCCGATTGGTTATGGCTGTTTGGGTTCTTGCAGTTATTGTTGTGTGCGGTTTGCTCGTGGGAAGTTGAGGAGTTACGGGATCCGGGATGTTGTGGGGAGGGTTGAGAGGGATGTTGCTGAGGGGGTGCGGGAGATCTGGTTGACGTCTCAGGATACTGCAGCTTATGGGATGGATCTCGGCACCTGTCTGCCTGAGTTGCTGGAGGCTGTTTGTGGTGTTGAGGGGGAGTTCTTTGTTCGTGTTGGTATGATGACTGTGAACAACTTGTTGGGTTTCTCGGATGAGTTGTTGGAGGTGTTTCGTGATGGGAAGGTGTTCAAGTTTCTGCATCTGCCGGTTCAGAGTGGTGATGATCAGGTTTTGAAGGGGATGAACCAGTTTTATTCGAGAGATGATTTTGTTGGGGTAGTTGAGGGGTTTAGGAGGGTTTTTCCTTGGTCTACTGTGATGACTGATGTGATTGTTGGGTTTCCAGTGGAATGTGAGGAGGCGTTTAAGCGTAGTTGCAGGTTGGTTGAGGAGGTTAAGCCGGATGTTGTGAATGTTTCCAAGTTTTTTGGGAGGCCTGGAACCGCGGCTTTGGATATGGAGTTACAGGTTGACGGGGTGGTTGTGAAGGGGAGGAGTCGTGTCTTGTCAGATCTGGTGCGGAGGGTTGCTTTGGAATGTAATAGGCGGTGGGTGGGTTGGAGAGGGGGGATCTTGGTTGACGAGGTTGGTAAGGGTGATTGTGTGGTGGGACGGAATTTTGCATATAAGCCTGTTGTGGTTGTGGGTGCGAGGGGGTTGTTGGGGAGGTTTGTTTCGGTGGAGGTTGTTGATGCTTTTCAATCTTATCTTAAGGGTGAGATTGTCTGAGGAGGGTTCGGAAGCGTCTGTTTTCTTGTTGGGGAACGGTTTAAAGAAGGTTTAAATATTCTCGTATATCTCTAGTTAATATATACTGGGAAGCGAGAAAGGGGTTTGGTGAGAAGGGTTTTGGTTCAAGTGTTGAGTGGGTTGAAGTCATCTCATAGGGGACGGCTGGATATTATCGCGACTATTCTGCGTTCAACTATGGTTGGTGTGAGAAAGACTTCCATTATGTACAGGTGTAATCTGAGTTTTAGGCAGTTGGAGGTTTATTTGGGCTTTCTCTTGAGGAAGGGCCATGTGAAGGTGTCCACTAAGTCTGGAGGGAATAATAGCAGGTTTTTTGAGACTACGGAGACGGGATTGGATTACTTGCGGGCTTACCGCAACTTGGAAGAGTTAATGTCTAAATAGTTTCAGTGTGTCTGTGCTAGATTTTTTTAAGAATTCAGTGAAGGCTTTTGAGAGTTTCGCTTTCTTCTGTTGTCGGTTGAGTTCGAGGAAGGAGAAGGCTGAGAGGAAGTTGGTGAGGAGTTCTATTTTGCACTCGTGGAGTTTAGATTTTTGGCTGATCTCTTTTATGGAGTGCCACTTTCCGTCTTTGAGCATTTCAAGTGCGTTGTCGATATGTTTGTGCAAGGGGGTGGCACCGTCATAGTCTTTCAGCTTTGTGGGCTTAAATAATTTCTGAGGGTTTTCTTTCAGAAGAGTCTTCTAGAAGTTTATGCTAGGTTGTTGTGGAGGGGGAGTTACGTTTTTATTGTTTTGGGTTGTTGTTATAGGTTTGTTGTGTTCTATGTTTTAGGTTAGGGGTTGGTGTCGATGGTTCGGAGGAGTAGGGTGGAGGTTATTGTGGATATTCTTACGGAGGCGTTGGAGGGGGCTAATAAGACGAGGATTATGTATAGGGCTAATTTGAATTTTGTGCGGTTTAATTGTTATCTCTCTGAGCTGGTTGAGAATGGGTTGTTGGTTGTGGAGGATGGTGGTGGTGGGCGGGTTGTTTATAGGGTTACGGAGAGGGGGAAGGCTTTGTTGGAGACGTTGCGTAAGGCTCAAGGGTTTATGGCTGTCTAGCACGTTTTTCTCTGATGGTTGTTTCTCTGAGTTTCCTGTTGCTTCGCGTGTCGAGTTTTTTGGGGTTTGAGAATTTTTGGTCTAGTGTTTTATGGAGAGTGTTCTTTTAAGTAATTATAGAAGACATGTTCTAGACTAATGATCCAGAACAATCGCACTAGTACTTTTATAAATTAGTGAACATTGTTCTATTGTTAAATCTTTAATGAAAGATGGAGGAATCTCAGGAGAAGATATAATTACCTGGGGATTGAGGAGTAATGGAAGATTCTTGTCCGCCCCCGTCAGGGAGGGATTGTATAGGGAATGCGCCGGATTGGAAAGGTTTCGTGGAAGACCTGAGGCAGCAGTGGACAACATTATGGAGGGAGCGGATAGACGACAAAGTCCGAGCAGAAGGAATCGCAGATAAAGACTTTGAACTACTGTTTTTGGATAAGGGCACCGTGATAGTGGCGACTAGACGCTTCAAGCCTTTGGAGTTCAAGGAGATCCTTGAGGAGTATGAGGCTCCATACGAAGTCAAAGTTAAAGAGGAGAGGCCTCTTCCCCACGTTGGCGGGTGGGGGAAGTTCGGGAGACAGATGGCCTCGCGGGCTAGAAGTCGAAGAATGTTGTGGTTGGAAGATAACTCGAAGAAAGGAAGGAACAAGAATTTGCAGCTGAAGAAAGGCGGGAGGGGCTGGCTGCACCTCAAAACAAAGTGAAAGAAACAGTTTCAGCGTCTGTGTAATTCACGCGTGGTTTTTTCTGGTTAGAGTTTTAGAGGGTTAGCTGTGGCGAGGTATAGGAGTCGCCTTCAAATTATTGCAGAGATTCTAGAGATTGTTAGGGATGGTGCTCTAAAAACCCATATTATGTATAAGGCTAACTTGAGTTACAAGTTATTGTGCAAATATCTTAATGAAGTTCTAGCGTGTGGATTGGTGCGTGTGGATAGGGATGAGCGTTACGTGGTGGCTCCGAAGGGAGAAAAATTTCTCCAGAAGTTCTATTCGTATTTGAAGAGGCGGGAACGGGTGCATGAAGAGCTGAAGGCGGTGGATGAAGAGAAAGCTCTGCTTGAACATAAGTATATGAATGCCCGTGCTAAGGCAGGCCACACCAACAGTAAGGGTCTCACGAGGAGACGGTAGAGGCGGGACAAGATGAGAAGGCAACTTAATCGCGTATTCTTCTTTGCGGGTTTAGTGTCTGTGGTTGTTGGAGGTAGTGTGGATGTTGTTCTGGGAGTTAGTGAGGAGGAAGCTTCTACTGTCTTGGCCGCTGCCGAGTCGAATGTCGTTGTTTGTTATTCCGCGGTTGCTGAAGCTGATGAAGCCGGGGCTAATGTTACTGCACTGTTGACGAGGCTGGGTGAGGCTGGTGAGCTTCTATCCTCGGGTGAGCTGGCCTTTAATTCGGGGGATTATGATTCTGCTTTTGCTTATGCTGGTCAGAGCCAAGAGATGCTCTCAGGCTTCGCGGATGAGGCAGAAGATTTGGCGGAGCTGGCTTTCAACGAGCATTATATGAGTTTCACGACTGATGTGTTAATCTTTGTAGCTGGTACTTCTGTTATTGTCGTTGGAAGTATCATTGTTTGGCTTCTTCTTAAAAAGAGGACCTTGGGGAGGGTTAGCAAGTGATCTTGGATGAACATAAAATCTTGTTTCTAATTGTGGGTGGTGTCTTAATTTTGCTGGTTGCGTCTCCCTTTCTGAGCAGAATCCTAGTTCTCCCTCGTACTGAGTTCTTCTCAGAACTCTGGCTTCTCGGACCTAATCACATGGCTGAAGACTACCCCTCCAACATCACAAGCGGTAACGAGTACAGCGTGTTTTTGGGGATAGGGAATCGCTTGGGATATGCCGCTTATTATAAGGTGTTGGTGAAGTTTCGTAGTCAAAACCAGTCAGCTGCTGATAGTTTCAACAGGACTCCCAGTAGTTTGCCTGCTTTGTATGAGATTCGAACGTTTGTTGCAGATGAAGAAATTTGGGAGATTCCACTCGCTTTTTCCTTTAATCATTTGTATAATGAGAGTCTGTTACAGGTTGATGTGATTAGTTTAACATTGAACGCGATTGAATTAGAAAACCTTGATTATATAATATCTTGGGATAGCGCACGGAGTGTTTTTTTTGGCAATTTGTTCTTTGAGCTTTGGATATATAATGCTTCATCTAATTCCTTTCAATATCATGAACGTTTCGTTGATCTAAAGTTTAACATGACAAGTCCGGCGCTCACATGAGTGCGAAGTAGTTGAATCCCAAGCTAAGATTTCCGCTGTGACCCCGATTGATATCATGTATGCTTGTTTGTGGTTGAATATGACTGGTTCTTAGAGTTGTTCTTACTCTTGCATTGGTATAACGTAAGCTTTATTTATACGTTAATCGCCGTTATACTTGGTGTTGTGTGTGACTTGGAGGCATCGTAGTAAAGTTGGGTCGAAAGGGCAGGTTGTTGTGGTGAAGGAGCTTAGAGAAAAGCATGGAATAAAAGAAGGTGGCATAGTTGAACAAATTTCAACCGATAAAGGGGTTTTGTTAGTTCCCGTTTCTGTTAATAGTTTGCTGGAAGAACTTAATGCGGTGGCTGAGGAAGTGGGGAAAGCATGGCCAAAGGGTGTTTCAGCAGTTGAAGCGGTTAGGGAAGATAGGGAAAAGCAATGGCGAAAGAAGTAACAGTGGATTCTTCAGTTCTTGTTTCAGCATTTGTGAAAGGGGATAGGTTTAGATCTGCGGCGTTGCGTGTGATGGAGAAGGTGTTTCGTGGAGAATATCATGTTGCTACGAGTGCCATAGTGCCGGTGGAGGTTTGCGGGGCAGTTTCTAGGCGTGCAGGTGTGGATCAGGCAATCTCGGTTAAACGTCAGCTCGACAAATGGGAAGAGATGAACTTCACTGCTTACAGTGAGCTTAGTGGGAGAAGGAGACGAGAGGCAACGGAGCTTGCTGTAAAATATAAGTTGAAGGGGATGGATGCAATAGTGGTTCAGGTGGCAAAGGAGAAGAAGGCTGCTTTGGCAACTTTTGATGGCGAGATGGCTGAGAAGGCAAAGGTAGCGGTTGAAGTCTTAACGTTCAAAGACTTTGAAAAATAATCAATTATGGCGACTAAGCATACATGCTGTGCAGTGAGAAGGCGAGGCAATTGGGGTTGAAGGCAGCTGAATATTATGTTAGAACATATAGGGATGGAGACGAAGAAGAGATTCTTCGGCTTTTCGAGAAATGTTACGGCAAGTATGTTGGATATGTTTTAAGAACGCCCGAATATTGGCGTTGGTGCTGTTTGGAACGTCCGGATGTTGATGCCAGAAGCGTGTTTCTTGCTGTTAACCGCTCGAATGAAAGAATTGTAGGGTATTCAGCGGTGGGAAAGTCGGGGAATATCTGGGAATTGAGCGTCAATCAACAAGGCGACTCGGAAGAGATTGCTGAATTGCTTCTGAATGAAGCTTCAGATTGGCTGGTGCATATGGAGGCGAGTGAGATCAATCTCCATGTCCCGATTCATGATGAGGGCATTAGAGCGGCGTGTAGAAAGCTGGGGTTTGGCGAGTGTAGAGCGCCAGGTGTCTTCGTGAGTGTGCTTGATTTTCCAAGATTGATTCGGGAGATGGCGATGCGTCAGAAAGACGCGTTGAAATCTATGGACGGGATTGTTGAGTTTTGTTTGAAGGATGCTCCGACGTGGATGAGCAGTAGATTTGGACTGAGGGTTGATGGTGGGCACGTTGAGATCGTTGAAGAAGTTCAGAAGCCAACGATCTCTGTTGAGACTGATACTGTCACGTTGGCGGAGATGTTGCTGCAGAAGAAGAGCCTTCTCTCAGTGTTGATCCGTGGGAAAGTTAGGGTGAGGCCTTTCTGGCGGTTCTGGAGTTTTCTTAAGCTATTTTCGGTCTTTAATGTTGAAGGGTGGTTTACTCCCCTTAGTGATTATGGATGATGCGCAGGGGAATTGCATGAGGGAAGATTCTGGCTATTTGTACCGTGTGCTTAGTGACGGTGATGAAGATGGCGTTAAGGCGTTGATTAAAAGTGTCTTTGGCGGGTTTCTCGGTGGAGATTATTGGGAGTGGAAATACAGGCGTAACCCTGACTTTGATCCTTCGTTGGTTGTCGTTGCGGAGAAGGATGGAGAAGTTGTTGGGTGTAACCACTGGCTTGTCAGGAATTTTAAACTCTCAGGTGATCTTGTGGTTAAGGCTGCTTTGGGTGCGGATATCGCTGTGAGTCCGAAGCATAGAAGACGGGGAATAGGAAAGTCTTTGCTGCTGCTTCTTCGATCCTCCAAAGCCTTCAAGGAGAAGAAGGCGGTTATTAGCTACACGTATCCTAACTCGGCGATGATTAACCCTCTGTATCGACCGGCGGCTTTCTACGTTGCAGCGCCAAACTTGACTACTCGCTACACGAAGATTCTGAATTGGAATAAGCTGAAGAAGCGGTTGGAGAAGGTTAACAGGCGATTAAGATCGAACCAGGAGTTGCAGGCTAAGCTGTCGAGGCTTGATTTGCATTTGCTGTTTCATATAGGAGGGTCGCCTCCGCTTCCTTTGCGGATAGGAGAAGATGGTTTAGTGATTGAGGAAGCGGTGGTGGGGAATCCGGATGTTGTCTTCCGGGTTGATCTTGGCACGTTGGAATCTTTAGGATGGGCGAAGAATAAGACTTTCAGGTTGATTGGGGCTTGGTTGAGGGGGAAGCTCAGAATCAAAGGAAGCCTATCCGATCTGGTCAGGTTGGGACGGAACTTTTGGATATTTCATGAGATCTTTGGTTAACGGGTCAGAAAGAGAGTTTGTTTGAGGGTTTTTTTTGGAAGGGAAGTATTGGAACAAGAAGATTCAATCTGCTTCTGGAGAAGAGCTTAAGAAGTTGCAGTTGAAGCTTCTGAGCTGGCAGTTGAAGCGGGTCACCAGAGAGAGTAGGTTTTACAGGAATAAGTTCAAAGAGGCGAAGGTGGATCCTTCACAGATTAAAAGCGTGCAAGACTTGGCTAGGGTTCCGTTTACAACTAGAAGGGAGTTGGAGGAAAACTCTAAGGCTATTCTCGCGGTTTCTCCGTCTGAGTTGGCGGCCCTTCGGATGACTACTGGCACTACGGGTAAGCCGTTGACGGTTTTCCATAGCAGGAAGGATTTGGAGATCGTCGCGGAGGCTACGGCGAGGAAGTTAACGTTTCACAGCGTGACAAGTGGAGATGTTGTTCAGGTTGCGGCTTCTTATGGGTTGTGGCAGGGTGCTTGGTCAATGCATTCCGGAGCGGAAAAGATAGGTGCCTGCATAATTCCGGTGGGATCAGGTAATACTGAGAGGCAGATTCGAATTATCAAACAGTTTGGCACTACGGTTCTTTACGGGGTGACTAATTTTCATTTCAGGATCGCTGAGGTTGCCAGGCAGTTTGGAGAGGATTTATGTTCTTCGTCTCTCAGGGTGGGCATCTGTGTTGCTGAGAAACCTACGAAGCCTCAGATTGAATTGTTGAAGAAAGAGTTCGGGTATGAAGTTGTAGCAAGTGATTATGGGGCTACTGAGTTTCCGGGGTATTCGGTTCATTGCTGTAAGGATCGGGATTCACATCACGTTTGGGCTGACTACCATCTGGTGGAAGCGGTTGATCCTGAAACTCTTGAAGTTGTTGGGGATGGAGAGAGAGGGGAATTGGTTGTGACTACTTTGCAGAGAGAAGCCTTCCCGCTTATCCGGTATCGCTCTAATGATGTTACGAGCCTGGCCGGCTTTGAAGAGTGCGAATGTGGGATGTCGCACCCGAAGGTCGGGGTTGACATTGACCGGGTTGATTATATGACGAAGATTCGTGGAACACCGGTGTTTCCAAGCAGGTTTGAGTTTATACTGGGGGAGTTCCAGGAGTTGACTGGGAAGAATCAGGTTGTTCTTGATAAGAGGACGCCCAGGCAGAATGTGACTTTGAAGGCGGAGATGGTGGAAGAGTTGCCGAGGGCGACAAGGGATTTTCTTGTGACTAAGATTCGCCTTGAGGTGAAGAACAGAATAGGAATCACTGTGGATGAGGTGGTCTTGGTGCCCCTTGGGGCTTTTGAGGAGAAATTGGAGAAAACGGTCGTTATTACATAGTTCTAGATTTGCTTTGTTATGGAATGTTGTGTAGGAGGTTATAGCTGTTGATAGTTTGCGTTGGTGCGACGCACAAGAGAGCGTCTGTGCCTATGCTTGAGTCTTTAATGTTTAAAGATGAGGTTGAAGCTCTCAGAAGGTTCTTTTCTCTTGAGTCTGTTAAGGAATGTGTTCTTCTTCAAACGTGTAACCGAGTTGAAATCTACTCTGTGCTGAGAAAACCAGACGATGAGATAAAATCGTTGGTGGGAGAGTGGAGCAGACAGGTAGGAGTAAGCCGGGATATTCTCAGGCAGGTGACAGAGACCCATCGTGGAAGGGAAGCGTAGGTTCACCTGCTGCGTTTAGCTTCAGGCCTTGAATCCATGGTTGTGGGCGAAGATCAGATTCTGGGGCAGATGAGGAAAGCGTTTGTGGAATCGAAGAAGGCTGGATCTACGGGTCTGCTTCTTGAGAAAGTGTTCATGAAAGCCATTAATGTCGGGAGGAGAGTGCGTACTGAGACCGGCATTAACCGTGGTTCGGTTTCTATAAGTTCTGTGGCTGTGGATTTGGCGGAGAAAAATTTTGGAGGGTTAGGATCTGTCACAGCTTTTGTGGTGGGTGCGGGAGAAGCAGGGACAATTGTGGCGGAGGAGTTAGATAGGAGAGGTGTTGGGAAGCTTATAGTTACGAATAGGACTTATAGGAGAGGATGCCAGCTTGCGGCATTGGTTAAAGGAGAGGCTGTGAGGTTTGAGGAATTATACGGTGTTCTTTCATCTGTGGATTTGGTTTTTGTCGCGGTGAGCTCAAAAAAGCCTGTTATAGTGGCAGAGGCTTTGGAAGAGGCTTTGGCGAACCGTGAGGGGAAGCAGCGGTTGCTTGTTGTTGATATTTCTCAGCCGCGGGCTGTGGAGGAAGAAGCAGGATCCCTTTCGAATGTGGGTTTGAGAAATATTGACGATTTAAAGGGGACGATAGAGGAGAATCTTCAGAAGAGATGGAGTGAGGCTGAAAGAGCTAAGCAGATTATTTTGGAAGAGCTTGGGAGGCTGGATACGCAAATAGGTATGCTGCTGGCGGAACCTTTGGTGTCTAGGATTTTTAAGAAAGTTGAGTACATCAGACAGAGGGAACTTGAGAAGGCTCTTCAAATGCTGAAAGGGATCGATGAAAGTCAACGAGTGGTGGTTGAAGATCTTACGAAGAAACTTATGGAGAAGATGTTGCAGGCTCCAACAGAACGCTTACGAGAGGCGGCTTTAGATCATGATGGATCAATCTTGTCTGCGGCAGAGAAGTTATTTGATTCCGCGACTGGAAAGGAGTGAGGGTTGTAATTGTCGAAATCTTTGAGGTTGTTTGAGAAGGCTAAGAAGTTGGTGCCCGGAGGGGTGAATAGCCCTGTTAGAGCTTTTGCTCCTTACCCGTTCTTCGCTGTTTCCGGAAAGGGCTCTATCATTAAGGATGTTGATGGGAATGAATACGTTGATTACTGTTTGGCTTATGGACCGTTGATTCTCGGTCATGCTTGTCCGGAAGTTCTAGCTGCAGTTAAGGAGCAGCTGAGCCTGGGAACTATGTACGGTGTTCCCACAGAGAAGGAGGTTGAGCTGGCCGAGATCATCTGCGAAAGTGTTCCTTCTGCAGAGATGGTTAGACTTGTGACCACCGGTGCGGAGGCTACGATGAGCGCCATAAGGGCGGCTAGGGCTTACACGGGTAAGAAGAAAGTTGTAAAGTTTGAAGGGTGCTATCATGGAGCCTATGATAGTATGTTGGTTAAGGCTGGGTCTGGTGCTACAACCTTCGGGATGCCCGACTCGCTGGGAGTGCCAGAGGAGACTACTAGCAACACTTTGATTTGTCCCTTCAACGATTTGGAAAGCTTGGAGGCGATCTTCAAGAGAGAAAGGGGAAGCTTAGCCGGTGTGATTATTGAGCCTGTTATTGGGAACATTGGAGTAGTTCCTCCTAAAGAGGGTTATTTGCAGAGGGTGAGGGAGCTAACTGAAGATTATGGGGTTGTGTTGATCTTTGATGAGATGATAACAGGGTTTAGATTAGCTTTTGGCGGAGCACAAGAATACTTTGGTGTGACGCCTGACATGACTACTATGGGTAAAATTTTGGGAGGGGGGTTCCCATTGGCTGCCTTTGCTGGGCAACGAGAGATTATGGAGAACATAGCTCCAGCTGGCAAGGTCTACCAAGCGGGGACGTATAGTGGCAACCCTATCAGTGTTACTGCTTCTTTGGCAACGTTGAAGACGATTAAGGGTGGAGGAGCAGGGTTCTATGAGAAGCTGGAAAAGAAACGCTTGAAAATAACGGATACTTTGGAAGAAGTGGCAGAAGAGCAAGGCGTTGAAGTATCCTTCAACGGAGTGGCTTCTATGTTTCAAGTCTTCTTCAACTCAGCTAAAGTCTATGATTACAAAACTGCAAAAGCCTCAGACACCAAGAGATTTATGATATATCATAAAGAACTCATGGAAAGAGGAATTTTCATTCCCCCCTCACAATTTGAAACGTGCTTTATCTCCAGAGCGCACACAGACGAAGACATAGGAAAGACTGCTGACGCAGTGAGAAGAGCTTTGGTAACCTGAAAGATCTGTCTTGTCCTCTGCTAAAATCATTTTGTGAGATTCTAGGATGGTTTGTAGAGATGCGAAGATATTACGTTGCGCCTAGATTTCTCCTCGATTTGTTTAGACTCAGAAGAAATGCACGGCTAAAGTTACATAAACTGGTTGAGTTGCAGGAGAAGAAGCTGAGAGCAATTGTGAAGTATGCTTACGAGAAGGTTCCCTTTTATCATAGATTGCTTGAGACAAATAGTATTCGACCATCTGATATTAAAACCATTCAGGATCTACAGAAGATACCTATAGTGACAAGGGAAGATGTGCAACGGAATTTTGCACGGATGCTCTCTAAGGATACTAATAGAGATAAATGTTCAAAACATAAAACGTCAGGTTCCACTGGCATTCCTATCCCCGTGTTCTTGGATAATAACGCTCGGAATTTCCACTCAGTGGTTTCTCTTCGTCAATTTTTGGAGTGCGGTGGGAGATTTCGAGATAAACAAGTTCAACTTCGTGGGACTGGATCTTCATTTGCACCTAAATCGAACAGTAAGCCCTTTTATGAGTATATGGGCTTGTTGAGGACGGAGTGGTTTACGTTGACCGATATTCCCGATGACCTTGTCAGCTTTCTGAAAGCATATAATCCCCAAGTTATGGTTGGTTATCCGAGTCTCTTTGAGCTTCTCTCCGGGAAAACTGATGGAGGGATAAATCCGAGAGTGATTTTCTGTACAGGTGAAGTTCTTAGCAGTCATTGTCGAAGTTTGATGGAATCTTCGTTTGGAGCGGAAATCATTGACTGCTATGGATGTACGGAGGGAGGAAATATCTCTTGGGAATGTCCCCAAGAACATTCGGGTTACCACCTGAATATTGATTCTGTCGTGATTGAGTTTGTCAAAGATGGTGAGACAGTTGAGGCTGGGGAAGAAGGAGAGATCGTTCTCACAAACCTCTTCAACTATTCTATGCCATTCATTCGATACAATGTGGGTGACGTGGGGGTTCCAAGCGATGAGCAATGTTCTTGCGGAAGAACGCTGCCCCTGATGAACTTGCTAAGCGGACGCTCGGATGATTTCATTGTTTTGCCAGATGGACGGAGATTGTCTCCCTTGTGCATCTTGAACTCAGAGAACTTCTTTGAAGTCTCCAGATTTAAGCTGGTTCAAAGAAGAAGAAATCTGATCGAAGTTTGGTTGAAGATGGACGAAGGATACAAAGAAGTTTCAGTTACTAGGTGCATATCAGCGTTGCGAAAGGTCTTTGGGCGAGATGTTGATGTCAGGACAAATATCGTCGATGAAATTCCTAGAGATAATTCAGGTAAAATTAGGCGGATAGTCTCAGAGGTCTACAATTAATCCCCTCCTCTTAGTTAGAGGAGAATGAGATGGTTGATTTTGAAGAGTAAGGTTCTAATTTTGCGTGGCATGCATGCAAGTTACTCTCTGTTGTTATTCCCGTAGTCAACGCAGCATGAATGCGTGAAGGAGCCAGAATCATTGACACATAAATACTCACGTGCTCTTGTGACTGGAGGTTCCGGCTTTATAGGCAGTCATTTAACGGATAGATTATTGGAAGAGGATTTCGAAGTCAAAGTCCTTGATGATCTCAGCAGTGGGCATTTAGAGAACTTGAATGCTCATGTCGGGAGAAGCAACTTCCTTTTTATCAAAGGGGATATTCGAGATCCGGAAACTGTGAAAACAGCAGTTAAAGATGTTGACGTTGTGTTTCATGAGGCTGCTTTTGTAGGTACTGTGGAGTCGATCGATAAACCCTTGCTTGCGAATGATATTAATGTGAATGGGACGTTGAATCTTCTAGGGGCTTCATTGCGGGCTGACGTAAAACGTTTCATTCTTGCTTCTTCAGCTGCGATTTATGGGGAGCCAAAAACTGTGCCAATTAGAGAGGATTCGGTTGTATATCCAAACTCGCCATATGCCATCTCTAAATTAGCGACAGAGCTTTATGCAAAAGTCTATTGTCAGATTTATGGTTTGGAAGCAATTTGCTTACGCTATTTCAATGTTTATGGTCCTAGGCAAGTATTTGGGTCATATGGGGGAGTCATAACTGCCTTTGTAAATAGCTTGATTGAGGATAGGCGGCCTACAATTTGTGGGGATGGTAATCAAACGAGAGATTTCATAAATGTGAAAGATGTTGTTCAGGCTAACATGCTGGTCATGGAAAAGAACTGTGCCGGAGAAGTCTTTAACATCGGAACAGGTTCTTCTGTGACAATCAATAGTCTTCTAGAAACTGTGGAAAGTGTTTTTGGCAAACAGTGGGTCGAACCAAAACGCGATGCACAGAGACCTCATGACATACGTAGAAGCTGCAGTGACATTAGTAGAGCAAAAAGAATTTTAGGATTTAAACCTGAAGTTTCTCTTGAAGTTGGTCTTAAAGATTATATAGAATACTATCGACAGATGGCTCATCGATCCTAGTGCATCGCGGGTTTTTGTTTATGACCCAAAGCATGCTTTGTTTAAACTCTTGAGCCTCTTTAGTGAGATTTTGGGGGTCTACTGGGATTTGATTTCTGTAGTGATTCCCGCTTTAAATAGTGCATCAACCATTTCACACACGCTTTCGTCTATTTTTTCGAATGAATTTCCCAGGAGTTTATATGAAGTCTTAGTGATTGACAATGGTAGTTCTGACGACACAGTGCAAATAGCAAAAAGATATCCCGTGAAGGTGCATCATTGCCCTAAGAAGGGGATAGGTCCCCCAAGGAACTTTGGCATAAGAATGGCTAAAGGAGACATTGTTTGTTTTACAGACTCGGACTGCATCGTTGAAAAAGATTGGTTGGAAAAGATCACTGGTTTTTTTGAGCAGAATCCTAAAGCAGACGGAGTAGGGGGGCCAGTCTTTCCGTATTTTCGTTCTCAAAACAAAATTCAGAGACTAACAGGTGAGCTTTTTGCAGAAGATCAAGGTTATCCTAAGGAAATCAAGAAAGTAGAATTTGGCTCTTTAAACGGGATGATTTTCGGTTCAAACTGCGCTTACAAGAAAAAAGCTCTTGTTCATGCTGGATTCTTTTCTGAGCCTGGTGGATCGAATTTGGAACTTAGCTGGAGACTTGCTCGGATGGGACGAAATCTGTTTTTCAACCCTTCTATTAGGGCCTGTCACATTTTCCCTTACAGCCTTAAGGGTATCCTAAAACAACAATTCAGATGGGGATCCCAGTTAACACATATGAAGCGAGTCAACAATTTAGATGAAGAGAACATAAAGGGCATCGCTCTAATTTCTTATTTTCTTGCTAGACGCTTACTATCTTTAATCTCGCTAAATAACTTGGAAAAGAGGGTGTTGCATTTTATTCAGCTGGCAAGTTACGGCCTTGGTCGGATCTGTGGATACGGTCAATAAGATGGCGTTTGTACTCAAAAACTGAACGTGCGCTGATACGAGACACAGTTTTAAATTTGACCAGAGATGGCGGAGACACTTTGAGCTGTATAGAAAAAGACAGGTGATGCTAAATTGAATCTTAGGTTGAGGGAGAGGTTAAACGTGATCCTGTTCTATTTGGGCAGTCAGAGACTTCTAAGATTCGCCTCTTTACATCCTGACTGGGCGGACATCAGAGTTACTGAGAGTTGCAATAGCAGGTGTGTAACATGCCACGCTTGGAAAAATAAGCCGGAGGGTGAACTAACCACTGAGGAGATAAAGGACGCACTACATCAACTGAGAGATATTGGAGTCAAGAATGTAGTATTTATCGGTGGAGAACCACTACTTAGAAGTGATATCGGTGTTTTAGTGAAAGAAGCGAGTCTGCTTGAATTCGAAAACATAATTATTGTGACTAATGGTCTTCTTCTGAAAGATAAAGCAGAGGAGTTGTTAAGAAATGGAATCACGCACATCACTGTTTCAATCGATGGCATTGGTAGCGTTAATGACAGGATTCGAGGTGTGCCTAACAGCTACATCAGATCCATCGAAGGTATTGAGACTGCCCAGAAGCTGAAAAAAACCATGGGTCTCAACGTTCCAGTCACCATAATAACTACCCTATTGTTGAACCAAAACGTTGAAGAAATCCCTAAACTGGTTGAGCTTGCCAGAAGTTTAGGCGCCTATTGGCTTTTCAATCTCTTAGATCCTAATCTTGACATATTCAAAGGAATACCTTTCTCCAAGCTCTTGGTTAAAAGTAAGAGAGAAATCGATGAGACCATAGATTACTTGATAGAAACTCGCAAGAAATATCCTCAGCTCATCTCCACCTGCGACCATATGTTAGAGTTTGCAAGGAATTATTTGAAAGGGGAAAACCGGTACGATTTTCATTGCGTGCACGGATATAAAATGGTATATTTAGGTTCTCATGGCGAAGTGTACCTTGGCTGTTACGCAATGGATCCGTTAGGCAATATTCGCAAGAATAAGCTGCGGGAAATTGTGGGGTCAAAGAAACATAGGGAGCTTGCAGAACGAATGTACATGATGGATTGTCCTGGGTGCACCAACAGGTACGAATTCAACATAGCTATGAAGCATTTGCTATCGCATCAATTTCGTTGCGAAAAAAGGAGAACTAAGAAAATCTAGATGTGAAAAATAAGGTTAGAGCCACCTTTGAATGAGCGGGAAAAACTGAAGAAGGAAGTTGCGTGTATTCGCATTCTGGGAGATATCGATGAAACTCATCACAGTTTTTTTTGATTTGGAGGCTCCTTTTCTTTGGAAGGCCGAAGGCAAGTTCGATTTGGAAGGAGCGGTGCGGAACATTAGTGGAATTCTGAATCAATTCGGAGTAAAGGCTGTCTTTAACACATGCGGTATAGTGGCAGATAACTTTCCAAAGTTAATCGCAATGTTGCATGACGAGGGGCATGAAATAGCATCTCATGGGTATGCGCATGAGAATTTCTTGAAAGTTTCAGTGACGGAACTAGATGATCTGCTGGCAAGGACAGAACGGGTTTTGCAGGGTATCATTGGAGAAAAGCCAATAGGAATAAGAGCTCCTTGGCTTTTGACAAACGAAGAGGTCTACGGTGTATTGAGAAGCAGGGGCTATAGCTGGGCAAGTAATTTATATGTGCCCTTCTGGACGACTAGATCCCGCTTAAATTTCGGAGGTGCATCATACGCGAAATGGATGTTGGGAAGAGCTGTTTACGGGTTCAAGCGCTTTTTTCAAAGAAAAAAACCTTTCCGAGAAGACTCGTTAGTAGAGATACCGCTGCTTTCACCAATGGACATATTCTGTATATATCCATTTCCAAAGGCTCAAGAAATTTCTCCGCAGAGTTCTTTAGAAGAAGCATACAGGATTCTGGTAAAGCATTATGAATCATCTAAGGCGCATTTCAACCTGAACTTTCACGAACATGTAATCGGAACAGCCAATAGAATCCAGCTACTGGAAAGGATCCTCCGTTATCTATCGGGACAAGCCGACGCAAGTTTCATTCTACCTCATCAACTAACATCATCCTTTTTTTGACCTCTGCAATAAGCGGTGAATTGTATAAGAACACGAGATTTCGTGTGCTTTGGTCTGAAATGATGTGCGAGGCTATATGCTGCCCGAACAGGAGGGTGAATTGCAGTGGTTATAGGAAGAGAAGTCAAAGTTTTCAAAGCCATCGATGAGATAGGCAAAGAATCAATAGATTCACTTTCAAATGATGGTTTTTTTACTTATGGATATTTCAAGACTGTTGAAACATCAAAAGCTTTCAATATTGAACCCTTCTACCTATCTATCAACGATGAAGATAAGACAGTTGCCATAGCACCGTGTTATGTCGAATCAAATAGCTGGTTTCGTGCTTTTAAAAAAAAGTCTTCTTTTATGCAACGAATAGCACGTGCAGTTGACTTCCTAGGTTTCTATCAAAATCATCTTGTAGCAAGTTATTCGCCAGAATCTTATCATAGTAAGCTTCTAATCCGAGAGAATCACGATGCAAAAATTATTCTAAACCTATTATCAAAGAAGATAGATGAAATTTGTGAGAGGGGACAAATTCCATTTAGCTCTTTTCCTTATGTTCCAGAGTCTGAGAGAACATTAATTGAGAATCTTGAATATTTTGGTTACAATAAATCTCCTTCTGCGAATATTTTTAACCTTGATATTAAATGGTCAAGTTTTGATGATTACGTGAAAAGCTTGGAATCCACGGTTATCCGAAGGAGTGTTAGAAGAGAGATTAGAAAATGCAAAGAAAACGGTATAACTATTGTTGAAGAAAAGGAATTCGGAGATCTCTCGGCGACACTTTCGTGTTTGCATTCAAATCTGAAGAAGAAGCACGAAAAGACTGTGGAAAGTGCGCGAAACATTTCTTTTTTTAGGAAGTTAAGTGAATATGCAAAAGACAAAACTAGAGTTCTTATTGCTAAACGAGGTAGTGAAGTAGTGGGGTTTTCCCTTTCTCTGCAGCATAATGATATCCTTGATGTTCACATGTGTGGTTTTGACTACGCAGCTCAGACTAGTACAGACTTTGCGTATTTTAATTTAGGTTACTATATGCCAATCCGAATTGCTATTGAAGAAGGAATAAAAAAAATTCATTATAGTATAAATGAGGACAAAGTGAAATTAAGGCGCGGATGCAAAACAGAAAAGACTTACTCATTTATTAAGTGTCATAATAGGCTTTTAGAACCCCTGAATAATTTCTATCGAAAGAACTTACTTGCGTGACAGACCACTCTTACAAGTTTGTCGAGAAGAAGGTGAAAATATGAAAGCAATGCTTATCAGTCCTTTTTCAGTTATGCCCCTAAATGAGTATACGGATTTAGCCCCAAGGGAGCCGCTCGGTTTAGAATATCTTGCTTCTGTAGCAGGTAACCACGAAGTACAAATTCTTGATTGCAAAGGTAATTTTCCTGGTAGCTTTAAGATATTGCCTAACAATATGGTTCACATAGGAGCTTCATCAAGACAAATAGGGAGCAGAATTAAGCAATTTAAACCAGATTTAGTCGGAGTATCATCTCTTTTTGACACGCAGATTAATTCGGTTTACTCCATATTTGATCTTGTGAAGAATGTCGACAAGAATATTATCACGGTCATTGGAGGATGTACACCAAGTTGTTATCCTGTTGAAACTTTGAACAAAAATAAAAATGTGGACATTGCGGTATTTGGCGAGGGAGAGCGCACGTTTCAAGAGTTGCTTGAAAAAGAATGCACCAGTCTTGAGAGTATAGATGGTATTGCTTATAGAGAAGGTGGGAAGGTTACTCAAAATAAGCCACGAGGTTTGATTAAGAACCTAGACAGTCTTCAATTTCCTAGAAGAGACCTTGTGCCTTTTGAGAACTATAGTAGACAGTGGAAAACAAGCAGTCAGGCAATGTTCGCCCTGAAAACCATGGGACTTAAGTATGTGCTTGGTCGTGCAATCAGCAGAGCTTTGGGGCGAGGAAGATCATATGAGAAAATAAAAAGCACGTATGGCATAGCAGCAAGAATACTAACTAGTCGCGGGTGCCCACTTAACTGTTATTTCTGTGCAGTCAAAAATCTTTGGGGAGCACATACGTATAGAATGCGCTCAGCTGAAAATGTGCTGGCAGAGATGACTGTGCTTCATGATGAACATAAGGTAAGGCACTTCGGAATTGTGGATGAGAATTTCAGTGTTTCAAAGAAAAGAACTATAGATATTTGCAGGGGAATTGTTAAACGCGGGTTGGATGTTACTGTCAGCGCTGACAGCGGGTTATACTTTCCATCGGTAGATGAAGAAGTTTTAAAGTGGATGAAAAAAGCAGGGTTCAACAGTGTGTTTTTTGCGATTGAAAGTGGAAATGAAGCAATTGCCAAAAATATAATCGGAAAAGCGATAGAATTAAGTCGTGTTAAAAAGTTTACAAAAATATGCAAAGCCCTTGACATCAAATCCGGTGGCTTCTTCATAGTAGGCATACCAGGAGAAACAAAAGAGACAATGGCAGACACAGTCAAGTTTGCATTGGAAAGCGAGTTAGATGAGGTGCGTTTGTACACGTGTCAGCCTTATCGTGGCTCAAGATTATATGAAGATGCCAAGAAAAATGGTTGGCTCACCAAAGATTTTGATCCTGCAAAATCGTTGGCACGTGAAAGCAATTGCTATCTTAAGACTCCAGAGTTCTCTCCAGAGGATGTTCGTCGGATCGCGGACAGCGCCAAGGAGACATTGCGACAGCAAAACAGGTTAGGATCTGAGGAAACCTGTAAACAACTCAGAAAACCTGTAAAGAGACAAAAATAGCGATTACCTTTTAAAAAGAAACTGACATGAACATCCGTGCGTTATAGCCTATCGAAAGCGGTTTAAGACGTATATGTTGAGTTCAAACTTTGAATACAAATTTCGAAGAATGGTCTGGTGAAACGATAAGGAAACTGGAAGACCCTGGTTTGTTGCTGGTTAGCACAAACGAGCAGGGGAAGAGCAACGTGATGACTATAGGGTGGGGACTTATTGGCGTGTTTTGGGGAAAACCTGTTTTTATGATATCTGTGAGGCCTTCATGTTATACGCACGAATTCATTGAAGATAGTGGTGAATTTACCGTAAATGTACCAGAGGAAGGTATGAAGGATGTTGTCCAATATTGTGGTGAGGTCTCTGGAAGAGAACATAACAAAATTTCGGAATGCAAACTGAACATGCTCAAATCGAGAGTTGTAAGACCGCCTATAATAGGACAATGTAAATTGCATTACGAGTGCCGCGTTGTTCATAAAATCGACATTATTCCAAGACTCGCTCCGGTAAAATTTTTTATTCGAGTGATTATTGCGAAGATCAAAGGAGTCCTCTATGTTCGTGATAATTATCGAAGTTTATACTTTGGAGAAATATTGGCGATCTACTGAGCTTAATTTTTGAAGCATTTCTGGTCGAAGATGGTTATGTATGCATGTGCATGTGAGTAGTCAAGGAATAACGCGCGTGGAATTTGGGGAGCTGGCATTGGATTGGTGAAAAAGGTTCGGATTGGTGTAATAGGGTGCGGTGTTGCAGCTACTCGAGATGTTCTACCTAATCTAGTCCAACCCGAAATGGCTAGACGGGGAGTTGAACTCGTTGCAGTTTGTGGCGCTGTTGAAAGTCGCGTTAAAGCAACTATGAAAGCCTTCGGAGCCAGAGAAATGTATGTAGATTACACAGAGATGCTGGCAGAATCAGATATTGATGCCGTAGCTATCTTCACGCCAATAAACCTGCATTATCCTATTGCTTTGGCTTCAGCGCAAGAGGGTAAACACGTGTACGTGCAGAAAACAATGACAACGACCCTTAAAGAAGCCAACAGCTTGCTTTCTACAGTGGAGAAGCAGAATGTCAAGTTGGTTACATCGCCTGGGCAGATGCATAATCCAAGTTTTAGAATGGCACGAGCTATGCTTAGTGATGGTTTGATAGGAAAGCCTTTGTGGGGGCATATCTTGGCAAGTAGTGACGGGCATATACATGAACGAACAGATCCTTCTTGGTATTATAAACCAGGAGGGGGACCCTTGTATTCTTTTTTGGTGTATTATATTACGACTTTTTGTTGGATGTTAGGATCAATCCAAAAGGTTACAGCATTGTCTGGAATTACTATTCCTACTCGTTGGTGGAAGCAGAAGCGTATAGACAGTGAGATGGACGATTCTACAATGATTCTCTTAGACTTTGGGGATTCAATTTATGTGAGTGCGATTTCCAACTTCCTTGGAAAAGGTGTTGTGGGTGGCGGTGCTATTTATGGGGCTAATGGCGTCATTCGACTTCCTCTTGCGGTGTATCGCTCAACTCAACAGGGTTCAATGCAGGTTCTTTGGTACAACATACTTGGGAAAATAAAAAATAATATTAATCCCTTGAAACAGAGAATGAAAGGTTGGGTGGATTGGACACCTCCGCTGTTTCCAACTCCATACCCTCTATCTGCTCCTTGGGGTGCACATATAATTGCAGACATTCTGGAATTCATAGATTGTATTAAAGAAGACAAAAAGCCAACCGTTGCTTCTGGAGAACGGGCAAGGCATGTAATTGAAGTTTTCGAAAAATCATATCTCTCTGCTAAAAGCGGAAAGGCTCAGAAACTAGAAACAGTTTTCGCATAATAGGTGAAATTACGATGAAAATAGGGTTAATAGGCTGCGGACGCATCGCCAGCGCCCATATGATGGTTTATCGGCATGTTAAAAACGTAAATGTAGTGGCTGTTTCTGACATCGCGATTGAAAAAGCAAAACTCTTTGCCACTCGATTTGGAGTTGACAAAGTTTACTCGAGCCATTTAGACTTTCTTGATGTAAAAGATCTGGATTTTATAGATGTATGTACTCCGACGTCTACACATGCTAGCTTAGTAAGTGACGTAGCTAAATCTGGACATAACATTCTTTTGGAGAAACCGATGGCTCTCAGCACCGATGAATGTGACCAAATGATACATGATGTGAAAAAACATGGGGTTAGTCTTTGTATATGTCATAACCAGATTTTCTTTCCAGCTATCCAACAAGCCAAGAAACTCATTGATTCCGGGTATTATGACTTGGTGTCCTTCAGAACTTCTGTTAAGGAAAACCCTCTTTTATATTCTGTTCCTGCTTGGAACACTAGTGAGGAAGAAAAAGGAATTGTTTGGGAAGTGGGATGTCATACCGCTTACCTTCACTTGCACTTACTGGGAGACATCACAGACGTTTATGCAATCGGTAACAAAGTGCGATACCCAGTCTACGACGAGTTTTCAGTTCTCTTAAAAGCGTCGGATCGAGCTTATGGAATCATAGAAGTATCTTGGTTGGCTAAAGAAACCGAAAAAATATACGAAATCGACAGTTCTGATGGAAAACGTGCGTTTATGATTGCACCTCCACCATACGCGGCTGATGGCTACGAACTCCTATCGGAAAAGTCCGGCGTTGCTGAGAGCAGTCTTACTTCTCAGCTTAAGAAAACTCTTAGATATCTCATCCGAAGAAAAACACCGCTAGGCTACTATATTGGGCACTTCTATCTGATTAGCAGTTACATTGAAAGCTTAGTGAATGACTCGCCTCCACCGGTGCAACCAGAAGACGGTAAGAAAGCAATCAAGCTTCTCGAATGTATTGAGGAGTCTTTGAATATGCATAGAGTTGTTGAAGTGAAGTAGACTTCATAAAGCTAATAGGTAAAACGGAATAATTTGAGAATGGAGATTTCGAAGATGCGGCTGACAACTAGAAACAAGAAATCAAAACAAATGATCCGATTAGTCAGACCTCTAGAATTGACCACAAGCGACTTGATATACCCAATATTTGTTCGAGAAGACGGAAAGACTACTGCAATACCATCAATAGAAGGGGAAAGATATTTTTCCCTAAAAAACTGTACCGAAGCAGGTAGTGAAGCCCTCAAGCTTGGAATTCCAGCTATAATGGTGTTCTCGATACTGAAGAAGCGAAACATTGACGGTTCAGTGGCTCTTAAAAAGGACAACTTCGACATAAAGGTCTTCAAGAAACTGAAAAAAACGTTTGGAGATGAGCTTGTCTTAATCTCAAACGTATGTCTATGCACTTACACTTCAAGTGAAAGTTGTGTGTATAGTGAGAAGGGTAAGGTCCTCAATGAAGAGACTGCTGAAATGCTGGGAAAGATTTCCGTCGCACATGCAGAGGCAGGCGCAGATATTGTGGCGCCATCAGCAATGATTGATGGTCAAGTACGACATATCCGAGACGCTTTGGACAGAAGTGGGCTTGACGATGTTCCGATAATGTCGTACATAAAATCTGACAGTTTGCTGTTCAAACCTTTCTTCAAAGCAATAAGCTCATCAAAGAAACCCAGAGCAGGAATCGATTCGAGCAAATTTAGAACAGATCCAATAAACAAAGGAATGTTCTTGCGGAAGATATCTCTAGATATTGAAGAAGGTGCTGATATCGTGATTATCAAGCCAGCAATCACAAACTTGGACATAATCAGCCTTACAGCGGAGATCTTTCCTGAAATCCCGATTGCGGCGTTTCAGGTGAGTGGCGAATACGCCATGATAAAATCGTTAAGCCAGAACTTCAGCCTAAACGAAAATGCTCTTCTGTTGGAGATGCTTTATTCGATTAAAAGAGCTGGAGCAAATACTATCTTAACCTATCATGCACTACAAGCTGCTAGATTCTTGAACACACTTATCCACTAACCGCATGTTGAATCATAGAATCGCTAATGAAAAACTAGCTAAGAACCGTTTCATTGGAAGAATAGAAGTTGCAACATAGACCGAAAAAAATCCTGCTAACCTTCGACATAGAAGGTTGGCCTCCTGTAGAGGACAACTTTGATGACGCTTCTGCAATATGCTTATGCACGATATTGAATCTTCTAGAACGAGAAGATTTCCAGGGAATATTTTTTGTCACAGGTTCCATTGCTGAACAACTTCATCAATATCCAGACATATTAGACAAACTTAGCGACCACAAAATAGGTTATCATTCTTCCGCTCACAATGCGCAACCAGGAATAATAGCGATTACTGATGTGCCTAGTTACGAAAAAGCTGTTGCTCTGTCTTTGGAAAGAGAAACCTCTCACATAAACCTTGTAAATGGCAAAATCGAAGGCAAAGGAGGATTATTAGCCCTTAAAGAAACATTTCCATCCAATAACATAGAATGTTTCAGAGCGCCTTTCTTTGGGTGGTCACCTCCACATTTGGAGGCGCTTAGGGAGCTTGGAATAAAATATGACTTCTCAACCCACATTTCTAACCATCCAGTTCTTTTCAAAGAAATCGTATTTTACCCGATTCCAGTGCCGATTGATACAGTCGAATTCACTTTGGTTCAAAGAATTGGCAATAGTGTCTCCTTTAAAACTTTGACATCAATAATGCTACATAGAAGGCTCACCATCTTATCACTCCATCCTTCTGCTTTGCTCGTCAAGCACTGTTTTGATAATACACGGCGTAGTCCCAGAGGCAAAACTATGATTAAATTTACGGTATGTATGTTGAAGCTGTTGTTTAGGAGAATCCACTTTTTGCAGAGGCACAATCTTGTTAAAGTAACTGCGTCTTTAGGAGGAGATTTTGAGACTCTTGATGCTAGAGATCTAAATGTTAGGCAAATCTATCAGAGAAGTATACAAACACCTGTACAATTATTCAGCCATAATCCAAAATATGTTCTTTCGCATTTTATGTATTTCTTCAATTCTGATAAAATCAATAGCATTGTACCAAGCGCGTCTTTGTAAGACGCAGGTTTCGTGTTGAGTAGCTTCTGATTTGATTGAGGCTCAAAGGCGTTGATCCAACTATTATTAGCGTTGTTTATGCTATTTTCTATATTCTGTGCAAGTTATGGAGTTTACTTCGCCTACATTAGAAAGAATGCAAATAAACCGTGGCAATTTGATATTGACAGAGATTTTCAGCCAAATGTTACGATTCTGGTTCCAGTGCATAATGAAGAGAAAATTGTGGAATCAAAGCTCCGGAATTTAAAGGATGTTTCATACCCTAAAGAAAAGATTGAAGTCATTGTGACTGACGACGCTTCTACGGATGCAACGTTAATAGAAGTCAGGAGCTTCATTAAAAAGCATCCAGAACTAAATATAAAGATCGTAAAACAAAATCAGAGAGGCGGAAAAGCAGAGGCTTTAAACAAGTCTTTAGCAGTTTCCACAAATAACATAGTTATTGTATCGGACGCCGATACCTTTTGGCATCCAGACATCCTCCGTAAAGCACTACCATATCTATCAGCGCCTATAGTCGGAGGAATAACAGGATGGGGAATAAATAGGAATGCAAACCAGTCTTGGGTAACCCGGGCTGAGAGCAACTATTTGAATTTCATGTTTACGCTCAGATTAGGCGAGTCAAAGATACATTCAACCATCAGGTTTGAAGGAGGCTTTTGTGCCTACAAGAAAAACGCGTTTGAAAGATTCGATTGCGAATCAGGTGCAGATGACTCAGGTACTGCTCTACAAATTGTTCAGAATGGGTTTAGAACGATTCTTGTACCTGAAGCGACTTTTATGACAGATTTCCCCAGCAAGCTACGGGATAAAATTAGGATAAAGACACGCCGCGCCCACCAATTAGCTACATTATGGATCAGATGTTTGAAACTTCTCCTAACTGGGGGTTTGGTTCTTCCAAAGAAAATTGCTATACCTGAAATATTTATATCCATTTTTAACCCTGTGCTTTTTGTAGCTTTGGTAGTGATAACAGTTGTAACAGTTATCATTTATCCACCACTTCTAGTTTTTCTAGTCTCATTGTTATTCTTCATGGTTGTCATACCGAAAACCAGAAGTTATCTGGTTGAAATAGTGTTAAGTCATCTCATCCTTTTCCATGCACTTATTCTGAACTTGAGAAGGAAGAGAATTATTGCTTGGGACAGGTCACGTTTGTGATTTCACATAATGTAAATGTTGGCATAAGGAGGATGACAATGTGGTAAATGTGGGAGTAATTGGACTTGGACACATGGGACGATTGCATATGATGAATTGTCTGCACATTGACGACGTTAATGTTGTCGCTGCCGCGGACCCTTCGAGAAAAGCCTTAAAAAAGGCTATGTCTGTTGGAGTCAAGAATCTTTACACCGATTATCATGATCTGCTGCAAGACCCACAAATTGACACCGTTATAATATCCCTACCTAATTTCTTGCATTTTGATAGTGCCCAGTCAGCGTTAGAAATGCATGCATTGTGATAGAAGCATGATTCATCTTCAGTTAGAAGTATTGGCTATTATTTGAACTCATGAGTAGTGTTTAAGCTAGGTTGCCTTGAATCGGAGAGGATGTTGAGATGATAAAGGTTGGAATTGTGGGTCTTGGAAGAATGGGCAAGCTTCATTTGATGAATTGCATTAAAATCGATGGCGTAGAGGTAGTGGCTGCGGCTGATTCGTCAAAGAAGGCGCTGAGAAAGGCGAAATCCCTTGGTGTTAATGGGATTTATGCGGATTATCATGATTTGCTAAACCATTCTTCTGAGATTGACGCAGTTGTGATATCTTTGCCTAATTTTCTGCACTTTGAGAGCATTAAGTTGGCGTTGGAGGCTGGATTGAACGTTTTTGTGGAAAAGCCTATGGCAAATACCGTAGAAGAATGTCGTGAAATCGTGAGGTTGGCGGAGAAGAGTGATGGGAAGTTTATGACTGGGCATGTTATGCGATTTAAGAGTGCAGTTAAAAAAATGAAAGAAAAAGTTGACAGGGGTATTATTGGAAGTCTGGAGGTTGTCACTATTGAAGAGATTATAAATGGCCCTTTCGCCCATCCAAGGGTTCCTGCTCCTATAGCGGATTGGTGGTTTGATCCAAAGAAGTCTGGAGGCGGAGCTCTTCTTGATCTTGGTTATCACTTGATTGATTTATTCCGTTTTTTTGTTGAAGATGACTGTGAGGTTGTTTTCTCTCGCTTAGAGCACAAATTCAACCTTCCTGTTGAAGATAGTGCCATTGTAGTGTTGCGTTCTTTCAAATCGTCTACGAGAGGGATAATCAATGTTGGTTGGTACCAAAAGACGATATATCCTCAATTTGATTTCAATCTAGTGCTTCACGGTAACGCTGGGTACCTGTCGATTGATGATTACGTGCCTAAAAACATGTACTGGCACGCTGTTAAGGAAGGGACAAAGAATTTACTTCGAAGGCTAGTTGGTAAGAAGATTAAGCCGTTATCTTACACTTATTATTATGAATCCTTCTATATGGAGTTAAGCCATTTTTTTGACTGTATAAAATATAACTTAAGCCCAGCAGTTTCGGCTATTGATGGATTAAAAACCATTGAGCTTATAGAGAAAGTATACAAAAATCGTAATGAGAAGTAGCAATTTGTTCACCTGTATTACATTCGATGACATATCACCGTCTTACATAACCTCGTCAAAACTGGAAAAACTTATTGAATTCCTTAATGAATTGGACGTACGGTGCACATTATTTGTTGTGCCAAGTATACTTGGAAAAGAATTTATTTCGTCCTTGAAAATGGCTTTGGCCTGCGGACACGAGTTGGCTTTACATGGATATGAGCATATTAAAAACGAATTCGGAGGTTTATATCCGATTCCATTGCCTTTTTCATTTCCACCTTTTGAAAAACAGAAAAAGCTTTTGGAAAAAGGTGCAAGGAAAATGCAACTGTTGATAGGGGTAAATCCATTAGGGTTTAGGGCACCTTTTTACCTACACAATCGTGCTACTCTTAGGGCTTTATCAAGTTTAGGATTCTTCTATGATTCCAGTGCGACTATTTTTAAGCCTGTTCATGGATCACGTTTTAGACTCAGATGGTTACATAGGTTTAAACCTTTTGTGATTGATGGTGTTTTAGAAATTCCGGTAAGTGGTGATTATACCTATAACTTAGGAAATGATGATTTTTCTTCTTGTTTGAGAAGAGCAGTGAGAGACTTTAGTTGGATTAGATCGCGTGAAGGCGTTTTTGTATTGAACAATCATCCACAACGTCTAGGGGAGTCCGGCTACCTCTTTCTAAGAACCCTTGTGAAGAAGCTTTCTAAGCATACAGAGTTCTCTAGGCTCTACGATGTCTCTGAGACTCTACGATGTTAAGATGTTTTTGAATTTAAACTGATTTGGAAAGAATGCAAATCGAGCGTATCTGGCATGAGCGAAAGAAATTTTAGTGTAAGAAGATTCGAAACGTCAGACGTAGGTGATGTAGTTAAACTTCTCAAACTTGTTTTTGAACGTCCTTTTTCAACTGAGTGGTGGAATTGGAAATATAGATTGAATCCGGCTGGTTTCTGGGGTGATAAGGGAGATATATGGGTTGCTGAGAGTGCAAATGGAGAGATAATAGGCCATTGGGCCGTAATGCCTGAAAAAATAAAATTTAGCTCCAAAACTATAACTGTAGCTCAAGGGGTTGATGCAGCAACCCATCCTAGCTATAGAAGGCTTGGGATAAATAGAACTTTGACAGGAAAAGTATTTTCAGATGTTCAAAGTCGTTACAGTCTCTTTTTTGGTTTTCCAAGAGATATTCTGTACAAGTATCGTTCAAAGCATGGTTGGAAATGTTTGCCGCTTCCAGAATTTTTGAATTTCCTTAATTGTGATCGCCCTCTAAAGAGTCTTTTTAAAAACAGTTTTCTTGTTTGGTCTGGAAAGATAGCTTTGAGAACCTACCAAAGTGGAAAGAAATTTCTTTCGGGTACTTTTGCTAGAAGGAGCACGATGAGCGATGTTGAAATCAAGAAGATAGATGAATTCCCCGACGAAATTGACGATTTCTGGGAAAACGTAAGATCACAATACGGAATGTGCATTGAGAGAACAACTGCTTTTTTGAATTGGCGATTTTCGCGACATTTCGGAGATTATCACTTATTCTTAGCACGATCTGTTAGAAACAAGAACATAGTAGGTTACATGGTGCTTAAGAGAACTATGATTTTGAGTATTCAGAATGTTCTTGATATTGTGGATTTGCAGACTTTGCACAGCGCAGACGAGTGTGCGCTGAATTTGATTGATTTGGCCATAACGTTTGCTAGAAATGAGAGGCTTGATTTGGTTCATTGTCGTGTTCCGATGTGGCATAGGTATGCTAAACTCTTATCTAAAAGGGGATTTGTTTCCGTGAATAGCCTGCTTGGGTTGTTGAGGTTATCTCAACCGCATGTAACTTTCTACTCTTTCGGAAACGAAGGGATAGTTCCACGTTTTGAAAAGTGGTTTTATACGTTAGCTGATACTGATTACGCGTAATCATTTCTGAATGTAAAAGCGTGTCTGAGATTTGGTGTATTTTGTTGGAGCGGAGCAAGTGAATGGGAAATATTGTTAGTCTTGTCCGTGCAAAGAGTTCAGAAGAAGATATAACTTGTTCTGTTTCAGAGGCGTTGGATCTTGTGGATTTTAGGTTTCCTAGTGGAGTGAAGTCGGTGGTTATTAAGCCAAATCTGGCTTATTACTGGGATGCAGCCACTGGGTATACTACTGATCCACAGGTTGTTGCCGCGATCATTGATATTGTTCGCGAAAGATGTAGCGACGATGTTGACATTAAAGTTGCTGAGGCCGATGCGTCGGCAATGCGAACGAAATATGCCTTTAAGGTTTTGGGTTATGAAAAGCTAGCCGAGGAAAAGAAGGTGGAGCTTTTTAATCTCTCAAAGGATGTTTTGGATGAGAAGACTATCAAGGTGAATAATCGTGATATAACATTTAAGGTTCCTGAGGTGTTATTGAATACTGACTTATTCATTAATGTGCCTAAATTGAAGCTTATGCGGATTGTCAAGATTACTTGTGCTATGAAAAACGTATTTGGCTGCATTGGTGCACCTAGAAAAGTTGTTTACCACCCGATTTTGAATGAGGCAATAGTCGGTATAAACAAAATATTGGGTCCACATCTTACGATTGTCGATGGTTTAGTAGCGGCTGGTCGTTTTCCGGTGAAGTTAAATCTCGTCATGGCAAGTGTTGATCCGTTTTCTATTGACTGGATTGCATCGCGAATAATGGGCTATAAACCTTCAAGTGTGAAGTTTTTAAAGATCTCCATTAAGGAGAAGATTGGAGATCCTAATGGCATTGTTACTCGAGGTGAAGATGTTGCAGAATATGCAAAGCTTTTTCCGAAAGAAGGACTCGTCTCTACAAGTTCTTTATGGAGTATTCAGTTTTGGCTACTCAAGGTGTATAAGAAGGTAGTTGGCGATATTATCCCTCCAATATTCGAGGAATAACTGAACACATTTTGCTCATGCCTTTTAGTGGGGGATTTGCAGTGAAACCTAAGGTTACCACAGGAGTTTGCGTAAAAAACAACGCTTCCACTATTCGTGAAGCTATTGAAAGCATTATTCATCAAGATTTCCCTCACGAGTTGATGGAAGTGATTTTTGTGGATGATGGCAGTGACGATGGAACGCTTTCGGTAATAGAGGGTTATGCTTCAAAGATGGATATGCGGGTGAAAGTATTTCATCATGAGTGGAAGGGGTTGGGGGCTTCCAGGAATGTGGTGGTTGAAAATGCAGGTGGGGATTTTATTGTTTGGGTTGATGGAGATATGGTTTTGCCTAGGGATCACGTACGGAAGCAAGTGGAGTTTATGGAGCATAATTCGCAAGTGGGAATCGCCAAAGCAAGACGTGGAATAATACTCAGAGAAAAAATAGTTGCAGCTTTGGAAAATATTCCTTTTTCAGTATACGATTCAAAAGATGGGTCCTTAGATTCGAACCTACCGGGAACAGGGGGATCGATTTATCGAGTTGAAACTATTAGGCAAGTAGGTGGTTTTGATAATCATATTAGAAGTGTTGGAGAAGATTCAGATGCGGCATACAGAGTAAAAGCTGCAGGCTGGTTGCTTCGCTATACAAAAGCTGTATTCTATGAACGAGGCAGACAAACTTGGAGAGAATTGTGGAAACAATATTTCTCACATGGCTATGGCCTTTATGATCTTTATCGCAAGAACAAGAACATTTTTTCCCCGTATAAGATGGTTCCAATGGCAAGCTTCGTGGCAGGAGCTTTGTATATCCCTGACGCCTATCGACTGACACGACGTAAGTTAACTTTTCTGTTACCTTTACATTTTGCTTTCAAAATGACAGCTTGGTGTTTAGGATTTGCTAAAGGTAAGTCTGATTTTTCCTAGAGATTTTTCGCTTTCTCAATTTTAAGAGATAATGTTTTGAAATCCAACTTTGAGTGAGTTTAATGAAGATCTGTATTCTGAGCTGCTTCGCAGATCTGTTACTAAAAGACACAGGGGCGTCCGTACGCATCTATCAATTGGCAAAAAGTCTTGCGTCAATAGGTCATGAGGTTCACATAATAATTCCAAACGACGATACAATTACGGATCAGTATGTTGATGGAATCAAAATACATTGCATAAGAGGCTTTTACTCAAAGGCTGTTCTTAATATTTGTAGCAAAATTTTAGGCATCTCGAGACCTACATCTATACTTTTCTACGATTTGTTGTTTATTATAAGAGCTAGTCGAATAATTCGTGAATCTGATGTGACTCAAATAGAGCAGCAGTCAGCAGGAGGGTTGTTAATCCCCTTGATAAAGAAAATAATAAAGAAGCCCCTTGTCGTCGACTGCCACGATGTTTTTCAAGCGTTGAGAATAGAGCATACAAGTGGGTTACGAAAAATTCTAGAAACTTTTCTAGAAAAGATGGCCTACAAGTATGCGGATATAGTACTAACTGTCTCTGAAAAAGAAAGGAAAATTTTGACATCTTATGGAATAAGGCATCAAAATATTCAAGTAATACCTAATGGTGTGGATACTGAAGCATTTAACAATCTGTTAGATATAGCACAGGTTCAGGATCGATATGAATTAAAAAAATCTCGCACAGTAGTTTTTGTTGGTAATATGGAGTATTTGCCTAACCAAGAAGCTGTTCATGCAATAGCTTCAGAAATTGCTCCAGAAGTTCTGAATGAAATCAACAATGCAAAGTTTCTTATCGTAGGCAGAAACCCAAAAGGGACGAAATTACCTAATTTGACGTTTACGGGGGTTGTCGAAAATGTTTCTGAACTTCTTGCTTCTTCGGAGGTCGCTATTGCTCCCTTATTTCGTGGTTCAGGTACAAGGTTAAAGATTCTTGAATATTTTTCGTGCAGTCTTCCTACAGTATCCACGACTGTTGGGGTGGAAGGCTTAGCTGCCAAGAATGAGGTTCATGTCTTGATCGAAGATGATATTGAAGAATTTGCCATCAAAGTTACCAGATTGTTGAAGGACAAGGCATTGGCCATGAGACTTGGGAAAGCAGCGAGGAAGTTCGTTATTGACAATTACGACTGGAGGAATATTGCGAGGCGACTAAGCAGGATCTATAACAGTTGGGAACCCACTTCAGTAGCAAGTTTAGATGAGCACGATAAAAGTTGAGTAGTTGATTACTTACGTCGCGTGTGCATGTCACGAAAGTCGCTTGTTTCAACTTTCTGGCAAGAATATAGTTTTTTTTGCTTCTACGTTTTTTTTTATCACTACTATGTGAGTTCAAAAAGCATCGTTGTACTTGTTTTTCAAAAGTTTATGTTAAAAGTTCGAATACACGCAATGTGTGGGCAACAAATGCTTGAATGTTATGGTGCCGTTGATGCAATTAGGACTTCACCTGCCGCATTGGGTGGCGGAAGCCATAAGGCGTTTTGAAGCAAACCGTGTTGCATGTGAGCTGAAACTGTCCAAACCCACACTATTGAGGACATTTCCCATTCATTATAGATAGTTAGGCTATTGTTGAAATATGCTAGCTCTTGAGTAAGACCTTCTCCCGTGTGCCACATATTTGCTCCGATTTCGCCACATAGAACTGGCTTGTTCAACGTATTAAGAACATAGTCCACCAAGCAGGTCTGAAGTGCCAATTTGATATCGTCGTATTCCCACGTGTTTACTCTTGTTGGAATAGTTCTATGAAAGTCGCCTCGATAATTGTGGAAGCTGTAGACAATATTTCCCGAAGGGTCGCTTAACGGATATTGTTCAACCCAATCCATTTTTGCACCGTCAGTTGGGAAAGAGAGGTTGACCCATATTCCGTAGCCCCACTGAACGATTATGATTTGGTCTGTACCTGTTGCTCGAATGGCATCTATACACAACTGGGTAACTCTAAACCAATCGTCTCTAGCAGCATTGTTACCATGAGGCTCGTTGAATAACTCGAACATGACATTTGGGAAGCTACTTAACTCTGTGGCTACGTTTGCCCAAAAATCTGCGAAAGCTTGTTCATTTGGAATTATGGCTTGTTCCTCAGCCGTTAGATACGGTGGAAACGGTATAGCAGTTTGCGCTCCTTTACCGATAACATTCCATGGTACGAGAAGTACATATATCCCTCGTTCTCCAGCCCATGTGACAGTGTCTTTTATATGTTGTCTGTAGTTATCGGTATTTTGTATCCACCATTGAACGGTTATGAGAAGGCGTAAAACATTGCATCCCCAAGTCTTCATGCCATCTAAGTTGTACTCCACGGCATCAGGATTCCAAACACCGACCCCCGAGTAGATTGTGCCTCCTTCCGGATTCCACCAACCATTAGAGTCATCGAGAAAGCCTGCTTGATTAACACCTCTAAGAGTAACTGTTCTATTGAATCTGTCTTTTATGTATCTTCCTTCGGTATGGAGTGGAGAGATATATTGAACTTGTCCTGAAGAATTAATCGAAAGATTTGAAATCAGAACACCGTGAATGGTTGGAAGGAGTAATAATAGTATTAACATCAATGGAATTAACGTCATTTCTAAACCGAAAACTCTTTCTCGCCCATTAATTCTGAGGCGCATCCCTTTTACCTCTATACACTTAACTTCTCTATCAGTTAAAGTTTCTGAACAAATGTTCTAGTGATGTTCACACGCTCTTCGCAGATACAATAAACGGTAAACGAATATATTAAGTCTTCTGTATTACGATACGTATTACCTGCACAGATGGATGGCAAAGTATATGAATTCTATATCAATAGCAAAGTGGAACTCAATAAAACTCCTAGCAACTATACTATTTCTACAATCCACACTCTACATCACAATACTCTTCAACATTACAATCGCTAGACAAATTATTGGATTTCTCTACTTCACTTTCATTCCAGGAATTATTATTGTTAAACTGCTTAAATTGGATAGCCTTGATAGATGGGGAATCGTTCTTTTCTCAGCAGGGCTTAGCATAGCATTCCTAATGGTCACTGGACTTATAATAAACGAATTTGGCTTCCTTCTCGGTATCTTGAAACCACTTTCGCCAACACTTTTAATGATAACTTTAAACAGTTTAATACTCATAGGTGGAATTCTAACTTACCTAAGAAGCGACGGCACCAAACTTTTGGAGACTAAAAGTCTTAAGCTACATCCATCAGTGCTACTTTTTGTAGGTCTCCTTGTTCTTAGTGTTGCAGGAGCAATATACGTAAACGCTTCTGGAAACAACTTGATTCTGCTCTTTATGATATTTATGATCTCGTTGTTGTTTGCTGTAGGAGTTATCTATAAGAAATTGTTGCCTTCCGAGCTTTATCCATTAGCCGTGGCTGTGATCGCCGTCTCTCTTCTTTTTCACTCTTCGCTCATATCCAACTACATAGTTTCTTTCGGCTCTGATGTCCCTGTTGAATACTTTGTCTTTAAAACCACAGAAAACAGTGCGCGTTGGAGTTCAACGAATCCATACTCTGGAGATTTTGGGTTTGGCAGAGTCAATGCAATGTTGAGTATTACCATTCTTCCTACAATTTACTCAACTTTGCTAAATATAAATCCCACGTGGATGTTCAAGATACTATTTCCTCTAATTTTTTCTTTCGTCCCCTTAGTTTTGTACCAAATCTGGCGAGCGTATATAGGTAAAAAATACGCTTTCATTTCGACTTTTCTGTTTATGGCACAGTCGACATTCTATACTGAAATGTTAGGGCTAAACAGGCAGATAGTTGCGGAATTGTTTTTTGTTTTGTTGCTATTTGTCATCTTGAACAAGAAAATGAAACCCGCTAACAAGATGATATGTTTCATAATTTTCAGCTTTGCTTTGGTAACGTCACATTATGGGCTCGCAGAAATTTTCCTGTTCTTTATTTCTTTTACTTTAATCTCCTTAGTTGTCTTAAAACGTCAAAGTAGAAATATAACTGTAAGTATGGTTATTTTCTTCTTTGTAGTAATGTTTACATGGTATATTTACACCTCAGGGTCAGCTGTTTTCGATAGTTTCTTGTCATTTGGCGATAATATCTATCGTCAATTAGGCGACTTTTTCAATCTAGAATCACGAGGACAAACTGTATTGACGGGTTTGGGGCTGATCGAATCACCATCTATTTGGAATACGATTAGCAGATCATTCGCGTATCTCACACAGGTCCTTATTGTTGTTGGCTTCGTTAGTTTGGTCGCAAAACGCACAAGATTCCGTTTTGATAAAGAATACTTCACAATTAGCATAGTGGCCATGGCGTTTTTAGCTGCACTCATACTGGTGCCCGGATTAGCTAATACAATGAATATGACGAGGTTCTACCACATATTGCTGTTTTTCTTGGCTCCTTTATGCGTGATAGGCGCTGAGTTTCTTGTTAAGCTGGTGTCTAAGCGAAAAGACGAACTTCGTGGTTCTATGTTGTTGCTGATTGTGTTGGTGCCCTATTTTCTTTTTCAAACAGGTTTTGTGTATGAGGTTACTCAAAATGAGAGTTGGTCGTTGCCGCTTAGCAAACAGAGGATGGATGCTTTGCAATTACATGGTCACTTTGGGTACATTGATGCGTACAGCGTGTTTGGAGCGCAATGGTTATTAAAAAGCATTGATGTTGAAAATCCGAAAATATATTCGGATGGCATATCTCGAAACAACGTTTTAACCATTTATGGCATGACCTACAGAGGTTACATAAATGAGTTATCTAACACCACGATAGTGGCAGATAACGGCACTATTTACTTGAGTACATTGAATGTTGTTGACGGAGTGATAGCGTCTGGAGGCCGTTTATGGAATTCCAGTGAACTTTCATTTTTCCTAAATAATCTGAACAAAGTATACTCAAATGGCGGTAGTGAAATTTATAGAAACATGCAAACCATGCAGGACAGTTGAAAAGCCGAATTTACCGTTTTCCAGTATATTTGAATGCAACAAGGTTTTCTCTACTATCGTTTGTGTGTGTGCGCGCAAAAATACGCCTAGAGAAGGTGCATGCATAATCTTGATGAGCCTCGACATAGGTTGTGGATTTAAAAATGAGTTAGACGTGAACATTGATTTGAATCGAAATTTCAAACCTACCATTGTATGTGATGCCCACCATATGCCTTTCAAGCCCAAGGTCTTCGATCTCATCAATTGTTCGCATTTATTGGAACATCTAGACAAACCACGCCTTTGCCTTATGGAAATCAATCGGGTTTCAAAGAAGGGAGCAAAAATCATGGTCGGTTTTCCTTTAGAGAAGAATGCTTCCAACACAAGGTGCTATCTCCGGATACTTCTACTCAACTTGTTTATGCCCTCACTTCCATTTGTCATTTTAGAGATAATGAAAGGTTTGAATAAAATAAGAAACAAATCATACATCGTCTATCACAAATGGATTATAACACCGGAATATGTATCTAAATTTTTACAAGTCAAAAAGTTGGAGAGACGAGGAAGCTATTGGCAAAGTCTTCTTGTCAGGAAGAAAGCTCGACTCCTAGGAAGCCTAACCTATGCACTCGAGCGGATTGGGTCATATCATTCTTATCTTCTGACATGCTCACCGCGCCAGTAGCACGCGCATTTGTACTGTCCATTAATAGATTTGAAAAACTTCGTTAACGCAACGAAAAACACATAAGCGGTTTCAAACGTGAAAGTTGGAGTTTTTCATCCAGCCCTAGATTATTATGGCGGCGCAGAATTTGTAGCCGTTGTCATAGTTAACACTCTAGCCAAAAGCGGTTACGAAGTCGAGTTGTTTGTTAATAAAGAAGTTGATCAGAGGAAAACTGAGGAAATCTTGGGAGAAAGAGTTTCTTCATCCGTGAAAATCATCGTTAAACCCACGTTTCTTCAGCCCAGAGGATACTAGACCTCTATCAAAACATGTTTAAAACATTAGCGTTCAAGTCAAAATGCGACATACTAATAGACACATACTCAAACTGCATCTTTCCATGGACCGACATATGCTATGTCCACTTTCCTTACTTAAACCATTATTACTTCAGACCACAATTCCCATATCTAAAAAGTCCACACCTTGCACAAGTGATAGGTAGCCCCTATGTATTTTTTGAAAAAAACTTTGAGAATTACAACGGAAAACTACTGCTTGCCAACAGCTGTTACACAGCTGAAGCCATAAAAGAGTTCTCCGGAGTAGAGGCAGAAGTGCTATATCCGCCCGTACCATCCCCTTTTTTCTCTAGGGATTATGAAGACCGTGACAAGCATCCCCGCAGAAATTCAGTAGTAACAGTGTCACGTTTTGGAGTTGGCAAAGGTCTGGAAAAAATTCCCTACATCGCCAAACTCACGGACAATAATGTAAGCTTCGCCTTAATAGGGCTAGTACAAGACAAAAACGTGCTTGAACAGTGCTTAAAAGCATCAAGAAATTATGTCTTGCCAATAGAGTAAGAGCGTTCCAAAACATTTCGAAATATGACATGAAAACGATTCTAAACAGCACAAAAATTTATTTGCCCACAACAGTGGGAGAACACTTCGGAATATCGATAGTTGAGGTCATGGCAATGGGTTGCATACCGATCGTCCACAACTCTGGAGGAGTTAAAGAATTCGTACCTGCGCAATACAGATACGAAAATCTACAGTATGCTGCAAAGAAAATAGAAACTGCAATATCTGAATGGACACTGGAAAAAGCCAAAGCTATGGTTGAAATTGTCAAACAATTTTCCAAATCCAACTTCTCCGCAAATTTCATGAAATTATTCTTACAATACTGCGAACAGCAATACAAAAACCGTCTATGTTAGGCTTAACTTAGAGAAAGCACACGTTCTAATGGAAGCGAAAGAAAAAATGAAATTCAGGAAAATATTAGTCGCTAGTCTGTTGACCATACTATTTTTGAGTTTAGCGGGAAACATATGGTTCTTAAATTTTGGAGCAGAGGTAATGGAGGTAGCAGAGGCAGTTCCAGACTACATTCCAATTAAGTGGGCTTTAATAGTGTTAGGAGAATTTGACTACTATAAGCATCCTCCAGGATTTAACGCAATTCAGAAAGTGGAACATTGGATACAATCTGAAGGTGTTCCTTACGATATTATTGAAGACAATAATATTGAAGCTCCAATCGACACTCCTGCATCTAGCAAATATCCTTTGCAGTATACCAACGGAACAATAAGATATGGAGTTTTTGTAATAATAAATCATTATCTGGACACTTCTGCTGTTAACATTAACTATATTTACTGGGCTGTTGGTAACGGAACAAACGCTATTATTTTCGGAACGGCAGCTGAATATGTTCCAGCACTTCTGGACATCTTCCCTGATGATGTTTCATACCTTGAAGATTACAACATAAATGGAATCAACTGCACCATCAATAAGACATTCAGCGATGGAATCATAGAATATCAGCAAGGAACCAATCAGACAATAGACAATCCCTATTTCTTGCATGGAAATGTTTCTGATATTGAAGGAAAAACTGTCTGGTACACAATGCATAGCAACACTGGCAAGAATTGGATTGGGATGATGAACACAACTTATGGTTCTGGAAAAGTTTTCTGGAGTACAGTTATTCCTTGCCATGACAAGTTCTTCTGGTATAGCACACTTTCTACCTACTGGGAAACAAGGAATTTAAAATTCGTTGCCCACGCCATAAACTTCATGTTCAAGCAAGTTAAAAAAATCGATATTAGCCTTCAAGGATATAAAAGATGGAAAGGTGCAATAACCTATAGGCTCGACCAAGACTATGCTTTAGGCATAGCAAAACCGCCCGAGGAAGCCCCCAAGGCAGGGTGGTATGTAGACGTAGTAATATGTCCACTGGGCTACTTGACGACGGGTGGGCAGCTCACTAACGGCACGCCTGAAGGCTATAAGGGTGCCCCAGACACTACCAAAGTAAAATATGGGATCTGGAGTTACCTTGTAGTATCGACAGAACCATTCCGACAAACTTCCCGTACCTGCATAGTTTATGGCAACTCATTTGATGGGAAGTATACTAGAGTGAAAGTTGACTGGAATATGAACTATGACTTTTCGGATGATCCGGTCTTTGAGATTTGGGAAAATATGACATCAAACATTACTGGTTTGACGGGAACATACTACTGGTGTTACATTGATAATTGGACGGATCCTACAGTCATTGGGCTTGGTTGGTGGTGTCCCCTTACGGAAAGAATATCCGATTTTACTGACTTTAAATTTTTAGGAGAGAAGGGATATATTCGCTACGGTTTTCATGGTTGGCAACATAAAGATGCGGGAAACGTAACAATAGGCTCAGTTTACACATACTGGAACGGTTTGGAATTCGTTAATAATCAAACATGGATAGAACAAAAGTTTACTGACGCAAAAAATGAATTAGCTTACTGTCTCGGAGGTAGCGGTTATGGATTCGACGCCAACAAGGTCCTTGTTTCGCATCCAGGAAATACTTACCTTCCCGAAGTTGATTATGTGTTATATAACTTGGATTGGGTGTACCTTACTTATGGAGATAATCGTAAAAATGAGCCTGGATGGTTCTTATACGCTGATAGAAAACCTGCAATGACATGCGGCGGAGGCGGGGAAAACCCGGAAATTCCGTGGAGATTTGAGGCCTTAAAAGACGCCGTTAGGACCCTGTTCCCGACATTTGGCATTTATAGCCACAATTGGGGCACTTACAACTTGACTTTCAACGTTTCTCCCGCAAGAACTGCCTATACGGATATGTTTTGCTTTGCCCATCTTGACGAATCTTTTGAGTTCTGGTTTAATGCACGATATATGCTGATAAACACTGTTAACGCCTATTATAAAAACAATAAAATTGTCCTTGAATATAAAGCCAACAGCACGTTGAGGGATTACGTTTGGAAATTTCCCGTTGAATTTAACGACATGTATTTTAATGGTTTCTCAGATAACAGAACGATTGGAAAAATAAAGCATATTGACGGAAAATATGTTTATACAGAGTTCAGCGAGGGTGGAAACGAAAAAATAGATGCAATTTATAGGTCTAATCCGCACATTCACCAAATCTCAGAATATGTTGAAAATATAACCCAAACTTACACTGCAAAAAACCTGAGGCTTCAATTTTGGAACCATTCTGGCACCATTGCTGTTGAAATAAACTGTACAAGACTCGGACAACCTAGTTTAGTTGAGATTGACGAAACCCTGATAGATTTTCATTATGATTCTAATACAGGAATATGCTTGTTCAGTATAACATTTAATGGTTTGAGAACAGTAGACATAACTTGGGAGTATTCACCGCCAGATTTACCAAAACTAGTTTCGCCAGACCCTACTAGCTGTTTTGATCCAGACAGACTTTTAACATTCACATGGGAGTTTAATGATTCCGATATTGGAGATTCTCAATCAGCTTACAGGTTACAACTTGCTCAAGACTACGATTTTACCTCAGTCATAATCGACACAGGAAAAGTCCAATCATCTTCTATGCAAACTACGCAGAATCTGCCGAGTGATGTAGCTCTTTACTACTGGCGGGTAAAGACATGGGATGGCAGAAATTCCAAAGGCGAGTGGAGTACTCCACAATCCGTAATTGTTGATAGACTTGTGATTTCCTTGAAAGGTGCAACAAACGATAGAACAGACATTGCAGTTTCAACAACGGTTTACTTTAGGGTGGTCAGAGAATTTGA